>Ga0209217_1000159_pt1 | contig 16046 bp, 14 predicted proteins | sample JacPinW_OM3H0_M2_FD_187957 | JGI IMG/M metagenome (GOLD analysis project Ga0209217, IMG submission 187957) | Forest soil microbial communities from Algoma, Ontario, Canada - Jack Pine, Ontario site 1_JW_OM3H0_M2 (SPAdes) (version 2) | ecosystem: Environmental > Terrestrial > Soil > Boreal...
AGTCGTTTCGGGGTCAGCCAGTCCGCGCGGTCTTGACGGTCGTAGCGGGTCAAGAACGTCAGGCTGATCACCGAATCGAGGTCGGCGAACAGGCCCACGGCGCCGGGAAAGACGCGGTTGAGGTGTTCGCGCAGCTGGTTGGCCAGCGCGACGCGATGTCCGATGAGGTCCTTGCGGGCTCGGCAGGCGGTGCGCATCACGGTGGTGGCCGGGGTGTCGGGGACCAGGGGCCGCAGTCGGGTGCGGTCGGTGCGCAGGGTGTCGGCCAGCACGAACGCATCGAATCGGTCGTCCTTGTTGCCCGCCGAGCCATACCGGCCGCGCAGATTCTTCAGTTGATTCGGGCTGATGACCACCACGGTGATCCCGGCGTCAAGCAGGGTGTCGACCATCGGCCCGTCCGGGCGTTCGATGGCCACCTCCTCGACGCCGTGACGGGCCAGCGTGTCGCACACCTGCCGCAGTCCGGCGGCGCTGTGCGCAACGGTCAGCCGCAGAATCTCGCGGCCGCGGGCATCGACCACCGATACCGCGTGGTCGTCACGGGCCCAGTCGATACCGCACGTCAGTCCGTTGGCGGGTTCTTCGGGAAGGGTGTCTCTGGCAGACTTCACGTCAGCCTCCTCGCTGCTAGTCCCAGTGGGGAGGCACCCTTGTCTTGGTGCCGGGGCGCGGCTGCCGCTTCGCTCACTGTTCGGCGCTCCACGGCGCTCAGCCCTGTCGACGGTCGGCACGCCCCGGGTAACCGCCGGGCCTCGCAAAACTCATGCTGGACGTCCACGCGTCAAGCGAGCAGGGCGATGACCCGGCGGCCACCTCGGGTGCATCGGCGACCCATCCGAGATCACCGACACACCGGATGGTGCACCAGCGACCCCACTCTCAAGATCACCGACACACGGATGGTGCACCAGTGAGCACGGCACCCAAGCTGGTCATCGGAGCCAACGGGTTCTTGGGCTCGCATGTCACCCGCCAACTCGTCGCCACGGGCGCCGACGTGCGCGCGATGGTACGCGGAGGCGCCAATACGCGCAGCATCGACGATCTCGAGGTCACCCGATTCCCCGGTGACGTCTTCGACAGCGCCACCGTGCGCCAGGCGATGGACGGTTGCGACGAGGTGTACTACTGCGTGGTCGACACTCGGGCGTGGCTGCAAGACCCGTCACCGCTGTTTCGCACCAACGTCGAGGGACTGCGCAACGTCCTCGATGTCGCCGTCGAAAACCCAATCGCCGCAAAGCTGCATCGTTTCGTGTTCACCAGCACCTATGCGACGGTCGGCCGGCGGCACGGCCACGTCGCAACTGAAGACGACCAGATCGACCGCCGTCGGCTCACCCCGTATGTCGAGTCGAGGGTCCAGGCCGAGGACATCGTGCTGCGATATGCATCGGAAAAGGGTCTGCCCGCAGTCGCCATGTGCGTCTCGACGACCTACGGCAGCGGTGACTGGGGCCGCACACCGCACGGCGCGTTCATCGCCGGCGCGGTCTTCGGCAAGCTTCCGTTTTTGATGAATGGCATCCAGCTGGAGGTTGTCGGTGTCGACGACGCGGCCAGAGCGCTGCTGCTGGCTGCCGAACGCGGTCGCAATGGCGAGCGCTACCTCATTTCCGAACGGATGATTCCGCTGAAAGAGGTGGTCAAGATCGCGGCCGACGAAGCCGGTGTGTCGCCGCCACGGCGGTCCATCTCGGTGCCGGCGCTCTACGGGCTGGGCGCATTCGGCAGCCTGAGAGCCCGGTTGACCGGTAAAGACGCCGAACTCAGCTTGGCGTCGGTGCGGATGATGCGGGCCGAAGCCCACATGGACCACAGCAAGGCCGGCCGCGAACTGGGTTGGCAGCCAAGGCCGGTCGAGGAATCCATCCGAGAGGCCGCGCGGTTCTGGGCCAACCTGAAAAACGCCAGGCAAAACAGTAAGGCAGCGCCGTCCGAGTAAGCCGGAATCGCGCTTAACTTAACCAGGCCGTACTCTCCGCGTGTCTCGTGTAGCTGAAGTGGTTTTTGCTACATAGTGTGACGCATGGTGTATGTGTGGTACCCCCGCACTGAAACACGTCAACCGTCGCCCCGTGGTGGCTATCGCGTTTGTGCGCCGAGGTGGTGGTGACCGTCGACTCAGCGTCAACGCCGGCCCGGCTCACCGACTACGTGCGTGACCAGCTCGAGCCCCCGCTGGCGACCATCGGCGGCTTTGCCCACATGTGCGTACTGGCCGGAAAAGCGTTGTTCCGGACGCCATTTCACTGGCGCGAGTGCATCGTCCAGGCCTGGTTCATCACCCGAGTCGCGATGCTGCCCACCATCGCGGTGTCGATACCGCTGACGGTTCTCATCGTGTTCACGCTCAACACCCTGCTGGCCGCGTTCGGCGCCGCCGACATCTCGGGTGCGGGCGCCGCGCTGGGCGCGGTCACCCAGCTGGGACCCCTGACCACCGTGTTGGTGGTGGCCGGCGCCGGGTCGACCGCCATTTGCGCCGACTTGGGTGCGCGCACCATCCGCGAGGAAATCGACGCGATGGAGGTGCTCGGCATCGACCCGATCCACCGGCTGGTGGTGCCGCGGGTCGTGGCGGCGACTGTGGTGGCCACCCTGCTCAACGGAACCGTAATCACCATCGGTTTGGTCGGCGGCTTCATCTTCGGCGTCGGCCTGCAAAACGTCTCGGGCGGCGCATATCTCGCGACGCTGACCTTGGTCACCGGTCTACCCGAGGTGGTCATCGCGGCGATCAAGGCCGCGATATTCGGAACGATCGCAGGGCTGGTGGGCTGCTATCGCGGGCTGACGACAAAGGGCGGTCCCAAAGGAGTGGGCGTCGCCGTCAACGAGACGTTGGTGCTGTGCGTGCTGGCGCTGTTCGCGGTCAACGTGGTGCTGACCACCATCGGCGTGCGGTTCGGGACGGGCCACTGACGTGGCTAATGTTTCAGCAGCCGCTGTTGTAAGGGCGCGTTATCCACGCGCCGTCGCGAACTTCAACCACTATGTCGGCGGCAGCGTTCGGGCGGTCAATAGGGCCGGGCACATGACCAGGTTCGCCGTTATCGGCGGCTGGTCGATCGGGTGGGCGCTGCGTCACTATCGCAGGGAGACACTGCGACTGATCGCCCAGATCGGCATGGGCACCGGTGCGATGGCCGTCGTCGGTGGTACCGCCGCGATCGTCGGTTTCGTGACGCTGTCCGGCGGCTCGCTGATCGCCATCCAGGGCTTTGCATCGCTGGGCAACATCGGCGTCGAGGCGTTCACCGGGTTCTTCGCCGCGTTGGCCAACGTGCGGGTGGTGACGGCCGTGGTGACCGGTGTCGCGCTGGCGGCCACCGTGGGTGCCGGCGCGACCGCGGAGCTGGGAGCCATGCGGATCAGCGAGGAGATCGACGCGCTCGAGGTGATGGGCATCAAGTCGGTCGCGTTCCTGGTGTCAACCCGACTGATGGCCGGGCTGGCGGTAGTCGTCCCGCTTTATGCGATGGCGCTAGTCATGTCCTTCTTGTCGGGGCAAGTCGTCACCACGTTGTTTTACGGACAGTCGGTAGGCACCTATGAGCATTACTTCCGGACCTTCTTGCGAACCGAGGACGTGTTTTGGTCGGGCGCGGAAGTCATCGTGATGGCGGTGATCGTGATGATCACCCATTGCTATTACGGATATAACGCCAGCGGTGGCCCGGTCGGCGTGGGGGAGGCCGTCGGCCGATCGATGCGCTTCTCGCTGGTTTCAACGGTGATCGTCGTCCTGCTGACGTCTCTTGGGCTCTACGGGGTCGATCCGAACTTCAACCTCACGGTGTAGCCGCCATGACGATCCTCGTGAAAAAGGAGAAGGAACGCCAGCCCCGGACCTGGCCGGACACCCTGGCGGCGGCGGGGCTGTTTCTGGCATGCGCACTGGTACTTGCGTTGGTATACGGGCAGTTTCGCGGCGACTTCACCCCCAAGACGCGTCTGACGATGCTGGCCTCCCGTGCCGGTCTGGTGATGGATCACGGCTCGAAGGTCACCTACAACGGCGTGAGCATCGGTCGGGTGGCCGGTATTTCCGAGGTCGAGCATGCCGGCAAGCCGGCCGCCAAATTCGCCCTCGACGTGGACCCGAAGTACGTCGACCTCATTCCGGCCAACGTGATCGCCAAGGTCCAGGCGACCACCGTTTTCGGCAACAAGTACGTGTCGTTTACCTCTCCGGAAAACCCTTCCGCACAACCGATTACATCCGGCACAGTGATCGATGCGACATCGATCACGACGGAGTTCAACACGGTGTTCCAGACCCTCGTGGAGCTTTCGCAGAGCATCGACCCAGTCAAGGTGAACCTTACGCTGAGCGCGGCAGCCCAGGCGTTAAGTGGATTGGGCGACAAGTTCGGTCAGTCGATCGTCAACGGCAACAAAATTCTCGACGACCTGAATCCGCAGATGCCGACGATTCGCCATGACATCCAACAGCTTTCGGCTCTCGGCGATGTGTACGCCAACGCCGCACCGGACTTGTTCGCTGCACTCAACAACGCGGTGACCACGGCCCGCACGCTCAACCGGCATCAGGCCGAGCTGGACGCCGCGTTGTTAGCGGCGAGCGGCTTCGCCAGCACCGGGGAAGACATTTTCACCCGCAGCAAGCCCTATTTGATCCGCTTGCTCGCTGACCTATTGCCGACCGCCCACCTACTCGACACCCACAGTCCCGCGCTGTTCTGCACCCTCCGCAATTTCGCCGACCTTGCCCCCAAAGTCGCAGTGCTGGAAAGCGGCAACCACTACGCGGCGCAGCTCGGCGTTGCGATTGCCGGAACGGAGAACCCGTATGTGTATCCGGACAATCTGCCACGGGTGAACGGGCGGGGCGGACCCGGTGGCGCGCCTGGGTGTTGGCAGCCGATCACCCGTGAACTGTGGCCTGCGCCGTATCTGGTGATGGATTCCGGCAACAGCATTGCGCCGTACAACCACTTCGAGCTCAGCCAGCCGCTCGCCAGCGAATACGTCTGGGGGCGCCAGTACGGGGAGAACACGATCAACCCATGAGAATCACCGGTACGGTTATCCGGCTTGCTGCTGTTGCATCCGTGCAGTTGTTGTTCACCGCGGTCATCGTGGTGGTTTTCGGTCAGGTGCGCTTCGACCGGACCAACAGCTATTCCGCGGAGTTCAGCAATGCCAGCGGCTTACGGGCCGGTCAGTTCGTTCGGGCCTCCGGCGTGGAGGTCGGCAAGGTGAAGAAGGTCGACCTGGTCGAGGGCGACAAGCGGATACGCGTCGATTTCTCCGTCGACCGCTCGGTACCGCTGTACCAGTCGACGACCGCAGAGATCCGCTACCAGGATCTAATTGGTAACCGGTACTTGGAAATCAACCGCGGGACAGGGGAAAACGCTGACCGGGTGCTGCCGCCGGGCGGGTTCATTCCACTTTCCCGCACCGAGCCGGCTCTGGACCTCGACGCGCTCATCGGTGGCTTCAAGCCGCTGTTTCGCGCGCTGGATCCGCAGAAGGTCAACAGCATCGCCTCATCGATCATCACCGTCTTCCAGGGCGAGGGCGGCACCATTAACGACATCCTGGACCAGACCGCGCAGCTGACTGACCGGTTGGCCGAAAGCGACCAGGCGATCGGTGAGGTGATCACCAACCTGAACACGGTGCTGGACACCACGATTCGGCACCGAAAACAGTTCGACGAGACGATCAATAAGTTCGAGGTGCTCATCACCGGCTTGAAAGACCGGGCCGCTCCGCTCGCTGACGGCACCGCGCACATCAGTAACGCCGCCGCAACAGTGGCCGACCTGCTGGCCGACAATCGGGCCCTGCTGCACGACACGGTCGGCCGCTTGGAAACCGTCGCCGGACCCCTCGTCGACCAACACGACAAGCTCGGCGACCTGCTGGGAAAGCTACCTAGCGCTTTCAACATCATCGGACGTGCCAGCGGTATCTATGGCGACTTTTTCAACTTCTATCTCTGCGACCTCGCCATCAAGGTCAACGGGCTCCAGCCGGGCGGCCCGGTTCGTTCGGTCAAGCTCTGGGCGCAGCCGTCGGGTAGGTGCACGCTGCAATGAGAGCGCTGCAACCTGCCAACCGGGTGCGTGTCGGAGTCCTGGCCATCGCTGTGGTGGTGCTCGTTGTGGGTGTGGGACAGAGCTTTAGCAGTCTGCCGATGCTGTTCGCCACCGCGTGCTATTACGCCCAGTTCAGCGACTCCGGCGGATTGAGCAAAGGCGACAAGGTGCGCATCCTCGGCATGGACGTCGGCACGGTGCAAGACCTCAAGATCGACGGGGACCACGTCATGATGAAGTTTTCGATGGGCACGCGCACCATCGGTACCGAGAGCCGGCTGGCGATCCGCACCGACACGCTGCTGGGCAAGAAGGTGCTCGAGATCGAGCCGCGCGGTACCCGGCCGCTGCGACCGGGTGCCGTATTGGCACTGGGGCAGAGCACCACCCCGTATCAGATCTATGACGCGTTCTTCGACGTCACCAGAGCCGCCTCGGGCTGGAACATCGAGACGGTCAAGAAATCGCTGAATGTGTTGTCACAGACCGTCAATCAGACCTACCCGCACTTGAGTGCGGCCCTTGACGGGGTGGCCAAGTTCTCCGACACCCTGGGCAAGCGCGACGAGCAACTGAAACACCTGCTCGCCGAGGCCAGGAAGGTGGCCGGGGTCCTCGGCGACCGCAGTAAACAGATCAACGCGCTGCTGCGAAACACCCAGGAGCTGCTGGCCGCGTTCAACGAGCGTGGACAGGCCATTGACGCGCTGCTGGCCAACGTGTCGGCCTTTTCCACCCAGGTGCAGGGTCTCATCAAGGACAACCCAAACCTGCACCACTTACTCGAGCAGTTGCGCACCGTCACCGACGTGCTGGTTGTGCACAAGAAAGACCTTGCCGACGTGCTGAATACGCTGCGCAACTACACCGCGGCGTTGAGCGAGGCGGTCGGCTCCGGGCCCTACTTCAAGGTGATGATCGGCAACTTGCTGCCGTACTGGATCCTGCAGCCGTGGGTGGACGCCGCATTCAAGAAGCGCGGGATCGACCCGGAGGACTTCTGGCGCAGCGCCGGGCTGCCGGCCTTCCGGTTCCCCGACCCCAACGGCACCCGGTTCCCCAATGGTGCACCCCCGCCCGCGCCGCCGGTACTCGAAGGCACCCCGGATCACCCGGGGCCCGCAGTGGCGCCGGGCTCGCCCTGCTCCTATGCCCCACCGCCGGAACTCCTACCGCGGCCGGGCAACCCGATGCCGTGCGCCGGCGTCGATCAAGGGCAGGGTCCCTTCGGGCCGAACGGGCCGTATCCGCCGTTGCCCGACGTGCTCTCGTCGCCGCCGAAGCCGAATGGCCTGCCCCCGACACCGGGGATCCCGGTCGCCGGGCGCCCCGGGATGCCGGCGCCAGACGTGCCGGGTACACCGGTGCCGCTGCCGCCTAACGCGCCGCCGGGGGCGCGCCGGGAGGGCTTGCAACCGGCCGGCCCCACTCCGCCGCCGTCGACGTTCGCGCCCGGGCTGCCACCCGGATCCGCAGCGCGGCCGGGGCCCGGCCCGCAACTACCGGCTCCATTCATCACACCCGGCGGAGATGGGGGGTAATAGTCGGTGAGCACGATTTTCGATATCCGCAAACTGCAACTGCCGCGGCTGTCGCGCACCGCGGTGATCGTCGGATCACTCGTACTTGCAGTCGGTCTGATTGCGGCAGTGGTAGGCGCACAGCTCTATAAGAAACTGACCAACAACACTGTGGTCGCCTATTTCCCGCAGACGAACGCGCTCTACGCCGGGGACAAGGTTGTCATCATGGGCATCCGCGTCGGCGCGATCGACAACATCGAACCCGTCGGCGACAAAATGAAAGTGACCTTTCACTACTCCAACAAATACAAGGTGCCCGCCAACGCGCAGGCGATGATCCTCAACCCCACGCTGGTGGCCTCACGGAGTATTCAGTTGGAGCCGCCCTATAAGGGTGGGCCGGTGCTGGCCGACAATGCGGTGATCCCAGAAGACCGCACTCAGGTGCCGGTCGAGTGGGATGACCTGCGCAACAACATCACTCACATCATCAACAGCCTCGGTCCGACCAAAGATCAGAAGAAGGGGCCGTTCGGTGACATCATCGAATCCTTTGCCGACGGGCTGGCGGGCAAGGGTAAGCAGATCAACACCACGTTGGACAGCTTGTCGACCGCACTGACCACCCTGGACGAAGGCCGCGGGGATTTTTTCGCGGTGCTGCACAGCCTGGCGTTGTTCGTCAATGCGCTGCACCGAGACGACCAACAGTTCGTCGCGCTGAACAAGGACCTGTCCCAATTCACCGACAGGCTAACCAGTTCCGATCAGGCAGCCGCTAACGCCATACAACAGACCGACAGCCTGCTGTCCACCGCGAGCACATTCTTCACCGAGAACCGCGAGGTGCTGGCGCACGACGTCAACAACCTCGGCGAAGCCACCACCGCAATCATGCAGCCGGAACCGCGCGAGGGTTTGGAGACTGCGCTGCACATATTGCCGAACATGGCCGCCAACGTGCTCGCGATCTACGAGCCGGCACATGGCAGTTTGACCGGTGTGCCTGCATTGGTCAACTTCGCCAACCCAATGCAGTTCATTTGCAGCGCGATTCAGGCCGGTAGCCGACTCGGCTATCAAGATTCAGCGGAGCTGTGTGCGCAATATCTGGCGCCGATCATGGATGCGATCAAGTTCAACTATTTCCCGTCCGGAATCAACCTGTTCAGCACTGCTGACACGTTACCCAAGAACATCGCGTACTCCGAGCCGCGCCTGCAGCCGCCGCCCGGTTTCAAGGACACCACCGTCCCCGGGATCTTCTCGCCGGATACACCGTGGTCCCACCGCAACTCGGAGCCGGGATGGGTTGTCGCGCCCGGTATGCAGGGCATAGAGGTCCGGCCGGCCACCGCGAGCCTGCTGACGCCGGCATCCCTGGCCGAGTTGATGGGCGGGCCCAATATCGCACCGCCACCACCCGGGCAGAACATGGCCGGCCCCCCGAATGCCTACGACGAGAACAACCCGCTGCCACCGCCGTGGTACCCGCAACCGCTGCCGTCGCCGACGGCGGCCCCGCCGGCACCGACAGGAGCCGGGTCGTGAGGCGCGTGTTGGCGTGGGCACGTCATAGGGCCTGGCAGGCATTGGCGTTGCTGACGGCCGTGATCGTGCTGACTTCCTGCGGGCACTGGCGGGGTATCGCCAATGTGCCGTTGCCCGGCGGCCCGGGCAGTGGCAAAGGCTCTTACACCGTCTACGTGCAGATGCCGAATTCGTTGGCGCTCAACTGTAACAGCCGGGTACTGGTGGCCGATGTGTTCGTCGGCACCGTTCGCGCGATCAACCTGAAGAACTGGGTCGCCACCCTGACCGTGGACCTGGAGAAGGGTGTCAAGCTCCCGAAGAATGCCACCGCCAAGATCGGCCAGACCAGCCTGTTGGGTTCGCAGCACGTGGAACTGGCTGCACCGCTGAACCCGTCACCACAGCTGCTGAAAAACGGTGACACCATCCCGCTGAGCAATGCGTCGGCGTACCCCTCTACCGAGCAGACGCTGGCCAGCCTGGCCATGGTGCTGCGCGGCGGCGGTGTCCCGAATCTCGAGGTGATCCAAAACGAGGTCTATCGGATTCTGGCTGGGCGGGCCCAACAGATCCGGGATTTTCTCGGCAAGCTGGACACCTTCGCCCGGGAGCTGAACCGGCAGCGCGACGACATTGGCCACGCCATCGACTCCACCGACCGGCTGCTGTCCTATGTCAGTGACCGCACGGACACGCTGGACCAGGTTCTGACCGAATTCCCGCCGTTGGTCGAGCATTTCGCCAAGCAGCGCGACCTGTTCGCCAACACCGTCGAAACGGTCGGGCGGATCAGTAATGTCGTCGACCAGACGTTGTCGACCGCGCAGGGCGATCTGCATCAGGATCTGGGTCAGCTACAGCGGCCGCTCAAGCAGCTGGGCCGTGCCGCACCGTATTTGATTGAGGCGCTGACCTTCCTGCTGTCACCGCCGTTCAGCATCGACAGTGTGCCCAAGATCGTACGCGGCGACTACATCAACGTATCGGGGGCGTTGGACCTCACACTAAGCACGATCGACAATGCAATCTTCACCGGCACAGGGTTTTCCGGAGCCTTGCGCGCCCTCGAACAGTCCTGGGGCCGCGACCCCGCGACGATGATTCCCGACATCCGGTTCACACCGAACCCGGCCGACGCGCCCGTGGAGCGGGGTGAGTAACCGATGTTGACGCGCTTCATCCGCATCCAGTTGATCGTGTTCGCCGCCCTGACGGTGACCGCGCTGGTCGCACTGGGCTGGTATTACTTGCGCATCCCGAGCCAGCTGGGTGTCGGCCAGTATCGGTTGACCGCGGAGCTGCCGGCGTCGGGCGGGTTGTATCGCACGTCGAACGTGACCTACCGAGGGATCCAGATAGGCAGAGTCACCAAGGTCGAGCCGACGAAAAATGGTGTCCGGGCGACACTCAGCATCGACAGCCGCTACAAGATCCCGATCGATGCATCGGCCAATGTGCACTCGGTGTCAGCCATCGGCGAGCAATACCTGGACCTGGTGTCGAAGGGTAACCCGGGAAAGTTCTTCGCGCCCGGACAGACCATCACCAAGGGCACGGTGCCCAGCGAAATAGGTCCTGCGCTGGACGCCGCCAACCGCGGCTTGTCGGTGCTACCCAAGCGCAAGATCGCGTCGTTGCTTGACGAAACAGCGCAGGCCGTCGGCGGATTGGGGCCGTCGCTGCAACGACTGGTCGATTCCACGCAGTCGATCGTCGGTGATTTCCAGGCCAACATCTCCGACGTCAACGACATCATCGCGAACTCCGCACCGATCATCGACAGCCAAGTCGACTCGGGTGATTCGATCGAGCGGTGGTCGCACAACCTCGACGTGCTCACCGCGCAGATCGCACGAAACGACCAACACGTGCAGAGCATCTTGACGAAGGCGGCGCCGACCGCCGATCTGGTCAACGAGGTGTTCAGCGACGTCCGCGAATCGCTGCCGCAGACGTTGGCGAACCTGGAGATCGTTGCCGACATGCTCAAGCGCTACAACAAAGGCCTCGAGCAGCTGATGGTGTTCTTGCCTGAGATCGCCGCGGTCGGGCAGACGTTGGTCGCGTCCGCTCCCGGCTCGGTGTTGTTGGGTCTCAACCTGTCGATCAATAATCCGCCACCGTGCATGACCGGGTTCCTGCCCGCGTCGCAGTGGCGGTCGCCCGCAGACACCAGCGTGGCGCCGTTGCCGACCGGAACGTACTGCAGGATCCCGCAAGACACACCGGCCAACGTGGTGCGCGGTGCCCGTAACTATCCGTGTGTCGACGTCCCTGGCAAGCGTGCGGCGACGCCACGCGAGTGCCGCGACAACAAGCCGTACGTTCCGCTGGGCACCAACCCGTGGTACGGCGATCCCAATCAGCTGCGGAACTGTCCGGCCCCCGGCGCTCGCTGCGATCAACCCGTCGATCCGGGCAAGGTGATACCGGCGCCCTCGATCAACAACGGGCTCAACCCGCTACCGGCTGATCGGTTGCCGGCGCCACCCCCGCCGGTCAATGATCCGCTGCAGCGGCCGGGATCGGGCACCGTGCAGTGCAACGGGCAACAGCCCAATCCGTGTATCTACACGCCGGCGAGCTCGACAGCCATCTACATACCGTCCAGTGGCGAAATCGTGGGTCCCGATGGCAGCAAATACAGCCTCGAAGACTCAAACCACGTTGGGGACGACGGATGGAAGGACATGTTGGCGCCCGCCGGCTGACGCCCAGCCAGGCAACGCCTTGCGAGGAAAACATGGGACTAGCCTCGGGCGCGTGACAACCGAACGGGTGCGCGTCGACCTGACCGGGGCGCCGCAGACGATGCTGGCGACGCTATACGCGAAGGCGCTGGACGCCGACTTCGCAGAGCCGATTCTGGGTGATCGCTTCGCCAAGCAGATCGTCGAACGCATCGACTACGACTGGAAGAAGACCACCATCACGCCGCGCCGAGCGCCGTCGGTGACCACCAGGACCGCACACTTCGACGCGTGGACCAACCAGTTCTTGGCCGCCCATCCGCAAGCCGTCGTGTTGCACGTGGGCTGCGGTCTGGACAGTCGGTTCTTTCGGCTGCAGCCGGGTCCGGGTGTCGAGTGGTACGACGTCGACTACCCCGAGGTCGCCGCGCTTCGCACCCAGCTCTACCCGGTCGCCGAGCACTATCACGTCCTCGCCGCCTCGGTCACCGATCCGGGCTGGCTGACCGACATTCCGGCCGACCGGCCGGCGTTGATGCTCGGCGAAGGACTGACGATGTATCTGACCGAACAAGACGGCACCGCTCTGCTGCGCAGGGTGGTAGGGCATTTCGGTTCCGGTGAGCTGCAGTTCGACGCATTCAACTGGCTCGGGATCAAGGCGCAGGTGCTCAACACCGTGGTGCGCCGCTCGGGATCCACCCTGCGCTGGGCGATCAACGGGCCCGACGACATCGTCGCGGCTGCGCCCGGGGTGCGGCTGGTGGCCTGGCAGCGGTGGTTCGAGTCGGACACGTTCGCAAAGCTGCCACGTTCCGCCAAGCTGATGGGCAAGGCGATGGCGATGGTTTCCTCGGTGGCCAACATGTCCCAATATCACCGCTATGCGTTCGGAACGACGTGAATTCACCTACGACGGGAATCTTGCGCGCCGCACGGTGTTGCACCTGCTATCCACACGTGAGGAGACGTCACCATGACCAGTCGGCCTGTTCTGGAACCCACCACCGAGCATCCGATCACAATCAACCCGAACCAGGCGCGGGTCGTCGTCCGGGTCAACGGCGAGGTCGTCGCCGACACCCACAACGCACTGCAGCTGCAAGAGTCCACTTACCCTGCAGTGCAATACATTCCGCTTGAAAATGTCGTACAAGAACTGCTGACCCGCACCGACACCAGCACTTATTGCCCATACAAGGGTGAAGCTGCCTACTACAGTGTCACCACCGCGGCGGGCGACACCGTCGACGACGTGATCTGGACCTACGAACAGCCCTACCCCGCGGTGGCGGCAATCGCGGGGCACGTCGCCTTCTACCCCGACAAAGCTGACATCACCGTCGAGCCCGATTAAGAACTGGCCGGGCCGAAGAGCTGCGCAGCGAGTTGGGTGTCACCGTATTCGCGCAACGACACGATGAGCCCGTCGCGGGTCTCGAAGATGAAGACCGCGGGGCTGTCGTAGCGCACGCCGTCGACGGTCTCGCCATCGGTCAGCGCCTCGATCACTACGTTTTCGCCATCGTTGAAGCATTGGATGAGGTCGAGGTTCATCTCGACACGGCGCTTGCGCCGCTCGACCTCCTGGCGCAGCGCCGCCTTATCGACTGATTCGCGGCTCTCAAGGCTCCAATAGGTGAAGTCGTCGCTTAGCAGCCCGAAGCATTCGTCGACGTCCCCGCCGTCGGACAGGCACTGCAAAAACATCCACGCCAGTTCAGACTGCGGATCGTCGAACGGTGTGGTCACATCGCCATCCTGACGCGGAAGACCGTTACCGGTCAATCACGGTAGGGCGCGCAGGCGGGAGCCGAACCTATGATTATCGAAATGCGGCGTCCGGCGGAGCAGATGGTGAGTAGGGCTCGCACAGTGACGTTCGCAGGCGTCGTCAGCCCCGGGCTCACCCTTCTCCCGCTCCGCCGTGGTCCTGGTGATCCCTGCTTTCAGGTTGGTGATGCCGGCGCTATCTGGCGGACCAGCCTGTTGCGCAGCGGATCTATCACAGCCCGGATCAGCCGGGCCGCGCCCGATGCCGTCGAATGCACGGCATGGGGAAGCGGCGCTGAGGAATTCCTCGACGCCCTCCCGGCCATGCTCGGCGCGCAAGACGATGCATCAGACTTCGTCCCGGCCGACCCGATCGTCGCCGCCGCATATCGGCGAGTGCCGCATCTGCGGCTCGGGCGCACCGGTCAGGTGTTGGAGGCCCTCATCCCGGCGGTCATCGAGCAGCGGGTGCCAGGCGCCGACGCATTTCGGGCCTGGCGGCTGCTGGTGACCAAATTCGGCACGCCGGCGCCCGGACCTGCACCGGCGCGGATGCGGGTGCCGCCGTCAGCCGACGTGTGGCGGCACATCCCGTCGTGGGAATTCCACCGTGCCAACGTCGATCCCGGACGGGCGCGGACCATCGTCAGCTGTGCGCAGCGGGCGCCGTCGTTGGAACGGCTGGCGTCATGGCCGGCCGCAAAGGCCCGAGACGCGCTGACGTCGCTGCCCGGAGTCGGAGTGTGGACAGCCGCCGAGACAGCGCAACGTGCATTCGGCGATCCCGACGCCTTATCGGTGGGCGACTACCACATCCCCAAGATGATCGGCTGGACGCTGCTGGGACGTCCGATTGTCGATGCCGACATGATCGAGCTGCTCGAGCCCATGCGACCGCATCGGTACCGGGTGGTCCGGTTGCTAGAGGCCAGCGGACTCGCCTACGAGCCACGACGCGGCGCGCGACTGCCCGTACAGGACGTCCGCACACTGTGACACGCCTTGCGGCGAAGACCGCCCGGTGTAAAGGCTGACGAAACCAGTCCAAGGAATAATCGGACCGCAGTCCGGTTATACCGGGTATCGAGGCCTGAGGAGGCACAGATGCCCGCTATTACTGCAGACACGTTGACCTTGGCGCGGGTGTCGCCAGCCGGTCCTGCTGATACCGAACGCCCGGTCCGCTCGATCACCACCGGCCCGCACGGCTACGAAGGGGAAGGATTTCCGGTGGTCCGCGCGTTCGCCGGCGTCAGCACCGCCGCACTGGACCCGTTCGTACACATGGACCAGATGGGCGAGGTGGAGTATCAGCCCGGCGAACCCAGAGGGACCGACTGGCATCCGCATCGCGGGTTCGAAACGGTCACCTACATGATCGACGGGCGGTTCGCCCACCAGGACTCGCACGGCGGCGGCGGGCTGATCACCGACGGCGCCACCCAGTGGATGACCGCCGGTGCCGGCATCCTGCACATCGAAACGCCGCCAGCTGACCTGGTCGAAAGTGGCGGCGTGTTCCACGGCATCCAGCTGTGGGTGAACTTGCCGAAGAAGGACAAGTTCGCCGCACCTCGTTATCAGGCCATCGCGGGCCCCGACGTCGCCTTGCTTTCCTCCGAAGACGGCGGCGCGCTAATCCGCGTCATCGCAGGGGATATCGACGGTCACCGCGGGCCCGGCGTCACGCACACACCGATCACGATGGCACACGCCACCGTGGAACCTGGTGCACGACTGAACATTCCGTGGAACCGCGACCACAACGCACTGGTCTATGTACTTTCCGGGCGGGGATTCGTCGGCCCGATCGGACACCCGATCGAGCAGGGCCAGTTAGCAGTTCTCGGCCCAGGCGACCGCATCACGGTCGCCGGCGCGCCCGCACAGGAGTCGCGCAGACCCGCCTTGGAGGTGCTGATCCTGGGCGGCCAGCCGATCCGGGAACCGGTGTTCCATTACGGCCCGTTCGTGATGAACACCAAGGCGGAGTTGATCCAAGCGCTCGAGGATTTCCAGGCCGGAAAGTTCGGCAGCATTCCGCCCGACGGGTTGATGCCGCACACCGCCGCGCGGCGACCGGCCAGCTAACAATTGCGTTCGGCTAAGCGCGGCGGCTGAAAGTGTGATCTGTGGCACAATTCATCCGTGGTGCAGCCCGCGAGTCGGGGACCGGGTCGCCCCCCTGCAGCGAAGGCGGCCGAGACGCGGAAGCGCATTTTGTGTGCTGCTCGCGAAGTGTTCAGCGAACGCGGTTACGACGCGGCCACCTTCCAGGCGATCGCGATCCGCGCCGACCTGACCCGGCCGGCGATCAACCACTACTTCTCCGACAAGCGCGCGCTCTACCGCGAAGTGGCGAAGGAAACCAACGACTTGGTCGTCGCAGCCAGCATCCAGCGGGCACGGGGCGCGACGACACTGCTAGGTCGGGTGTCCGCGTTCATCGA
>Ga0209217_1000160_pt1 | contig 15970 bp, 13 predicted proteins | sample JacPinW_OM3H0_M2_FD_187957 | JGI IMG/M metagenome (GOLD analysis project Ga0209217, IMG submission 187957) | Forest soil microbial communities from Algoma, Ontario, Canada - Jack Pine, Ontario site 1_JW_OM3H0_M2 (SPAdes) (version 2) | ecosystem: Environmental > Terrestrial > Soil > Boreal...
GGCCAAGTGGTTCGGTGACGACTTGGCGTTGAAAGCCGACTTCCGGAGCGTCGATTTCGACGGCCCTGGGGCCTCGGCCCGATTCATGCTCGACCATTTCGGTGCCGGCTTGCCGATCGCTGAGCGTGCGAAGTTGGGCGCTGAGCTGATGAGATCGGGAATGCCGCGACGGAACGCCGCCTTGGAACGGCACTGTTACGCCGCCCACGAGCTTGCCGGCCGGCTCGGGTTGGGGGACCGGATCCGGCGCAGCATTCTGCAGACGTTCGAGCGCTGGGACGGCAAGGGTGCACCGGCCGGCGCTAAGCACGACGAAATCCTCCCCACCGCACGCATTGTCAACCTCGCTGATGTGGTGGAGGTTTTCCACCGGGTTGGCGGCACCGAGGCGGCCGTCGCGGTAGCGCGCGAGCGCAGCGGCACGCAATTTGACCCGGCGCTGGTGGATATCTTCTGCTCGGCGGCTGCCGACATGTTCGCCGAGTTGGATGCCGTCACGACTTGGGATGCGGTGATCGCTGGCGAGCCCGGTTTGGCCGCATGTTTGTCCGATGCTGAGTTCGACAGCGCTTTGGAGGCGATCGCCGACTTTGTCGACCTCAAATCGCCGTACACCATTGGGCATTCGCGCGGCGTCGCTGAGCTCGCGGCCGCCGCGGCGCGCGGGCATGGGTTGCCCGCAGAGGACGTCAAGCTGGTTCGTCGCGCCGGCCTGGTGCACGATCTGGGGCGGCTAGGCGTCTCGAACGCAGTCTGGGACAAGCCAGGCAAGCTCACGGCCGCCGAATTCGAACGGGTTCGCCTCCACCCGTATCTAAGCGAGCGCATCCTCGCCTTCTCCGACACGCTCGCCCCGCTGGGCGCCCTCGCGGCCGAACATCACGAGCGGCTCGACGGATCCGGCTACCCGCGAGGGATCACCGCCAACGCGATATCGCTGCCGAGCCGGATTCTGGCGGTGGCCGACGCCTACCGAACCCGGGTGGAGCCACGACCGCATCGGCCCGCATGCCCCGCCGCAGAGGTGGCGGTCCAGCTTCGGGAAGAGGCACGCGCGCACCGACTTGACGGCAATGCGGTGGACGCCGTCCTGTGCGCCGCAGGGCAACGCGTAACGCGCCGCCCGCAGTTGCCCGCCGGGCTAACCCCGCGGGAGTTAGAAGTGTTGAGGCTGATCGCCCTGGGGCTCAAACACTCCGAAATAGCTGACCGCCTGGTGATTTCGCGCAAGACGGCCCGAAACCATATCGAACACATCTATACCAAGCTTGGCGTTTCCAATCGCGCCATGGCCTGCCTTTTCGCTGCCCGACACGGGCTGATCGGCGACTACTGACTCCGCTGCGGAGGTCCCCGCCCAAGATGGGGCTTTTGCCTCATTCGGGTGACCGCCTCTGCTTGATAGCATTCGGCTGGGGTGGGGGTGCTAAGGAGCGAGCCTTGGGATCCACTGACTGGCGCGATCACGGAGTCGCCGTAATACCCGGCGGCGCCCTCGACCCGAACACTCCGCAGACGCCGGGGATGAACCGTGCGGCGGCGATCAACTTCGCACGGGTCGGTGCGCAGGAGATCTGGGCCGGTACGGTTTCGATTCAGCCCAACGCCAAGACCGGTGCCCACCATCACGGCCACCTCGAAAGCGTCATCTACGTCCTGCGCGGCCGCGCTCGTTTGCGTTGGGGAGAACGGCTCGAATTCCTCGCCGAGGCAGGTCAGGGGGACTTCATCTACGTGCCCCCCTATGTTCCCCACCAGGAAATCAACGCCAGCGACACCGACCTCCTTGAATGCGTGCTGGTTCGAAGCGACAACGAAGCCATCGTCGTTAGCCTCGACATCGCGGCGGTCGAACAACCCGAGACCGTCCGTTGGATAGATCCAACGCATCCTGAAGGCCTAACCTGACCGTGGCCGGTAGTCATTCCCGCACCACGTCGCCCGGCGCCTTGTCGGGTCGCAGCCCGCGCCAGCTGGGTTGGCGCAGCCGACCGTCAGACGTCCATTCGCTGTACCGGACTTCTCCGACCAGCGTGGGCTTTACAAAGGTCACGCCCTTGGCGTCCTTCGTGGGAAGCGGTGCGTCGAAGGGGGATTCGTCGGTGTGCAACGGCTCCAGCGTTTTCTTCAGCCTGGCCAGGTCGCGTTCGGTGAACCCGGTGCCGACCCGCCCGGCGAAATGCAGCCCATCCGCAGCCGGAATCCCCATCAGCAGCGACCCGATCCCGCTGGTGCGCCCGCCCTCGCCGGCACGCCATCCGCCGATGACGACTTCCTGAGTGTTCCAGTATTTGTCCTTGAGCCACGACGCCGAGCGGCGACCCGGCTGGTAGGTGGAGTCGCGCTTTTTGGCGATCACGCCCTCCCACTCGTGCTTACGCGAGTAGTCCAGCGCCTCGGCGCCGTCGCCGGCTAGTAGCTCGGGAACGATCAAACCGCCCGCGCCGGCGAGGGTTTCCAGCAGTTGGCGCCGATCCCGGTAGCGGGCCCGCAGCAACGACCGCCCATCCAGATACAACAGGTCGAATGCCCAGAACTCGATGCGGGTGGCCCGCGCCCGGTTCTGCATTTCGGTGAATCGCGGCACACCGGAAGCGTCGAGGGCGACGACCTCGCCGTCAAGAACGACATGATGATCACCGAGAGCATCTGCCAGTGAACGCAATTGGGGGTATTCTTTGGTGACGTCGCGCCCGTTGCGCGATCGCAGCCGCACGTTGCCGTGATCAGCGTCGACCAGTAGCCGGTAACCGTCCCACTTGCCCTCGAATGCCCACTGCGATGCTTTCAGGTTCGCCACCGAACCCTCAGTGGCGAGCATCGGGGCCAGCTCGTCGAATTGGAAAACCTGCTGGTCCTTCATCCGATGCGCCAGCCACTGGTCGCCGTTGGTTTGAATCAGCGCGTAGCGCCCCGAGATCCGCTGACCGTGCAGCGTGACGATGACTTCCCCTTTCTCGCCGTCGTCACGGAACTTCTCCGCATCGTAGGTGCCGCAATCCCAGATGATCACCTTGCCGGCGCCATACTCCCCCTTCGGGATGGCGCCTTCGAAGCTGCCGTACTCCAACGGATGGTCCTCGGTGTGGACCGCCAGGTGATTGACCGCGGTGGTTTCGGGCAGGTTCTTCGGCACTGCCCAGGACACCAGTACACCGTCGCGTTCGAGACGGAAATCGTAGTGCAGTCGACGGGCGTGGTGCTCCTGGATAACGAATGTATTGCCATGGCCGACAGCTGGTTTCGAGCTGGGCACCGGCTCGGGTGTTTTCGACGGGTCTCGCATGCTGCGGTATTTGGTCAGCCGATCCGGGGTTCTGACGTTGGCGTCCAGCAGTGCAAGCAGATCTCCGTCCCGCTCGACCCTTTTCAGCACTTCGTCGTACTTGAGATGGCGAAGCTTCTTGTCGTCGAGTTCCTCCCAGCTGCGCGGTGCGGCGACGGTCGGATGCTCGCGCCCTCGAAGCGAATACGGCGCGATGGTGGTCTTCGACCCGCTGTTCTGACTCCAATCCAGGAACACCTTGCCCGCTCGCAGGCTCTTGGTCATCGTCGAAGTGACCAGCTTGGGCATCGACTTTTCCAGTTGCTGAGCAACACGTTTGGCCAACACCACCGCGCCCCGGCTGCTCACCGGCTTGTCCAACGGGCTATACAGGTGCAGCCCCTTGCTGCCGCTGGTCAGCGGGAAGGTGGTCAGGCCGATATCGGTCATCAGGTCCCGAACAGCGCGGGCCACCTTGGCGAGCTGGGCCATCGTCACGCCCTCGCCGGGGTCGAGGTCGAACACCAGGCGGGTCGCCGGACCGGGCTTGAGTTCTTCGCCTTTGCGCGTCCACTCGGCTTCGAAGCGCCACTGCGGCACGTGTACCTCGAGTGCGGCCTGCTGGGCGATCCACGCCAGCCCGTCGACGCTGTCGATGATCGGATACGTGGTCGTCCCAGACCGGTGCGTAACGCTGGCGCGGGGCAGCCAGGCGGGCGCTGAGGAGGCCAGCTGCTTTTCGAAGAACGAGGGCTCGTCCACGCCGTTGGGCCAGCGCTTGCGGGTAGCCGCGCGGCCGGCAATGTGCGGCAGCATCACCTCGGCGATGCTGGTGTAGTAAGCGAAGATGTCGGCCTTGGTCGTTCCTGTTGCCGGGTAGAGCACCTTGTCGGCGTTGGTCAGCTTCACCGGGGGCGCCATGATGTCAACTTACGCGTTCGAGCAGCGGTAACGTCGAAACCGTGGAGCGGCCCACGACACCGAGCTATGACCGCGCCGGTGTCGGAGTCGGCATCGTGCATTTCGGTGTGGGCGGATTTCACCGGGCACATCAGGCCATGTATATCGACCGGCTGCTGGAGCAAGGTCTGGCGACCGAGTGGGGCATCTGCGGGGTCGGCGTGCTGCCGGCCGACCGCCGCATGCGCGATGTGCTGGAGGCCCAAGACGGGCTGTACACACTGGTCGCCCAGCACGCCGACGGCAGCCGGGAGGCACGGGTAATCGGCTCCATCGTCGACTACCGCTACGCGCCCGACGATCCGGCAGCGACGATAGAACTGCTCGCCGCGCCGTCGACCCGGATCGTGTCGATGACGATCACCGAGGGCGGTTACCACGAGGACGGTCCGGCGTTCGAGCTGATCGTGGCGGCCCTGGCCCGGCGCCGCGACCGCGGCATCGCGTCGCCCACGATCGTGTCCTGCGACAACATCGAGGCCAACGGCGAGGTCGCGCGGCGCGCGGTGATGGCGCATGCCCGCCGCTTTTCCAGCCTGGCCGACTGGATCGCCGCGCATACCCGCTTCCCCAACTCGATGGTGGACCGCATTACCCCGGCTACCACACCCGACATCGTCGCGGCGGTGCAGCGCGACTTCGGCGTCACCGACCAGTGGCCGGTGCTGACCGAGGCGTTCACCGCCTGGGTGCTCGAAGACGACTTCTCCGACGGCCGGCCGCCGTTGGAGCAGGCGGGCGTGTTGCTGGTTGACGATGTGGGTCCGTACGAGTCGATGAAGTTGCGGCTGCTCAACGCCGGGCATCAGTGCCTGTGCTACTTCGCCCGCCTGTGCGGATTCGAGTTGGTTCACGACGCGGCCCGCGATCCCATGCTTGTCGAATTCCTATTGCGTTACTGGGATTCCGAGGCGACTCCCACCCTCAAACCGGTGCCCGGTATCGACCTGCATGACTACACCCGCACGCTGATGGAGCGGTTCGCCAACCCAGGCGTGCGCGACACCGTCGCGCGGCTGTGCGCCTATTCGTCGGATCGCATCCCGAAATGGCTGCTTCCCGTTGTCCGCGACAACCTGGCCAGCGATGGGCCGATCCGGCTGGCAGCGGCAGCAGTGGCCAGCTGGGCCCGCTACGCCGAGGGCGTGGACGAGCGGGGTGAGCCGATCGAGGTAGTAGACCAGCTGGCGGACTCGCTGGTGCCGATCGCCCGGTCGCAGCGCGAGCGTCCCACCGCGTTCATCGAGAACAGCGCGATATTTGGGAATCTGGCCCGCCATCCTCGCTTCGTCCAGGCATACTGTTGGACGCTGGATTCGTTGCACCGCAACGGAGCTCGGGCGACGCTGGAGGCGTTACTGCGATGACCCGCGGGCTGGTGATCGGCGAAGCCCTGATCGACATTGTCGAGCAGGACGGGCAGGTCAGCGCTGAGCACGTCGGCGGCAGCCCACTCAACGTCGCCGTCGGGCTGGCCCGGCTGGGCCGCGACGTCGATTTCCTGACCCGAATCGGCGACGACACACGTGGCCAGCGCATCGCCCGGTACGTCAATGCTGCAGGGGCGCAAGTTGTTTCGGGAAGCCAAGCCGCTGACCGGACAGCGACGGCGCGACTGACCGTCGGCGAAGACGGCTCGGCCAGCTACGTGTTCGATCTGGACTGGCAGCTTTCCGGTACACCGGTCGTGACGCCGCCGCTGTTCGTGCACACCGGATCGATTGCCGCCGTGCAGGAACCGGGCTGCCTGGCGGTCGCCGCGCTCGTCGACACCTACCATCTCTCGGCCACCATCACTTTCGATCCCAACGTGCGTCCGTCGCTGATTGTCGATCGAGATCTGGCCCGCGAACGCATCGAGCGCCTCGTCGAGCGCAGCGACATCGTCAAAGTCAGCGAGGAGGACCTGCGCTGGATCGACTCGGACCATCCGCCCGAGCGGACTGCGCAAACCTGGCTGGCGCTAGGTCCCGCCATTGTCGCGGTGACGATGGCTGAGCGGGGCGCGATGGCGGTCTGCGCAGCCGGCGAAACGCGGGTGGCGGCCCGACGGGTTCAGGTGGTGGACACCGTCGGCGCCGGCGACGCGTTCATGGTCGGCCTGATCGACGCGCTGTGGGAACAAGGCTTGTTGGGCGCGCAGCGACGTGCCGAGCTTGCCGGGCTCGACCTGGATGCGCTAACGACGGCGCTCGAGGTCGCCAGCAAGGCGGCGGCGCTGACCGTCGCCCGAGCAGGTGCTGACCTGCCGGACCGGGCCGCGCTGGACGAAGGGCCATGATTTGACCACGTGGGCCGGACGAATCGGCGCAACGGCGGCCGACACGAACGAAGTCGCTTTGCAGAAGCGTCTCGCAGTTGTGCTGTGCGCGGGGACGTTGCCGTTCACGGTGCTGTGGAGCCTGATCTACTTGGCGGTGCATGCTCCGCTCGCCGCCGCGGTACCAGCGTTCTATTCGGTCTTCACACTGGTAAACACCGCTTTGTTCGCCTGGACCCGCAATCTCGACTTCTATCGCTTCACCCAGTTGTTCTTGATCCTGATCCTGCCGTGGCTGGTGACGATCGCGCTGGGCGGCTTTCGGCAGTCCAGCGCGGTCATTATCTGGGCGGCACTGTGTCCGCTGGGCTCGCTGTTGCTCGAAGAGCCCAAGCGGACGCTGTTTTGGATCGTCGGCTTCGTCGCGCTGCTGCCTATCACTGCCCTGCTGCAGCCCCATCTGACGCCGGCACAGCTGCCCGACGCGTTCGTGACGTGGTTCTTCGTACTCAACCTCGGATCGGTGATTGCGGTCGCATTCGGGCTGCTGCATTACTTCGTCCGCCGCCGCAATTTCTTCCAGGAAAGCTCGGAGATGCTGCTGCTCAACATCCTGCCGAAGGAGATCTCCGAGGCCCTGAAGACGCAACCGCGCGCGATCGCCGCCCACTACGACGAGGCCAGCATCCTGTTCGCCGACATCGTCGAATTCACCCCGATGGCGGCGGCCATGATGCCGCTGACCCTGGTCGACCTGCTCAATGACGTATTCGAGTGCTTCGACGATCTCGTCGACAAGTACGACGTGGAGAAGATCAAGACGATAGGCGACTGCTACATGGTCGCGGCAGGTGTGCCGCGCCCGCGCATTGATCACGCCGAGGCTCTGGTCAACTTCGCGCTCGACATGCAGGCGGAGATCGGCAAACGAACTTTCGGCGGGCGAAGACTCGTCTTTCGCATCGGCATTAACTCCGGCCCGGTGGTCGCCGGCGTCATCGGCCGCAGGAAATTCATCTACGACCTGTGGGGCGAGACGGTGAATATGGCCAGCCGCATGGAGTCGCACGGCCAAAGCGGCGTCATCCAAATCACCCGCAATACCTTCGACCTTGTCAGTGGTGAATTTGATTGCCAGGCCCGTGGGACGATCGAAGTCAAGGGGGCAGGTCGCGTCGAAACATGGTACGTGACCGGTAGGAAGCCGGCACGTTAGGCGCTTATTCGGATGACGGTATGGGCATACTGGCTTTATGCGTTCCATCTGGAAAGGCTCGATCTCTTTCGGGCTGGTGAACGTCCCGGTGAAGGTGTACAGCGCCACCGAGGACCACGACATCAAGTTTCATCAGGTGCACGCCAAGGACAACGGCCGCATCCGGTACAAGCGGGTGTGCGAAGTATGCGGCGAGGTTGTCGAGTTCCGCGATATCGCGCGGGCATACGAATCCGACGACGGCAAGACGGTGGTGATCACCGACGACGACATCGCGACGCTGCCCGAAGAGCGCAGCCGCGAAATCGAGGTGCTGGAGTTCGTCCCGGCCATCGAACTGGACCCGATAATGTACGACCGCAGCTACTTCCTCGAGCCGGATGGCAAGTCCACCAAATCGTATGTGCTGCTGGCTAAAACGCTGGCCGAGACGGATCGGGTGGCGATCGTGCATTTCGCACTGCGAAACAAAACCCGGCTGGCGGCCTTGCGGGTCAAGGATTTCAGCAAGCGCGAGGTCATGGTGATCCACACGCTGTTGTGGCCCGACGAAATCCGAGACCCCGACTTCCCGGTGCTGGACAAGAAAATCGACATCAAGCCGGCCGAACTGAAAATGGCCGGGCAGGTGGTCGAGTCGATGGCCGATGACTTCAACCCGGACCGCTATCACGACGACTACCAGGAGCAGCTGCACGAGCTGGTGCAGGCCAAACTTGAAGGTGGAGAAGCATTCACCACCGAAGAGCAGCCTAAGGAGCTCGACGAGACCGAAGACGTCTCCGATCTGCTGGCCAAGCTGGAGGCCAGCGTGAAGGCGCGGTCCGACGGCGGGAAGTCGCCGGCGAAGGAGACAGCCAAAAAGGCGCCGGCCAAGAAGGCTGCTGCCAAGAAGGCTCCGGTCAAAAAGACAACCGCCAAAAAGCCACCGGCCAAGGCGGGCTCCAAGTCCTGACTTCGCTCGCCTAGAGCGGCGGTCAAACCCCGTCCGCAGACGTGTGGCAGGCCGGAAGTGCCATGCGCTGGTTTGAGTCCGCTGACACCGGAACAGCAGTGCGCGTTGACCGCGTGGCGCATGATGATGCCCTGCAACTGGCTCGGCCAGCAAGTGCCAGTCGGCACACCAGGAAGCTGGGGCTAAAACGGCGGTGGTTCGTCGGGGTCGCCGAATGGCGCCGCGCGGGCATACCTATACGCGCGTTGTCGGGCCAGCCTGTCGTTGCGATTGCGGTTGCGCTCCGCGGTGATGCGCTGCGATCGTTGCTGAGCGCGAGTGCGTCGACGGGTGGGCATCATCGCGGTGCGTTCACCGCAGCCGTCGTTGGATACCACTACGGGGTCAGGCAGATCGCCGGTGGGCACCGTCAGCGCCGGAAACAGGAGAGCGCTGCCGGGGCTGGTGACATAGGTCTGCCCGGACGGCAGCGTCCAGATGACCGTGCCATCGGACAGCTGTTTGTCGCGCCATCCCCAAAAAGTCTTGAGCAGATGATGTTTTCGGCACACACACTTCAAGTTGGACGGGTGGGTCGACCCGCCGTCGGCGTATGGGATGGTGTGGTCGATGTCGCAATACACCGCAGGCTGATCGCAACCCGGGGCGCGGCAAGTCAGATCCCGGCACCGGACAAACTCAGCCAACTTGGCCGACGGGATGTAGTGCGGCTCGGTGGCAACCGGAACGATCAGCGGCTGCAGCGTGGCCGACTTAGCCAATTCAGCGACCACCTCAGGTGGAATCAGCCCGTCCGCGCCGGCCATATACCCCGGCGTCGTCCCATTGCCGTCGACGCTGGCCTGCTCGGCGACCACATGGATCACCACATTGCGGTTCCGCATGCGGCCCCGGGTCTCCATGCAGTCCGAATCCCCGCAGGTGCACATCAGCCGGTCGGCGCCGGCGACCAAGGCACCCAACGCGTCGGCGCGCCGCTGCGCCTTCGTTCGGGGATCAGCCTCACATACCGTGCCCGCCAGCTCATCTAAGCGGTTGTCCAGCGCCCGGCCAGTGCTGGCGAACACGTTGCCGTACACCTCGGCGATACCGGGCACCAACTCGGACACATTCAGGTAGCGGCCTTTGAGCTCTTTGTTGGTCCGGCGAATCGCGTCACGATCGACTTCAGCGACAATGGCATCAACCCGCATCGCCAGATTGCCGCGGGTGAGCGACGGCCAGCGCGGGGCGCGCACCGCCAGCTGAGCATCCACCGCAGCCAACGCCTTCTCGTCGGTGATCAGCGCCGTGCGATAGGCGATCACGCGGAACATCGCGTAGTTAATGTCCCCGGCCGCAAGACATTCCCCGACTTTGGGCAGCCGCTCTCGGATGATTTCGGCGTCAGACATGTAGCTCGACGCCAGCGCGCGGCTGATCCGAAGGGCTGCAGCCAGTTCGGCGGCCATCGCGTCCCACAGGTCGGCGACCCACTCCGCGCAATCGCCGTACTGCCGATGCCGCAAACGCATCAGGTCGGCGACCGCGTTCAGCCGCTGCGCCGTGGCCTGTGCTTCGATTCGCGCCGCTGCGCACGCTCGTTCGAGCAGGGCAGTCGACTCGCTCGTGGTCGACAACTCCGAGGACTCGAACATACGTTCGATTGTAGCACGCCCTCCGGACAAACCGCATCCGCGTCGCAAGAAAACTAGAACGTGTTTCAGAAATGGGGTTCCGGAAGCGCGGTCGCCTTGTTACGGTGGCGCCCGTGATCCTGGACAAATTCCGACTCGACGACAAGGTCGCCGTCGTCACCGGCGGCGGGCGGGGCCTTGGCGCGGCCATCGCGCTGGCTTTCGCGGACGTCGGCGCCGACGTCGTCATCGCTTCGCGCACCCAATCCGAACTAGAGGCCGTTGCCGACCAGGTCCGCGCTGCGGGACGCCGGGCCCACATCGTCGCCGCGGACTTGGCCCACCCCGAGGTGACCGCGGAGTTGGCCGGCCAGGCCGTCGAAGCCTTCGGGCGGCTGGACATCGTCGTCAACAACGTCGGCGGCACCATGCCCAACGCGCTGTTGAGCACGTCGACGCGGGATCTCAAGGCCGCGTTCACTTTCAACGTCGCCACCGCCCACGCGTTGATTACCGCCGCCGCGCCGCTGATGCTCGAGCACTCCGGCGGCGGCAGCATCATCAACATCACCTCGACGATGGGACGGGTGGCCGGCCGCGGTTTCGCCGCCTACGGCACCGCCAAGGCCGCACTCGCGCACTACACCCGGCTGGCCGCGCTGGACCTGTGCCCGCGGATTCGGGTCAACGCCATCGCGCCGGGGTCGATCGCCACCTCGGCGCTGGACATCGTCGCCTCCAACGACGAGCTGCGTGAGCCGATGGAAAAGGCGACACCAATGCGCCGACTCGGTGAGCCTGACGAGATCGCAGCCGCCGCGGTGTATTTGGCGTCGCCCGCGGGTGCCTATCTGACCGGCAAGGTGCTCGAAGTCGACGGCGGCATCACCTTCCCCAATCTCGACCTACCGATCCCGGACCTGTGAGCGGAACTATGAGCAAGGCCATTCGCGTCGCCCAAATCGGCACCGGCAACGTCGGCGCCCATGCGCTAAAAGCACTGATTGCCAATCCGGAGTTCGAGCTCACCGGGGTGTGGGTGTCGTCGGTATCCAAAGCGGGTAAAGACGCCGGAGAGCTTGCCGGACTTAAGGATTCGACCGGCATCACCGCGACCAACGATCTGGACGCGGTACTCGCCACCAAGCCGCAGTGCGCGGTCTACACCGCGATGGCCGACAATCGGTTGCCCGACGCTCTCGACGATTACCGGCGCATCCTGGCCGCCGGGGTGAACGTCGTCGGCAGCAGCGCGGTCTTCCTGCAGTACCCGTGGCAGGTGCTTCCGCAGGAAATGCTCGCCCCGATCGAAGACGCCGCGCGAGAAGGTAATTCGAGCCTGTTCGTCAACGGCATCGATCCCGGGTTCGCCAACGATCTGCTGCCGCTGGCACTGGCGGGCACCTGCCAGAACATCCAGCAGATCCGCTGCATGGAGATCGTCGACTACGCCACCTACGACAGCGCGACGGTCATGTTCGACGTAATGGGGTTCGGCAAACCGATCGACGAGATCCCGATGCTGCTGCAACCGGGGGTGCTGAGCCTGGCCTGGGGATCGGTGGTGCGCCAACTCGCCGCCGGGCTGGGTCTCGAACTCGACACGGTCGAAGAGATGTACGTGCGCGAACCGGCACCCGAGGACTTCGATATCGCCTCCGGACATATCCCTAAGGGCAGCGCCGCCGCGCTGCGGTTCGAGGTGCTCGGATTGGTCGAGGGCGATCCCGTCGTCGTCCTGGAACACGTCACCCGGCTGCGGGACGACCTGTGCCCGGACTGGCCGCAGCCGGCTCAGGCCGGCGGCTCCTACCGCATCGAGATCACCGGCGAACCGTCGTATGGCGTCGACGTCTGCTTGAGCAGCCGCAAGGGCGACCACAATCACGCCGGGCTGGTGGCCACCGCGATGCGCGTGGTAAACGCCATCCCCGCGGTGGTGGCCGCCCCGGCTGGAATCCGGACCACGCTGGACCTGCCGCTGGTCACCGGACGCGGCCTCTACGCCGCGGGCTAGATGTTTCGGCTAACCTAACTTTCTTATTCGCCGCACGAAAGTGAGTTAGGTGACGCAGGAGACCCGCGCCCCGCTCAAAACGGGCTGGTATCTGCTCGGGCCCGCATTCGTCGCCGCGATCGCCTATGTCGACCCGGGCAATGTGGCGGCCAACGTCAGCGCTGGCGCGCAGTTCGGCTTCCTGCTGCTGTGGGTCATCGTCGTCGCCAACGTGATGGCCGGCTTGGTGCAGTACCTGTCGGCGAAGCTCGGGCTGGTGACCGGGCGCTCGCTGCCGGAAGCAATCGGGGCGCAGCTGAGCCGGCGGGCCCGACTGGGCTATTGGGCGCAGGCCGAGATCGTCGCGATGGCCACCGACGTTGCCGAGGTGATCGGCGGGGCGATCGCGCTGCGCATCCTGTTCGGTCTGCCGCTGCTGATCGGCGGAGTGATCACCGGGGTGGTGTCGCTGCTGCTGCTGAGAATCCAGGACCAGCGCGGCCAGCTCATGTTCGAACGCATCATCACCGGATTACTGCTGGTAATCGCGATCGGCTTCACGGCCAGTTTCTTTGTCGCAACGCCGCCTCCCGGTGCCGTGATCGGCGGACTGCTGCCGCGATTCCGGGGGACGGAGAGCGTGCTGCTGGCCGCCGCCATACTCGGCGCGACGGTGATGCCGCATGCCGTGTATCTGCATTCCGGCCTGGCCCGCGACCGGCACGGCCATCCCGAGCCGGGGCCGCAGCGGCGTCGGCTCCTGCGCGTCACCCGGTTGGACGTCGGGCTGGCGATGGTGGTGGCCGGCGGAGTCAACGCCGCCATGCTGCTCATTGCCGCGCTCAACATGCAGGAGCGCGGCCGCACCGGTTCCATCGAAGGCGCTTACACCGCAGTGCACGACACCGTGAGCCCGACGATCGCAGTGTTCTTTGCGATCGGATTACTGGTTTCGGGTTTGGCGTCGGCATCGGTGGGCGCATATGCCGGCGCGATGATCATGCAGGGGTTGCTCTACCGGTCGATTCCGATGCTGGTGCGCCGACTGGTGACGCTGACGCCCGCGCTGGTGATTCTGGCGCTGGGTGTCAACCCGACCCGCACGTTGGTGCTGTCGCAAGTCGTGTTGTCGTTCGGCATTCCGTTCGCGCTGCTTCCACTGGTTCGGTTGACCAGCGACCGGGCGCTGATGGGAGTCGACGCCAATCACCGCATCACGACCACTATTGGCTGGGGGGTCTGTGTGCTGATCAGCCTGCTCAATGCGGTGCTGATCTACCTCACCGTGAGCGGGTCGGCATAGGGCGGACGGCTTTGGCCTTTGGCTCTACCGGCGGGCCGAGCTCCAGGAGTTCGTCCAACAGGGCGTCCATCTGACTTACCGGCGGCAACACTCCGCCCCGCTGGCGGTAGGCGCTACGAACGCTAGCCAGCAGTCGCAATTCCCGTTGGATGGTGTCCCGGTCCCGCGTGCTGTCGTCCACCGAAGCGCTCATTGAGTAATCCTTGCACCGAAACCGCACCACCAACAGCTTGACGCGCCGGAATTAACCTTGCGGTCATTACCCGATCAGATCACCGTGTCGCTGTCGCCGTCCAAGAGTTGTTGCGGGACTTGGCCGAACACGTAGTGTGCCCCGTCAGGGTACAAAGCAAACGTCCAGATGACGTCGTATCGGTCGTCGGGCCAGACGGCAGGGATGGCGGTGCCGTCGACGGTGGGGATGCCCCGCACTAGCGCCGGGATGTGGTGATGTTCATAGCAGATCAGGACCATCTCGGCGCCGCTGGACAGCACCGCGTCGGCGAAGGCGGCTTCCTGGCCCAGCAGGTCGGGCGACTGAATGGGCAGGCCGAGCCGCTGGCTGAGACCCAGGAGGGTCTGGTACGGCCGGTGAATCGTCACGGCCGCATCCCCGTAGGCGGTTGCGTACAAAGCCGTGGGAGTGCGCAGCCCCACCTTCGGCGCGACCGCCGGGCCGAACAGCGCGGTCAGTGCGCCGGACCGTTGCCATCCCTTCGGCAACAACGAATGTGCGTTGCGATTCCCGTCGAAGTCGACGCCGAACGGGGGCCCTGACGATAAGTCGGATTGGCCCGGCAGCGGCTCGGGCGATTTCTCGCCGTGACGAATGACGTAGATCTGCTGCGGCAGCTGCCCCGGCTGCGCGGAGGCTCGTTCAATGCCGAATGACGTGGACGCCACTGCTCCGGCCAATACTCCGCCGATCACGCCGATCGCCCGGCGCCGAGACAGCGAGGCGGTTGCCAACCGCTGAGTCAACTGGTCGAAACGATCCTCGGTCAAGGCCCCATTGAACATCATGACTAGCGGCAGCGATGAGTAATCGCGCCTTCGTCGGATAGATACTTCGCCCCGCTAACATCGAGATCGTGACGGTGCGACGTCATATCTACTTCGCGTACGGGTCGAACCTGTGCGTGCGGCAGATGGCGCAACGTTGCCCCGACGCCAGCGATCCCCGGCGATCGGTGTTGGCCGACCACGACTGGCTGATCAATCAACGCGGCGTGGCCACCGTCGAGCCGTTCGACGGCGTGGAAGTGCACGGGGTCGTCTGGCAGCTTTCCGATCACGACCTGGCCACCTTGGATAGCGCTGAGGGTGTGCCGTGGCGCTATCGGCGCGACCAGCTGACAGTGCACACCGACGACGGGCCGTCAGATGCCTGGGTATACATCGACCACCGGGTGCATCCGGGTCCGCCGCGACCGGGCTACCTCGAACGCATCATCGACGGAGCAGTGCATCACGGGTTGCCGCAGCGCTGGATCGACTTTTTGCGCCGATGGGATCCCGCTCGTTGGCCTCGCCCGCGGTCTCGGCCCACAACGCCTGCGCCCCAGTCGCTTTCCGAACTGCTAGCCGAGGCCGGGGTGATCGAGGTCAGCCGGCTGCGGTCGCGCTTCGGTTTTCTTGCCATTCACGGCGGCGGCCTGGAGGAGATGACCGACGTGATCGCCGAACGCGCCGCCGACGCGGCCGACGCGTCCGTGTATCTGGTGCGGCATCCCGACCGCTATCCACATCACTTGTCGTCGGCCCGCTTCCGCCCCGACGAATCGGCCCGACTCGCGGAGTTCCTCGACCACGTCGACACCGCGATCTCGCTGCACGGATACGGGCGGATCGGGCGCGGCACGCAGCTGTTGGCCGGGGGTCGCAACCGCGCACTGGCCGCTCACGTGGCCGGCCACCTCGACCTGCCCGGCTATCACGTCGTCACCGACATCGACCAGATCCCGCTCGAGCTACGCGGGCTGCATCCGCGCAACCCGGTCAACCGGACACGCGACGGCGGCACCCAGCTGGAATTGCCGAGCCGGGTCAGGGGCATCAGCCCACGCAGCCCGCTACCCGGCCACGACGGATTGTCGCCGGTGACTTCTACTCTGGTGCAAGGCCTTGCAGCCGCCGCACGCTCCTGGAAATTGCGTTTGTGAGTAACTACCCGATCGGAGTTGGCTGATGGCCCCACCGACATCGCGCGCCTTTCGTTTTTCGATAGGCATCCACAGCGCCAAGTCGAGTGCTGCACTGCGCGACAAGGCAAGGCGGCTGGAGGATTTCGGATTCGACGTCCTTCATCTGCCCGACCACCTCGGCGCGCCGGCACCGTTTCCTGTGCTGACCGCGATTGCGGCGGCCACCTCGACCGTACGGCTGGGGACCTACGTGCT
>Ga0209217_1000161_pt1 | contig 15889 bp, 14 predicted proteins | sample JacPinW_OM3H0_M2_FD_187957 | JGI IMG/M metagenome (GOLD analysis project Ga0209217, IMG submission 187957) | Forest soil microbial communities from Algoma, Ontario, Canada - Jack Pine, Ontario site 1_JW_OM3H0_M2 (SPAdes) (version 2) | ecosystem: Environmental > Terrestrial > Soil > Boreal...
GACGCGTGGGCCAAGTCAGGCAGCGACCGTTGGCAGGGCGGCACGCTCGGCGGCGTCAGGGGAAAGCTGGATTACCTCGCAGGTCTTGGGGTGACCACGCTCTGGCTGAGCCCGGTATTCAAACAGCGCGGGCACCTCGACACCTACCATGGGTACGGTGTGCAGGACTTTCTCGACGTCGATCCGCGCTTTGGTACGCGTCAGGATTTGGTCGATCTGGTCGAAAGCGCTCATGGTCGGGGCATGCGCATTCTGCTCGATATCATCTTCAACCACTCCGGGTCGAACTGGCGCTACCCGGCCAATACCCCCGGAAGCGCCGGCGACGGAGACACAGTCAGCTACACGACCGGGCGCTATCCGTTCGGCGACTGGAACGACGCGCAGGGGCGCCGCACGGCGCGGATCGGCGGCGACGAGGATGGAGCCTGGCCGATCGAGCTTCAGGCCGCCGACGATTACACGCGGGCCGGCTATGGCAATCTCGGCGCCGGCGGCATCGACGACCCCAACGCCGAACACAAGCGCACCGATTTCCTGGATCTGCGTGATTTCGACCTCGATCACCGGATCGCCGTCAGTGGCAATGTACTGGGGGCGCTGGCCGCCTGCTACAAATACTGGATCGCGCTGACCGATTGTGACGGCTTCCGTATCGACACGCTCAAGCACGTGACCGAGGAACAGGCCCGCAACTTCTGCGGCTCGATCAAAGAGTTCACTGCCAATATCGGCAAGAACAATTTCTTCCTCGTCGGCGAGATCGCCGGCGGCGATTTCGCCGAAGAGCGTTACCTCGACGTTCTCGACCGCAACCTCAATGCCGCGCTCGACATCGGTGAGATGCGGCCGGCGCTCGTCGCGGTGGCCAAGGGTCTGACGATGCCGAGCGCCTATTTCGATGGCTTCGATCCGGCGAAGAGCCCGTTTGGGTCGCACCGCAACCTCGGCAACCAGCACGTATCGGTTCTCGACGACCACGACGAGGTCTTTGGTCAGAAATTGCGTTTTTCCGCGAACGCTTCCTCGGACCATCAGGTCGTTGCCGGTGTTGCGATCCAGCTGTTCTCGCTCGGCATTCCCTGCATCTATTACGGCACCGAGCAGGCACTTGCCGGACCGGAGGCAAGTGAGCAACACTGGCTGCCAGATTGGGGCAGCGCCGATCGCTACCTGCGCGAGGCGATGTTCGGTCCGACCCATCCGCGCGCTTCCGGGCGGGCGGGGTTGCAGGCGGATGCGGCCGATCTCGAGCTGCCGGGCTTTGGTCCGTTCGGGACTGTTAGCGCCCATTGTTTCGATGCTAACCACCCGGCCTACCGGCGCATAGCGCTGCTATGCGGTCTGCGCCGAAATTACCCGGTACTGCGGCAGGGACGGCAATATTTGCGGCCGATCTCCCTGTTCGGGGGTCCGTTCCAGGCCCCCGGCGGCGGGGAGTTGCTGGGCTGGTCGCGCCTCCTCGACGACGAAGAGGCGCTTTGTGCCGTAAACCCCCACGGTACCGAGACGCGCGGCGCTGACGTGTTGGTCGATGCCTCGCTCAGCGCCGGCTCGGGACAATTCCGCGTTATCGTCAATACCGCCGAAGTTGCCGGCGCGCCCGTGAGGCATCCGACCGGCTCGCTGTTGGCGGTGCAACACAAGACGGATGGTACCGCCTACCTTTCCATTCGCGACATGCCGCCCTCGGAGGTTCTAGTTCTCGACAACCGCTTTTGACGGCGAATTAACCTCGGCGGCCGATGATGGCGCCGCGTAAGCGCTGTGAAATCCAGTCGAGTGCGGCGACGGTGATCAGTATCAATAGGATCAGGAAACTGACCTGCTGCCACTCCAGCACGCGGATCTGCTCCGATAGCTGCAGACCGATGCCGCCGGCGCCGACGATACCGATGATCGTGGCGGAGCGCGTGTTGGACTCGAAGAAATACAGCAGCTGGCTGGCGATGACCGGCAATACCTGCGGCAACATGCCGAAACGCACGCTATGAAGGCGGCTGCCGCCCGCGGCCAGCACGCCATCTGTCGGTCGCCGATCGGCGGCCTCGATGGCCTCGGAAACCAGCTTGCCGAACGCGCCCAAATCCGCGGACATGATCGCCAATGCTCCAGCGAACGGTCCGAGGCCGACGACGTTGATCCAGATCAATGCCCAAATCAGGATGTCGACGCTGCGCACGCTGTCGAGACTCCGTCGCGTGAGGAGGTGGATCAAACGGTTGGCGACGACGTTGCGGGCGGCAAGAAGGCCGAACGGGCAACCAATGACCGCACCAAGCATCGTGCCCAGGAAGGCAATAGCGAGGGTTTGGCCAAGCGCCCCGAGGTAGAGCAGAACTCGCGCCCAGCTCTCTGGATCCGGCGGCAACATCAGCTCGACGATGTCGAACAACCTGCCAATGCCCGAGACGAACTTGGCGGGCGAGATATCCAAGATCATGAGCCCTACGAAGTAGACGCCTATGGCTGCGGCGCACAGGACGAGCAACGGGACCTTCCGACGCCAGCCGACGACCAGCGTTTCCGGGTATCGGCGGCGCAGCTCGGTGCTCTGCGCGAGGAACATCGCGCGCAGCCCGTCCGAGGCGTTCACGGCCGGCTCTCCATCGCCAGCAGGCGGTGGCGCAGGCGGGCCGAGAGCATGTCGATCGCCATCACCGTCGCGATGATCATCAACAGCATCGCGCTGACATCGGAGTAATAGAATTTGCGGATGGCGACGATCAGGTCTTGGCCGATGCCGCCCGCCCCGACAAAGCCGATCACCGTCGCGCCGCGCACATTGACCTCGAACCGCAGCAGCGCGTAGCTGACGAGGTTGGACAGCACCTGCGGGGTTACCGCGAAGCGCACCTGGGAGAGCCAGCTGGCCCCGGTCGAAGCGACACCCTCGACAGGGGCCATGTCGATATTTTCTACCACTTCGGTGAAGAGTTTGCCGAGCGCACCAGTCGTGTGAATCGCTATCGCCAACACGCCCGGCAGAGCACCGAGCCCAAATGCGGCGACAAAGATTAGCGCGAAAACGATATCGGGAACCGTGCGGCAGAACTCGAGGCTGCGCCGCACGGCAAAGCGCACCCACACTCGGCGCATCAAGTTGCGGCTTGCCGGAGCCGCCGCGGCAAATGCCCCGATGATGCCCGTCAGGGTTGCGACATAGGCGATCAGCAATGTCTCGCCGAGCAGCCGACCCCACCTCGCCAAGCCCCAATACCATTCCCGCGGATCGGTCCACACCCGCGCGCCGGTGTCGAGCATCAGCAATCGGTCGAAGTAGCTGGTGAAATTCCCGATATGGTTCCAGAAGGTGAGCGGACGGACCTCTGCTCCGACGGCCGAGATCACCAGCGCAGTCGCGATCAGCACTGCTCCGAGAGCGAGGTGCCGGCGTTTCGCTGCGACTGCCTGCTGGTAGTCGCTGATTGGCCCTGCAAGCTGCGCGGCGGGGGGAACGGGTACCAGGCGGGTCAATCGACGAAAGCCTTCGGCCCCGGTCTCTCGGTCGGTTTCCTAGGGCACCCGGACCTTCCGTCAGCTGCTCTTCTTGCGCAGCCGGTCGACGAACTGGATCAGCTTGATGGTGTCGTCATAAGCGGCGGTATCGACGGGCTGGAAGGGCTGGTTCTTGCCGTCGGAAAGCCGTTGGAAGGCTGCCTGGTCCTTGGTCGCCGCCTCGAGGAATGCGGTCCGGATCGCCGCCTTCAGCTCCTGCGGTAAATTCGTCAGCATCGCGGTCGGCGCGTTGATGATCAGTTCGGACTTCAGGACGATGCGGAAATCTTCTTTTTTCATTGGCGACCCGTCGGGGTTCTTCAGCATGCCCTTGGTCAGCATCCGCGTCAGGTTCGAGTCGTCGTCGGCGTTCCACCAATTGGCAGCGACGTCAACGGTTCTCTGCGCCAATGCCAGTACGGCATTCTCGTGGCTCCCGGTCACCTGTGTCTTGGCAAAAAAGCTGTCGGGGCTGATGCCGAGCTTGTCGAGCGTATAGAGCGGCATATTGTACCCGGAGGTCGAGTTCGGGTCGACGAGACCGAGGTTCTTGCCTTTAAGATCTTCGATTTTCTGATATGGGCTTTTGGCCAAGACATAAAATACGGAATTATAACCCTTGCTGCCGTCGCTGTTGACGTCGATGACAAAGGCGTCGGTGCCGACCCCGGTCAGTCGCGCACGCGCGAACGAGGCCGGGCCGTAATATGAGATATGGATATTGCCGGCGCGCTGGCCTTCGATCACTGCAGCATAGTCGTTGGCAACGCGCAAGGTCACTTTGCCGCCGAGCTCGCGGGTCAAATAATCGACAAAAGACGTGAAGCGGTCGACGACGCCGGTAGCGTTTTCCGCCGGCACGACCGCGTAGACCAGCTCGGGATATTGCGTGCGCCAGCTCTGTGCGCGCCCCCGCCGGATTGGGACGGTGGCGGAAGCAGCAAGGACGGCAACTAGCGTACGACGGCTGATCGTCATTTTAGTCCTCTTATGGCGAGCTATGGGATGGCGTGAAACGGTGCAATCAGGTCGCCTGCACGACATTTGCAGCGCCGCTCGGCAGGCTCGGTTCGATTGCGTTTGGCATCCTCGCACCCTCCATGCCGTAGAGGGCGCGCGCGGCAGCGTCAGTGAGCATCGCCGGCGCGTCGTCGAACACCACGCGCCCCGCGGCCATCCCGACAACCCGATCGCAGTAAGTTCTTGCCAGTTCGAGCGCATGCAGGTTGCAGACGATCGTCACCCCGTAATGGCGATTGATGCGCTGCAGCGCATCCATGACGACCCGGGTATTCTCCGGATCGAGTGAGGCGACCGGCTCGTCGGCCAGCACAATTTCGGGCTCTTGCAGCAGGGCGCGGCAGATCGCGACGCGCTGCTGCTGACCGCCCGACAGATTCTCGGCACGCTCAGCTGCAAATCCGGCGAGGCCGAACTGGTCGAGGGCTGCCATGGCCATGGTTTTGTCCTCCTCGCTCCACAGCTTGGGCAGCGAGCGCCATGCCGGGGTGTGGGCCAGGCGGCCCATCAGCACGTTGGTCAGCACATCGAGGCGGCCGACCAGGTTGAATTGTTGGAAGATCATCGCGCAACGACGTCGCCACTCGCGCAGAGCGCGGCCTTTGAGGGCGGTCACTTCGATCCCCTCCCACATGATGCGGCCGCTGGTCGGATCGGTCAGCCGGTTGAGCATGCGCAGCAGGGTCGACTTGCCGGCCCCGGACCGTCCGATAATGCCGACGAATTGGCCCGCGGGGATGTTCAGCGACACATTGTCGACGGCGGACACGCTGCCGAAAATCTTGCTGATTCCCTCGGTCACCAGCCGAGAATTGTCGGCCGGCCGCTCGTGCCTTCGTGCCGCAGCTACCCGGGTCATATCGGCCAATTGCCTCGGTCAACCATTACCATCGTGCGAGCCGTCGGCATAAACGAGGCGTATGACAGAACGATGACAGCCCGACTGCGTCGGCGTCGCATCGCCGCGCCGAGGAACTCAATTTCGGAAAAGGCGGCCCGCCGCTCAGCGCGCTAAGAGCTCGCGCACCGCGTCGTCGATGAATTTTGCGTCTTCGGGGTTTTGCGCCGGGTTGCCGGCGCGATGTCCCCAGATCGATGGGATCGGCCGCAATTCGGCCTTCGGCATGCGAGCGACCTCGCGGCGATTGTCTTCGACCGTAAAGTAGAGATCGGTCGTCGACGGCATGACGATCGCATCGGCGGTGATCGCGCCCAGCGCCTTGCCGAGATCGCCGCAATAAAGCTCGTTGGCACTGATGTCGGCGTGTTGCCAAGTCCACAGCATGGCCAACAGATCGTTGGCGTCGCGGCGCCGGAAGCCGCCCTCCCAGTTGCCGACGAGGAAGTCCTCGAGCGAGGAATAGCCGAGGTTGCGCCACTTCTCCTCGCGGTAGAAGGCCTGGCTCAAGCCCCAACCGGCATAAACCCGGCCCATCGCCTGGAAGCCGCGCGTTGGCGGTGTCGCGAACCAGCCGTCCTGCCATGCGGGATCGGCGGTCAATGCCGCCTTGACCCCTTCGAGGAAGACGAAATTGTGCGGCGAAGTCTTGGCCGAGCCGCAGATCGGCGCGATCCGCTCGACCCGATCGGGGAAGAGTGCCGCCCAATGGAACGCCTGCTGCGCACCCATCGAAAACCCGTAGACGAGCTTGACCCGCTCGATGCCGAAGACGTCCTGCAGCAGGCGCTGCTGCACCCGGACGTTGTCGGCCATCGTGAAATGCGGATAACGCGAGCGGTCGAACGGCGCCGGGGTGTTGCTCGGCGACGAAGAGAGGCCGTTGCCAAACTTGTTCATGATGACGATGAAATTTTTCGTCGGGTCGAGGGCCTTGCCTTCGCCGATCGCCCATTCGAGTTCGTAATGCTGCGCCCCGTACGACGTCGGATAGACGATGACGTTCGATTTGAACGCATCGAGAGAGCCGTAGGTCTTATAGGCGAGCCGCGCATTGCGGTAGGTCAACCCCGATTGCAGTACGACATCACCGGCCTCGAAAACCTGGTAATCCAGCATGACGATTAGCAAACCCCCTCCATTAATTGCCGCGGCAGCAGGTTAAGTTCCGAGCGACTGACGTGCAACTGTTCCTATTGGGCGAACTTGATCTCGCCCGCGCCGTTAACCTGCAAATGGCGGTCACGGGCGTTGCCGTAGACCGTGATCGAGGCGGCGCCGAATATCGTGGCGCGCAAGCGTTCTCGTCCATCCAAGCGACGCGTTGCCCGCTCCAGGCAACGTCACCCCACCGAATTTGCCACGAGCCCTTGGCCGCGAGGTGGTTTGCCTCGCTGCAAGCGCAAATCGCCTCGCGCCTGATGTGCGTTTTCGAGAGCCACGTTAGGTCCGAGAGGGCACGGACGACATCATCAATGGTAGCATACGACCCTCCCTATTGGGACCTACGAGCGAGTCATGGGCGGGTGGACACGACGCTGCTGATGATCCTGCGCCGGGGCCGGCCGCATCCCAACGGCAAGCACGATCAACCGTGAACTCGATGCTGGAAGACTTCCTGATCTCGGATATCATTCCCCACGGCATGTCGCACCCTCCCGACTTGGCGCCGGGTCTCCGCCGCATCATCCACATCGACATGGACGCCTTCTACGCCTCGGTGGAGCAGCGCGACGATCCGGCTCTGCGCGGGGTTCCGGTCGCGGTTGGCGGCGCAGGCGCGCGCGGTGTGGTGGCTGCCGCGAGTTACGAGGCACGCAAATTTGGTGTGCATTCTGCAATGTCCTCGGTCACGGCCCGGCGCAAATGCGCCGAGCTCGTGTTTGTGCCGCCGCGGTTTGACGTCTACAAGGCGGTGTCGCAGCAGATACGTGGCATCTTCGCCCGCTACACGTCACTGGTTCAGCCGCTGTCCCTTGACGAGGCCTATCTCGACGTGACAGCGCCTTTGGTGCATCGACATTCGGCGACGGCGATTGCGGAAGAAATCAGGGGGCGTATTCGCCTGGAGACAGGTCTGACCGCTTCAGCCGGGGTGTCCTACAACAAGTTCCTTGCGAAGCTGGCGTCCAACTACCGCAAGCCCGACGGGTTGTTCGTCATCACCCCGCGCATGGGGCCGGCCTTCGTCGAGAAGCTGCCGGTAGACAAATTTCACGGCGTCGGGCCAGTGACGGCGGTGAAATTGAACAAGCTGGGCATCCACACAGGATTCGATCTGAGACAGCAGACACGAGTGTTTCTGACAGCGCACTTCGGCAAGGCTGGTGATTACTTCTACCGCCTGGCGCGGGCCGAGGACGACCGGCCAGTGGTGGCCGATGAGCCGCGCAAATCACTCGGTGTCGAGACGACCTTTGCACGCGACCTTCTGGCGTGGGAGGAAGTGGCGCCGGCGCTCGAGCCGGTGTTCGCCAAGTTGTGGGCCGCTTACAGCCGGCACGGCCTAACCGCGCGGACTGTGACGGTCAAGATCAAGTACGCCAACTTCCGGCAGATCACTCGCAGCCGCTCCTGCGACGAGGCGATCACATCACGGGCGCTGATCGAGCAGCTCAGCCTCGATCTTCTTCAGGCTCAGTTCCCGCCGTCGCGGGGTGTGCGGCTGCTCGGAGTCACACTGTCGAACTTTAACGCCACCGGGGTCGCTGAAAACCGCCAGATAGCGCTCGGTCTGGGGTAACCGGTGACGGGTCAGGCCCTCAGCGTCGACGGCGGCCTGGTAATGCACGGCTGAGTCAATCGCAGACATTTTGGGCGAAGACATTTTGGGGGCGTTGTCACGGTAACGGATGACGCACGAACTGTGAGCCGGGGACTGGCTGGGCGTCATGCGGGGCCGGAGCTTGACCGTACCCGAGGACCCTATCTGCCTTTTCGCTTCCGAGCTTTGCGGGCGGCATAGCGGGCGTCGCGTGCGGCCTGCCGCTCGGCTTCCACGGCGGCTTCCCGCGCTGTCCGCTCAGCGAATTCCGCGTCGCGGGCCTCTTGCTCGGTTTTTAGCGCGGCCTCACGAGCTGCAGCCTCGGCGACTTGCGCAGCGGCTAGAGCAGCAGCCTGACGAGCTTCAACGGCCAACTTGGTGGCTCTTCGCTCGGCGATACGGGCATCGCGAGCCACCCTGACCGCCTCCCGTGCTGTCCGCCGCTCGACGGCAGCGGGGCTCTCGGCTGCAGACCTCGCTCGGACTGCCCGCTCCAGTTGGGCCTTCTTCGCATCTGCGGCTGCGCTCAGGCGGTCGGCAAAACTGGTGTTCTTGGACCTGTTCATCTCAATCTTTACGCTCAACTGAAGCGGCTGGTGGCCCAACGGGTCGATAGTTTCAGATCGGGTTCGCCACGCGATATTCCAGGCATGGACGAGACCAAGATTGCGCTCGTCCCATCTGCTCGCGTCCGCAACCCAGCTGTTCAGCAATAAGATAGAGTCGCCGACGAAGAAAGCGGGATTCGAACTGTTGAGGTTGCGTCAACGCGCACGCCGTCTCGAAGGGCCAGGGAGCACGCGTCGCCGTAGCTGTCCGGCGTACCGATCCGAACCAATAGCTGTACATGTAACCCGCACAGGGAACTCACCTCCCTCGCGCGTGTTAGCCAGATAACGTGCGAGTTGTGAAGAGGCAGGACTAGGCACGAACAGCTCTGGAAAGTAAAGACGTAGGGGGTCGACGCCCAGACCGAAGAATGGAGGGGGGTGGATTATGCAAGCGATCAGGGGATATTTCACAGCGATCGTTCCGGTGCTCCTGGCATTTGGATCACTAACGTTCTGCGGGTCCGCCGAAGCGACCAACAGCACAGACGTGATCATACAGCTGCGCGTAGCGGGCGACATCGAGGCACTTCGACCTATCCGATCTTGTCTCGCCGAAAAGCTATCCCAGATGCCGGATGTCAGGGTTGCTACTGCGTCGACTGACGGGACGCGCTTTGTCGTCGACATCGTAGCCGCCAAGAACGCCAACAAAAAGATATCTGCAAGTGTTGTGGTATCCGAGATCTTTCCTATGGAGCAGTTCCAACCTCGCATTAAAGAAGGCGAGGACGCGAAAGCTCTATTGACCAGCATTCAATATTACACTTTGCTTCGGCTGCACGAGGTCGTTCCAGCCCGATCGCACGAGACCCTTTGTTTGAGCGTCGCTGCAGACATCGGCAATAAGGTGCTTTCAAAGGAATACACCGAGCGTAACGACTGACACGCCTAAACTAATTGCCAATTGCGTGACTTCCGGCCGATTCAGCCCGAGCCGAGCGATGCCGTCACATAAATCGTAAGTAACAGCGCCTTCGGTACCCATAGCTGTGCCATCCTTGCCGTCGTTCGGTCAAATCCTGCCGATCCACGGCAATGCGGCCGGTCCTGATGCAAGGACCGGCCGCGGGCGGACCCGGTTCGGGGGAGGGATAACCGGTGTTCGCAGATCCCAGTTGGTGGCACTGGGCTCGACGACCGAGTGAAACCCGGTAAATCTTGGTAAATTGTTGCTACGCGCAACTCCCGAGGTCATCCTCGTGTCGCATACCCAATGCGTCAGCCTCGCCGCTTGCGGAAGCGCCCTCACCCGCTTCGCCGCGCTCAGCGCCCTTTCCCGCGGTCTGTACAGACCGGGGAGATAGTGGACCGCCACCAGGCGGTGTCATGCATGTAGATGTATTGTCATAGCTGATCTTGGACGCTTAGCGGCCTTTGCCGAGCGCCCGGTCCCGGCTGTGGCAGGGGATGCCGGCTCTAATCGAGCGCGGTTGGCATCGGCTTTGACCGGTCGCCGCCCCACCCGTCGCCGTGTCATGTCGATTGCGCACGGGTTCAGCCGGCTTGCACGTAGTGAACATCTTGTTCGGACCAGACGAGGGTTGCGGACTCACCCGGCTGCACCGGCGCGGCAAAGAACAGACTGTCGGGCAATATCGCCGACGCCTGCTCGCCGAATGGCGTCTCCAGCGCGATCCGGACGACCGGACCCTGGTATTCGACAGCCACGATCCGCCCGGAGCAACTGGCGCCGTTTTCGGCCTGTCCGATCCGGCAGCGGTCGGCTCGGATCGCGGCCAGGCCATGAGGTGTGGCCAGTACGTTATGGCCGCCGATGAACCTCGCGATGAAGGCGCTCGCCGGCTGCTCGAAAATCTCGCGCGGGGTCCCGGCTTGGCGGATGCGCCCCTCATGCATCACGACCATCAGATCGGCGAGCGCCATCGCTTCGTCCTGACTGTGCGTGACATGGATAAAGGTAATGCCGAGCTCGCGCTGCAACCGCTTCAACTCCTCGCGCATACGGCCGCGCAAGAACGGGTCGAGTGCCGACAGCGGCTCGTCGAGCAGCAGAACCTGCGGCTCGGTGATCAGCGAACGCGCCAGAGCGACCCGTTGCTGCTGACCCCCCGAGAGCTGCGAGGGCAGACGGTCGGCGAACCCCTCCATTTCCACCAACCGCAAGAACTCGCGCGCCCGGTCGTGCCGCGCGGCCTTGCCGATGCCGCGCATCTTGAGGCTGAACGCGACATTGTCGAGGCAGTTCAAATGCGGAAACAGCGCATAGCTCTGAAACATCATTGCTGTGCCCCGCCGGGCGGGCGGCAAATCGGTGACATTACGGTCGCGGATCAGGACGTCGCCGTCGGTGATCTGCTCGTGGCCCGCGATCATGCGCAACGTGCTGGTCTTGCCGCACCCGCTGGGGCCAAGCAGGCAGCAATAGCTGGCCGGCGCAATGCGCAATGAGATGCCGTCGACCGCAAGCGTCTCGCCATAGCGCTTGGTTGCCGCAACCAATTCGACATCGAAACGCGGTTCGGCTGGCACGCTGCCGCTACCACGTAAGTTGCGGTTGGTCATGGCGCGGCCGCGATGCCGGCGCGGCGGCGCTGAATGTGAAAGATCCGCCACAAGGTCAGCGCGATGATCAGAAAGGAAACGGCCGTCGTAACCGTCCCGATGGCAAACAGGGTTGGCGAGGTCGCGCTCGAGATCAGCGCGTAGATTTCGAGCGGCAGGGTATTCCGGTCGCCGATCACCAGGGTGGTCCGCGCGTATTCGTCATAAGACAAGGTGAAGGCGCCCATCGCCACGCCGATAATACCCGGTAGCAGGATCGGCAGGGTCACATGGATGAACCGCTGCCACGGGCTCGCACCGAGGTCGTCGGCGGCCTCCTCGTAGGAACGGTTGAAGCGGTTGACTACCGCGAACATCGCAAAGACCCCGAAGGGCAGGGTCCAGGTCAATTGCGCGCCGAGTGCGGAGGTGAAGAGGCTCGGCTTCAGGCCAAGCGTCTTGAAGCCCAGTCCGATGCCGAAGCCGACGAGCAGGCTCGGCATCACCAGGCTGGCGACGGCGAGGTAGAACAGCAGTCCCGATCCGGGAAAGCGCCGCCGGAACGCGAGGGCGGCTGCAATCGAGATTGTCGCCGTTAACAGGCTGACGACCGCAGCCAGCGCGATCGAGCGGCCAAACGACACCGGAATGTTTGCCATCTGGCCTGGCTTGACGATGTCGGCGAACCAACCCAGTGACACCCCCACCATCGGGAATGTCACGCCGCCGTTCGGCCCCTGGAACGACAGCACATACATGACCAGCATCGGGCCGTAGAGAAAGAGCAAGTACACCCCGAACAGCGCTGCCAGGGCGTAGAAGGTCCACGGCCGTCCTCCCCCGGCTCCGGTCTGGTAGCTCTGGCCACCGATCATCATCGCGGCACACCCGTCACTTGACCAATTCCTTGCGCACGTCGACCACCCGCATCATCCCGGCGACGAGGATCGCGACAAAGCAGACCAGGACCACGGCACTCGCCGATGCCGGCGGGTATTGCATAGCTTGGATCTCGGTCGCCAGTGCCGAGACGATCGACGCGCTCTGTCCGCCGCTCATCTGCTTGACGACGAAGAAGTCGCCCATGACCTGCGTGAAGACCAGGATCGAGCCCAGGGCGATGCCGGTTTTCGAGAGGGGAATTATCACCTCGACCATGACGCGCCAGCGGCTGGCGCCGGCATCGCGCGCCGCCTCGATCAAGGCCGGATCGATCTTTGCCAGCGAATTGGCGATCGGCCCGACCATCAGCAGGGTGAACAGATTGACGTAGGTAATGATCACCGCGAAGCTCGAAAACAGCAGGAAATCGAGCGGCTGCGAGGTCAGGCCGGCGCCCATCACGATCTGATTGAAGGCACCATTGCGGCCGAGAAACGGGATCCAGGCTATCGTGCGGATGATGCCCGAGGTCCAGAACGGGATCGCGCACAGCAGAAATAACACCCTCCGCACCGCAGCGCTGCGCACATGGAAGATCAGGAAGTGCGCAATGTTGAATCCAAGAAAAAGCGTGATCGCCCACACGACGACAGCAAATGTCAGGGAACTGACATAGACCCGGATCGTCGCCGGGGTGGTCAAGAGGTCGCGGTAGTTGTCGAGGATGAAGGCTGGATAAATGCCGGTGCGGTCGTAGTCGAAAAAACTGACGACCGCGAACAGGAATGTCGGCAGAGCGAACAGCACGATCAGGATAAAAGCCAGCGGGCCGACCTGCAGCCACGATACCAGCGATGGCTTCAACCGCCGCCGCGGCCGGGCCGGCGACAGCAGCCGCGGCAGCGGAGCGGCGGGTCGCGCCAGGATCGTCACGTGGTGATGAACTCGTTCCACCGCCGGGTCAGATAGCGGTCTTCGTCCATGACCGAATTCCACACCGCGATGTTGCCCATCCGGTCCCAGAACGAGCCGCCATCGCGAACGCCGCCGGCCTTTTCCATCAGCTTCCCATAGGGATCGGTGATGTCGGTCGCGGCCGGCTTGCCGGCGTACCAGTAATCCCACTCCGCCTCGGTCAGGAACTTCTTGGCATTGTCGGGGATCGACGAGTAGTAGCCCTGCCGGGCGATAAAGGCGCCCTGGAAACCCGCGGTGTACCAGTTCATGTATTCGTAAAAGCAATCGAGCTTGAGGCCGCTGAGATGCTTCATCGGCGCTAGCGTGTAGCCCCAGCCGCGGAACCCTTCCTGGAGCGGCTGGTAGACGCACGGGATATTGCGGGTCTTCACCGCGGTAACGGCCGGTGACCACATCGACTGGATCACCACCTCTCCCGAGGCCATCAGGTTGACCGACTGGTCGAAGGTGCTCCAGAACGAACGGAACTGACCCCCCTTCTTGATGTCCATCATCACCGTGATCGTCTTGTCGATCTCGTCGCGGGTCATATTCCCCTTGTTGCCGTATTTGACGTCGCCGCGCGCCTCCAGCGCCAATGCGACATCGATGACGCCGACTGTCGGCTGGTCCTGCAATGCCGCCTTGCCCTTGAATTCGGGGCTGATCAAATCGGCCCAGCTCTTGATCGGCCGACCCACCAGATCGGGGCGCACGCCGAGAGTGTCGGCATTGGTGATGGTCGGGATGCCGGTCAGCCATTCGGTCGGCCCGTTAGCGAATTTCTGGCCGTCGGGCCCGGTCGCATAGAGCACGGTATAAGGTGCGACCCCCTGGGTCGACGCCTCGCTGCCGTTCGGGTAGAGGCCCTTGCTGAACAGCGGGATCACCTTGTCCCAGTCCTTGTATTTGGCGACCGGTATCGCCTGCAGGACGTTGCGCCCGACCAGGTATTTCATGAACACGATGCTGACGTCGCCGACATCGATCGCGCTCGATTGCGACAAAAAACGGTTCAACAGATCGACGCTCTCCGTCGCCTGCATCTTGATCGTGAAGCCGAGATCCTTGCTCGCCTGCTCGCCGATCTTTGGGATCGCGGCGACGGGGGGGCCCGCATGGAGCAAGGTCACGTCCTTGATGTTCTGCGCCCAGATCGTCGGGAACCCGGTCAGCACGCCCGACCCTCCCGCGAGCCCGGCCGCGGCCGCGCTGCTTTTCAGCAGGCGCCGGCGCGTGATCTTCCTGGCGCGATCTGCCGCACCCGTCCCGTTTTCTGACATCGTAATTTTCCTTTCTCTTGGTTTGGCGCCGCCGGAAGCCCTTTTGCCGATGGACTATCCGGCGCTGCGGACGGCGCTGCGGCAGCGCATCAGTGGCAGGATGCGGGTGCCGAACTGCTCTATGCCGATCACGAAATCATCAAAGGTCAGCATCACGCCGCGCACGCCAGGCACCGCGGCCATTTCGTCGAGCATGCGGGCGATCGAGGCATAGGAGCCGACAAATACACCCTGATTGGTCGGCAGCTTCTCAATGCCGAAGGTCCTACGTCGGTTCGGTTGCGCATACGGATCCTTACTTGGATCGTCTTCCGCTTGAGCGTCGCGCCAGGCCAGCGCCTCGATATCGGTGCCGGCCTTGTAATGCTTCCATTTCGCCATCGCCGCAGCATCGGTCTCGTCGGCTATGACCATCTGCAGGATCAGCGCACCGCAATCGCGTCGGGCTTCAGCCGTCGCATTGACCAGACGCGCGACGCTCGGCGCCACGGCAGTCGGCTGGTTGACCCCGCCGCCGGTGCAGAAGTTGTAGTCGGCATACTGCGCGGCAAAGCGGGTCCCGGCGTCGCTCTGCGCAGCGCAGATGATCGGAATTTTGCCGGTCGGCATCGGCAGGCACCGGCAATCGTCCATGTGGAAGAAATCGCCCTTCAGGTCAGAATGCCCTGTCTCCCACAATTCGCGCATTACGGTGACGTATTCGGCGCAGTAGTCGTATCGGCGCCGATAATGCTCCGCCCCCGGCCAAATTCCCATTTGCGTGTATTCGCGCCGCTGCCAGCCAGAGATGATGTTGACGCCGAACCGCCCGTGCGAAATCGAATCGATCGTGACCGCCATGCGCGCAGTAATCGGCGGCGGCATGGTCAGCACCGCGCAGGTGGCGAACAGCTGGATGTGGCTCGTCACCGGCGCCAGCCCAGCCATCAGGGTGAAGGATTCAAGATTGTAGTCCCAGAACCGCGACGGGCCGCCGAACCCGTGCAGTTTGATCATCGACAATGCGAAGTCGAAGCCGAAGCGCTCGGCCTTTTGAACGACCTCGCGGTTGAGGTCGAAGCTCGGCTTGTACTGCGGCGAGGTGGTCGAGATCAACCAGCCGTTGTTGCCGATCGGGATAAAAACACCTAGTTCCATGGGTCTGCTTCGTCCCAGCGTCAATTGGCCCCGGCGTTTCCCCACGGCGACGTTTGCGCTCACGACTGCAATGCGAGTGCCAACGGGTGAAGCCGCCCACGGCGCCGGTGTTACAGCCCAATTCAGCTTACCGTGCCTACGGCCCGTGCAGTTGCCTGATCCGGCGGCGCGGATCAGACGTCGATTCACCTGCGTCCGTCACCTCCGACAGTGACACCGATTTCATAGCAGGTTAGTCCGCGAAGCTCGACCGCGCCGCCACGGCCCAGAATCCGCTGGACTCGGTGACGATCCATAGTGAACGGAACGAGCCGATGACCGAATTGTCGATGCGATG
>Ga0209217_1000162_pt1 | contig 15819 bp, 11 predicted proteins | sample JacPinW_OM3H0_M2_FD_187957 | JGI IMG/M metagenome (GOLD analysis project Ga0209217, IMG submission 187957) | Forest soil microbial communities from Algoma, Ontario, Canada - Jack Pine, Ontario site 1_JW_OM3H0_M2 (SPAdes) (version 2) | ecosystem: Environmental > Terrestrial > Soil > Boreal...
CGATATCCGACGCCATAGAGGGTTTCTATTTGGGCGAAATCCACATCCACCGCCTTGAACTTCTTGCGCAGGCGCTTGATGTGGCTGTCGATTGTACGATCATCGACATAGATGTGCTCGCCATACGCTGCATCCATCAACTGGTCGCGGTTTTTGACGTGCCCTGGACGGTGCGCCAGCGATTTGAGGATCAGGAACTCGGTCACGGTAAGCTCGACCGGCTCGCCTTTCCAGGTGCATAGATGCCGCGCTGGGTCGAGGATCAGGTGCCCACGCACGATTACCGGCTCGGCTTGCGGATCGTCGCGCTCGCGGGCGAGTTCCCCACGGCGGATCAGTGCCCGGATGCGCTCGATCAGCAGACGCTGCGAGAAGGGCTTCTTGATGTAGTCGTCGGCGCCCATGCGCAGGCCCAGCAACTCGTCGACCTCGTCGTCTTTTGAGGTCAGGAAGATGACCGGGATGTGGCTTTGCCGCCGCAGCTGACTGAGCAGCTCCATGCCGTCCATGCGCGGCATCTTGATGTCGAGCACGGCGATGTCGACAGGCTGGGCGCTCAGGCCCTTGAGCGCCTCGGTTCCGTCGCTGTAGCAGCGAACGGTAAAGCCCTCTGCCTCGAGCGCTATCGACACCGAGGTCAGGATATTGCGGTCGTCGTCGACAAGAGCAATCGTATTCGGCACTTCGAGTAACCCCCCTTCCTCGTCCCGAGGTAACCTCGGGGCGGTCGCGCGGGTGCTGTCGCGAATAAATATGGCCCCGAGGGGGCAAAGAAAGACCCGGCCGCCTCATTTGATACAGTCTAGACGCGTTTGCCTCCCCAAAACGCCCACGGAGCGGTCTGCTTGCCCTTGACGCCCCACCGCAGCCGCGTCTCACTCTTCGAATGAGCGAATCGAGTCCCACTCAGGCGACCCTCGCCCGCAGGTTGGCGCGCAGCCGCATCCGCGCGGCTCTGGCCACCAGCCTCGGCGGCGCCCCCTATGCCTCCCTCGTGCTGCTCGCGGTCGATCTCGATGCGAGTCCGCTGTTGCTGCTCTCCGACCTGGCCCAGCACAGCCGCAACATCGCCTTCGACCCGCGGGTCTCGCTGCTGCTCGATGCAACCGAGGGCCACCCCGATCCGCTGACCGGGCCTCGGCTGACCCTGCTCGGGCGTGCCCAGCCGACCGACGATCGGCGTTGCCTTGTGCGCTTCATCGCTCATCACCCGACGAGTGCGGGCTACGCCGGCTTTCGTGACTTCCATCTCTACCGGGTGGAGGTCGAGCGCGGGCACCTCGTTGCCGGGTTCGGCCGGATAGACTGGATCGACCGCGGCGACTTGCTGTTCGCGGGCGATGTCGGGGTGCTCGCGGCGGCCGAGCCGGAGATCCTGAAACACATGAACGAAGACCATGGCGACGCCATTGCGCGGTATGCTCACCACCTGCTCGGCCGCACCGGCACGGGATGGCAAATGACCGGCATTGATCCGGAAGGGATCGACCTGCGGTGCGGCGGCGAAACCGCGCGGCTCGACTTCGCCGCCCCGGTCTCGGTGCCGGTCCTGACCCCGCAAGCGGCGCAAGCGGCCCTCGTCCAACTCGCCGGGATGGCGCGCCAGTAACGCGCACCCGTTGAGGGAACTTTGACACAGTCGCCCCGTTGTGCTACGGCGCAAACCAAGGGACGCGCTGTGCGGGCTTGGTCATCCAGGGAGGAGACGGCATGAAAAGGACGATCCGATGACCGGGGCCAAGAGCCGTTTCGGGCTCGATCGGCAGGGCATGCGCCATCTCGGGACACAGCATTGGAACCAGTCGATACCGATACTCTACGAACATGCGATCAGGCGCGGCGAGGGAGAGCTGGCTTTCGGCGGCAGCTTCTCGGTCTCCACCGGCCTCTATACCGGGCGAACGCCGCGGGACAAGTACATCGTCGAAGAGCCCGGCACCAGGGACACCGTATGGTGGGGCCAGATCAACCAGCCCGTTGATCCAGAACGCTTCGCCAGCCTGCACCAGCGCATGCTCGCCTACCTCCAGGGGCGCGAGCTCTTTGTCCAGGACCTCTATGCCGGGGCCGATCCGGCCTACCGCCTGCCGGTCCGGGTGGTGACCGACAGCGCCTGGCACAGCCTCTTTTCGCGCAACATGTTCATCCGCCCACCGGCGAGCGAGCTCGAAGGGTTCGAGCCGGCCTTTACGATCCTGCACGCCCCGAAATTCTTAGCCATTCCCGAGCTCGACCTGATCAATTCCGATGTCTTCATCTTCGTGAATTTCGCCGAGCGGCTGGTGCTGATCGGCGGCACCGCCTATGCCGGCGAGATCAAGAAATCGGTGTTCGGCTACCTCAATTTCGTATTGCCCGCGCGCGACGTCCTGCCGATGCATGCCTCGGCCAATGTCGGCCCAAAGGGCGACTGCGCGATCTTCTTCGGGCTCTCCGGCACCGGCAAGACGACGCTGTCGGCCGACAACTCACGCACCCTGATCGGCGATGATGAACACGGCTGGAGCCCTAAGGGCATCTTCAATTTCGAGGGCGGCTGCTACGCCAAGGTCATCAATTTGTCGCCGACGGCCGAGCCCGAGATCTATGCGACGATCAGCCGCTTCGGGACGGTGCTCGAAAACGTCGTGATCGATCCGGAGACGCGGATGGTCGACGTCGACGATCAGACGCTGACCGAGAACACGCGAGCCTGCTACCCGATCGATTTCATCCCCAACGCCGATCCGAAGGGGCAGGGGCCCCATCCGAAGAATGTCGTCATGCTGACCGCGGACGCCTTCGGGGTCATGCCGCCGATCGCCAAGCTCAGCGCCGAGCAGGCGATGTACCATTTCCTGTCGGGGTACACGGCACGGGTCGCAGGCACCGAAAAGGGCCTCAGCAACGAGCCCGAGGCGACCTTCTCGACCTGCTTCGGGGCCCCTTTCATGCCGCGCCACCCGGCGGTCTACGCCAAGATGCTGGGTGCGCGCATCAAGGAGCATGGAGCGCAGTGCTGGCTCGTCAACACCGGCTGGTCAGGCGGCACCTATGGCGTCGGGAAGCGCATGCCGATAGCCCATACTCGCGCGCTGCTGCGCGCGGCGCTCGACGGACGCCTCGCCACGGCACCAGTACGCAAGGACGCCAATTTCGGGATGTTCGTGCCCGAGGCCTGCCCGGAAGTTCCGAGCGAGGTGCTCGACCCGCGCAGCACTTGGTCCGACAAGCGGGCCTATGACGAAACCGCCCGCGAGCTGACCCGGCGCTTTGCCGCCAATTTCGCCGAGTTCGAGCCCTTCGTCGGCCGCGAAGTCAAGGAAGTCGCGATCCGCCCCGCGGCCTAATCTGAGCGCGGTCCCTTAGGAGGCGCTCCGGAGCGGGATCGCGCCGCAGACCGGCTTTGGCTGCGCTCGCGGTATACTCGGCCGCGCCTGCGCAGGGCGAGCATTGACAAGCCGCGGGCCGGCTGTTGTATGGCCGGTATATGAGGCTGTGTTCCGTCGGCTGGCTGGTTTTTGCCTTAGCAGCCATGCTCTGCGCCGGCACGGCGATGGCCGTTGAGCCGCGGCTCAACGTCTATAACTGGTCGGACTACATCGCGCCCGACACGATCCCCAAATTTACCGCCGAGACCGGGATCAAGGTCACCTACGACGTCTATGACGGCAACGAGGTGCTCGAGGCAAAGTTATTGTCCGGCCGGTCGGGATATGACGTGGTGGTTCCCTCGGCGAGTCCGTTCATGGCGCGCCAGATTGCGGCTGGGGTTTACCGGACGCTCGACCGGTCCAAGTTGCCAAATTGGCAGAACCTCGACCCGCGCATCCTCGATCTGGTCGCTGCGGCCGACCCGGAGAACGCACACGGCGCGCCCTATCTGTGGAGCTTCACCGGGATCGGCTACAACGAGACCCAGCTCCATGCCGCGTTAGGTGAAGCGGCGCGGGGGGACAGTTTCGCGCTGATCTTCGATCCGGCGGTCGCGGCGAAGCTCGCCCCCTGCGGGATCTCGCTGCTCGATACCCCGCAGGAGGTCTTCCCGGCGGCGCTCGCCTATCTCGGGCTCGATCCGAAGAGCCGCGATTTGGGCGACCTCGACAAGGCGCTGGCAGTCCTTGAAAAGGTCCGCCCCTACATCCGCAAGTTCCACTCTTCGCAATATATCAACGATCTTGCCAATGGTGATCTGTGCGTCGCCCTCGGCTATTCGGGCGATGTCGTCCAGGCCCGCAACCGGGCGCGCGAGGCCGGGAACGAAGTCAGGATCGGCTTTCTGATCCCGAAAGAGGGGGCACAGATGGCAGTCGACATGCTGGGCGTCCCTGCCGATGCGCCGCATCCCGAGAACGCGTTGCGCTTCATCGATTATCTCTTGCGCCCCGCGGTGATTGCCGAGGTCACCGATAGGGTCGCCTACCCGAACCCGAATGTCCCGGCAACGATGCTGGTCAAGCCCGAGCTCCGCAACGACCCGGCGGTCTACCCGCCGGAGGATTTGCGGCGCCGGCTTTATGTCGATCTCCCGGCCTCGCCGGATTACGAGCGGGCGCGTACGCGCGCCTGGACGCGGCTCAAATCGGGCCGCTGAGGGCCCGAACGGAAATGACTCCATGCAATTCGCCATTCAATCGTCACCCTCGCGAAGGCGAGGGTCCAGGGCAGCCGCTGAGAACTGGGCCCCTAGGTTCCCGCTTTCGCGGGAATGACGACCGTATTCACTGACCCGGGATGGCGTTGCTCGAAATCGCCGGCGTCTCGAAGCGGTTCGGTGCGACGGCGGCGGTCGACGACGTCTCGCTGAATGTCGAAAAGGGCGAGCTGTTTGCGCTGCTCGGACCCTCGGGCTGCGGCAAGACCACCCTGTTGCGGATGATCGCCGGGTTGGAGATTCCCGACCGCGGGCGTGTCCTTATCGATGGCGTCGATGTCACGGCGCTGCCGCCCTATGCGCGGCCGGTCAATATGATGTTTCAGTCCTATGCGCTCTTCCCGCACATGGACGTCGCCGCCAACATCGCCTTTGGCCTGCGCCAGGAAGGAATGGACCGACAGCGTATCGCCGCCCGCGTCGGCGAGATGCTGGCCTTGGTGCAGATGTCGAATTATGGCGGGCGTCGCCCCCACGAGCTGTCGGGCGGCCAGCGCCAGCGCGCGGCCTTGGCGCGCGCGCTGGCTAAGATGCCCAAGCTGTTGCTGCTCGACGAGCCGCTCGCAGCACTCGACCGCAAGCTTCGCGCCGAGACCCGGCTCGAGCTGATCGGCATCCAGGAACGGGTCGGCACGACCTTCCTCCTCGTCACCCATGATCAGGAGGAGGCACTCGGCATGGCCTCGCGCATCGCGGTGATGAACCGGGGGCGTGTCGTCCAGATCGGTACCCCGGCCGAGATCTACGAGCGCCCGGGCTCGCGGTTCGTCGCCGATTTCGTCGGCGAGGTGAATTTGTTCGAGGGCGAGCTGACCGCCGGCTTCAACTGCCTGGCTCTCACCGTCGCGGGCTTTGATCGGCCGATCCCGTTGCCGCCGCCCGCCGGCATTGCTTTGCCGGAGGGTGCTGCGGCAGCGCTGGCATTGCGGCCGGAGAGGCTGCGGCTGTGCCGCGAGCGTCCGGCCGGATTTGCGGTGGCAGCAACGGTAGCCTCGGTCAGCTATCTCGGCGGTGCCTCGATCGTCCACCTCGTGGCCGGAGGGGGACGCCCGATGAAAGCGCGGCTGCCGGCGGGCACGGATTGTCCTCCGCGCGGCGCGGCCGTCTGGGCGAGCTGGTCGCCGGATGACGGGGTCGTGATCACGCAATGATCGGGATCGGACGTTGGGCCAGGCTGGTGCTGATCGGCCTGCCCTTCGCCTGGTTGGGGCTGTTCTTTCTGCTTCCGCTGGCGATCATCGTGAAGATCAGCCTGGCGCGCAGTGCCATCGGGATCCCGCCCTACACGCCGCTCTTCTTTGACGACGGCAGCGGTCTGAAAATCCAAGCGACGTTGGCGAACTTCGCGTTGCTCGCGAGCGACGATCTCTATCTGCGCGCCTATCTCGGCGCGCTCGGTAATGCCGCACTGGCGACAGCACTCTGCCTGGCCGTCGGCTACCCGATCGCCTATGCGATCGCCCGCTCGCCCGGCAGGTGGCGGCTGCTGCTGCTGTTCCTGGTCATGCTGCCGTTTTGGACGAGCTTCCTGATCCGCGTCTATGCCTGGCTTGCGATCCTCAAGCCGAATGGCCTCTTAAACCAGTTGCTGATCGCCGCCGGGCTGATCGCGACGCCGCTGCCGCTCCTTAACAATGTTTTTTCGGTCGAGCTCGGGCTCGTTTATTCCTACCTCCCGTTCATGATCCTGCCGCTCTATGGCAGTCTGTCCGCACTCGACGAGAGCCTCCTCGAAGCGGCGGCGGATCTCGGCGCTCGCCCCTTTCGGGCTTTTCTCGGCGTGACCCTGCCATTGTCGCTTCCAGGGATCGCCGCCGGCTCGCTCATAGTGCTGATCCCGGCGATCGGTGAGTTTGTGATCCCCGATCTGCTCGGCGGCGCCGACACCTTGATGATCGGCAAGGTGCTGTGGGACGAGTTCTTCAACAACCGCGACTGGCCCGTCGCCTCGGCGGTCGCGGTGGTGCTCGTCGCCGCCTTGGCAATCCCGATCCTGCTCGCGCAAAAATTCCTCGCACCGGAGCGCGCGGCGTGAGGAGGAGCGGCGGCGCATTGGCGCTGCGGGGCGGAGTGTTGGCCCTCGGCTTCGGTTTTCTCTACGCGCCGATCGTGCTGCTCGTCCTCTACTCCTTCAACGCGTCGCGGCTCGTCACCGTATGGGCCGGGTTCTCGACCCGCTGGTACGGCGCGCTCGCGAGGAACGAAGGCTTCCGCGCAGCAGCGCTGACCAGTCTCGAAGTGGCGTTGATGGCGGCGAGCCTGGCGCTCGTGCTCGGGACTTTCGCGGGGTTCAGCATGGCGCGGTTTGCGCGCTTTCCCGGCCGACCGTTATTCGGATTTGCATTGATGGCGCCGCTGGTCGTGCCGGAAGTAATTCTCGGCCTGTCGCTGTTGTTGATGTTCGTCGCCGGCGAAAGCGTGATCGGATGGCCGCAGGGGCGCGGCGTCATGACGATCACGATCGCACACGCGACGTTCGGCGCCTGCTTTGTCTCGGTGTTGGTACGCGCCCAATTGGCCGGCTTCGACCGCACACTTGAGGAGGCAGCACTGGACCTCGGCGCGCGGCCCTGGGCTGTGCTGGCGCGGATCACGCTACCCGGGATCAGCCCCGCCCTGGTCTCGGGTTGGCTCTTGGCGTTCACCCTATCGCTCGATGATCTGGTGATCGCCAGCTTTGTCACCGGCCCATCGGCGACGACCCTGCCGATGGCGGTGTTTTCGAGCGTGCGTCTCGGGGTCAGCCCGGAAGTCAACGCGCTGGCAACGTTGTTCCTCGGAGTCGTCTTCGTGCTGGTGGCGCTCGCCTTCTGGCTGATGGCGCGCGCCGACCGCCGGCGAATTATCAGCTAAAGCAAAGTTTCACCACGCAGACACAGAGTGCACGGAGAGTTTGGCGGCCCTTCTCCGTGTCCTCCGTGTCTCTGTGGTGACGACTATTTCGCGGCGACCGGGAGTTCCTCGGCGTACATCTCGGGCAGCACGGTCTGGCGCCAGGTGTCGTCGCGGGGGAAGATCTTCTCGATCGCTCGCGCCGAATAATAGCTGGCGTCGGCACCCGGCGGGTCGCCGCCTGCCTGCACCGTCTTGACGGCGTCGAGCAGCAGGCGCCGGGTTGCGATGATCGCACGGTCGGCCGGCCCGAGGTGCTCTTTCGACCGGTCGACGACCGGCCCCATCCCTTCCTGGACCGCGCGGTCCTGGGTGTTGATGCCGTCGATGCCGGTGAAAGTCTCGGTCTTCTGGACCTGGCGGTCGATCATCCAGTCGTTGCGCTTGTTGCGGAGCGAACGGAACTCGCCTGATTGCTCGACGTAATCGGGGCCGTTGCCGTTGCCGCGCTCCATCCGGTCATCCTCGCTCAGCCCCTCCTCGCCGAAACTGTACATCCAGTTCCACACCATGCAGTTATGGTCGTCGATCGGGACCCAGATGTGCCCGGCTATCATCGTCCGGTCGCCGCCGCCCATCGCGCGGCCGAGCTGCTGCGGCCTGATCTGGGTGAACGGCATGACGAAATGGTAGGACCGCACATAGGTCTTGTCGTCGTCGAGCGGACGGATGCCGACATAGCGATAGCCGTAGTCGGTGACGTCGACCTCCAGGATCGGCGCCTTGCCACGGACAAACGGACCATTTACCGGAATGCCCGGCCGCGTCGCGTTGGGCGTGATCGCGCGATGGAGGATGGGGGCGTGCGAAGTGTCGATGCCGCCTTCGAGCGCCTGTAGCCAGTTGCACTCCTCCCACACTTTTGAGACGTGACGATGGCTCTCGGGTACCTGCGTCCACTCGAAAGCCGGGGGTGCCGGCATCTTGTCGCGCGGACCCATATAGGTCCAGACCACCCCGCCCATCTCGGTCGTCGGATAGGCGGTCAGGTGGATCTTGTGGCAGAATTGCTCGGGCTCGTTCATCTGATCGATGCAATTGCCGTCGACGTCGAATTTCCAGCCGTGATAGACGCAGCGCAGGCCCGATTCCTCGTTGCGTCCGAACCACAGCGAGGCGCGGCGGTGCGGGCAGAACTCGTCGACCAGACCGATACGGCCTTGGCTGTCGCGAAAGCCGACCAGACGCTCGCCCAGAAGCTGAACACGAACCGGCGGGCAGTCAGGCTGCGGAAGCTCGCGCGCGAGAAACGCCGGGATCCAGTAGCGCCGCAGCACGTCACCCATCGGGGTCCCTGGTCCCGTCCTCGTCACCAGCTCATTGTCTTCGCGCGTCAGCATTACTCGACCTCCTCCTCTTGCAGACGTCGGCGCACGGGAAGCGATGCGCCCAAGCCGGATTGCGATCATCCGCCGATCGGACGCGTGCCGCAAGAAGCGCGTGAAGCGGCCCCCGCCCATCGACTTTGCCTTTCCCTGGCCCAGCGCTTGCACGCGCAGGATCACCGGGATCTCCGAGCGGCGAAGAAGCCGTATTGCTGAAATGATCATGATATTGCCAAAATGGCATCCAGTATGATAGCAGCGGCAAATCGGCGAGCGCGAGCCACTGATCTGGGCACAGGGGGCAACCGAAGGCGGGCACGAATTTGTGTAGCTGGCGAGGGCGGACGGATGAGGCAAAGACGTTGAATGAGCACTATATTGTTCGGTGATCGGACGCATCGGTTCGGGTGTGAGCGCCCCTGAGGAGGGCCAGGTGACGGACGCCCAGGTCGTCGAACGAAAGCTCGCGGTGATCCTTGCGGCCGACGTCGCCGAGTACAGCCGTCTGATGGGGGTGGACGAAGTCGGCACCCTGCGGACGCTTCAGGCGTACCGGGCGATTCTCGATCGGCTGATCGCCGCCCATCATGGCCGAATTTTCAATATCGCCGGCGACAGCGTGATGGCGGATTTCGCCAGCCCTGTAGACGCGGTCGAGTGCGCTGTCGCGGTGCAAGAGGCCATCGCCAAGGAGAACGTGGACCGCGCGGCGAGCGAGCAGATGCGCTTTCGCATCGGCGTCCATCTCGGGGACATCATCGTCGAGGGCACAAACCTTTTTGGTGACGGCGTCAACATCGCCGCCCGGCTCGAGGCGCTGGCCGAGCCCGGCGGGATTTGCCTGTCGGGCGCGGTGCGCGATCAGATTGGAACCAGGCTGCCGGTAGCGTTCATTCCGCTCGGCGATCAGCGGGTCAAGAACATCGCCGAGCCAGTGCGAGCCTTCACGATCGCCACCAGATCGAACGGCTGGGCATCGCCATCGACCAGCGGCAGCAGATGGGCTTCGATCCGCTCGCGTGTCCTCGGTCCGGCGGTGGCTGGATTGCTGCTCGTAGCCCTCGCGGGCAGCGCTTGGTGGCAATGGTCGGCCCGGCACCTCGCTCCAGACGCGCAGCTGGAGACGGCGACGCCAGTAGCCCGCCCGACACTGCCGCCGCGTTCCGCACCACGGCTGTCGATCGTCGTGCTGCCATTCACCAATCGCAGCAACGATCCCGAGCAGGAGTATTTCGCCGACGCAATCACCGAGGATTTGACGACCGACATTGCGCGAATCCAGGGCAGCCTGGTGATCGCGCGCAACACCGCGTTTACCTACAAGGGCAAGCCGGTCGATGCCAAGCGGATCGGCCACGACCTCGGCGTGCGTTATGTCCTCGAAGGCAGTGTCCAGCGGTCCGGCAAGCAAATCCGCGTCAACACGCAGCTGATCGATGCGGAGACCGGAGCGCATCTCTGGGCCGAGCGGTTCGATCGCGACATCATTGACCTCTTCGCCTTGCAAAACGAGATCGCGGCGCGCCTCGCCAGCGCGCTGCAGTCGCAGCTTGCGATCGCCGAAGCCCGTCGTCCGACCGACAATCCGGATGCGCTGGATTACATCTTGCGCGGCCGCGCCGTGTTGACGCGGCCGATCTCGAAGGAAAACACTGAAGAGGCGGTGGCCCTCTTCGAAGCAGCACTGGCCCTCGACCCGAATTCGGCGGATGCGGCTGCTTGGCTGGCGGTGGCACTTACGGTCCGCGTGAGCGATGAGTTCAGTGACGCACCGGACGCCGATCTGCAGCGCGCGGAGCAATTGGCAGGGCGGGCCCTGGCGGCTGCACCCAACAGCGCGCTGCCACATTATGCGAGGGGCCAGGTGTTGCGCGCCCAGTCGCGCTTCAAGGAGGCGATTCCCGAATACGAGACGGCGATTGCCCTCGACCACAGCCGGGCCCCGGCTTATGCCAATGTCGGCTGGTGCAAGTTCCTGACCGGCTCGGTCGACGAAGCGATCCCCTATTTCGAGCAGGCTATCCGCCTCAGCCCTTACAGTCCGGGGATCGCACCATGGTACGGGCGGATGGGGGTCATCCAACTGCTCGAGGGGCGGACCGACGAGGCGATCACGTCGTTGCAAAAGGCGAGCAGCGACAACGCACGCCTGCCTTTTGTTCACTCCTACCTGGCGGCCGCTTATGCGCTCAAAGGCCAAACCCAGCGCGCTCGCGCCGAGCTCGCCGAAGCCCAGAGGCTCAATCCCGCCTACTCCAGCCTGGAGCGTGTCGCGAAGTCGACCTGGTTCGACCACCCCAAGATCCGCGCCTTGGCTGAAGCGACGTACTTCCCCGGGCTGCGCGAGGCCGGACTGGCCGGGGAATGATCCGGGCGGCACCGGCGCGCGGCCCGGCTAAGGTTACTCGGTTCGGGGTTGCAGCGTCGCTGTTGGCGCTATTGCCACTGGGCGGCGCTGCAGCCCAGCAGGGGCCGGCGCGGCAGGCCTGCGGAGCGGACATCGACCGAGTGTGCGCCGGGATCCAGCCCGGCGACGGCCGGATCACGGCGTGCGTCAGCGAGCACTTCACCGAGCTCTCGGCAGCGTGCCGAAACGCCCTGATCAGCGGTGCCACAATTACCAAGGCCTGCAGAGCGGACTACCAACTGAAATGCGCCGGCATCGAGCCCGGCGGCGGGCGCAGCCAGGTGTGCATGAAGGATCACTTTGCCGAACTCGACGAGCTCTGCCAGAAAGCGCTGCTGCTCGGCAGGCTCCAGAGGCAATAGACCGCCTGGCCGCTTCGAGGCTGGTCGCGGCCAGGCCGAGCCTCCTCGCCGCAGGGTCGCATTACGGCGAGAGCGATGCCCGCCAAATCGCCTCGGCATAGGCGCGAATGGCGCGGTCGGAGGAGAACCAGCCCATGCCGGCGATATTCATGATGCAGGCCTTGGCCCAGTCCGCTCGCTGGCGGTAGAGCTCATCTACGTGCCGTTGGGTGTTGAAATAATCGTCGAAATCGGCGGTCACCAGGTAGTCGTCGGCGTGGCGCAAGGCTTGGGTCAGCCGCGCGAAGCGCTGCGGATCGCCGGGCGAGACGGCGCCCGCCTCGATCGCTTCGAGCGCGCGAGCGAGCGGCGGCGAGGCGGCGACGGCGTCCGCCGGGTTCCACCCGTTGCGGCGGCGTGCCGCCGCTTCGTCAGCATGCAGTCCGAAGATGAAGATATTGTCGGCCCCAACCCGCTCGCGGATCTCGATATTGGCGCCGTCGAGGGTCCCGATCGTCAGCGCGCCGTTCAGTGCCAGCTTCATGTTGCCGGTCCCCGAAGCTTCCATCCCGGCAGTCGAGATCTGTTCCGAGAGATCGGCGGCCGGGATTATTACCTCCGCCAGGCTGACGTTGTAGTTTGGCAGGAAGACGACCCTTAGCAGGTCTTTGACCCGAGGGTCGGCGTTGATCACCGCGGCGATGTCGTTGGCGAGCTTGATGATCAGCTTTGCCACAGTGTAACCCGCAGCCGCCTTGCCGGCGAAGATCTTGACGCGCGGCACCCAATCGCGCTGCGGTTCGCTGCGCATCGCCTGCCAGAGTGCCACGGTTTCGATCAGATTGAGCAGTTGCCGCTTATACTCGTGAATGCGCTTAATCTGCACGTCGAAAAGCGCGCTGGCATCGACGAGCAGCCCGAGCCGGTCGCGGATAACCCGGGCAAGGGTGATCTTATTGGCCCGTTTTACCCGCTGGAGGCGCTCCTGCAATGCCGGGTCGGCGCCATGGTCCGCGAGCTCGGCGATGGCGGCCGGATCCTCGAGCACCTGCGGGCCCAATACATCGCAGAGCAGCTGGGTCAGCCCGGGATTGGCCTGATACAGCCAGCGCCGGAAGGTGATGCCGTTCGTGACATTGACGATGCGGCCGGGGTAGAGAGCCTGCAAATCGGCGAACAGCGTATTGCGCAAGAGCTCGGTGTGCAGCGTCGACACGCCGTTGGTGCAATGCGAGCCGACAAAGGCGAGATGGCCCATCCTGACGCGCCGGCCGTTGTCTTCGTCGATCAGCGAAACCGCGGCCGCCGCCGCCTCGCCGATCGACTGGGCGCGCTTTCCCGCCAGATGATGCTCGTTGATCTTGTAGATAATCTGCAGGTGCCGCGGCAGTACCCGCTCGAACAGCGGAACCGGCCAGGTTTCGAGTGCTTCCGGCAGCAAGGTGTGATTGGTATAGGAGCAGGTCGCGACAGTGATTTCCCAGGCCCGGTCCCACGGCACGTTGTGCAGGTCGACAAGGATGCGCATCAGCTCCGCAATGGCGATGCTCGGGTGGGTGTCGTTGAGCTGAATGGCGGCGTGATCGGGCAAAGTGTAGATGCCACTGTACGAGCGGCGGTGCCGCTCCACGAGGTCTTGGAGCGAAGCGGAGACGAAAAAATATTCCTGCCGCAGACGCAGCTCGCGCCCGGACGGGGTCGCGTCGCTCGGGTAGAGGATCTTGGAGAGCGCCTCGGCCCGCGCCTGTTCGGTCAGCGCGCCAACATGGTCGCCGAGGTTGAAGACGTCGAGACGCATCGGATCGGCAGCCCGCGCAGACCACAGGCGCAGTGCGTTGACGGAGGCTCCGCGCCACCCGACGATAGGAGTGTCGTAGGCGACGGCGCGGACCGATTCCGCCGGATGCCAGACGCGGCGCGCACCGCCGAGGCCCGATGCGTCGCTCTCCACCCGGCCGCCATAGTGGATGTCATAGGTGACCTCGGGCCGCTCGAATTCCCAAGGATTTAAGAACGACAGCCACTCCTCAGGGTATTCCTGCTGGCAGCCGTCCTTGATGATCTGGCGGAACAGGCCGTGGTCATAGCGGATGCCGTAACCCCAGGTCGGCAGGCCGAGGCTCGCCATGCTCTCCATGAAGCACGAGGCGAGCCGGCCGAGGCCGCCGTTGCCGAGAGCGGCATCGGGCTCGATCGAGCGCATCCGATTGTAATCGACCCCGAGGTCGCCGAGGGCGCGTAGCACAACCTCGGCGAGGCGCAGATTGCCGACGACGTCGTTGAGCAGCCGGCCGATCAGAAACTCCAGCGAAAGGTAATAGATGCGCTTGCGGCCCTGAGCGAGGCTCGCCCGATCGGCGGCCAGCCATCGGTGAATGATGCGGTCGCGCAGCGCCAGCGCGGTGGCGACGAACCAGTCGCGGCCGGTCGCGGCGGAGGGATCTTTGCCGACGGCGACGCTGAGCTTGGCCAACACTGCCGCTTTGAACTGCTCGATCTCCTCGTCGGTTGCCGGATGCTCGGCGATCGACGTTAATGCCGTCGGTCCCGTCGTATCCCGCCCGCGTGGTTGTTGCATCGACAATTACCCAAGGTTCATGCGGCGCCACCCGCGAGCGCTCCGGCTGCGCCCGTGGCTGTGCTCACGACGACGATCGGATCGTGGCTCCCCGGACAATGGCTTAGCACCGGGCCTCTCTCGTTCCAAGGGCTTGCCGCCCATCGCTGTTGCGATTGGTGCGGCACGAAGCCGCGGTCGCGGTGATGCAACGGCAACAGCGAATCTCGTCCGCGTCCGAGTAGACGGGCGAACATGCGAAAAATCGGTAAACCTGGCATCGGGCTGTCGGAAGACGGCCGAGCGGCGTGAAAAATTCCATACGAAGAGCCCGGACGCAGCCATGCGGGCAGCGCAGCGACGAGGTCGGGTCGGGTTGCGGCGAAGCCAACTGGCCGTCATCGACCGGGCGTAATAGGCTGGGGGGTGCTCCGGGAGGGACTGGCCTGATGGCGACGTCACGAGTGGCGGCACTCGGTGCCGCAGCAACAAAAACCGCGGAGGCTTCGCGCCTCGAAGAGATCCATCGCGGCGTCCGTTGGCGGCGCTGGGGGCCGTATTTGAGCGAGCGGCAATGGGGAACGGTGCGCGAGGATTACAGCGAGAACGGCGATGCGTGGGGCTACCTCCCGCATGACCACGCGCGCAGCCGGGCCTATCGCTGGGGGGAAGACGGGCTTGGCGGGTTTGGCGACGACCAGCTGCTACTTTGCCTCGGGCTCGCCTTGTGGAACGGCCGCGACCCGATCTTGAAGGAGCGCCTCTTTGGGCTGACCAATCCCGAGGGCAACCATGGCGAGGACGTCAAGGAGCTGTACTGGTATCTCGAGGCGACGCCGACCCACAGCTACGCTCGCGCCCTCTACAAGTACCCGCAGCGCGCCTTCCCCTATGCCGACCTGGTCGCGGAGAATCGCCGCCGGGGCAAGGGCGAACCAGAATACGAACTGCTCGACACGGGCATATTTGCAGAGGAACGCTATTTTGATATCACCGTCGAGTATGCCAAGACTCGAAAACAGTTCGGAAAACCCATTGGAATGTTTCAAGCGGTGCAGCATCACTGTGCGGACATGTATCTGGAGACGGAGAGTTCGCGCTCCGCTGTGTATTATGCCGGTTGGGCACTGGAAGAAAAGTCCCCAGACGCGCCAACGGCTGTGTCCATCGCAAAGATGTATGCGAGCGACGCCGCGCGCAGCGTAGGCAATCGCGGGATCCAGGTTCATGGAGGAATGGGTTTCACGTGGGAAAATGACCTTCATCTGTATTACCGCCGAGCGAAGGCTTCGGAGACAGCGTTCGGCGACGCTACCTTTCATCGCGAGCGAATTGCTTCGCTGGTGATTGATTCCGGCAGCGTCTCCGCGAGAACAGCGTAGGACAAATTCGGCAAGTGAGTGAATGTGTTCCATGAATGACCTGGTACAAATTACAAACGATAGAGGCATTGCAGTCATTACCGTTAACAATCCACCGGTGAACGCGCTGAGCCCCGGCGTCCCAGAGGGAATTTCAGCCGCACTCGATCAGATCGCTCAGGATGCCAGCGTCAAAGCAGTGGTTCTGATCGGCGCTGGGCGCACTTTTGTGGCCGGGGCGGACATTAAAGAGTTTGGCAAAATGACGTCAGGCAAATCGCGTGGGGCGGGCTTGCTTCCGCT
>Ga0209217_1000163_pt1 | contig 15812 bp, 8 predicted proteins | sample JacPinW_OM3H0_M2_FD_187957 | JGI IMG/M metagenome (GOLD analysis project Ga0209217, IMG submission 187957) | Forest soil microbial communities from Algoma, Ontario, Canada - Jack Pine, Ontario site 1_JW_OM3H0_M2 (SPAdes) (version 2) | ecosystem: Environmental > Terrestrial > Soil > Boreal...
TCCTGAACTCGCGCCACTTCGATGGCGCCGTGCGCGCCCGGATCGGGTGGGGCAGGCGGAGCCCGTCCGGCCGGCGCCGCTCGATCAAGATGGGCGTGTACTTCCATGACCAGAAGGTCATCCGCATCCATCCCGCCCTCGATGACGGGCGGGTCCCCCGCTACTTCGTGGAGATGGTCGTATTCCACGAGATGCTCCACCAGATCCATCCGCCCGAGGTCGACCGGGCAGGACGGCGGATCGTGCACGGTCCCGAGTTCCGCGCCGAGGAGCGCCGGTATCCCGGCTACCAGCGGGCGCGCGCCTGGGAGAAGGCGCACCTGCATCTGTTGCTGCGGCAACGCTCCTGAGATCGCCAAACCTGCGCCCGTTGCGCGGCCAAGCTACGTTCGCGGCGCCTTGCTCCGCTCGCTTCTCGCCTTGCTGCTGCTCGCCGCCTGCGCGACGCCATACCAGCCGTTCGAAGGTCGCCCGGTCCTGGCGGAAATCCGCTTCGAGGGAAACAGCAGCTTCTCCGGCGGCGAGATCCTGAAGCACATCGCCACGGTCCCGACCAGCGGCTTCTTCAGCAAGACCGCGCGCTACTACGACCCGGACCTGTTCACGATCGACACCAAGCGGATCGTGCGCTGGTACAACGAGCAGGGCTTCTACGAGGCCAAGGTGGAGAACGTGCAGGAGGAGCGCGACGACAAGGGTCGCGTCATCCTGGTCGTCAAGATCAAGGAGGGCTCGAGAGCGATCATCCGCAAGATGGATTACCTCGGCCTGGACGCGGTCCCATCCGGCGAGATGAACGACATCAATGACGCGCTTCCCATCCACCCGGGGGACCCGTTCACCGAGGAGGGCTACGAGAAGGCCAAGGAAGTGCTGGTCGAGCAGCTGAAGGAGCACGGCTTCGCGAAGGCCCAGCTGCGCGGGCGCGTAGAAATCGCTCCGCTGGAGGGGGCAGCGCACGTGATGTTCGATTGCCAACCCGGCGCGCGGTATACGTTCGGGGGCGTCGACGTCTCCGGCAACCGGCGCGTTTCCGCCGAGGACATCGCGAACGCAACCGGCATCCACCGCGGAGATCGCTACAGCCCCCAGGCGCTCGCGCTCGCGCAGCAGCGCGTCTACAACCTCGGCACTTTCTCGGGCGTGCGGGTGGGCGTGGAGCCGCTCGGAGACAGTCCGGTGGCCGACGTGCGCGTCAACGTTCGCGAGGCGCCGTTCCACACGGTGAGGCTGGGCATCGGCGGCTCCGCCGAGCAGACGCGCTGGGAGCTGCCGCGGCTGCGCGCGGATTACACCAACCGTTCGCTGTTCGGCGGGCTCCGGCGCCTGGAGCTGTCGACCGTCGTCGGATACGCGTTCGTGCCCAGCGCGCTCCCGACCGAATACGATCCTTCTCAGTCGGGCATTGCCACGCAGAACAGCGCGCAGGTGACGGTGCCGAACGTGTTCCGGCCGGGACTCGACTGGGTCACCCGCGCCGAGTTCGCGCGCGAGGTGCAGCAGGGGTTTTCCTACGACGACGTGGCGGGTCGCATCGGCCTGATCTACCGCCGCGGATCGCACTCGGTCGGCGGGTCTCTGAACTTCGTCCGGTACTTCAACGTGAAGTTGCAAGGGCTTACAGGGACGCAAAACCTGATCAACGTCTCCCCCAGCGCGGGCATCGTCCAGCAGTGCACCGCGGGTTGCACGCTGACGTATCCCGAGCTCCGGTACGTCTTCGACGGCCGCGACAACGTGATCGAGCCGACCCAGGGGTTCTACGCCTCCATCGACCTCCAGCAGACCCTGAAGCCCGGCTCGTTCAGCTATTTCCGGATCAACCCGGAGGTCCGGGCCTACGCGCCGGCGACGCGCTACGCGGTGCTGGCGATGCGGGCCATCTACGGCGGTCTTTTCCCCGAGAACGGCAGTGGCCCGCAGTTCAGCCCGTTCACCCAGCGGTTCTTCTTCGGCGGACAGAACGAGCAGCGCGGCTATGCTCCCCTGCGGCAGGGACCCAAGTATGGCGCCGTCCCCGTATGCGATGTCACTAAACCCCCATGGCTAGTCCCATGCACGCCGTTCGCCACGGTGGCAGTCCCCCGAGGCGGCAATGCGGCGGCCCTGGTGTCCGCTGAGCTGCGCATCCACGCCGACTGGATCCTGAACCATCTGGGCATCGTCACCTTCGTCGATGCCAGCAGCGTCGGAGACGAACCCAAGCGCCCGATCGGGGTCGGCCTCGAGGTGGCCGTGGGCCTCGGGCTTCGCTACATCACTGCGTTCGGGCCCATCCGGCTCGACGTCGGGTGGTTGGTCAATCCCAGGGACGTCGTGACGGATCCGGTCTTCGGGACGGATCAAGGCGGAAAGCAGGTCCTGGTGGTGGCGCCCACGCGCGTGTCGAGTCACTGCCCCGACAACACCCCCGGGTGCATCAAGGAGACCCGTTGGGCCTTCCACATCACCCTCGGTGAGGCTTTTTAGCTACAACGTCGACTGTTCCAGAGTGCATTCCAGGTGCGGGCCGACGTCTGTATGAGAAGACTTCTCCGACAGTGACCGAGCACCCGCCAGAGCCGAGCTACCAGCCGCCGTCGCCTCGATTAGAGCCGCGACGGCGGAAGCGCCCCGCGCTGCGCGTTCTCCGGATCGGCATCCTCTCGCTGCTCGGCTTCTTGTTGCTTGCGATCCTGGCGGCGGTCGTCTGGCTGCACACCGGCAGGGGCGCCGAGGAGCTGGGGCGCTACGTCGCCAACGAGGCCCGTACCGCCATCCAGGGGGACCTGCGGATCGGCGCCATCCACGTCAGCGGCTTCCTCCGCATCTGCGTGGACGGCGTGGACCTGCGCGACCCGGACGGCCACCGCGTGCTCAGCGCGGAGCGCGCGTGCGTCCGGATCCAGCCGCTCGCGCTCAAGGCGCACCGGATCGTCCTCACCGAGGCCAGGCTGGAGAAGCCCTGGATCGAGATCGCGAAGGTCCCCGGGACCGCCGAGACCACTCTCCAGCGCGCAATCCAGCCGCGCAAGCCGCCGCAGCCCGGCGGCGGACCGTTCGAATGGAGCGTCGACGTGCGCAGCCTGGAGCTCCGCTCCGGTTCCGTCACCGTACGACCCGAGCTGGGCGCGGATGCGACATTCTCGCTGCGGGACCTGGACGTCGGACAGGCGCGTGCCTACTACGGGGCGGATTCCGCCGCCGCCGCGCTGAAGCTGTCCGCCCTCCTGTCCGCCCCCGGAGAGGCGCCGATCGCGCTCGAGCTGGACGTCCGGCTCGACGGCGCCGCGGCGACCGGGACCGTCGGCCTCCAGGCGCTTCGCCTGAAGCTCGGGGGGAGCGGGTTCGCCGCGAGTGGTTCGTGGGATCTCGGGCGGCAGGCCGGGGAGGTCCGGCTGCGGGACGTGGTGCTGCTGCCGCAGGATCTTGAGCTGGTCATGCCCGGAGCGGAGCTGGGAGGTCCGGTGCGCGGGGAGGCCGATCTGAAGAGCGACGGCAAGACCGCCGGCCTCGACCTGAGGCTCGAGGGGGGCGGTGGCCGGATCGGTGCCAAGCTCACCGCGACCTTGGAGAAGAGTCCGGTCTGGGATCTCCAGCTGTCCGCCGACAAGGTCGATCCCGGAGCGCTCTCGGCCCGCGCTCCCAAAGGGGAGGTCACGGGGCGCCTCTCGCTGCACGGAAAGGGCAAGCCGCGCTTCGACGTGCATGGGGTAGAGGGCGAGCTCCGCGGCGCCGTCCATGTCGGACCCGCGCAGCTGGACCGCGTGGGCCAGGTGGTCGCCGACCTGGATGCGAGCCTGCTGGGACGATACGCCATCATTCGCGCCTTCACCGTCACTGCGCTCGGACTGAAGATCGAGGCGCACGGCGCAGCCGCATACGACGAGCTCTCTCTCGATGTCGACCTACGCGCCGAGGACCTCGCCCACGTGGGCCGCGCCATCGGCGCCATCACCCGCCAGCCCTCCTTGCCCATGGCCGGCTCCGCTCACCTGGCCGCGCGCGTGACCGGCGCGCCGCGCACGCCGAACGCCTCCCTGCGGCTACGCGCGCCCAGGTTCCGCTGGGGCGGCACGCTGGATGCCGACGGGCTCGCGGTGGACGGTACGCTGAGCGGGCCCCTGGAAAGACCCGATGGCTCGCTCCACGTGGTCGCGCGGCGGCTCTCCGCCAGCGGCATCGACCTGGGCGCGCCTCGCGCCGACGTCAAGCTGGAATGGCCGCTCGCGCATCTGCGCATCGATGCCGCCGTCGCCGGCGGAAACGTTCAGCTCGCCGGTGACGCGAAGATCGACGACGACAAGGACGGCCTCTTGCTCTCGAACTTCGTGGTGGCCTGGCCGGGGAACACGCTGCGCCTCGCGCGCGACGGAATCGTGCGCTTTCGCAACGAGCTGGTGCTCGAACCGATCGACCTGGTCGGCGAGCACGGCAGCGTGCGGCTGCAGGCGCAGGTGCAGCCGCCGCCCGGGCGGATCGACGCGGCCGTCGTGGTCACGAAGTTCGAGCTCGACCGGCTTCCCCAGTTCGCGATGCCCAAGGACCTCGAGCTGCGCGGCGTGCTCGACGCCAACGCAGTGGTGCAAGGTCCGCGGTCCAGACCGGACATCGACGTCCGCGCCGACGTCCGCGGAGCCGGTGCCCGACCCGCCGGCGATCTGGTGGTCGACGCGCACGCGCATGCGCACGTGCACCAGGGCATCCTGGACACCGATGGCTGGTTGGCCGGAAGCGGCGTCCTTCGCCTCGACTTCGAGGGCAAGCTCCCCGTGCAGGCGATCGCGGCGCAGCCGCCCAATACGCCGGTGCAGTTCAACGCGCGCCTGGCGCAGCTCGATCTCGCCCGGTTGGCCCAGACGGCGAAGGTCCCTGCGCTCCTGGCGCACAAGGCCCGCGGCCTGATCGATGCGCGAATCGTGGCTACTGGAACGCTTGCTGCGCCGCGGGCGACCATCTCGGTCGACGCGCACGATGTCGGGACCGACAAGCTCCAGCAAATGGATGCGCGCACGGGCTTGCTGGTCGAGAAGGGCACGGCGGCGCTCGACGCATCCCTGATGCTCGGCGGCGATCCGGCTCTGGGCCTCACGGCCCAGGCGCCGTTCGATCTCGCCCGAGCGCTGCGCGATCGGAGTTACTTCCGGGGCGCCCTGGACCGGCCGCTCAAGGCGGAGCTCGCGGTTACGCAGTTGCCGCTGGAAAAGCTCTCGAAGTCCGGACTGCTGCCGCCGGGCAGCGCTGGAAACCTGAGCGTCTCGGCGCGCCTGAGTGGGACCCCGATGCAACCAGCGCTACAGCTCAGCACGGCGGGGGAGAACGTGACGGTGGGTCGCGTGCACAGTCTTGCATTCCAAGGCGAGCTGACCATCGCCGACAAGGTGCGCGCGAGCCTGGGCGCGCAGTCGCAGGGCGACGTGGTCGCGAGCTTCCAGGCCGGGGCATCGCTCTCCGGAGCAGAGCTGGTGCAGTTGGCGCTGCGCCGGGGCGAGCGTGACGCGATCGCGCCGCTGCTGGACCGTTCGGTCACCTTGAACCTGGAAGTGCCTGGGCTACCGATTGCGCGCGCCTCGCAGCTCACTGGCCAAGCGGGTCTCGCGGAGGGGCGGCTCACGGGCCGCGTCGCCCTCTCCGGTACGCCGGCGCGCCCGCAGCTCACGGGGCAGGTCTCGATCCGCGACGTCACCTCGGAGCAGAAGAGGTTGGGCGCGGCGGACATCTCCGTGGAGGCGAGCTCGAGCGGCGCACTGGTGCACCTGGGCCTCGACCCTCCGGGTGGCGGCAACTTCCTCGGCAACGTGAAGGTGGATGCGGACCTGGGCGCGCGCGGGCTCCTGTCTCGCGGCGCGGCCTCCGTCCTGGACGGACGCCTCTCGGGCGACCTGCGGGCGCGCCAGCTCGATCTCGCCTTCCTCTCCGGCCTCTTTCCCAACCTGAGGCGCACGGGGGGCACGCTGGAGGGTGAGGTGAGCGTCGCCGGGACCGTCGCCAAGCCGGTGGGCCAGGGAGAGGCCCATCTCCGCCGCGGCTTGTTCGACGTGGTCGGGCAGGGCGTCGCCGAGGACGTCGGGATGGACGCGACCTTCTCGCCCAAGGAAGTGGTCATCGATCGCATCACTGGGACGATTGGAAACGGGACCTTCAGCGCCATCCTCGCCGCTTCGCGGCGGCCCCCTCCGGACGCCCCGCACTCCGACCGCATCGAGTTCACCGGCGAGGTGCACCTGGGCGACGACGAGTCCGTGCGCGGCCGCAAGGTACCGGGGACGGACCAGCCGCTCCATGCCGGCCCCGTGCCTTTGCGCCAGGCAGGTCAGGAGCGCGCGGACGTCTCCGGGGAGCTGGACATCTTCGGCGATTACGTCGACTCCCTGCTCACGGTCAATTCCAAGATTCCCAACGCGCAACTGGTGATCCGGCAGCTCCCGGACAAGAAGCTGCCTGGGTTGAAGGAGAACCCGGACATCATCCTCGTGCACCCCGGGGAGCGCCCGCATCCGCCGGGGCGCGAGCCGGAGGAGGTCGCTGCGGAGCTGCAGGCGCGGAAGACGGCGAAGTTCCGCATGCACGCCCACCTCGATCTCACCCATCTCTACGTCAAGGCCCCGGACTTCGAGTTCCCGGTCGAGAGCCAGATGAATTTCGACTATGACGCGCACCAGCCGGACAAGCCGACCGCGGACGGGACGGTGCACGTCACCCGAGGTTCCTTCACCGCGCTCGGGCGCCGGTTCCTCATCGACGACGCAAAGATCGTCGAGACCGGCGGCGACATCACCGATCCCGAACTGGACGTCAAGGCGCTCTACGACAACCCGCAGGCGAAAGTGACCATCGTCGTCACCGGCACGGCCAAGAACCCTCAGATCGACATGTCGTCGAACCCCCAGATGGATCAGGACCAGATCGCGTTCTTCCTCGCCACCGGGCGCATCCAGGCCCGCGCGACGCAACAGGCGAGCGGCGTCGATCTTTCCGGGGCGGCCACCAGCGTGGTGGGGAGTATCCTCTTCGGCCAGGTGCGCAGGGAGCTCGCCGACATCCTTCCGGTCGACGTGATCACGATCGATGCGGGCCCGAAGGGCGTCTCGGGGGCGAGTATCGGAAAGTACCTCGGAGATCGGATCTTCATCGGCTACCGGCAGCGGTTCACCGATACGCTCTACGAGAACACGGTCGAGGGCCATCTCGAATACGAGATCAGCCGCTCGCTGGCGGCGGAAATCACCATCGGCGACCGCACCAAGGACTTCTCCTTCCTCTGGTTCAAGGACTTCTGAACCTCATCGGCGGCGGACGCGGACCGCCCAGGCCAGTTTCGCCAGGCCTTTGAGCACCCGCGGGACGCGCCGGAGGAGCGCCGTGGAGGGCGCCCGCTTCTCCGCCAGCGCGATGGGGATCTCGCGCACGTCCCGACCCATGCGCTGGGCGCGGATCACGAACTCGCTGGCGAAGAGGTCGCGGTCGACGACGCAGGCCCGGGCGACGTCGACCAACCGCTCGCGGAGGAATGCCTTGAGGCCGTGCGTATCGGTCCCCCGGAACCCGGTCGCCAGCCGGAGCAGCAGCGTGATCGTTCGCGTGGCCAGGCGCCGCACGAAGGGCCGCGCATCGCTCGCGCCCTTCATCGCCTTCGAGCCCACCACCAGGTCGGCGCCCTGCTCGAGGAGGGGAAGGGCGCGCTGGTAGAATTCCGTGTCGCAGAGATCGATCTCGTCGCAGATCACGACCTTGCCGCGCGCTTCCAGGATGCCCCGCTTGAGCGCGCGGCCGTAGTTCGGCTTCTCCTCGTGCAGCCAGCGCACGCCGGGGACTTCCGCCGCAAGCTCCTCGAGGATCCGCAACGTCCCGTCCCGCGACCCGTTCTCGGCCAGGATCAGCTCGTATTGCCAGCCCAGCTGGTCGAGCTTCCGGCACAGCTCCACCGCCGCTTCACGGACGATGCGCGCCTCGTTGTAGACGGGAATGACGATCGAGATCATGCGAGGTTGCGGGCGGCTTCGCGTCCGGAGAGGAGCGCGTCCTCCATCGAGCTGTACTCCCACTTGCCGTACCGTCCGGCGAGCTGCACGCCATGCCCTTCGAAGTGGCGCTGCAGGGTGGCGCGGGCCTCGGCGTGTTCGTGATCGAAGAGGACGTACGCTACCGGGATGGTGCGCGCCCGCGAGAAGACCACTTGATCGCGGTCGATCAACCCGCACCGCTCCAGCCCCAGCAGCGTCTGCTCGATGAACCGCGCGGAATCCGGAGGCCCGCGATGGGCGAACTCGACGGCGAAGCTGCGGAAGCCCTTCGGCGCCAGCGCCGGGTTCACTTCCGAAGGCGAGCCGATGCGGTAGAAGGCGAACTGCTTCTCGGGGAAGTAGGCCCAGTGGAAGCGCTCGCCGCCGAGGTCCCGCGCGCCCACCTCGACCACCGTCACCGAGACGGCGCGGAGCCGCGCCGCCGCTTCGCGCACCTCGGCCGGGACGTCGGTGAGCAGCCGCGCGCAAGCCGGCAGAGGCGCGGTCAAGACCAGCCCGTCATAGGCCAGCTCTTCTCCCGAGGCGAGCCGCACGCGCCGCGCGCGCAGGTCCACGCCCTGCACTCGCGTGGAGAGCCGCACTTCGGCCCGCAGCTCCGACGCGATCCCGCGCGGCAGGGCCTCGATCCCGCCCTGCCGGGGGTACCAGAACGCGGCGTTGTAGCCCACGTCCTCGCGGGCCGGGCCAACCGCGCCGTTCACCACGTCCGCCAGCGACGGCCGCGGGATGAAGCGGCCACCCCATTCGGGCGAGAGCTGCTCGCAGGGAACCGTGTAGAGCTTCTCGTTGTACGGAAGCATGAAATGGCGGGCGAATCCCTCGCCCAGGTCGCGGAGGATGAACTCGGCCGCGTTCCGCAGCGGCCGCGCCCGCAGCTCCGCGCCGCCAGGACCCAGCGTCGCGTCGATGAAGCCCAGCACGCAGTCGGCGATGGTCCGCGGCGGCAGCCCATGAAGATGGAACTGGTAGGGAAAGGTCGTCCATACGCCTTCACTGTGGATCCGGGCGCGCCGCTGCACGTGGAGCAGGTTCCCGGCGAGCCACCGCTCTTCGATCGCTTTGCGTATCTCCGGATCGCGCGCGTGCAGCCAGTGGCCGGTCCAGTCGAAGGAAAAGCCATCGATCACGTCCGTGCGGCAGAGCCCGCCCAGCCGATCTTCGGCTTCGAGCAGCGTGCAACCCTCGCCCAGCTCGCGCGCGCAGGCCAGACCGGCGAGGCCGCCGCCGACCACGATGGCTCTCCCACCCCGGCGCATATCAGCACCCCGCCTCTACCACGAAACCGCTGGCGTTTCGTTGGCTGGCGCCGACCCCGATGCTAGCGTGACCGAAGTGTCATGAGCGAGATGCTGTCCAGCCTGGAGCACCTCGTCCGCAAACAGCCCTCGGGGACGGTGCTGTTCCGCGAAGGTGATCGCGGCCAGACCATGTACGTGATCCGCTCGGGCAAAGTGAACATATCCAAGCGGATCGGCGACAGCGAGATCACCCTTGCCGTTCTCGGGCCCGGCGAATTCTTCGGCGAGATGGCGCTGCTCGAGGGACTGCCGCGGTCCGCCGGAGCCACGGTAGTGGAGGAAGCGCTCCTGATCGAGCTGGGGCAGGGCGCGTTCGCCACGCTGGTGCGCAAGAACAGCGAGATCGCGCTGCGGCTGATGCGCCGCCTCAGCTCGCGGCTGCGCGAGGCGGACCGCCAGATCCACGCCCTGATGAGCCGCTCGGGGGCCGCGCGCGCACTCTCGATGGTGCGCAACCTCGGCGCGCCACCCGACGAGAAGGGACGCAGGATGCTTCCCGATGACCTCACGCCCGAGGCGGTGACCCGGCGGGTCGGGCTGGGTGGCGAGGAGGCCCGGCGCGTCGAGCGCGTCCTCGAGCGATCAGGCTTGCTGGTCCGGTTCGAGAACGGGCGCTGGGCGCTGGGACCCGAACAGCTGGTCCAGGACTTCCTGCTCTACATCGAGATGCAAGAGCAGTACGATCCGCTCGACCTGCACCAGCTCGCCGAGCTGGCAGGGCTGAACGAGCGCGATGCGGCGCAGATCGCCCGGCGCGTCCTGCAGGCCCGCCTCGCCGAGCGCCGCGGCTCGCAAGAAACGGGAGACGCCTACGGCACGTACCTCGCGCTCAAGCAGCGCTTCGAGTACGCGGAGGTCGACGCCTCGTGAAGATCTCCTGCCCGAACTGCTCCGCGGCGTACGAGCTGGACGACTCGCGCGTCCCGCCCTCTGGCCTCAACATCAAGTGCCCGAAGTGCAAGAACCCCTTCACCGTCCAGCGGCCGAAAGCGGAAGCGGCCAAGGCGGGCGGCAAGCCGGTCGTACCCTTGCCCGGGCAGGCCGGCGCGAAGCCGGCAGCCCAGAAGCCTTCGGCGCCGAAACCCGCCCTGAAGCCCAAGACCGGCGGCGCGGTGCCGCTTCCGGGTCTCGCGGAGGGACAGGCTGCCGCGGAGGAACCGTCATCGTTCCCCGATCTCGACTTGCCCGATTCGCCGGGCGCGGTGGCGCTCCCCGGTCTCGACGGCGGCAGTTCGCAGAAGACTGCGATGGACTTCCGCCCGCCGCCTGCGCGCCGCGGTTCGCCCGCGGACTCCGATGACGTCGTCCCGCTGCCGGGCTTCGAAGAGGCATCGGCGGCGCAATCGCCGCCGCAATCGCCGGCGGCTTCGGACGATCCGTTCGCGGCCGTCGACATCGAGACCGGCGCCGGCAATGCGCCCGCGGCCGCTCCGCCGCCCGCCGCGGAGGACGCTTTCCCGCCGGCCTCGCCGCCGCCGCCCCCCGCGGGCGATGAGCCGATGAACTTCGACTTCATCGAATCCAAGGCGTCGCAGACCGCAGGCGCAGCGGACATGCTCGACTTCGTCGAAGACGCGCCGAAGGAAGCCGACAAGAAGACGCGGCCGGCGCCGCCGGTGGTGGCAAAGGGGTCCAAGTCGAAGGAAGAACCGTTCTCGTTCGGCGACGAGGACCCGGGCCAGCCCGGCGGCGACGGGGCGAGGTCCAAGCAGGCGGAGAAGGACCGCAAGAAGAAAGAGCTTGCGCGCGAACGCGAGGAGAAGGCCCGCCGCAAGGCGCTGCGCGGGCCCGGGCTGGTTGTGAGAACGGTCCAGGCCCTTGTGCAGCCTCGCCGGGCCATCGCACTGATCGTGCTCCTGGCGCTGGGAGCGGTGGGCGTGCTCGGGTTCCGCGCGCGCCGCACGCCGGACGGCCTCTTCTGGACGAACAAGTACCTCCCTTCCAAAAAGGCCGCCAGCGCGGCCGAGGCGAAGGTCGTCGAGCAGGGGCTTGCGAAGCTGAACCAGGGCGACTTCACAGCCGCGCGCGAAGCGATGGCCGCGGCGGCACAGCTGATCGCCGTGCTGCCGGACGACGAAGAGGTGAAGGCGTTCTTCGTGCTCGCCGCGTCCGAGCTGAAGATCGAATACGGCCAGGTCGGCGGCGACTGGGACCAGGCCAGGCGCGTGCTGGAGAAGATGAAGGCCACGCGTCCTACCCAGAACCGGGCCCGCGGCGCGTTCGCCCTGGCCAGCGGAGACGTCATCAGGGCGAAGCAGTACCTCGCGGCCCTGGGAGATACGCCCAATGCGGACCTCGACTCCACCTGGCTGTACGCCGTCGCGCTCGTCTCGGCGAGCGAGTCGGCGCGGGCGGCACAGATGCTGGACAACGCGCTGAGATCGCGCGGGTCGTCCACGCGCCTGTTGCTCCTCCGGGGCGCGGTCGCCCGCGATCGGGGCGAGGCCGCGGTGGCAGCCGACTTCTTCGACCGCGCGCTCAAGAGCTCACCGGAGAACTCGCGGGCCATGGTGGAGCTCGCCTCGGTCCGCCTGCGGCAGGGCGACTCCAAGGTCGCTACCGAGTTGCTCGCCCGGGCCCTCGACACGGACGCCCGCAAGACGCTGGACGCGGGCGAGGAGGCGCGCGCGAACATGCTCCGCGGCAGGCTGGCCACGACCGCGCGCGATCTGAAGGGCGCGGAAGCGGCCTACGAGCAGGCCGTCGCCCTGGACCCGAACTCCGCCCTCGTGCATGAGGCGTACGGCGACTTCCGCCTGCAGCGGCTGGAGTGGGACAAGGCCGTCCGGCAGTTCGAGGCGGCCATCAAGTACAGCGCCTCGGCGGCCGCCTATGCCGGCGCGGCGCGCGCGTACCTCGGCCAGAACCGGCTGCTGGAGGCGGACAAGGCGATCAACGAGGCGGTCGCCAAGGATGCGAGCAACGCGCGGTACCTCTATCTGCAGGGCCGCGTCGCTGACGCCATCGGCAAGGCGGAAGAGGCAAACCGCAAGTACGAAGCGGCCCTGAAGGTGAAGCCGGACCTGGTGGAGGCGCTCTGCGCCGAGGGCCTGGTCTGGGTGTCCCGCGGCGATCCGGCAAAGGCGCAGGAGCGCCTCGACGCCGCGCGGAAGGTGCCCGTGGAGGGGCTCAGCGCCGTCGAGGACGAGGCTATCGGGGAGCTGGCGCTCACGCTCGGCCACCGCGATCAGGCGCGCGAGGCGTACGCGCGCGCGCTGCGGAAGGATCCTGACGACCTCATCGCCCACTCGGGCATGGGCAAGGCGCTGGCGGCTCACGGCGAGCTTGCGGCCGCGCGCAGGGAGATGGAGATCGCCCTGGCGCAGCTCGACACGGACGCTTCCCTGGCGTTCGAGTATGGGTCGCTGCTGCGGCGCATGGGCGAGTCCCAGAGGGCGCTGGAATCGTTCCGCAAGGCAGTCAAGCTCGATACCAAGGAGCCCCGCTACCGGGCGCGGCTCGGCGGCTTGCTGGTCGAGCGCGGCGAGTTCGAGGAAGCGGAGCAGCAGCTCCGGCAGGCGGTGGCGCTGAACGACCGGCAGGCCGAAGCGCTCTACTACCTCGCCCGCGCCCTGGCCGGGCGCAAGAACCTGGGCGAAGCCACCGATCTGATGAAGAAGGCGGTCGAGATCGAGCCCGACAATCCGGACGCGTTCTACCACCTGGGCCTGATCTACGAGCGCGGGCAACAGGTCAGGGACGCCATCGAATCGTTCTCCCGCTCGATCGAGAAGGGCAACCGGAGCGCCGACGCGTACGAGCACCTCGGGTTGAGCTTGATGGTCGAGAACCGCTTCCAGGAAGCGGTGAAGGCGCTCCGGAAGGCCTCCGAGCTCGACCCGAAGCGCGCGCGCATCTGGGCCGAAGTGGGCGACGCCGAGCAGCAGGCCGGCGACCTGGAAAGCGCCATTCGCGACTTCCAGAGGGCGCTGTCGCAGGATCCGAACCTTCCCTCGGTGTGGACGAAGCTCGGGATCGCGTACAAGGACAAGGATTGCCGGGGCTGCAGGACCAAGGCCATCGATGCGCTGCAGCGGGCGACCCGGGTGGATCCCGGAGACGCACTCGCGCACCACGAGCTCGGGTACATGTTCAAGGACGACGGCCGCCGCCGCGACGCGATCGCCGAGTTCCGGCGGTACCTCGAGCTGCGTCCGGACGCCGGCGACTCCTCCAGCGTCCACGACGACATCTACTACCTGCAGGAGGAGTCGCGGCGCATCCCGTGATCTGGTCCGTCTCGATCGACCTGGACGGGCTTGGCTGCTACGCAGCCATTCACGGGCTTTCCCTGCGCCTCGACGAGCGCGCGCAGCGTGCGGTGCCCGAGCTCGCCGTGCAGCGCTTTTGCGAGCTGTTCGAGGCCATGGGCGTGCGCGCGACCTTTTTCGTCATCGGCCGCGACGCCGGCATCGCGCCTGCGCGGCTGAGGGCCGCCGCCGGCGCGGGCCATGAGATCGCCTCGCACTCGTACGCCCACGACTACGCCCTCTCGCGCCGGACACGCGAGGAGATCGCGCAGGACCTGGCCCTTGCGGAGCGCGCCATCGAGGATGCGTGCGGGAACAGGCCGCGCGGCTTCCGCGCCCCGGGGTACACGCTCTCAGCGGAGCTGCTGGATGCGGTGCGCGACCGCGCTTATGCCTACGACTCCTCGCTCCTTCCCAGCCCTCCTTACTACGCCGCCAAAGCGGCCGCCCTGGCGCTGTACGCGCTCCGCGGCCGCAGGAGCGAGAGCATCCTCGGCGGCCTGCGGCAGCTCTTCGCTCCCCGCGGGCCGCACCGGCGGCGCGGGGTCCGCGAGCTGCCCGTGGCCACCCTTCCGGGCCTTCGCGCACCGGTGATCGGCACCACCGTGCTGCCCTTCCCCTGGCTCGCGCGGCGAGCGTTCGCCGGGGGCCACTTGAACCTCGAGCTGCATGGCATCGACGCCCTGGACGCAACGGACGTGCCCGGGGAGATCGCCACCGCGCAGCCCGGCCTGCGCATGCGAGCGGCCGAGAAGCTCCGGCGGCTGCGCGAGCTGCTCAAAACGCTCCCCGGCGACCATTGCACGCTAGAGGCTGCGGCCATCCAGCTCTTGCCCTGAGAACGCAGCGGGGTTACAGCGCCTTCATGTCCACTGCGCTGGTCCGGTACGATGGGGACAAGCCCCGCGGCCTCTTCGGACGACTGCGCGGTGCGATGCAGAAATGGGCGCTCTCGCAGGGAGGGCCTGAGCTGGAGGCGCGGCTGGCGCGCCTGGTGGCGCCGCAGAACGAGTACGGCGTCGATCCTTTCGGGCTGGAGCTGGACTTCGCCAAGGCGGCCATCGCGCCGGTGCTCTGGCTCTATCGCAACTACTTCCGGGTGGAGACGCACGGCATCGAGCAGGTTCCGCAAGGGCGGGTGATGCTCATCTCCAACCATTCCGGCCAGCTCCCGCTCGACGGCGCGATGATCGCTATGTCGCTGCTGCTGGAAGCGGAGCCGCCCCGGGTCGTGCGCGCGATGGTGGAGAAGTGGGCCCCGACCCTGCCGTTCGTGGCGCCGTTCTTTGCCCGCATCGGGCAGGTGGTCGGCACTCCCGAGAACTGCAGGCGCCTGCTCGCCGCGGGAGAGACGATCATGGTCTTTCCCGAGGGTACCCGCGGCCTGAACAAGACCTACGACAAGCGCTACCGGTTGCAGGAGTTCGGGAGCGGGTTCATGCGCATCGCGGTGGAGACCCAGACCCCGGTGCTTCCGGTGGCCGTGATCGGCGCCGAGGAGCAGGCGCCGGCGCTGTTCGACTTCAAGCAGGTGGCGAAGATCTTCGGCTTTCCCGCGCTGCCCATCACGCCCACGCTGGTGCCGTTTCCCCTGCCGGTGAAGTACCACCTCTGGTTCGGCGAGCCGATGCGCTTCTCGGGCACCGCGCACGACGACGACGCGGAGCTGGAGCGCAAGGTCGGGGAGGTGAAGCGGGCGATCGAGACCCTGCTGAAACGCGGGCTGAAGTCGCGCGGATCCATCTTCCGCTGATTGTTCCACCTCGCCTCACGCGCTGCCCCTCGACACTCCTCGCGCCGCCGTGGTCCGCTCGGTGCAGGGGGACAATCGAACATGGCGAACAGAACCGGTTCAGGCCGCGCCGACGGCCCTGATGCTGCGCGTGCGTCGGCGCAGGCCGCGCGCATGGCCCTCGAAGGCCTTCAGGGAGCAGCGCCCACGCTGGGATTCGTCTTCTGCTCGCCGGCGCTGGCGCTGGCTGACTGCCTGAGGAGCGCGTCGCAGGTCACCAAGGGAGCGCAGCTCATCGGCTGCACCACTGCCGGCGAGTTCACCGAGCGCGGCCTCATCCATGGCGGCGTGGTGGTGATGCTGCTGTCCACCGACGCTCCCCACCAGGTCCAGACCGCGAGTGGCGTCGCCGGCAACGCGGCGGGCGCGGCGCGGACTCTCTGCGACGGGTTCCACCGGATGGCGGAGGGCGCCCGGCAGAAGGGCTACGTCTGCTCCACCACGGTGACGCTGGTGGACGGGCTGAGCG
>Ga0209217_1000167_pt1 | contig 15624 bp, 16 predicted proteins | sample JacPinW_OM3H0_M2_FD_187957 | JGI IMG/M metagenome (GOLD analysis project Ga0209217, IMG submission 187957) | Forest soil microbial communities from Algoma, Ontario, Canada - Jack Pine, Ontario site 1_JW_OM3H0_M2 (SPAdes) (version 2) | ecosystem: Environmental > Terrestrial > Soil > Boreal...
GATGCTGTTTTCAAATCAGGAAACGCGACACGCGACGATATTCCGTCACACTTGATCGTCGGACCGGACATCACTGCCGAAGTCGCGGAGCTTTACACGCACATGTGTCCGGCCGGAGTCTACGAGCGCGACGGCGAGAGGCTGGTCGTGAGTCCGGCGAACTGCATCGACTGCAAGGCGACTGATGTCCTCGGCCCGCGGTGGACGCCTCGTGAGGGTGGCAGCGGGCCAAAATACAGGCAAATGTAAAACTGCCGCTCACACGGGCATCCAGGTCAAAGGGTTATACGGATGCTCCGGACCAAGGCCGGATCCTTTGGATCGGCTCCATTGCCGTTACAGCTCCGTTTGGCGGGGTCGGGACTCTTGGGAACATCCGCTCGGGATGCTTCAGAGCGCCCCACGGATCTCGCCTGCGAACAACAAAAATCAAATGCCCTCGTGAGAGGAGCCGTATAGCTATTTGGAGCGGATCAGGAGGATCCGGCTTAATCCGGAGCATCCGAATAACCGTTGACCTAGATGCTTGCCCGAGCGGCAGTTAGGAAAGACTCTAGATGCGCCCGATTTCGTATAGATCGATCTTCTGCTTGATCTCTCCAGCCTCGAAAGGTCGTGTCTCTTTTTCTCTCACGACGAGCCCGTGCTCGGCGCACGCTTCGACGAAGACGGGCGCAGCAACGCGTCCCGGATCCGCGATCAATGCAATTCCGCTCGGCACTAGTACCCGAACGAGTATCGCCGGCAAAAGCTCAGCGTACTCCTTCTCGTACAACACGTCCGACGCGAAGACCAGATCGAATCGCCCCAAGTCGTCGGGGAGGTGACGCCAGTCGACCAGACGAGTGCGCGCCAGCTTTCCGAGATTGCGGAAGACGTTCGCGCGCGTGACATCCAGCGCGTCCTCGTAATAGTCGGTCGACAGCACGTCGTAGCCGGCCGTCGTCGCCGCGAGAGTGCTGAGTCCCACCCCGCACCCGAGCTCGAGCGCCGTCTTCCCGCTTCCTTTCAGGCCGAGCAGTTTCCCAGCGAGGATCAGCGACGACGGCCACACATCCGCCCAATAGGGTAGCCTTTCGTCCTTGACGAAATCTTCTTCGCGAATCAGATCGTCGGAGTTCGCCGGCTTGAGAATGCTGAAGATGTGGGAGTTCACCGTCGCGTCTTCGACCGACGTCCTGAACCGACGATTCAGCGCGGTGACGAGTGCATCCCCCGCCAGGACCGAACGGTCGACGCTTGAGAGATCTCCCTTGTCGATCACAGCGAGAACGCCGATGTCTCTTCGAGACTATGATCGAGCATCAGGGCGTGAAGCTGTGCGCCCTTGGCGACTTTCTGGTGCGTCCCCGGCACGATGAGCAGCGCGTTCGCCTTCACCATGGATGTAAGAGCGCCAGAGCTTTGATGACCTGTGAGCCTCGCCGTCAGCGTCCCATCCTCGTGTCGTGTAACAGACGCGCGAAGAAAGTGCGTGAGCTTGGCTGCGATCTTCACTTCTTCCTCGAGCGTGACAGTCGAAGTGCGGCGAAAAAGATTGGCGTGACCCTGCATTTTTCTCAATGCGGGTCTGACGAAAAGCTCGAAGCTGACCATCGCCGAGACCGGGTTGCCCGAAAGTCCGAGCCACGGAACGCCATTGAGCAGGCCGAACGCGAGCGGCGCCCCCGGTCTCATTTTCACCTTCCAGAACTTCTGCTTTCCTCCAAGGCTTGCAAAGACATCGCGCGTATGATCGAGATCGCCGACCGAGACTCCGGCGGAAGTGAGGATCAGATCGTACCCCGCGGCGCCCTCCAGCTTTTTCTTCAGCGATGCCCTTGTATCACTCGCTATTCCAAGATCCTCAGCGATTCCACCCGACACGCGCGTCAGCGCTTCGAGCGTATAACTATTGGTAGAAATGATGCGCCGCGCGGCGACCACCTGGTCGAAATCGTCGAGATCCACGAGCTCGTTGCCGGAGCTGATGATCGCAACGCGCGGGCGTCGGAAGACTTGAACCGAGGCGATACCGGTCGATGCCAGCACCCCCAGCAGCGCCGGCTTCACCGGAGCTCCGCGTTTCGCGAGGAGGTCACCGGTCTGGTAATCCTCGCCGGCGCCGCGAATGTTCTTCCACACATCGCGCGCCTCCCGGATCTCCACCCTCTCGCTTCCGCCGTCGGTGTCTTCCTTGCGAATCACGGAATCAGCGCCACCTGGGATCGGCGCTCCCGTCATGATGCGCATCGCTTCACCGCGCTTCAGTCCCCGCGGCGCAAACTCTCCGGCCGCGATCGTCGCTACGACGCGTAGTCTCACGGGCTCACCCGTCATGACTGGGGTGATGTCGGCAGAGCGAACCGCGTAACCATCCATCGAGGAGTTGCTCCACGGCGGCATCGTCACGGTTGCAGTCACATCCTCGGCGATCACGCGGCCAAGTGCCTCACGCAACGGCGTTGTTTCCGGCGAGAGTGCCTTTACCTCGGCGAGGATTCGCTCACTTGCTTCAGGTACGCTCAGCACAGAGTGGTCAATGCTCCCGGTACGCGGCAAGGGCGGTCGCAATCTCGTCGGTAACGTGCGTCACTGCGGAAGGCGGTGTGGTCGTATTGTTGGCGAGAATGCTGAAGATGAGGCGTTCGCCGTCGGCCGTCGTCACGTATCCCGATAGAGAGCGTGCCTTGGCGAGCGTTCCGGTTTTTGCGTGGACGTTGCCTTCGGCGGGTGTTCCCTTCATGCGGGTATCGATCGTTCCGTCGACGCCCGCAATCGGCATCGCGTTGTAGTAAGCCGCAAACGCGGTGTCGCGCTGGATCCTGTCGAGCACGCGCACAATGGTCTCCGGTGTGAGGAGATCCTGATCGGAGAGTCCGCTTCCATCGCGGATGACGAAGCCGTCGGGCTGCACGCCCCAGGCTAACAATTGCCGTCCGACGATCTTTCGCGCGCTGTCCGCCGTTCCCAGCCCGCCTCGCTCCAAACCGATCGTCCTGAGGAGAATCTCGGCGATCTGATTCTGCGACTGCTTCATCAGCGCCGGCAGGATTTCGCGGAGTGGCGGCGAGACGAGCACGAACAGCGTGTCCATCTTGAACGGCGTCGGGAGAATGCTGTCCCTGACTACCCCGTCCATCCTGATTGATTTCCGCACGAGTGCGTCGTGGAAGGCATCGAGGTATGCCTTCGCTGGATTCTTTGCCGGGCCGGAATAAAGGCTGTCGCGCGCCGTGTCCGGGGGAGGCCGGAGCTTCGTCGGCGCCATTCCCTCGTTGAAGATCAGCTCGTCGACGCCCGCGCCGTAGTATTCGCCAAGGTCGTCCCATTCCCAGCCATATCCGTAAATGGAGTCGGGGAAGGCGTTGCCCACCCGGGCGAGCGAACCGCTGATCTGCCTGATCCGGTGCGCGCGAAGCGAATCGGCCAGCGCGTCCATCACGATCGTTGCAGTGCCTCGCATCCGGTCGCTCACCGTCGGATCGCCGCGGCCAATTACGAGCAGATTGCCATCGAGGAGCGAGTCGCGCACTTCACCGTCGGTGAGAAAGGTCGTGCGGTACCGGTACTCGGGTCCGAGCAACGTCAAAGCGACCGCGCTCGTGATGATCTTCATGTTCGAAGCAGGCATGAAGAGCTTGCCCGCATTCTTCGAGTACAGAGTGTCGCCGGTGCGCTGGTTCACGATCAGGACGCCCCACTGCGCGTTTCTGAATTCAGGCTGCGAGGTCAGGGAGTCGATTTCGTGGCGCAGCTCCGTGCGCGGCGAGCTGTGGCGCGCCGTCCTCATCGCGGTCGCGCAGCCCGTGAGCGCGAATGGCGCGATCGCGACGAGAAATGCACCCGCGTTTCTGCGTGCGAAGGAAAGAGGCACTTCCTGGGCTACTCCCTGCTGTAGGTCGCGCTGAGACTGTCGTCTTCTCCGACGGTCACACGCATCACTTTCGCCGGCTTCGGCAGTTCGCGGTCAACGCGGTCGAATATGAAGCGTGCGAGGTTCTCGCCAGTGGGGACGAGTTTTCCGTCGGCGAACTCCGGCACGTCGAGATTTATGTTGCGGTGGTCGAACCGCTGCTTTACCTGCTTGCTCAAGATGTCGTCGAGCACACCGAGATCGACAACGAAGCCGGTGGCCTCGTCGATCGGGCCGCCGACGGTGACGTCACACACGTAGGTGTGACCGTGGTAGTTTGGCCACGCACACGCGCCGAAGGTCGCGGCGTTTTTCTCATCGCTCCAGTCCGGTCGGCTGTAGCGATGCGCGGCGGAAAATGAAATCCGTCTGGTAAGAGACGCGCTCGCCAACTAATGATCGTCGTTCATGACGTTGGGAGGCGTGTCCGGTCCAAACCCGCCTTCCGGCGTCGGTCCGTCGGGCGGATTCCACGGAATCCCTTCCTCCATCGACTCGTGAACGTCGGTTGTCCCAAACAGCTCGGCACGGATGTCTTCGTGGAGGTGCTCCGCCTCCGGATCCTCCGGCCTTGGCCGGTCGCCGAGCAGAATCCCTTCGTGGAGCTCCTCGTCGACGAGATGCTCGTCTATCGCCTCAGGGCTCTCCGCACGCCGTATTGGATCGACGACCAGATCGTTTTTCACTTCCTTGATTCCGATCAGGTCGGTGACGACGTGCTCGACGATGCGAAGCTCCTGTTCGGTTCCTACGCGTCCCGACAGCCGCACAACTCCACCGCGGACCGAAACGTCTACATCGCGGGGATCGAACGCGACCTGTTCCTCGAGACGATCCCTCACGAGCGCGCGCAGCTCGCCATCGGTCAGCTCGTCAATCTCGTCGATGTCCTCGTAGTCCTTTTCCACCGTTCCTCCAGTCCGCCGCTTCGGGCGGTTCAGGTTACCGAAAGAACAGGAGTGATGCGCCGAGCGTGAGAGCCCGATTGTTCTTCCAGAATGACCGGGCCTGCCCGCCGCCCACTGCGGCAGTACCGTTAGTCGGCGTCAAGTAGTACGCGGCCGGGTACTTCAACTGATAGAGGTAGTCGCTCCAATCTGCCCGCAACTGGAATCGGCCGCCCGGCACGTAGCGCAGTCCGCCTCCAAAGGAAAATGCAAACGGGGTGCCGAACGTGTACGGGTCGGGGCCGACGCTGCAGCTGCAGCTGGCGATGCCGGCGCCCAGAGCGATCACCGGAATGATGTCATGAAAACTCTTCTGACCGGTGAGATTGATAACCAGGTTTGCGTCGTAGAGGTTGAGTGAGACGCTCTGTCTGCCGAGCTGTGCCGCCGTTCCACTCTTGGTGGGATCGATCGGAAAGCGCTCGCTGTTGACGTGCGTGAAGCGCGCCATGAGGAAAGCGGGCCCGCCGACGTGGATCTCGTAGCGCAGCCCATACATGGGACCGCCACGCGGGGCGACTCCGATCGGATCCTGTCCAGCGGAGTAGCGGCCGCCAAAGAAAGAGAGCTCCTGACTCGCTTCGAGGTCGCGGTAGGGACTGTTTTCAGGAAGATGTCCGACCTGCGCGCGCGCGGTGGTCGCAACGAAAGCAAGCGCCAGAGCGCCCATGAAAGACTTCACTAATCGACTCCAAGATTGACGCCGCTCATTTCTCGCGGCTGCTCGATTCCGAGCATTGATAATATAGTTGGCGCGACATCGCAGAGAGCGCCGCCGGAGCGAAGCCGCTGCTCCTGATCCCAGTCGACGATGACGAAGGGCACAGGGTTCGTGGTGTGGGCCGTGTGCGGCCCGCCCGTCTCGGGATCGATCATCATTTCGGCATTGCCATGATCCGCGGTGACGATGAGCCGCGCCCCGGCCGCCTCGGCTGTTTTGAGAACGCGAGCCAGCAATCGGTCGACGGTTTCGACTGCCTTGATCGTCGCGGGAATCGATCCACTGTGCCCCACCATGTCGGCGTTCGCGTAATTGCAGAGAATGAAATCCTGTTCCCCCGATGAGATACCCTTGCAAAGAGCGTCCGTCACGCCTTCAGCGCTCATCTCCGGCTTGAGATCGTACGTCGCCACCTTTGGACTGGGGATCATTACTCTGCTCTCGCATGGGTACGGCTGCTCGACGCCGCCGTTGAAGAAGTAAGTCACATGCGGGTACTTCTCGGTTTCCGCAGTCTTCAGCATTGCTAGGCCGCGCGACGACAACACTTCGGCCAGAATGCGCTCCATCGACGTCGGCGGGAAAGCAACCGGAACGTCGAAAGTCTTGTCGTAGTTCGTGAGGGTAGTCACGGTCAATTTTGGCCTCGGCGACACATCGAATCCGCTGAAACCGGGATCGATCAAAGCACGCACGATCTGCCGCATTCTGTCGGAGCGATAGTTGAAGCAGATTACCGAGTCGCCGTCCCGCATTGGCGCGACAGGCTTCCCGTTCTCCGTCACGACCACCGGCAGCATGAATTCGTCGGTCTTGTCTGAGCCGTATGCCTCTCGAATTGCCCCGAGCGGATCCGTCACTGCTGGCCCTTCGCCTCGCACTATCGCCCGATAGGCCAGCTCGGTGCGGTCCCACCTCTGATCGCGGTCCATCGCGTAGTAGCGTCCCGAGACGCTGGCGATTTTGGCCGGACTTCCGATCTTCCTGATGTACTCGAGCAACTGTTGCATGTAGCCGAGCGCCGACCTGGGCATCGTATCGCGCCCGTCGAGAAAGGCGTGAATTGCGACGCGTTCCAGGCGCTGGCGCTTCGCCAGCTCCAGCAGCGCGCACAGGTGCTCATCGATCGCATGCACGCCGCCAGTGCCAATCAAACCCATAAAATGCAGCGTCCCACCAGCGGCCTTTGCCTGGCGGCATGCACCCACCAGCGCGGGATTGGTGTAGAAGCTTCCGTCGGAGATGGCCGAGGAGATGCGTACAAGATCCTGCATCACCACTCGTCCCGCCCCGAGATTGAGATGTCCGACTTCGCTGTTGCCCATCTGCCCTTCGGGCAGGCCAACGCGAAGTCCTGAAGCTTCGAGCAGCGTTCGCGACCCGCGACTCCAGAGGGAATCCCAGGTCGGAGTATTTGCGAGTGCGATTGCGTTGCCGTCAGTTTCGGGGCGATAGCCCCATCCATCGAGGACGATGAGCGCGACTGGCCGCGCGCGCTGTGAGATAGCCATTATATCAGTAATGTAATCCCACCCTGACTTGCGGGGCATGTAGGCGCACAATGGAAATCCTCAGACCGAAGGAGCCCGGACCCGAGACGCGGCGTCGACCCGAGCGTGAGGCTGAAGGCGACCGGCGTCGCGGCACCTGGCGCGATTTCCGACGCGCGTATCCGGGATTTGTGTTCGTGCTCGGCTTGGGGTTGGCGGCGATGGTCGCCGTTGACGCCTGGTTGGTGTTCAAGCGGGTTAGCTACAATCACGACGTAGCGCAGCTCAGAGCGCACATGACCGACGCCGAGCGCGAGCGCACCGACGCGATAGTGCAGGCGGAGCAGAACAAGCTGCGAATAGCGATCGAGCTCGCCAAACGGCAGGCGAAATTCGACAAAAGGCTCCACCTGAACGTGTCCATCGACAGCTCTCGGATGTATCTCACGCGCGAGGGAGCTCTCCTGCGTGAGATGCCGGTGCAGTTTGGACCCGAGCGCGGATCATCGGATACGTCGGCTGCCCCTCCCGCCGCAATCCCGCGTGGAGAGCGAACGATCGCCGATCTTTCGGATACCAAAATTACGCTCGACGGCGGCGCGACCATTCTTACGTCCAGGGCCACTGAGCTTGCTGCGGACACCGCCGCAATTCCGCCCGGCTCCCTGCGAATTCGCCTCGAGGACCTGAAGGCGATCATGCCGAACCTTAACTCAGGTATGAAGGTATACTTCTACTGACGGCGCGTGAAAATGCGCGCAGCCGACTTTCCGAGGTAATGTGATGGGAGTGAGCAAGGTTTTTTCTTACGGCGGCAAGACCGTGTGGATGCTGATACTGGGTTTTGTCGGCGCTGCAATAGTGAGCGTCATGCTGCTCACGAGAACCGCGGAGCTCCGCTACCAGCGCGACGTCAGTCGCATGGTGTACAACGATAACCTCGGCGTCCTGAACGAGATCAAGTCCAAGCTTGGGATGACTGGCGACAGCCTCAAGGCACTCCTTTCCGAATCACCTGCGGCCGCCGCCAATCAACCGTACATCGTTGTCAGCATGGCGGATCACCACCTGTGGTACAAGCAAGGCAAGGAAGTGTTGTACGAGGCGCCGGTCGCGACCGGCAGCGGGAAGGAGCTGGTGGGAGGATCCAGCGGACAGTGGCGCTTTGAGACGCCGCGCGGCCGCCTCACAGTGAAGGCCAAAGACGAAAATCCAGCGTGGGTTCCGCCCGAGTGGCACTACGTCGAGCAGGCGCACAAGAAAGGTCTGGGCATCGTCCACCTCAGTCCCGGTCAGGCCCTCTCCACGGGTGACGGTGTCATTACAACCCAGAACGGCGAAGTCGTCAAGCGTTACAACAACGGCAGTACCGTGTCATTGGGCGGAGGCGTCGAAGGAAAGGAGATCGTTGTGAATGGGAACATCGTCGTTCCGCCATACGGCACTACCGCCCGCCGGTACATGGGGGTGATGGGAACGCGACGCCTTGAGCTCGGCGACGGCTATGGGATCCACGGTACCGATCATCCCGAGTCGATTGGACAATCGGTGAGCCACGGGTGCGTCCGGATGCGCAATGAGGATATCGAGAAGCTCTATCCGATGGTCCCGGTCGGCACGCCTGTCTACATCTATTAAGAAAGGCCCGTGGGGTCCGCGGGCGTAGGGGACCGGCGCCACCCGTCAGGCGAAGAGCTCGAGCTCCCTGACGGGCTTCCGGTTCGAAAGCGCCACGCCACGCGGATCGTGTGGATCACGGTCGCGGCGATCGCGGCCGTTGGCGCCTTTCAGTTTCTCCAGGCGGATAGCGGTACCAAGCAGCCAATCGGAACGTATCTCACTCGCTCGGGCGTGCCATTCGCGGAGCCGTCCATCAGCGCTTTTGGTGCAAGCGGGGAAGTGAAGCTGGTGTTCGCCCTGCCAGCGCAGCAGATCTCCTATCCGCTTGATGTACACGGTGATCCAACCGAGTTGCAGTACGCCTGGGTTCGAAACGGGGACACGAGTCTCGCGACGGTGCCGAAGACATTATCCAGCGACAAGGTCTGGGCGCCGCCCCGAGCTGGGTTTTACAGACTGGCTCTGCTCAAGAGCGGCGCGCACCGCGAGATAGAAGGGCTCACGCTCGCTGTGCTCGTGCCTTTCGAGGAGAAGGAAGGCGCAATGCTGCGGGGTTACCGCATTGGAACGTACATCGCGGAGCGCGTCGCTGGCCGCCAGCCTCCGCCCACAGGATTTCTCGAGATCACCCCCGCTGACGTGGACTTACAGATCACGAAGCACCTGCGTGTCGGTGACTTTCTGAACCACGACCAGCAGGGAGTCTGGCCCAGCTACGCGGCGGTAAATCCGAAGCTCCTGGACAAGCTGGAGCTCGTTATTCAGGAGATTGCGCGCTGGCATGGCGACAAGGCGGTGGCCGATATTGAGATAGACGTCCATTCCGGGTTCCGCGCGCCGGAGCACAATCGGAAGATCCGCCGCGCGGTCCGGGACAGTCAGCACCAGTACGGGGACGCCGCCGATGTGGCCATCGACGCCAACGGCGACGGAAAAATCACCGCGATCGACAGCCGCATGGTAGGTTTGGCGGTGGAGATCGTCGAGCTGAAGCACCCGGAACTGGTCGGCGGGCTCGGCATCTACACCAGTGGTCATTCGAGCACAAACTACGTACATATCGACGTGCGGGGCAGACGGGCGCGGTGGCGGGGGCGGGGTTAACGGCGGCTGCAACTGAACGGGTGCAGGCTATCAGGAGCGTAGTTGCCGGCAATTAGTTCACGACGTCGTGACGTTACCATGCGTGGAAGGGAGACCGATCGAAATGAATGACATTTTGCGCGAAAGGTTGATTCGCAAGCTGGATACACTCCCCGAAGAGAAGATCTACCAGATTCTCGACTACATCGACTTTCTGGAGTCGAAGTACGCGCCGAAGCCCTCGACCGCGCCGAATCCGCTCAAGCGGTTTGCCGAAGGAGTCGAGGACACGCTCCGCGCCGGCAAAATGTCGGCGAATGTGATCGGTGGGACGATGAATGTGATGAACAAGGCTGTTGGAGTGCTGACAGACGTGGCTAACGCTGGCAAGTCAGTTGCAACGGAGATCGTGGGGATCGCTTCGTCGGTGACTTCGGCGAAGCAGCAGGTGCCACAGGCAGGGGCCGCGGGTCCGGTCGCTCCGCCAGCGTCGCCATCGACACAGACTCCGCCAACCCAGCCACCGGGAGACCAGCGTAAGTGAGAGCTCAATCGGCGCGCGCGAGCGCGGCATCATCGCGCAAAAAGGCCGCAAATCGCGCCCGAACTGCTAGCGCGGCTCGGCCGGACACACACGCTCGCGAGGCGGAAGCGCCTTCGGTCGCGCGACCAGGACCAAGTCCGAGGCAGACGGTAATCTCGACGATGAAAGAGCTGCCCAATTTTCTGCGGCTCATTGGTGGACTGCTGACCGACGTGCGCGTGTCGACGACGGACAAGCTGCTTGTCGCGGGCGCGATCGGGTACGTGCTGCTGCCGATGGATTTCGTCCCGGATTTCGTTCCGTTCATCGGCGAGATCGACGACGTATTTCTGCTGGTGCTCGCTCTTCAGCGGTTGATCGCCAATACCGACCGCTCGGTGGTCCTCGAGCACTGGATGGGCGATCCAAAGCAGCTTCGCTCGCTGGACCTGGAGCGGGTACTGATCGCAGCCGCGTTCTTTTTGCCGCGCCGAGTCCGGCGCCGGCTGAGGACGATTGGGCGGGACATCTAAGCCCGCCTCGCTCTTCGCAGCCGCTGCTATCAGCAATTACACAAAAAGGGAGGTTAGCAATGCCGACGACGCGACCGGTTTCGCACGCGATGACCGCAACTGCCCTGACACTCGATGGTTACCGCTCCACCAAGACGCTGGGCGTGGTCAGGGGCGTAACCGTGCGCTCGCGTTCCGTGTTCGGCACCTTCGGCGCAGCGCTTCAGACGCTGGCAGGCGGGAACATCACGATTCTCACTGAGCTTTGCGAGAAGACTCGCGAAGAGGCGTTCAACCTGATGCTGGCTCATGCGCAGGAGCTTGGGGCCAACGCGGTGATTGCAGTCCAGTACGATGCCACCGAAGTGATGCAGGGAGTCACCGAAGTTCTGTGCTATGGGACCGCGGTTGTTGTAGTGCCTGTATAGGGCAGGTTGCGACTCAAATTTTCTCGGATCGGTTCAACACCGCGTTGAAAACCGTACGGGGCACGCACACCCTGTCGTCTGACTTGTAGAGCTCGCGCAAGTCGTCGACAGAACGGTCGGGCAACCGCGTGAACTCAGCCAGCTGATCGAAGAAGGCGAGTTGGTCCCCCTCGATGAACTCGTTCTGTTTCGGCATGGCTCCCCAGACGTCCCACGGCAACATCTCCATTTTGTTGAGCGCCGCGACGTCATGTACGAGATCGGTGGCGATGAACCAAAGCCCTCGCAGGTTACCATTGGCGGTGCCGAACTTCGAAGCATCCGCCTTACCAGCGCGACACTGGGTCCATGCGTCGGCAGCAACCAGAAAGCGATCGCGCGGCACGTCTAGCACATCGTGGTCGATCCTGGACTGTCGTTGCCAGACATCGTCAAACTGAGGGTCCACCAGCACCCAACGAGCCTCGGCGTCGTTCCAGTATTCGCAGAGCCAGTGATCCTCGAAGAAGCCGGGATTGAAGTAGGAGCCGAACCCGCAACGGCCTCGGCCGGGCACGCCGTGAGCGCGAAGCATGGCCAACAGGAAGATCATGAAGTGGTGGCAGACGCCGACCAACCGCTTCTCCGGCGGCCTGGCGACCGAGAGCGGTCGGGGGTCCAATGCCAGCAGGCGATCGAGCATCTGCTCGATCGGACGGATGTGGCTTTCGCTCCTGCGCGCGTCCGGAACGGCGACGCCGTAGAACGGTTTGGCGACGAACTCGTGGATCGCCAGACCCTGCACGATGCGCGTGAGAGCGGCAACATCGTCCGGCAGCTCTTTCAGCATCGCTGAGTATTTCCCGGCTGACGTCATCGGCCCGGGCTGCTTGTAGTAGTCGAGTATCTGCCGCTGCGTCGACATGAGTGTCCGTCGGAATGGGGAGCTCGTGCGATGCGTCGCCAGCAACTATAAGTCGCCTTTGAAGCCGGCTCAAGTTGGCCGGGACCCAGCAAAACAGATGTAAGCCCCGTAATCGATTTGAAACCTGGACGTGTCAAACCCGTAGGGCGAGAAATGACGCACGGGCTTTTTTTGACGCCCTCTCGCACTTGCAGCACGACACACTCTTTTCTGAGAGCTGGTCCCATGAAGCGCATCTCGTTCGCAGTACTCGCTCTCGTTCTTGGTGCCGCTGGTTCAGCCCAGGCCCAGAACCCGACCCAAGCCAGGCCGACTCCTCCACTCCCAACCGCGAACGGCGAAGTGCTGGGCACGGTTGTCGACACGGCAACCAGAGAGCCGGTTGCGCGCGCATCCGTCGCGGTACGCAGTAGAAAGGATTCGTCCCTCGTTACCGGCGCGATCACGGGCCCAGATGGGAGCTTCCACATTCAGGGGCTACGGACCGGCGACTATTACCTTCGCACGACCTCGATCGGCTTCAAGCCGCGCAGCTACACGTTTTCCATAACCGACGCCGCGCCTCGCGCTAACGTCGGGAGTCTTACGCTTACGCGCATCGCGGTGACCCTGCAGAGCGTGCAAGTCTCTGGTCAGGCACCGATGATGGTCATCGAGCCCGATCGCAACAGCTATCGCGCGAAAGACGTCGCACCCGCTGCGGCAAACGCGAGCGAAGTGCTGCAGGCCACGCCGTCCGTGGAAGTTGATGGAGATGGGAAAGTCAGCTTGCGCGGCAACGAGAACGTGGCGATTCAAATCAACGGGCGCCCCACGCCAATCACCGGCCCCCAGCTCGCCGCGTACCTCAAGCAGATTCCCGCCAACATCGTCGAGCGCATTGAGGTCGTTCCGAATCCTTCGGCCAAGTACGATCCGGAAGGAATGGCGGGGATCATCAACATCGTTCTCAAGGCGCAGACCGACCTCGGCGTAAGTGGAGGGCTCAACGTCGGCGCAGCAACAATCGATCGCATGAATGCCGGCACCAACCTCGGCTATCAGAGCGGCGCGCTTACCTTGTTCGGTACATACGGCTACAACGCCGACAACCGAGACATCACCGGGCTCAATGATCGCCAGCGGTTCAATGCGAGCGGCGCTCCTCTTTCCTACACAAATCAGCTCATCGACGGGAATAGCACCAACGGAGGTCACAACTTCTCGACGAACGTCGACTACAAGCTGACGGATCGCGATGTCATCTCGAACCAGTTTTCGATCAACCGCCGTCACGGCTTCGACAACTCGTTGGCAGGATACACGGACCTGAACGCACAGCAGGCGTTCCTCGATCGATACGACTTCTACCGCAATGACAGGTCCACAGGTCTCGTCCTGGACAACTCGCTTTCCTTCAAGAGAACCTTTGAAGCCCGAAAGCACGAACTTTCATCAGAAGTTCGATTCAACAGGACCAGGGACGAAGACAGCACCGTACTCTGGCAGCAGCCACTGACGCAATCTGGCGCGATCTCCGGCTCGCGCATCCTGGGCGAGAGCGACCAAACCAACGCTCTCACGCGCCAACTGACGGCGCAAGTCGATTACGTGAAGCAGCTAGGCGCGAAGACCAAGCTCGAGACTGGGTTAAAGGAAACCTCCCGTTGGCTCGATAGGGATTTCCTCGTTCTCAAGGATTCCCTCGGCGCCGGAACGTGGATGCCCAGCAATCTGAGCAACACCTTCAATTTCGACGACCACGTTCACGCCGGTTATGGCGTGCTCAGTCAGAGTGTTGGAAAATTCGACCTTCAAGCTGGACTCCGCGGCCAATTCGTCAACCGCAACTTTGCGCTCGCCAACTCGCCCGCGACCTACCCGTACAACTACCACAGCCTGTTTCCCAGCGGCGTGATCATGTACAAGCCCAGCGATGCGAGTGAGCTCAAGGTGAGCTATTCGCGACGGACTCGCGCGCCCGGAACCCAGGAGCTGAACCCGTTCCCGGTGTTCTTCGATCAGCAGAACGTCTTCATCGGAAATCCGAATTTGAATCCGGAATACACCGATGCGTTCGAGCTGGGGATGAGCCGCAACGGCGCACTGGGTTCAATCCAGCTCTCGCCCTTCTATCGCCACACCACGAACGCAATCAGCGTCGACATCAATACTGCAGCTGTCATCGATGGGCGCAGCGTCACGTCGATCAGCTTCAAGAATCTCAACAGCAGCGACTCGTGGGGTACCGATCTCAATGGATCTCTACGACTGGGACCGAAGTTGAACGGCTTTGCAGGCTTCAACCTGTTCAAGATGGTGTCGGATGGCGGGTCGCAGTCCGCGCTCTCTTCCAGCGCCGTGACCTGGTCGTATCGCCTGAACGCGACGACCCAGTTGTCCCCGACGCTGTCGCTCCAGGCCTTCTACTTCTACCGCGCGCCGATGAACATTCCGAAAGGTCGCTTCTCCTCCTTTCAGATGACCAACATCACGCTGCGCAAGAAACTGGACGGCGACAACAAAAGCATCGCCGTGCGGTTCGCCGATCCGTTCAACACCATGAAGTTCAGCATCAGGGCGGGCGACGACAACCTCACTCAGATCACGTCGCGGAGGTTCGGCGTCCGCGCGACGTACGTGACCTTCCAGTACAACTTCGGCCAGACGCCCAAGATCCGTCTGCCGAAGGAGGAGCCCGCACAGCCGGCGCCAGTGTTCCCCTAGCCGGTTCCAGGGGGGTAGCAGTCGAGCGCGTTGCCCGAAGGTCTAACAAAAGTCGCAACCGAATACGACATTTCGGTTGCGACTTTTGGCATCAATGGGAGAGTACGCCCATGCCCTCGATGTTCGTGGCGGACACCCGCGAGCGCTTCCAGCGCCGAATCGATCGGCTCAAGCCTGATAGCGAGAGAAAGTGGGGCACCATTTCCGCTTCGCAAATGGTCTGTCACTTGTCCGACCAGCTGCGCCTCTCGCTCGGAGAACTCTCCGGACGTCCAATGCGGGGAGCGCTTCGATATGCGCCAATGCGATGGTTTGTCATCAACATCATGCCATGGCCACATGGCTCCAAGGGGCCGCGAGAAGCCTTCACGACGAAGCCGACCAGCTGGGAGTCCGACGTGCAAACGCTGCGCGAACTGCTCGATCGGTTCGGCTCCAGTGGCAAGCAAAGTGAATGGCCTGACCACCCGCTCTTCGGCAGGATGACGGCGACGAGCTGGGCACGCCTCACCTGCAAGCATTTTGATCATCACTTCCGGCAATTCGGGGTGTGAACTCGAGAGTCCAGCATAGGTCGTCGTTTGCCAGACTCCGAATCCGTCCTCTGGACAACACCTTGCAGCGATCGGTGACAGGGGATGGATTCATGCCAAAGATCGTTGTCGCTTGCATTGTCGGCGTAATCACCGGAGCGGCCGGGCCGCAATACGCGCTCCTCGGCTGGTACAGTCTCATTCCATGGGGCCTTGTTGCGGTCGCACTCGGCACGTGGGGGAACAGGCGCGAAGCCCTCAA
>Ga0209217_1000168_pt1 | contig 15579 bp, 13 predicted proteins | sample JacPinW_OM3H0_M2_FD_187957 | JGI IMG/M metagenome (GOLD analysis project Ga0209217, IMG submission 187957) | Forest soil microbial communities from Algoma, Ontario, Canada - Jack Pine, Ontario site 1_JW_OM3H0_M2 (SPAdes) (version 2) | ecosystem: Environmental > Terrestrial > Soil > Boreal...
TCCCTCCCTCTCCCCGCTCGCGGGGAGAGGGCTGGGGTGAGGGGCACCTTCTGCGAAGTCCCGTCAAAGGGATAGGCAAGCCCGAGCCGCTCCGCGGCGATCTTGTTGGCTGGTGGTCCAGGCGGATCACCGGTGACCACCGCACCGTTTACCGCATCCGCGGCGCCGGCGAGGAACAGCGAGTAGAAATCATCGCTTGCCGTTATCACTATTCGGCCCGTCGCTGACGCCCGGCGCCGCCGGGCCACTCATTGCCAATTTTCATATTTTAGTTATTGCTATTTTGTCCATCCATGTGTTAGTTTACGCAACATGGATACAAGATCGTTCCAAATATGTGCGAGCGCCCGGCCGGATCAGCGGAGGATCAGCGGGATTTGCCACTGTTGGTTCGGTCCCGGCGCTTCTCAAGATCGAGGAATTCTGCGGAGATCAAGTTAATGACTGCTGATAATTTGGTGGAAAAACAGCAAAAACAGCGGGGGCGCCCCTTTGTGAAAGGTCAGTCCGGCAACCCCGCCGGCCGCCCGCGCAGGCCGAGGATGGATTCGACAATTGCCGTGCAGCTGGCACTCGAGAGCGAGGCCGAAGCCTTGGGTCGCAAGGCCGTCGAACTCGCCCTCAGCGGCGACGCGGCGGCGCTTCGGCTATGCCTGGATCGCCTCATGCCGTTGCGGCGCGACCGAGTGGTGCCGCTCGCCTTACCGTCGGTTCGCGGCGCCGGCGACATCACTGCCGCGATGGCGACAATCATCGCGGCAGTGACGCGCGGCAAAATCTCGCCTCGGGAGGGGGTCGATCTGGCGAAGTTGGTTGACATCTTGATCAGGGCGATCGAGACGCGCGACTTCGACAGCCGGCTGCGGGTGTTGGAGGAAGATGCTGGCCTAGGCCCTTAGCTCACGGCTTGTCCGCGCCGGGAGGGCCTAAATGACCTCACCCCGTCAAACGCTCATCGGCAGTGGAGAAAAGGACGAGAGGGCCGGGCCGAGAGGGCGGAGCGAGAGCGTCTCACACGTCGAGGTTGGCGACGGAGAGCGCGTTTGTCTGGATAAAGTCGCGGCGCGGCTCGACGAGATCGCCCATCAGGGTCGAGAAAGTCTCCTCGGCCGAGTCGGCGTGGCTGATCTTGACCTGAAGCAAAGACCGGACCTCGGGGTCGAGTGTGGTCTCCCACAATTGCTCCGGGTTCATCTCGCCCAGGCCCTTGTAGCGCTGCACCTCGATGCCGCGGCGGCCGAGCTCCATGACCGCCTCGACGAGGCTCACGGGGCCGGTGATCGGGTAGGTCTTGTCGCGCGCGGCGAGGTTGCCGGGGCGGTCGTAGACCTCGCGCAACCTCTCGCCATCGGCGTCGAGCCGGTGCGCCTCGCTCGAACGCAGCAATGCGGCATCGATCAGGTGGCGTTCGGCGACCCCCTGGCGGGTGCGGCTCAACACCAGCCCCTCCCCGGCAATCACCTCGCCCTGCCACAGGCGCTCGTGCTCCGGTGCCAGAAGATTGAGCCGCTCGGCGGTGCGGTGAGCGGCCGCGATCGCGCGATTCGGGTCGGCCAGCAACGAGCTCGACAAGGCGCCGGCAATCGCCGCTTGCTCGACGACCTCGATGCTCCCGACCTTGGCCGACAGCGGCTGCAGCCAGCGGCGGTGAACCCGCGCTTGCTCCAGCAAATCGCGCAAATCGAGGCCGCCGCGCTCGACCCCGTCGTGCTGGGTGAACACCGCATCCCGCAGGGCTGCGTCGACACAATAGGCTTCGAGTGCGGTATCGTCCTTGAGGTAGACCGCCTTGGCATTGCCGCGCTGCAGGCGGTAGAGCGGCGGCTGGGCGATGTAGAGAAACCCCTTGTCGATCAGGCTCGCCATCTGGCGGAAGAAGAAGGTCAGCAATAGCGTACGAATATGGCTGCCGTCGACATCGGCGTCGGTCATGATGATGATGCGGTGGTAGCGCGCCTTCTCCGGGTCGAAATCCTCGGGCCCTATCCCGGTGCCGAGTGCAGCAATCAAGGTGCCGATCTCGGCCGAGCCCAGCATCTTGTCAAAGCGGGCGCGCTCGACATTGAGGATCTTGCCCTTGAGCGGCAGGATCGCCTGGAAGCGCCGGTCGCGGCCTTGCTTGGCCGAGCCGCCGGCGCTGTCGCCCTCGACGATGAAGAGCTCGCTCTTGGCCGGGTCGCGCTCCTGGCAGTCGGCGAGCTTTCCCGGCAGATTGGCGATGTCGAGCGCGCCCTTGCGCCGGGTCAGGTCGCGCGCCTTGCGCGCCGCCTCGCGTGCGGCGGCCGCCTCGACGACCTTGGCTACGACCTTTCTGGCGTCGGCCGGATGCTCCTCGAACCATTGCGTCAGCTTGTCGCCGACGATGCCTTCGATCGCCGGACGAACCTCGGAAGAGACGAGCTTGTCCTTGGTCTGCGAGGAGAATTTCGGGTCGGGCACCTTGACCGACAGGATGCAGGTCAGCCCTTCGCGCATGTCCTCGCCGGTCAGCGCCACCCTTTCCTTCTTGGCGATGCCGCTGTCGTTCGCATAGGCGTTGACCGTGCGGGTCAACGCCGCGCGGAAGCCTGCGAGGTGGGTCCCGCCGTCGCGCTGCGGGATGGTGTTGGTAAAGCACAGCATCGTCTCGTGATAGCTGTCGGTCCATTCCATCGCGATTTCGAGCAGGATACCGTCGCGTTCGCCGCGGATCACGATCGGCGCGGTATGCAAGGCCTGCTTGGAGCGGTCGAGATAGCGCACGAAGGCCTCGAGACCGCCCTCGAAATGAAGCGTAACGCTTTTCGGCTCGACCCCGCGCAGATCGCTGAGCACCAGGGTTACGCCGCTGTTTAGAAACGCGAGCTCGCGCAGCCGGTGCTCGAGGGTCGTAAAGTCGAACTCCGTTTTGCTAAAAGTCTGCGGGCTCGGCAGAAAGGTGATCTCGGTGCCGGTGGCCAATCCCTCACGGTCCGCGCTCGCCGGTCGAGCCGGGGCCGGACCGACCTCGGCGAGCGGCGCTTCCGGCACGCCGTCGCGGAAGCGCATGAACCACTCCGACCCGCCGCGGAAAATGCGCATGTCGAGCCGGGCAGAGAGGCCGTTGACGACCGAAACGCCGACGCCGTGCAGCCCGCCCGATACCTTATAGGCGTTCTGATTGAACTTACCGCCGGCATGGAGGTGGGTCATGATGACCTCGGCGGCAGACACCCCCTCCTCGTCATGAATACCGACCGGGACGCCGCGGCCATTATCGGCGACCGTGCACGACCCGTCGGGGTTCAACGTCACCGTGATGGTGTCGCAATAGCCTGCCAGCGCCTCGTCGATCGCATTATCGACGACCTCATAAATCATATGATGCAGACCGGATCCGTCATCGGTGTCGCCGATATACATCCCCGGCCGCTTGCGCACCGCGTCGAGCCCGCGCAACACCTCGATCGACTGCTCGTTGTACGCCGCATCCTCTCCATTGGCGGCGCCGTTACCGGCGCGACCGGCGGCGGCGTTCGGCGCAGCTGCGGTATGCCTGGGGTCGACAGCATCGGACGCGGGGATATTCGCCATGTCGTCCTTAGGTTACAGTTTCCGGGGTCAAGAGAACGTCGCGGCCAAGGTTCCGTCATTTACCGACAGAAATTGGGCCTGGTACCGCAGTGGTGCGAACAGCGCTTCGTCGGTGCCGGTGAGCCAGACCTGGCCGTCGAGCCGGAGCAGCGCTTCGAACAATGCCGCGCGCCGGCCCGCATCGAGGTGGGCAGCTATCTCGTCGAGCAACAGCAGCGGGGGTTGGCCGCGAATCGCCCGCTGCAAAGTGGAATGAGCGAGCACAATCGAGATCAACAGCGCCTTCTGCTCGCCGGTCGAGGCGAATTCGGCGGCGATGCCTTTGTCCGCCAGCTCGACAGCGAGATCAGACCGATGCGGACCGATTATCGCCCCGCCAATCTGCGCGTCGCTTTGCCGGTTGCCGGCGAGTGCGGATGCAAACTCGGCTTCGGCGGCGAGCGCCGGCATCGCTTCGAGCCACCCCTCGACGGCGCCGACGAGCGTCAGCCGGGCGCGCGGGAACGGGCCTTCGGCCTCGGCGCAGGTGCTATCGAGCCGCTGCACCGCTTCGCGCCTACCCGCTGCGACCGCCACACCTTGTTCCGCCATGACCTCCTCAAGCGCAGCGAGCCAAGCCGGGTCGGCCGGACCGTCGCGCAATATCCGCGAGCGTTCGCGCAGCGCCTGCTCGTAAGCATTGACGCGCGATGCATGCGCCGGATCAAAGCCAAGCACGAGCCGATCGAGAAACCGTCGTCGGCCGCTCGGACCATCGAGAAAGAGCCGGTCCATCGGCGGCGTCAGCCAGATGACCCCAAGCCTCTCGCCGAGCACCATCTGGCCGCGCACGGTTTCGCCGTCGATGCGCACGACCCGGCGCTCGCCCCCGGCTGCCTCGCGGCCGGTGCCGATCCGCACCGCGCCATACTGCGTCGCGACGACCGCGGCGACGGCCCAACCCGAACTTGGTGCTTCGCAGCCGCGATCGGCCCGGCGATCAATCTCGCTTAGCTTGGCGCCGCGCAACCCGCGGCCTGGTGCCAGAAGCGACAGGGCTTCCAGCAGATTGGTCTTGCCGGCGCCGTTCGGCCCGGTGAGCACCACGGGCTCGGTGCCGAGGGAGAGCCTGGCCTCGCGATAATTGCGAAAATCGGTCAATACGAGCCGCGTCACACCGACGCGCTGAACCTCGGCACCGGCGCTGCTAAAGGCTTCCTGTGCCCCGGCCAACATCGCAATTATATGGGGTCGGAAGCGCCCTTCTGCCAGGATTCAGCGCCTCTTGCGGGCGCTTACACCCGCATCGGCATCAGCACGTAAAGCGCGCTCGCATCGGCACTGTCGCGGACGATCGTGGGCGAGCCGGCATCCGACATCACGAATTGCACGCCCTCACCGCCGATTTGCTCGGCGATGTCGAGGAGGTATCGGGAGTTGAAGCCGATTTCCAATGGGCTGGCGAGATAGCGCACCTCGAGCTCCTCGACAGCGGTGCCGTTTTCGGGGCTCGTCGCCGACACGATGAGGCCGCCGTTTTCGATGGCGAGCTTGACCGCCCGGCTCTTCTCGGTCGAGATCGTCGACACTCGATCGACCGCTTCGGCAAACGATTTACAGTCGACCTCAAGGATCTTGTCGTTGTTCGACGGGATCACCCGGTCGTAGTCGGGGAAGGTTCCATCAATCAGCTTGGAGGTCAGCGCCGCCTCGCCGATGGCAAAGCGGACCTTGGTCTCGCTGAGTGCGACCTGAACTTCTTCCTGGCTCTCATCAACAAGCTTGCGCAGCTCGAGCATGGTCTTTCGCGGGATGATAACGCCGGGCATCGCGGCCGCGCCCTCGGGCAGCACCAATTCGACACGCGCGAGCCGATGCCCGTCGGTCGCGACCGCGCGGATGACTGGCACCCCCTCGTTCTTCGTCACATGGAGATAAATGCCGTTCAGATAATAGCGGGTCTCCTCTGTCGAGATAGCAAAGCGAGTACGATCGATTAAGGTCCGAAGCTCGGAAGCCGACAGCGTGAAATTGTGCGGAAGCTCGCCTCCCGCCATCACCGGGTAGTCCTCCGGCGGCAGGGATTGGAGAGTGAACGTCGACCGGCCCGAGCGCAGCACCATAGAATTGCGCTCGCCGCTTGCCTCGATCTCGATCTGCGCGCCTTCGCGCAGCTTTCGCACAATGTCGTAGAGCGTGTGCGCCGGTGCGGTTGTCCGGCCGTCCTGCTCGATCTGGCACGGCACACGCTCGACAATCTCGAGATCCATGTCGGTGGCGCTGAGCGCCAGTCTCCCGGCGCTGGCCCGCAGCAATACGCTCGACAATATCGGAATGGTCGTACGGCGCTCGACCACACTCTGCACATGGCCCAGAGCCTTGAGTAGAGCCGCCCGTTCAATGGTCAATTTCATCGTTGCTACACGGGAGGTTAGCGTGCCAGCGCTGGTCCTATGGACCCCCGCCCCGGGGACCAAGGAAGGCCATCGCCCCGTCACCGTGTTCCCGTACAAGGGCGGTAAGCGGGAACATACTATAACACCAAACGGCACCAGCCCCAGCATCGCTTTTGGGACGGCCCCACGATACGCGGTGCGACAGGTTCAGCTTTGCAACATCCGGCGCAACAGCTCGACGTCCTCGGCGAGCGCCGCATCGGCGAGCATTAGCTCTTCGATCTTGCGCACCGCATGCATGACGGTGGTGTGATCGCGGCCGCCGAATTTCTTACCAATTTCCGGCAATGAGCGCGTGGTCAACTGCTTGGCGAGATACATTGCGACCTGGCGGGGTCGGGCAACGGCGCGCGCCCGACGCTCGGAGGTCATTTCGCTCAAACGAATGTTGAAATGCTCGGCTACGCGCCTTTGGATTTCGTCGATTGTCACCCGCCGCTCACAGTAGCGCAGCAAGTCCCGCAACAGCTCTTGCGCGCTCTCCAGCGTCACTTCGCGGCCGATCAGCTGCATATCTGCGATAATTCGATTTAAGGCACCTTCGAGTTCCCGAACGTTCGAGGTGATCTTGTGAGCCAGGAACTCCATCACCTTCCGAGGAATCGTTATGCCACTCTGCTCGACCTTCGATTCGAGGATGCCTAAACGCAGCTCATAGGTGGTCGGGTGGAGATCGGCGACGAGCCCCCAGCCGAGCCGGGAACGCATGCGCTCTTCAAGTCCTTCGAGGTCGGAGGGTGACTTGTCGGCAGAAATCACGATTTGTCGATTCTGATCGACCAGCGCATTGAAGGTGTGAAAGAATTCCTCCTGCGTCGAGTCCTTGCCGCTGATGAATTGGACATCGTCGATCATCAACAAATCAACCGAACGGAATTGCTCCTTGAAGTCCATTGTTGATTTGAATCGTAATGCTCGAATGAACTGATACATGAATTTCTCAGCCGAGAGATAGATGACCTTGCGGTCGTAGGCATTGCGGCGAACGTGCCAGGCCACAGCATGCATCAGGTGGGTTTTACCGAGACCGACGCCGCCATACAGAAAAAGCGGGTTGAACGGCACCATATGAACCGGATTGGCGCAAGCCTCTGCGACGCGTCGGGCGGCAGCGTGCGCCAGTTCGTTAGGTTTACCGACGATGAAATTCTCGAAGGTGAAGCGTTGGTCGAGAACCGAGACTTGCGCCTTTTCTTCACCGATATCCGCTCCAAAGGGCGGCTCAAGGAGCGGAGTATCGGAAAGGTGAGGGCCTTCCTGCCCTCCTGCGGATCCGCCCGCATTGTCGATGCCATTTCGCCTGGGCAATACCCCCACAACGACTGAGACCCGAGTGACCGTCCGATTTTCCGCCCGCCACAGCGCAAGAAGGCGATCCGCATAATGCGTCGCAACCCAGTCGCGCAGAAAGCGAGTCGGCGCGGCGACGATGGCGTGGCCGTCATCGCACCGCGAGAGGCTGGTGGGTTGCAGCCAGCTCCGATAGGCGGCTTCGCCAACCTCCTCCTTGAGGAGGCCCAGAACCCGGGTCCACTCCCCGTTCCAAGACTTTGCCGATGGATCAGCCTCACCTCTTAGATGTTCTTCTGCCACCGCCCCCATCCCCCAAATGTAGGTCCCACCGCCGCCGACGGACGCTTTCCCGGCAAGATTTATCCTGACGGACCGTAACTATCGGCTCTGCGCGATCACCCCCGTCGGGGCGGGTGTCGCGATATCGCCGGGTTAATTACTGTTGTTGTTTGTGAAGAAAAGTACATTTTCTTCACATTCATCCGTATTTACACGCAAACAGCGTGGTTCCAGCTCCATTACTGATTTTAGGTTAGGCGGCGCGGGGGTGGCAACTGGATCGAAAAGAGAACGCGAGTTTCGGCTCTGCGCCGATGGTCAACACGCCGCGCGCGGAGCGCCCGTGAATGCCCGATGGTCCAATGGAGATGCCACTTCGCGACACTTTGTCGCACGTTTCAACCACGGGTGCGCGATCACAGCGCGTTGATGCGCGTGGCGAGCCGCGACAGCTTCCGAGAGACCGTGTTCTTGTGCAGCAGACCCTTAGTGATCGCCCGATGAAGTTCGGGCTGGGCGAGCTGAAAAGCCGATCGCGCAGCGTCTTTGTCGCCGCTCGCGATCGCTGTCTCGACCTTCTTGACGAAGGTGCGCACGCGACTCACCCGGGATCGATTGATCGCCGTGCGCTTGGCGGTCTGGCGTATGCGTTTTTCTGCCGATTTATGACTGGCCATGCTCGCTCGCGGTGCTGACGAAGGGCGGGCTTATATCGGCGGGGCACAAGCCCGTCAACCTAGAGCGCATCGGGTATGATCGCGCTTGGGGATCACTGGTTGCGGAATGAGGGCGCTCGCTTCTCGACGAAGGCGGCCATTCCTTCCTTGCGGTCCTCGGTGGCAAAGGTGGCATGAAATAGCCGCCGCTCGAAACGCACCCCTTCAGTCAGCGTCGTTTCCCATGCCCGGTTAATCGACTCTTTCACCATCATTGCGATCGGCCGCGACATGCTGGCTACTCGCTCTGCAACTTTGACGGCCTCGGAAAGAAGCTCTGCGGCCGGCACAACGCGGCTGATGAGCCCCGCTCGCTCGGCTTCGGTGGCGTCCATCATTCGCCCGGTCAGGCACAAATCCATCGCCTTTGCCTTGCCGACAAAGCGGGCGAGACGCTGCGTTCCGCCTGCGCCCGGTATCGTGCCGAGGGTAATTTCCGGCTGTCCGAACCGGGCATTGTCGGCAGCGATGATGATGTCGCACATCATCGCGACCTCGCAACCGCCGCCGAGCGCGAACCCGGCAACTGCCGCAACAACCGGTTTGCGGCATTGTCCGACGCGTTCCCAGCCACTGGTGATGAAGTCGTCGAGATAGATTTGGGGATAGGTCTTCGTCAACATTTCCTTGATGTCGGCGCCGGCGGCAAACGCCTTTTCCCCGCCGGTCAGGACGATTGCGCCGATCGCGGCGTCGCTCTCGAAATTATCGAGTGCCGAAGCGAGCTCGGTGATCAATGCCGCGTTCAGCGCGTTGAGCGCCTGCGGCCGGTTGAGGGTGATGATCCCGACCGCACCTCGCCGCTCGACGAGAAGGTTTCGGTAACCCGGGGTACCGCTCATGGCTGGCCTCTCTAACGCTGGCGTTTTGCACAATAGAAGGTAGACCGCCCGGACTGCACGATCCGCCTTACGCCCTCCGCGCAATTACAGCCGGGACAGGGCTCGCCTTCTCGTCCATAAACCGCCCAGTGATGCTGGAAATAACCGAGTTCGCCATCGGCCTGGACATAATTGCGCAGCGACGAACCGCCGGCCACGATGGCCTCGGTCAGGACCGATCTGATCGCCGCGGCCAGCCGGTCCGCCCGTCCCCGGCCGATCGACGCGGCGAGGCGTCTCGGCGACAGCGCGGCGTGATAAAGCGCCTCGCAGACATAGATGTTCCCGAGCCCGGCGACGATCCGTTGATCAAGCAGCGCCGCCTTGATCGGCGTCAGCTTACCGGCGAGCTTGGTCGTGAGGTAGGCGCCGTCGAAGCTGGCCTCGAGCGGTTCCGGGCCAAGTCCGGCGAGCAGCGGATGCCGGGCCGCCTCACCCCGCCTGACGTAGTCGATCAGGCCGAAGCGGCGCGGGTCATTGAAGCGCATCACGGTTCCATCGTCGAGCGTCAGCACGACATGGTCGTGCGGGGCACCGGGCGAAGCCGCGCTGCCGACGGTGACGCGGCCGGACATGCCGAGATGCAGCAGCAGCACGCCGTCCGCGTCAAGCTCGATCAAGATGTACTTTCCGCGGCGGCCGAGCGCACCGATCTGCGCGCCGTCGAGCCGTTCGGCGAGCGCCGGCGGAAACGGCCGACGCAGATCGGGCCGGCGCAGCTCCACCCGCACAATCCGGCGTCCGCTGATCTTCAACGCCAGGCCGCGGCGGACAGTCTCGACTTCGGGCAGCTCGGGCATGGCTCCGCCGGTAAAGCGCGCCGGGGTCGGCGTGCCGTGGCGCGCGGGACCCCATGCGGTTATCTTCCTGCCCGATGAGCGAAGACGAAACAAGCGGCGGTGTGGATTTCGGAGCGCGCCGCGTACCCGAAGAAGAGAAAGCCTCGCTGGTACGCGCCCTCTTCGAGGGCGTCGCGTCGCGCTACGACCTGATGAACGATCTGATGAGCGGCGGTACCCACCGCCGGTGGAAGACCGAAATGGTCGCTTGGCTGAAGCCCCGTCCCGGTCAGCTTCTGCTCGATGTTGCCGGTGGCACCGGCGACATCGGGTTGCGCGCCCTCCCACGCCTCACCTCTCCCGACGCGTCAACCTCCGGGAGAGTTGTTGTCTGCGACACCAGTGAGCAGATGCTCGCCATCGGACGGGCCCGTGCTCTTGACCAAGGAGTTTTAACGGGGATCGAGTGGGTGTGCGCCGATGCCGAACGACTTCCCGCAGCCGACCGCAGCGTCGATCTTTACACGGTCGCCTTCGGGTTGCGGAACCTCACCCGGCTCGATGTCGCGCTCGCCGAGGCGCGGCGCGTGCTCAAGCCCGGCGGGCGCTTTCTGTGTCTCGAATTTGCCCCCGAAATCACGCCGCTTCTCCAGCCGCTATACGACCTCTACAGCTTTCAGATCGTGCCGCTGCTCGGCCAGATCGTCACCGGTGATCGCGAGGCCTACGCCTATCTTGTGGAAAGCATCCGCCGCTTCCCTCGGCAGAGCGAGCTCGCGGACATTATCGCGCGCGCAGGGCTCGATCGGGTGCGATTTCGCAACCTTACGGGGGGCGTCGCTGCGCTCTATTCGGCCTGGCGCCTCTGACGCGTTGCGGCCAGGGTTCGGGCTGCTTCGGAGTGCCCGCAATCTCGCTCGGCTGATGCGAATCGGGGTAACGCTTGCGCGGCACGACGCGCTGTTTCCGCTCGATGCGCTCCCCGCCGCCGCACCCTTCCTGCGGATCGGACGCGTCCTGGCGCGGCGCGCTACCCCGGCCGCGCCGCGCCCGGGCCAACGGCTCGCCGCGGCATTCGGCGAGTTGGGCCCGAGCTTCATCAAGCTCGGCCAGCTCCTGTCGACCAGAGCCGACCTCTTCGGCGAGGAGATCACCCTCGATCTGGCGAGCCTGCAAGACCGGCTGCCGCCGTTTCCGGGACGCGAGGCGCGGGCGCTGATCGAGGCCGAGTTCGGCCGGCCGCTCGAGACATTGTTCGCCTCGTTCGACGACACCGCCGTCGCAGCGGCTTCGATCGCCCAGGTCCATTTCGCCCGGACGACCGACGGGCACGATGTTGCGGTAAAGGTGTTGCGACCGGGCATCATCGAGGCGTTTTCGCGCGACCTCGACCTCTTCTTGTGGCTCGCCTCATTGAGCGAGCGTCTTCAGCCCATGCTGCGCCGGCTGAAACCGGTCGAGGTCGTGCAGATATTGGCCGACGTGGTGCGGTTCGAGATGGACCTGCGCTTCGAGGCAGCCGCGGCCTCGGAGCTCGCCGAGAATTTCGCCGGGGACCCGGATTTTCGCGTGCCGCGGGTCGATTGGCCGCGCACCGGCCGCAGCGTGCTGACATTGGAACGGATCTCCGGGGTTCGCGTCGACGACCGCGCGGCGCTGACGGCCGCCGGGCACCGGATCGAAGATCTGTCGATCAAGGCCACCGGGGCGTTTTTTAACCAAGTGTTCCGCGACGGTTTCTTTCATGCCGATGTCCATCCCGGAAACATGTTCGTCGAAGCCTCGGGCGCGATCGTCGTCGTCGATTTCGGCATCATGGGCCGGCTCGACCGCGCGACCCGTTTCTACCTCGCTGAGATGCTGCTCGGTTTCCTGACCGGCGACTACCGTCGCGTGGCGGAAGTCCATTTCGCCGCCGGCTATGTCCCACCGGCTCGGTCGGTCGACGCCTTCGCTCAGGCGTGCCGTGCGATTGGCGAGCCGATCCTCGGCCAGCCGCTGCAAGGGATCTCGTTCGCCCGCCTGCTCGCCCAGCTTTTTCAGGTCACCGAGCAGTTCGAGATGGAGACCCAGCCGCAGCTCCTGCTCCTTCAGAAAACGATGATGCAAGTCGAGGGGCTGGGCCGTCGCCTCGACCCCGAGGTCAACATCTGGGCGCTGGCGCGGCCCCTGATCGAGGCCTGGATGCGCGACAACCGCGGCCCCGAGGCAAAACTACGCCAGCAGCTTGACACCCTCGCCGAGGTAATCGACGGGGTGCCGCGGCTAATACGCAGCCTCGAAGCCCTGGTCAGCGACTGGTCGCGCGAAGGTGTGGTCATGCACGCCGAGACCCTGGCTGTCCAGGCAGCCAAGCGTGCCCGCCATCTGGCGATCCTGCTGGTTCCGGTATGGCTCGTCACGGCCGCACTGGTCGCGATCGCTCTCGCCCTTGTCTTCGGGCGGTAGCATACTGGCGTGGGCTGACCGCGGCGGAGGATCGATTTGCTTCAGGACCGGCGCATACTGCTTATCATTTCCGGCGGGATCGCCGCCTACAAGAGCCTCGAGCTGATCCGCCGGCTGCGCGAGAGGAATGCGGCGGTACGCTGCATCATGACCGCGGCGGCGCATCATTTCGTGACCCCGCTGGCGGTCGCTTCGTTGAGCGAGGACAAGGTCTATACCGATCTCTGGTCGCTGACCGACGAGAGCGAGATGGGCCATATCCGGTTGTCGCGCGAAGCCGACCTCATCGTTGTCGCCCCGGCGAGCGCGGATCTGATCGCGCGGATGGCGATGGGCCTGGCCGACGACCTCGCGACGACCGCACTGCTCGCTTCGGACAAGCCGGTGCTGATCGCGCCGACGATGAATTTGATGATGTGGGCGCATCCCGCGACTCAGGCCAATTTGGCAACAATCGAGGCGCGCGGCATCAAGCGCGTCGGGCCCGGCTCGGGGGAGCTCGCCTGCGGCGAGGTCGGCTCGGGACGCATGGCCGAACCGCTGGAGATTGTCGCCGCGATCGAGCGCGTCTTGGCCGACGACACGAGGCTTGCCGGAAAACGGGCGCTGGTGACGAGCGGGCCGACCCGCGAGCCGATCGATCCCGTGCGCTATATCTCGAACCACTCCTCGGGCAAGCAGGGCCACGCGATCGCCGCGGCGCTTGCGGCGCTTGGCGCCGAAACGGTGCTCGTCTCGGGGCCGACGCAAGAGCCCGCGCCGGCCGGTGTCAGATTGATGCCGGTCGAGACGGCCGCTGACATGCTGGCCGCCTGCGAGGCGACGCTCCCCGTCGATGTCGCGGTGATGGCGGCGGCAGTCGCCGATTGGCGCGTCGAGACCGCCGTCCGGCACAAGCTGAAGAAGGACGGCCGCGGCCCGCCGGTGCTGCGCCTCGCCGAGAACCCGGACATCCTCGCCTCTATCGCCCGCCGCGGCAACGACCGGCCGGCGCTCGTCATCGGCTTTGCGGCAGAGACCGACGACGTCGTCGAGAATGCTCGGCAGAAGCGCCTGCGCAAGCGCTGTGATTGGATCCTCGCCAACGACGTCTCGCCCGGATCGGGCACCTTCGGCGGCGACCGCAACACAATCCACCTGGTCGACGCCCACGGAATTGAGGACTGGCCGATTATGACCAAGCGCGAGGTCGCTGCCCGGCTCGCCGAGCGCATCGCCAATCACTTGAGAGCCTCGCGCAGCTCGTGAAAATCGAGCTCAAGATCCTCGATCCACGGCTGGCCGGCTGGGGCTTCCCTTCCTGGGGCTCGAGCTTGGCGGCGGGGCTCGACCTGCATGCCTGCATCGATCGCCCGCTCTTCCTCGAGCCGCAAATGCCTGCCGTCCTGATCTCCGCCGGCATCGCTTTTCGCATCGGCGACCCGGGATGGTGTGCGATGGTCCTGCCGCGCTCCGGTCTCGGCCATAAGGAGGGGCTCATCCTCGGCAATACGGTCGGAGTCGTCGACGCCGATTATGAGGGACCCTGCTTGATATCGGCGTGGAACCGCAACCCCGACGGTGAGGCGATACCGGTTCGGCCCGGTGACCGCATCGCCCAGCTCGTCTTCACCCGCATCGCGCGACCGCAACTCGCGATCGTATCGGCATTTTCCGCCGGCGGAAGCCGCAAGGAAGGCGGTTTCGGATCGACGGGCGTCGAGGCCGCTTGTCCGGACAGGCCGCCGGCGCGAAACTCGTGAAAATCGAATATGGCCTTGGGGGGAAGGCGGCCTGGACGACATGATTCGGCTGACGAAGAAACTGCTTTTCGCGATCGAGGCGGTGCTCGACATCGCCTATAACGGCGGCCAAGTGCCGGTGCGCTCGTCCGAGATTACCGAGCGTGAAGGAATACCGCGCCGCTACCTCGAGCCGGTGCTGCAGGAACTGGTCCGACACAAGATCCTCCTCGGGATCCGAGGCCCGAGCGGCGGCTATCGTCTGGCACGCGAGCGGCGGCGAATCAGCCTCGGTGATATCGTTCGTACGGTGCGCGGGCTCGAAACCGCCGAGGATCCGATCAGCGACCCCGCCGGCAGCGCGCTTGGCCATCAGGTCGTGCGGCCGCTGTGGGTGGAGCTGCAAGAGGAGATGATGGGGCGGCTCGACGCGCTGACCCTCGAGGAGCTGTGCGGCCGCGCACACCGCGCCGGCATCGCCGGTCGAACCGCCGAATGCGGCGACTTCGAGATATAGAGGAGCGAGAGGAGCCGCATGGACACCGCCGTTGCAGCCGGCCTGCCGCACACAGAGTTTCGCGGCCGCATCTATGACAGCATCATCGATACGATCGGTGCCACCCCGCTCGTCCGCATCCATCGCCTGGCACAGGACGCCGGAGCCAAGGCCGATATCCTAGGCAAATGCGAGTTCTTCAACCCGCTCGCCTCGGTCAAGGACCGCATCGGGGTCTCGATGATCGCCGCCGCCGAGGCCGCCGGCCAGATCAAGCCTGGGACGGTGCTGGTCGAGCCGACCTCGGGCAACACCGGGATTGCGCTCGCCTTTGTCTGCGCCGCAAAGGGCTACCGGCTGATCCTGACGATGCCCGACAGCATGTCGCTGGAACGCCGCAAGATGCTCAAGCTGCTCGGCGCCGAACTCGAGCTGACCCCGGCTGCACAGGGGATGCGCGGCGCCATCGCCAAGGCCGAGGAGATCGTACAGTCCCTGCCCGACGCGTTCATCCCGCAGCAATTCCGTAACCCGGCCAACCCCGAGATTCACCGCCGGACCACTGCGGAGGAAATCTGGAACGATACCGCCGGTGCCGTCGATGTCGTGGTCAGCGGGGTCGGCACCGGCGGCACCCTGACCGGTGTCGGATCGGTGCTCAAGCCGCGCAGGCCCGGGCTGCGGATGATCGCGGTCGAGCCCGAGGACAGCGCGGTCTTGTCCGGCGGGCCGCCCGGTGCGCACCGCATCCAGGGCATCGGCGCGGGCTTCATTCCCGAGATCCTCGACACCAGCCTGATCGATGAGATCATCCGCGTCGGCAACGACACCGCCCTGCGCATGGCGCGCGAGGCGGCCCGACTCGAGGGGCTCGTGGTCGGGATCTCGGCCGGTGCCGCACTCGCCGCGGCACTCGAAGTGGGCGCGCGGGCGGAGATGGCCGGCAAAATGATTGTCGTGGTGCTGCCGGATTTCGGCG
>Ga0209217_1000169_pt1 | contig 15574 bp, 15 predicted proteins | sample JacPinW_OM3H0_M2_FD_187957 | JGI IMG/M metagenome (GOLD analysis project Ga0209217, IMG submission 187957) | Forest soil microbial communities from Algoma, Ontario, Canada - Jack Pine, Ontario site 1_JW_OM3H0_M2 (SPAdes) (version 2) | ecosystem: Environmental > Terrestrial > Soil > Boreal...
CCGTTGGCCTCGCGGAGCAACAGCACCGGCTGGTTCTGCGGCTGCTCGACGCGAATGCCGACGACGCGAACTTCACCCATCTGTGTCTGCCCTCCGCACGTACTGCCGTGTCCGTATCAGACCTGGCTCGACGTCGCGGTGGAAGACCAAGCCGCCGAACACAAGCTGTCGACCGAAGTCTAGTCCTTTAACGGTGCAGAACGTCGCGCACTGCCGACTTGATCAACGACGTGTGCAACGTGATTGCCAGCGCGGCAACTTCCCGGGCCAGGTCATCGGCGCGGTCACGGGCGCCGGTCTTGCCGGCCTTGACAAGCGGGCCGGCGATTTGCGCGATCAGGTCCGACTGCCGATCAGCGGCCGAGCGGAATGCCCTCAGGTGACGCGGTTCGACCCCGTACTCGGCGAGCGCCCGGGCGCACTGCAAGATCACCACCGCGTGCTCGTCAAAGAGCCCGCCCGGCCCGGTGGTGATCACCCCCGCCTTGAGCAGCGCGGTCAACAGTTCGGCGTCCACTGCCGAACGTTCGAGCAGATCTTCGCGGCTCAGCCGGATGCGGGTGGGTGCCACTGCTGCCGGGTCCGAGCCCGACTCACCAGGTGCGCCGCTCCCGACCGACACCAATCGCGGTACACCATAAGGTGATCCGGCGAGCGGCAACTCGCCATCCGCCTGAGCGTCTAGCTGGGCTTTGATCACCTTCAGCGGCAGGTACTGGTCGCGCTGAGCAGTCAGGATGAAGCGCAGCCGTGCACAGTCGTAAGCGGTGAACCGGCGATAGCCCGATGCCGCGCGCTGCGGCGTGACGAGCCCCTCGGCCTCCAAGAAGCGGATCTTGGAGATCGTCACGTCCGGAAAGTCTGGCCGTAGCAGGTCGAGGACCGCTCCGATCGACATCCCGGCCAACGCGGGGGTCTCGGGCGCGGTCACTAGCTTCCGGGCCCTCCGTCGTCGTCACCGACCTTGGGGCCGGTCAAGAAGACCAGACGGAATTTGCCGATCTGAACCTCGTCGCCGTTTGCCAGCACCGCCGAATCGACGGGTTCCCGGTTGACGTAGGTGCCGTTGAGGCTGCCGACGTCCACGACCTGAAACTCATCGGACTCCAACCGGAATTCCGCATGCCGCCGGCTGACAGTGACGTCGTCGAGGAAGATATCGCTGTCGGGATGGCGGCCGGCCGAGGTGGTCGGCTGGTCCAGCAGGAAGCGAGACCCGGCGTTCGGTCCCCGTTTGACGACCAGCAACGCCGAACCGACGGGCAGTCCCTCGACGCCCGAGACCGCGGTCTCAGTACCCGCTTGTGCGGGAGCGTCCAGTTCATTAAGGAAGTCGGCGCGGAAGACCGATGTCGTTTCCACGGTGACTTCATCAGAGGTCTGGTCGTTGTCCTTCTCCGTCACCCGCTGCTCCTCACTGGCCGCTGCTGCGTTGTCTGGTTGGGTCCGCTCGACCGGCTTCCCACCCGCCTTGACCGTCGATGTGTCGACCGTACCGCGCACTTGACCCCAATGTGCTCTCCCCCGCCGGATCGGCGGATGCGTCTCCCAGCGGCGCGGCGCGCATTGCCGTCGGCGCAGCGAACCATAACAAGGGTCATTCGTCCAGTGTGGCGCGGTAGGCCTCGGCGTCCAGCAGCGCCGCAAAGTCCTGCTGGAAGGACTCACCGTCGACTTCCAGTTCGATCAGCCAGCCGGCGCCGTAGGGATCGGAATTGACCAGCTGCGAGTTGCCATCCAGATCGCTGTTGACGGCAACGACTTTCGCTGAAACCGGTGCGAACAAATCCGACACCGACTTGGTCGACTCCACCTCGCCGAAGGACTCTCCCACGGTCACCTCGGTACCGACATCGGGCAGCTGGACAAACACGACGTCGCCAAGCGCCGACTGCGCGAAGTCCGTGATCCCTACCCGAACGGTGTTGTCCCCGGTACGGCGAACCCACTCGTGGTCGGCGGTGTAGTGCAAATCGGGCGGAATTTCGCTCACGGTGTTCCTGTTCTTCTCGTTTTACCGACTGGTCAATCACTTGACTGGCTGAGCGTATTGGCGCGGTTTTGGTTGCCGCAAGGCGGTGATGTCGACTTTGTCGGCCTGTTGGACCGACATGGTGCCACCGACGCGTTTGACACTGTCCACCGCGCCGCCGGGAATGTTCATCGCCGCTGCCAGTGTCGGCGGATCACCAATGGCCAGAACCGAATACGGCGGCATGAGAGTTTTGCCGTCGACGGTCAGCGCGCCGGGAGCACCGACGATCCAGGTGTCGACACCGGCTCGCACGACCTGATGCCCGTCGCCGATCTGGATCGCCTCGGCGCCGGCCGCCCGTAACTCGTTGATCACGTCGAGCATCGCCTGAGGCGCCACACCTGGTCCCGGGTCATCGATCCGCACGGTGACGCCAGGACCGGTGGCCCCGACGGTGCCGATCAGGATCGACAGCGCGGCGAGCCGGGCCTGGGCATTTTGGATGGCGGCCTGATCGCTGCTGCCCGATGCCTGCAACGCAGACAAGGTGCGCTGCAGCTCGGCGACTTCGGTGCTCAGCGTCGCTTCGCGTTGGTGCAGTGAATCCAGTAGCACCAGCAGGTCTGCCGGACGGGCGGTGTCCAACGAGTCGCCGGAACTGTTCTGGCGGACCTGGGTGGCGACGGCGACACCAAGCAGCACGCACAGCAATACCGCCAGCACGCCAAAGATCGTGCGGCCGCGTCGGAGCATGCCGAGAAGTCCACGCGGCTGCAGCTCCCCGATCTCGGGTCGCGGCTGGTGCGGCGGCAGCTCATGCCGGCCGTGCTGCGCAGCCTCGTCGGGGCCGTGTTCGTGTTGCTGCGCGGTCTCGTCGGCTTTGGACTCCGCCTCGTTGTCCTGCGGCGTGCCTTCGGGATTGGGGTCGTTCATGTCGGCCTCATGCCAGTTAAGCCCCGAACAGCCGGCGCCGCAGCGCGGCGGCGTTACCGAAGATGCGGATGCCGAGCACGACGATGATCGCGGTCGACAGCTGTGTGCCGACGCCCAATTGGTCGCCGACATAGACGATCGATGCGGCGACCAAGACGTTGAACACGAACGACACCACGAAAACTTTCGGGTCGAAAATCCGCTCCAGATAGGCCCGTAACCCGCCGAATACTGCGTCGAGCGCGGCGACTACCGCGATCGGCAAGTACGGCTGGATGACTTCGGGCACGCTGGGATGGAACACCAAACCCAGCACGATCCCGACCATCAGCGCCGCGATACCGATCATCGGTGCTCTGCTCCGCTCGCCGGCACTATCGACGCAGCGCGTCTTGCCACTAGGCCTCCTGCCACTTGAAGTTTCAGCACTAGGACCCAATCTTTTTGGCGAACTTGACATCTCGGACTGCCCCGGCGGGCAGCGTAAGGCCGTCGCGGGCGCTGACATCAACACCGACGCCGTAAGACGCCTCCAAGAGCCGTAGCCGGCGCAGGCCGGGGCTGCTGCCGAAAACATCCTGCATGGAGTGCGGGGGTCCGACCGCCAGGACCGTGTATGGGCTGCTGATCGGATTATTGTCAACCAGAATCGCGCCGCCTGCCTGCCGGATGGTCACGTTCGGCCCGATCCGGACACCGCCGACGGAGATCGCTTCAGCGCCACTGGCCCACAACGAATTGACCACCAGCTGCAGATCCCGGTCGAGAATGATCTGCCGACTGCCGGCCACCCGCTGCTTGGACACGTCGGAAAGATTCGGACCGAGGCCGGGGTCGGTGACCGTCACGCTCAGACCTGGGCCGGTGACCGGGGTGCTGGCGGCGGCCAGGCTGAGCCGGTCGAGGTCGGCGAGCAGTAGCTGGCCTTGGGCATCCTCAGCCAACGCTCGCCGCTGAACGTCATCGCGTTGCGCAGTAAGCGCGTTGCGGCGTGCCGTTAAGTCGCTCGTTGCCGCCTCCTCTGAGCGCACGCTGCCTGCCAGCACCCGTTGGGCCGCGCTGACCCCCGGCGCGACCAGCCGAGCCTGGGCGACAGCACCGGCGAACACCGTGGCCACCAGCAACGCCGCCAACGCTTGCCAGACCCAGTTCCCAACCCGGGCCCGACCGGTCGGCGGCTCGACGGACTGGTCCCGCTTGGCGGCCGCGGCCGCGTAACCGGGATCCAGATGCTCGGAGAGCAAGGCACGCAGCAACGACGGCACCGGAATGAACTGCGGTCGCCCTGCTTCGTGTGCGCTGAGGCCCGCGTAGGGGTCGTAGCCGCCGAGCGCCTGGTCAGCCATCGACATCTGCCCTATTTGCCAGCGGCTTTCCGCGGCCGGCCCGCACCGGGGGCAGCCGGCGCATCACCAACACCACCTGTACCGCGTACAACACGAACGACCACAGGTACATGTACAGGCCCCAGAGCAAAAACGCCCAGCCGCAGGCCAGTACGACCCGACTCCACAACGCGTCCCACTGCCCCAGCAGGATCAGTGGAAAGGCCGACATCAGGCTGAAAGTGGCGGCCTTGCCGACATAGAGCACCGGCAGTGCGGTGAACCCGCGGCTGCGCAGCAGTGGTAACTCCGCGGCCAGCAGCACATCCCGCGCCAACAGGACGGCGATGATCCACCACGGGATGATGCCGCGCACCCCCAACACAATCGGAACGGTCACCATGTAGAGCCGGTCAACCGCCGGATCCAGCAGCTCCCCCAATTTCGACGACTGGTTCAGCAGCCGGGCGATCTTGCCGTCGGCCCAGTCGGATGCGCCGCTGAACATCAAGACGGCCACCGCCCAGGCATTGGCGTGGGCAACCAGCAGCAGGTAGACGAAGACCGGGATCAGCGCCAGACGGATCCCGCTGAGCACATTGGGCACCGTCAGCAGCCGGTCGTGGGCGGGCGCGCGGTTCATGAGCGCCGCTCTCCACCGCAAGCGGGTGGGGTCCCCGCTGCATCGCGGCTGGCGCGCTTCATGAGCGCCGCTCCTCCTCATCGCTGCGTCCCCCGCAAGCGGGCGGTACCCCCACTGCATCGCGGCCGGCGCGCTCCATGAGGCGTGACCTTAGCTCGCTTCAGCCTCAGCGGAAGATGCCGGGCAGGCTCAGCGCGGAAAGCGAGTCGTCGGACAACGGGTTGTCGTGCACCATGTACGTCCACGTCGACGTCGGCCGGGCCAGCTTAGACAGGTCCACGCCAGGCTCGTCCTCGATCGTCGGCGACGTTTCGAAAGTCTGCTGGGCAGCTTCGATCGCGTCGGCGGCCAGCGACGCAAACGCATCCACGGCCATCCGGTGGAATTCGTCCAGCGGGTTCTGCCTACCGAGGGCGCGCAGGTGGATGCTCTCCCGGATGTCGGCCAGGTAGGCGAGGTGGTCGGCCCAGCCGCGGTCGAGGTGATACAGCATGATCAGCCGGCAGATCGTTTCCAGGCGGTCTTCGGACAGGGTCACAGGATCTCCAGCGAGCTCCTCATAACGCTCCGGCGCCAGCTCGGCCAGCTCCTCGCGGGCGGCGGCGGTGCTGAGCAGCGTGTTGCGCCGCTCAACGATGATGGCGCGCTGCTGAGCGATCAACTGGTTGTAGCGCCAGGTGTTTGCATGCACGTCCAGCAGCCGTCCCTCGGCGACCCGCTGGGCGTGCTCCAGCAGTCCGGCCACCTTAGAGCTGACGATGCGGCCGTCCTCGTCGGTCTGCGTGGGCAGCTTGTTGGGCTCGAGGTTGGCCGCGGCAACGTCGTCTTCCCAGCTGGAGAAGAACACCGATGACCCCGGATCGCCCTGGCGGCCGGCGCGTCCGCGCAGCTGGTTATCCAACCGCTCGGTGTTGTGCCGGCCGGTGCCGATCACGTGCAACCCACCCAGCTCGACCACCTTCTCGTGGTCAGCTTCGTCGGAGCCGCCGAGCCGGATGTCGGTGCCGCGGCCGGCCATTTGGGTCGAGACGGTAACCGCCCCGAGCTTGCCGGCCTCGGCGATCACCCGGGCCTCCTCGGCGTCGTTCTTCGCGTTGAGCACCACCGCGGGAACACCGCGGCGCTGCAGCCGCTCGTGCAGCTCTTCGGATTCGGCCACGTCACGGGTGCCGACCAACACCGGCTGTTCGGTCGAGTGCATGTCGATGATGTGGGCGATGATCGCGTCGTTTTTCGCCGCAGCGGTGATGTATACCCGGTCGGTCTCGTCCTCACGGATGTTCGGCGTGTTCGGCGGTATCGGGGAAACACTGAGCTTGTAGAACTGCCGCAGCTGCTCGCCGGCGGCCAGCGCGGTACCGGTCATGCCGCACACCGTCGGATACCGGTTGATCAGCGCCTGCACCGTGATGGTGTCCAGCACTTCGCCGGTCTCGGTGGTCTCGATGCCTTCCTTGGCCTCGACCGCCGCCTGCAGACCGTCGGGCCAGCGTTGCAGCTGAGCGATGCGGCCGCGGGAGGCGTTGATCAAGTGCACGGCGTCGTCGCGCACGATGTAGTGCACGTCGCGGTGCAGCAAGACATGCGCGTGCAGCGCGACGTTGACCTCGGTGAGCGTGGTGCCGACATGCTCTTCGGAGTACAAATCGATTCCGCCGAGTTCCTTTTCGACTCTGTGCGCCCCGGCCTCGGTCAGATGGACGTTGCGACTATCGGAATCGGTGTCGTAGTCGTCGCCGGCTTGCAGCTCACCGACCAGCCGAATGATCTCCAGCCGCGGCGTCTCACGATGGGTGGTTCCGGCCAGCACCAGCGGGACCAGCGCCTCGTCGACCAGAACCGAGTCGGCCTCGTCGATCAGGGCCACGTCCGGGTTGGGTGACACCAGGTCGGCGACATCGGTGACCAGCTGGTCGCGCAGCACGTCGAAGCCGATCTCGTTGACCGATGCGTAGGTGACATTGCACTTGTAGGCCGCGCGACGCTCGTCGGCCGTCGATTCAGCAGTGACCCAGCCGACGGTCAGGCCCAGCGCCTCCAGCAGCGGACCCATCCACTCGGCGTCGCGGCGGGCCAGGTAGTCGTTGATGGTGACGACGTGAACGTGCCGCCCGCCCAACGCGTACCCGGCGGCGGCAATCGCTCCGGCCAGCGTTTTGCCTTCGCCGGTTGCCATTTCGATCACGTCGCCGGCCAGCATGCGCAGCGCGCCGAGGAGCTGCACATCGAACGGCCTGAGCTCGGTAGCGCGTTCGGCCGCTTCCCGCGCGATGGCGAGGAACTGTGGGATGTCGTCGGCTTCGGCGAGGTCGTCGAGGTCGAGCAAACCCGCGGCTTTGCGCAACTGTTCGTCGTCGAGGCCCGCGGCTTTCTCGTCGTACTCCGACGAAGCGGTGACCTGGGCCAGTGAGCGGCTTTGATTGATCTCCGTGCTGGCGCCGAGCAGTCGCCAGAATCGGCTACTCAGGCGGCCCGATGAAGCGTTGGTGGTCTTTGGCACAGCTCAACGGTACGTCAGGCGCGTCACGCCAGATTGGATCGGCGTGGATACGCGACAGCGGGGTCGGTGAGCACGTTGACGACGGCGGGTAGGCCGGTGCCGAAGGCACGTTTCAAGGCGGGCCGAAGCTCGGCGGGCGTTGTCACCAGCTCGCCATGTCCACCCAGCGCTCGCACCACCTCGTCATAGCGGGTCTTGGGACGCAGTTCGGCCACCACCGAATAGCCGTACAACGCCTCCATGGGGTGTTTCTCCAGGGCCCAAATTCCGTTGTTGCCGATCACTGACACCACCGGCACGTTGTGTCGCGCCAGCGTGTCCCATTCCATGCCGCTGAATCCAAAGGCGCCGTCGCCTTGCAGCAAGACGACCTGCCGGTCGGGCTTGGCCAGTTTGGCGGCCAACGCATAGCCCGGACCCGAACCCAGGCAACCGAACGGTCCGCTGTCGAGCCAGGCGCCCGGCACATAACTGTCGATGACCCGGCCCGCATAGGAGCCGAAATCGCCGGCGTCGACGACGATGATCGCGTCGCGGTCCAGCAGTGGCGCCAGCTCGGCGTAGACCCGCATCGGATGCAACGGGCTGCGGTCATCGGCCAGTTCGGCGTGTTCGCGGTCTCGAGCCGACGTCTCGGCCGCCCGCAAATCGGCGACCCAGTCGTCGTGGCCTGGGCCGGCTTCCGGCGTTTCGCCGCCCAGCGCGGTCAGGGTCGCCGACAGGTCGCCGTACAGACCGGCGGCGATCGGCCGGGGATGGTCACGGTCAGGTCGGACACGATCAGCCACGATCAGCTGGGTCTCTGGTCCGAACACCCCGCCGAAGCCCAGCCGGAAGTCCATCGGCACTCCCACGACGACCGCAACATCGGCCTCCGCCAAGGCTTTTGAGCGTGCCCGCGAGAACGCCAGCGGATGATCCGCGGGCACTGTGCCGCGGGCCATGCCGTTCATCAGCACTGGTATCCGTCGCTGCTCGGCCAGCCGAAGCAGCGCCGCTTCTGCGTGACCCCACCACACGTTGGTGCCCGCCATGATCACCGGACGCCGCGCGGCGGCCAGCAGAGCGGCCGCGCGGTCGAGTTGGTCGCCGTCAGCCAGCGGTGGTGCCGGCAGGTCGGTCAGCGCGCCGGGACGTCCGTCGTCGGCGGCGACGGAAAAGACGTGGTCCATCGGAAAGTCGATGAACGCCACACCCGAGGGTGCGCCGACCGTGGCCCGCAGCGCCTGGTCGACGAGCCCGCAGACGGCCTCGGCCGACGGCGCCGTGGCGGCGAATCGGGTCAGCGGTGCGACGAACGGAACATGGTCGATCTCCTGTAGCGACCCCATCCCCCAACGTTGCGCCGGCGCGCGACCACCGAGAACCAGCAGCGGCGAGGAGTTCTGCTGCGCGGCGGCCATCGCGCTCATCCCGTTGGTCACGCCCGGACCCGCGGTCAGTGCGGCGACCCCCGGTTGGCGCGTCACCTTCGACCAGCCTTCGGCCGCGAAGGCGGCAGTCTGCTCGTGACGGGTGTCGATCAGCCGGATGCCCTCGCTGCGACACCCGTCGTAGATGGAGAACAAATGACCGCCGGACAACGTGAAGACGGTGTCGATCCCACTGGCCTTCAGCCGGCGGGCGATGAGTCGGCCGGCATGTACGGTTTGGCTGGACGGAGCGTCGATGCTCATGTCGGCAGCCTATCCGCCAGCCTCAGGTAACTTCGCCGGGGAAGTGTCCGCCATGAGCCTCCTCCGGGATGCCTCGGTAGCAAGGAGACGTCGACCTTGGACCCCAAGCTATTTGCGCCGTCCATCAACTGGGGGGCCGCACCCACGGACTCTTTGCGTTGGCTCGCCGAAGCCTGGGCAATCAGCGCGGTCTCCGTGCTGATCGTGCTGACGCTGATCAGATTTCTCACGCGGTGGGGCAGGCAGTACTGGCGGATCACCGGCGGATACTTCACCGGCGCCCACGCCGTGCGGGTCTGGTTGATGCTCGGCGTGCTGTTGCTTCTGGTCCTCTTCAGCGTGCGTCTCGACGTGTTGTTCAGCTACTACCACAACGACATGTATACGTCTCTGCAAAAGGCGTTCCAAGGCATGGCGTTGGGCAACGACAAGGTCAAACAATCTGGGATCGACGGCTTTTGGATGTCGCTCGTGCATTTCAGCGTGCTGGCAGCCATATACATCGGCGAAATAGTCGTTGACATCTATCTGACTCAGCGATTCATCATCGCCTGGCGCATGTGGCTGACCGGCCACCTCACCGACGACTGGCTTGAAGGCAAGGCCTACTACCGGGACCTGTTCATCGAGCAGCCCATCGACAACCCCGACCAGCGCATCCAGCAGGACGTCGACATCTTCACCACCGGTGCCGGCGGGACCACGAACAACCCGTCCAACGGGGCCCAGAACATCTTGCTGTTCGGTGGTGTCCACGCGGTCGCCTCGGTGATCTCGTTCGCCGCGATCCTGTGGAACCTTTCCGGGCGCCTGGATATCTCGGGCGTCGGGGTGCCACGCGCGATGTTCTGGATCGCCCTGATCTACGTGTTGATCGCGACTGTCGTCGCATTCTGGCTCGGGCGACCCTTGATTTGGCTCAGCTTCAACAACGAGAAACTCAACGCCGCATTCCGTTACGCGCTGGTGCGGTTGCGCGACGCAGCGGAGGCGGTCGGCTTCTACCGTGGCGAGCGAGTCGAGCGAGCGCAGTTGTGGCGGCGCTTCACGCCGATCATCGACAACTACCGTAAGTATGTCCGCCGAACCATCGCGTTCAAAGGCTGGAACTGGTCGATGTCCCAGGCAATTGCCCCGTTGCCATGGGCAGTCCAGGCGCCGCGGCTGTTCGCCAACCAGATCACCTTCGGCGACGTCGGCCAGACGGCGAGTTCGTTTGGCAATATCCAAGAATCGCTGTCGTTCTTCCGCAACCAATACGACGCGTTCGCGGCCTACCGCGCGGCGATCATCCGATTGCACGGGCTGGTCGACGCCAATGACAAGGGCCGCGCGCTGCCGGCGGTGCTGGTCAAGCCGAGCCAAGACGTGCCCGTCGAGCTCGCCAATATCGAAGTGCGCACGCCGGGCGGAGACCAGTTGATCGACCCACTCGACATCGAGCTGGACAGCGGCTCGTCGTTGGTGATCATCGGGCAGTCAGGATCCGGGAAGACCACGCTGCTGCGCAGCCTGGCCGAATTGTGGCCGTATGCCTCGGGGACACTGTGCCGCCCCGAGGGAGACAACGAGACGATGTTCTTGTCGCAGTTGCCTTATGTGCCGCTGGGCACGCTGCGGACGGTGGCGTGCTATCCGAATTCGCCGGACGACATCGCCGACGACATGTTGCGGGAGACGCTGACCAAAGTCGCACTCGCGCCGATGTGCGAGCAGCTGGACGAAGAACGGGACTGGGCCAAGGTGCTGTCCCCGGGCGAGCAACAACGCATTGCGTTTGCCCGGATCCTGCTCACAAAACCGAAGGCGGTCTTCCTCGACGAAAGCACATCGGCGCTTGACGAAGGGCTGGAATTCGCGCTCTACCAAATGCTTCGGAGCGAACTGCCAGACTGCGTCGTGGTCAGCGTCAGCCATCGTCGCGCACTCGAATTGCTGCACGAACGCCAGCTGGAGTTGCTTGGCGACGGCCAATGGCGGCTGGGCCCGGTGGAGCAGGAGCCTGTCGGGGTCTAGCTGCCTGCCGCCGCGTGCGTTCCGGCGCGACGGCCGAAGAACGATCCCTCACCGAGCTGGGTGCCGCTGGCATAGCCCTTGCCGTCCTGGGCGATGTTGGATGCGCATGCGCCCACCGCATACAGCCCGGCGATGGGCGTGCCGTCTTCGCGCAGCACCTGACCGTCGACCGAGGTGGACAGCCCGCCCATGGTGAAACCGGAGTACATAGCCCGCCCGAGTGAGAGATCGAAAACGGCCCAGGGCCCATTATCTTGCGGCGCAACGAATTCCGGCTGCTTGTGGAAATCCGGATCTTCATCTTTGACGGCGAACTCGTTGTAGCGCTTCAACGTTGCTGCGACGTTGCCTGCAGGAATGTCGAGCGCGGTTTCCAATTCGGCGATCGTCTCGTAGCCGTCGAGGAACCTGATCAACGGCATCGCAGGCATTTCGGTGTGTGCTTCGTCGACGATCAGGTAGGCGGTCTGGTCCGGCTGCTCTAGGACGAATGCCGACGTGCGTGAGTGGTAGGAGTCCTCGGCGACGAAGCGCTTGCCCTCCTTGTTGACGATCACACCCGTTAGCAGCACCTCCGGCGGGTAGGCCGCCGCGGTGATGAACTGCTCGTTCATGTTTTCGGCGACGCCGCCCGCCGAGACACCCATCCGCAGACCAAGTCCGTCGTCGTTGGGGTTGCCCAGGATGTAGGGCGCAACCAGGCCATGGTGTTTAGTCCGACGCGGCCGGCCCAGGGCAGGCGTGTGCTCGGCGACCATCTCCGGGTTCATCGCGAAACCCCCCGCGGCGATGATGACCGATTTCGCCTTGACCGCACCGGTTTCGGTGAAGTGCCTCCACGCGACACCGACCACCGCGTCGTCGTCGTCCAGGATCAGGTTGGTGGCCCCGGTCTCGTACCGGATTTGCACGCCCAGGTCGTCGGCACGCTTGACCAGCAGGTCGATCACCATGGCCGCGCCACCGAGTTCGCCGGGCACCGGCACGGAGTGCCCGCGCGGCGAAGGCTTGGCCTGCTCGCAGAAGGGCCAGACCTTTTCGTTGCCGGTGTAGCTCAAGCCTTCGGTACCCGGCGGGACCACCACCTTGCCCGGGAAATAGCTGCGCTCGAACTGAAAGCCCAAGTCCTCCAACCAATTGAAGTGCTCGACGCTACCGTCGCAATAAGCGCGGATCTTCGCATGGTCGGGGTCGCGTGACACCGCGACCAGATACTTGTACATCTCCTCGGGAGAGTCGGCGTGCCCGGTGGCCTGCTGCACCGCGGTCCCGCCGCCGAGGTAGAAGTGCCCTCCGGCCAGCGCAGTGGTGCCGCCGGCCGCCGCTGCGCGCTCCAGCACCAAAACCCGCGCCCCCGCAGCAGCTGCGCTGACCGCTGCGCAGCCGCCCCCGATACCGAAACCAATCACCACGACGTCGACATCGTCCGACCACGACGACACCTCGTCGGCGCTGAAAGTTGCTGGTATTTCAGTGCTCATTGGCGCCGCTCCTCCTCATCGCTAGGTCCCCCTCGCCGCTGCGCGGCTGGAGGCGCCCCCACTGCATCGTCGCCGGCTGGGATCTTGCGCCGCTCCTCAGCATCGCTACGCTCTGCATCGTCGCCGGCGCGGCTCACCGCTGCTCCTGCTTGATGTAGTCGAAGAACTGCCGCATCTCGGCGGAGAAATGCGCGACCTCCACGAACGGCACGCCGGCCTGCGGGGCAGCCAGGTAGGCGAACCGCAAACCGCCGGGCATGACGCCCTGCTGAACCACAGACGCGCCGTGCTCGGTGGCCGTAGCCAAGATGTCCGCGAATTGCTCGGGGCTCTCGGCCTCGACGCAGATGTGGTGCAGACCCGGCCCGCTGTCTCGCAAGAAGTCACTATAGATATTAGGGCCGCGGACCGGTGCGATCAGCTCTAACTGCATGTCGCCGAGATAGCTCAGTGAAATGCTGGCGACGAAGTCGGCCGGTCTGCCGAGGTAGCTGCAGGTGTCCGGGGCAAAGTGCACATCGGCTAACCGCACCCACTTTTTGACGCCTAACAGGCCGGTGAGGGCTGTTTCTGTGGCGTCCAGGTCGTGAGTTACCCAGGCGATCTGTACCGGCGACCCGACGGAGAGGCTCATCGCCTCGCAGGATAGCCCAGCGTCTGCCCCGGCAGAAAGACGTTGCCACCACCAGCTGTTTGTGCCGCCGCAACCATGGTTGAACGTGTTCTAATTCTGCGACGTTGCCCGGTACGGCGTCGCGCTGACGTCGGGCTGGGTCAGCACACCGACCAGCAGCCGAACCTGGGTATCGAACACCGCCTCGGGGTCGGTCAGGGTGTCGGCGCCGTATTGCCCGAACACCTCCAGGCTGATCGCTCCTACCACGCCGGCCCATACCGCGAAACACTTGGCAATGACAGGATCGTCGCCGGGGAAACCGAACTCCTGGCGGAGGCGTTCGAAGTCCGACGAAATCGGCTGCTGCGCAGGCCAATTGGTCAACATGATGTCGCCGGTCGCGATGCCGGCGGCGACGGCGTCGAACAAGGCGCTGACTACCCGCGTTCCGGGATCGACCGTTCGCTCGGCCGGCGCGTGATAGCCGGGCACCGGGCTGCCGTACAGCAGCGCCCAGCTGGCCGGGTGGGCGGTGGCCCAATGGCGGGCGGCATGCGCGATCGCGATGACGTCGTCGCTCCACACGTCGGGCACTGCGTCGCGGGCGCGATCCACCGCGTCGGCGAGGTCGGAATAGGCGTCGACGAGCAACAACGTCAGCAACTCGTCGCGGCTGGACACATACCGGTACACCGCGGACGACACCATGCCCAGGTCGCGGGCGATGGCGCGCAGCGACAACCCGGCCGCGCCGTGTTCTATCAAATGGCGCCGGCCGAGCTCGACGATCTGCGCCTCGATGCGCTCGCGCGAGTCGCGCCGCTTACCCATCGACCCATTTTGACACAAAAGAGATCGGTGCTCTTGAATTTCCGTCGCCGGTGTGGCACCGTGACACTTCACGAGAGCACTGCTCTCTGGAGTTGGATGCGAGAAAAGGACATGTCATGACGGTGCGATACGACGAACCCGATCGTGCGGCCCGGGCCGCCAACGCGCTGATTCGCTGGCTGGCGGAGATGGGCATCAGCATCGCCGGCACCAGGGCGCTTCGGGTGCGCGGCCGCAAAACCGGCAAAGTCCGCGGGGTCGTGATCAACGTGCTGAAAGTGGACGGCGTCGACTATCTGGTATCCCCGCGCGGTAACACCCAGTGGGTCCGCAATGTCCGAGCCGCCGGCGTCGTAGATATGGGGCCACGCTGGCGTCGTCGCCGACTCCGCGCCACCGAGGTGGCCGACGCGGCGAAGCCAGACCTGCTGAGGCGATACCTGGACAAGTGGTATTGGGAAGTCAAAGGCCACATTGCGGGGTTGACGCCCGACTCCGGCGATGACCAATTACGGTCTGCCGCACCGTCAATCCCCGTTTTCGAGCTGGCAAATCCCAGCTGAGTTCCTACGCGGCCGGACCGCCAGGGCTGTGGACCACTCCCACATCCTCGCGGATCTGCTGCGAGGCGGCCTGCCACGACACTGCCGCCGGGGTACCGCCCCAGACGCTGTTCAATATTCCGACGATCAGGGCCTGCCCGGTGGGGTTGATGATGTACACCGGTCCGCCGGAATCGCCTTTCTGGCTGACGGCGCCGTTGCTCATGGTGAACCAGCCGTTGTTGACCGCCTGCACCGTTCCGCAGCTTTCGGCGGTGACGACGCCGAAATGACAGACGTTTTCGCCGGGCGTTACGACCAGGCCCGGGTCCGATTGGAGCACGCGTCCGCCGGGCAAGATGTTGTTCGCGGTGACGTCGCCAGTCAGCACAATCGACTCATAGTCGGCGATCGGCTGGTCGGTGGCCACAATTGCGCCGTCGGGGGTGTTGTCCCGGAACGTCGCCAAATTGCCGATGACGTGGTTGTCCTTGTCGGTGACCGGTCCATCGCCGTGGCAATGTCCTGCGGCGAACGCCACCCGCAGTCCCGGGTCGACGTAGCCCAAGGTGCACAAATGGCCGCCCTGATGAATCTCCATCCCGGGGAAGACGAGCACGGGGTCGGCGGTGGCCACCACCGGAAAACAGGCGGCAATTATCCCGGCGGTAACCGTCGCGGCGAACGCGCGGACTGCCGGACGGCCCACCCTCGACTCCGATCCGTCGGGACCGGCGCGGCGCCGGCCGGCTACCAGGTTACCGACCCAACGCTTCTTGCGGTAATGCCGGAGAGCCGATCGGTTGGGAGCGCGCCGGTCCCGATCCGGGGGCGGCGCGCTCCCGATCGCGATCAGGGAATCGTCAGCACCTGTCCGGGCTGGATCAGATCAGGGTTGGAGATGCCGCTGGCATCGGCGATGATCTGATACTTGCTGCCGTCGCCGTAGAACCGCTCGGAGATGGCCCACAACGTGTCGCCCGACTCGACGGTGTAGGTCCGCGCGGCGGGTTCCGGTTCGGGTTCGGGCTCGGGC
>Ga0209217_1000170_pt1 | contig 15572 bp, 14 predicted proteins | sample JacPinW_OM3H0_M2_FD_187957 | JGI IMG/M metagenome (GOLD analysis project Ga0209217, IMG submission 187957) | Forest soil microbial communities from Algoma, Ontario, Canada - Jack Pine, Ontario site 1_JW_OM3H0_M2 (SPAdes) (version 2) | ecosystem: Environmental > Terrestrial > Soil > Boreal...
AGCACCTGCGCGAGGGCGACATCGTCAAGCGCACCGGCCGCATCGCTGACGCCCCGGTCGGGCCGGAAGTGGTCGGCCGGGTCCTCAATGCGCTCGGTGAGCCGATCGACGGGAAGGGTCCGGTCGGAGGGAAGGAGCGGCGCAAGATCGAGGTCAAAGCGCCCGGCATCGTCGCGCGCGAGTCGGTGAAGGAGCCGATGCAGACCGGCATCAAGGCCATCGATTCGATGATCCCCATCGGCCGAGGACAGCGCGAGCTGATCATCGGCGACCGCCAGACCGGCAAGACGGCGGTGGCGGTGGACGCGATCATCAACCAGAAGGGCCAGAACATGTTCTGCTTCTACGTCGCGATCGGCCAGAAGCAGTCGACGGTCGCCCGCGTGGTGGACAAGCTGAACCAGTTCGGCGCCATGGAGTACACCACCGTGATCACGGCCGGCGCCGCGGACCCTGCGCCGCTGCAGTTCCTCGCCCCGTACACCGGCGTGAGCATGGGCGAGTACTTCCGCGACAACGGCAAGCATGCGCTGATCGTGTACGACGACCTGTCCAAGCAGGCGGTTGCGTACCGGCAGCTCTCACTCCTCTTGCGGCGCCCGCCGGGGCGCGAGGCGTATCCGGGGGACGTCTTCTACCTCCACAGCCGGCTCCTGGAGCGCGCCGCCAAGCTCTCCAAGGAGCGCGGGGGAGGTTCCTTGACCGCGCTGCCGATCATCGAGACCCAGGCGGGCGACGTCTCCGCATACATCCCCACCAACGTCATCTCCATCACCGACGGGCAGATCTTCCTCGAGACGGACCTCTTCAACGCCGGCCAGCGTCCCGCGATCAACGCCGGCATCTCGGTGTCGCGCGTCGGCGGAGCGGCGCAGATCAAGGGGATGAAGAAGATCGCCGGCTCGCTCCGCCTCGAGCTCGCGCAGTACCGCGAGCTGGCCGCGTTCGCGCAATTCGGATCGGACCTGGACAAGGCCACGCAGGAGACCTTGGAGCGCGGCGCGCGACTGACCGAGATCCTCAAGCAGGGCCAGTACGAGCCCATGCCGGTGGAGAAGCAGATCGTGCAGATCTACGCCGGCACCCAGAAGGACAAGAACGGCGTGGTCTGGATCCGGAACGTCCCGGTCTCTGACGTGCAGCGATACATGAAGGAGCTGATCGAGTTCATGGACACCCGCCACCCCGAGGTGCTCAAGCTCCTGCGCGAGAAGAGGGACCTGACCGACGACGTGCGCGCCGCGCTGGACGCCGCCCTGGAAGAGTTCAAGAGCGTCTTCAAGGCGTCGTCCGCCAAGGCAGCGTAGATGGCTTCCCTTCGCGCCATCCGCACCCGGATCAAATCGGTGCGGAACACGCAGAAGATCACCAAGGCGATGAAGCTGGTCGCCGCCGCCAAGCTGCGCCGCGCGCAGGACGCAGTGTTGCGAACGCGGCCCTATGCGCAGGCGCTGAACGAGCTGCTCGGGTCTCTCGCCCGTGCGAGTGCGGCGGCCGAAACCCCGCCGCACCCGCTGATGGAGGTGCGCGAGAACACGCGCCGGATCGAGGTGGTGCTGCTGACCAGCGATCGCGGGCTCTGCGGCGGCTTCAACTCCAACATCATCCGCCGGGCGCAGCGCTTCCTGGTGGAAGAGGAAGACAAGTACGAGGCCATCCAGTTCTCCACCATCGGCCGGCGCGGCCGCGATTTCGCGAAGAGGCGCGGAATCGAGACCCGCAAGGATTACGTTGGCTTCTTCGGCAGGCTCCGCTTCGTGATGGCCAGGCAGGTGGCCGAAGACCTGATCGTGGAGTTCCGCGAGCGGAAGCTCGATGCCGTCTACCTGCTCTACAACCAGTTCAAGTCGGCGATGACCCAGGCCATCACCTTCACTCAGCTTCTCCCGATCGTTGCTCCGCCGGCGGAGGAGAAGCCGGCGCCGGGCGGGTTCATCGAGCCGGAGCATCTCTACGAGCCGTCGCGACCCGCATTGCTCGAGCACCTCATTCCCCGGCAACTCGGCATGCAGATCTGGCGCGCCCTGCTGGAGTCGGAGGCGGCGGAGCACGGCGCCCGCATGACCGCGATGGACTCCGCCACCAAGAACGCCAACGAGATGATCGAGCGTCTCTCGCTCCAGTACAACCGCGCCCGCCAGGCGTCGATCACCAAGGAGCTGATGGAGATCGTGTCCGGCGCCGAGGCGATGAAATGACCGCGCGGCCACGTTTTTGGGAGCGTCCAGTCGCCAGTCGAGCGAGCTCCACCCTGGCGGGGCCGCCGAAACCCCGGATCTAGAGCGTTGCGCTAAGGCAGAGAGGTCCCAATGGCGGTAGCGATTCACGAAACGTCAAGAGTGGGGAAGATCACGCAGGTGATCGGGCCGGTGGTGGACGTGGAATTTCCGCCCGGCTCGCTGCCGGAGATCTTCACCGCCCTGACGCTCTCGAACCCCAGCATCTCCGACCAGGCGGACAACCTCACCATCGAGGTGGCCCAGCACCTGGGCGAGAACACCGCGCGCTGCATCGCGATGGACGCGACCGACGGCCTGATCCGCGGCCAGCCGGTCAGGAACACCGGCGGGCCCATCTCGGTGCCGGTCGGCAAAGGCGTGCTGGGTCGCATCCTCAATGTGGTGGGCGAGCCGGCCGACGAGAAGGGTCCGATCCACGCCACCCGGCGGCTGCCCATCCATCGCGACCCGCCCACGTTCATCGAGCAGGACGTTCGCATGGTGCCGTTCGAGACCGGCATCAAGGTCATCGACCTGCTCGCGCCCTACCTGCGCGGCGGCAAGATCGGCCTCTTCGGCGGCGCCGGCGTGGGCAAGACGGTGCTGCTCCAGGAATTGATCAACAACGTCGCCAAGCAGCGCGGCGGCTTCTCCGTGTTCGCGGGGGTCGGCGAGCGCACCCGCGAAGGAAACGACCTGTACACCGAGTTCCAGGAGGGCGGCGAGAACGCGGTGATCAAGCCGCACGATCTCGAGAAGAGCCTTGCCGTGCTGGTGTTCGGGCAGATGAACGAGCCGCCCGGCGCCCGCGCCCGGGTCGCCTTGAGCGCGCTGGCCATCGCCGAGTACTTCCGCGACGAGGAGGGCCGCGACATGCTCCTCTTCATCGACAACATCTTCCGCTTCACGCAGGCGGGCTCGGAAGTCTCCGCGCTCCTCGGGCGCATCCCCAGCGCGGTGGGATACCAGCCGACGCTCTCGACGGAGATGGGCGAGATGCAGGAGCGCATCACCTCCACCAAGAAGGGCGCGATCACCTCGGTGCAGGCCATCTACGTGCCGGCCGACGACCTGACCGACCCCGCGCCCGCGACCGCGTTCGCCCACCTGGACGCGACCACCGTTCTCTCCCGCGCGCTCACCGAGATCGGCATCTACCCCGCGGTGGACCCGCTCGACTCTACCAGCCGCATCCTGGATCCGCAGATCGTCGGGGAGCGCCACTACCGCACGGCCCGGCGGGTGGTGTCGGTGTTGCAGCGGTACAAGGAGCTGCAGGACATCATCGCCATCCTCGGAATGGACGAGCTGTCCGACGACGACAAGCTGACGGTGGCCCGCGCCCGCAAGGTGCAGCGCTTCCTCAGCCAGCCGTTCCACGTGGCCGAGCAGTTCACCGGCTTCAAGGGCAAGTACGTGAAGATCGACGACACCATCCGCTCCTTCGAGGAGCTGCTGGACGGCAAACACGACAACCTGCCCGAGCAGGCCTTCTACATGGTCGGCAACATCGACGAGGCCGTGGAGAAGGCGAAGACGCTGGCGCGCTGACCATGGCCCTCTCCATCGAGATCGTCACTCCCGAGCAGCGCGTGCTCACCACCGAGTGCGACGAGATCCGGCTGCCGGGCGTCGAGGGCAGCTTCGGGATCCGGCCCCGGCACACCCCGCTCGTCGCCGCGCTGGCGGCGGGCGAGCTCGTGTACGTGATCGCGGGCGCCGAGCACCGCTACGCGGTCGGCGAGGGGTTCGCCGAGGTGAGCAACGACAAGGTCCGGGTCCTGGTGGAAGAAGCGGTGCGCGCCGAGCAGATCGATCCCGGTCGCGCCGCCGCCGAGTTGAAGGAGCTGCAGGCCAAGCTGGCGTCGATGAGTCCCGAGGATCCGAATTTCGAGATCGAGCGGGCCCACGTGGAGCGCGCCGCCGCCCGCGCATTCGTTGTCCGCCTATCCTGACGTCAGCCTGACGGGGGCTTGAGCCTGCGAACGCCGCGCTTCAGCACCGGAACGTTGAAGTTGATCAGCAGCCCAAGGGGGCAGCCCGACAACTTCATGTGCGTCGCCAGGCGCGCGCGATGCCATTGGGTCATCCGGTCGACGCTGATCGCGTCGACGATCAGCTCGCCCCCGACGACCAGATCGAGATGGAGCCCGGTGACCAGAACGAGATCCCGGTAGCGGATCGGGACCGTCTTGTCGCGCTCGAACGGGATGCTCCTGCGGTGCAGCTCCTCCGCCAGCGCGACCTTGTACACTGTCTCCGGCAGGCCGAGACCGAGGATGCGGTGCACTTCCGTCGCGGCCGCGATCACGGGCCGCGACCACCGGTCGCCATGCATGAAGCCCCCGCGCCGGTCTCAGTTCGAGACAGCCGACCGGTCGCGCAGGGTCCTTACGCAAACCGCGGGCCGGATCACTCCGCGGGGGGCACCGCGTCGTCCGCCAGCTCGTCCGTCCCGCCCAGGGTGTCCCGGATGAGCTGCGCCACTTGAGCGTCGGGAAGCTCTTCGCTCCGTGGCGCCCGCGGCAGCTCGATGCTGAGCGCGGCGCGGCAGGAGAGCTCCTCGAAGAGGAAGACCGCCCCGTTCCGGAGCTCCGCCCGGTCACGGGCAAGGTCGGGCTTCGCGCCGCAAGTGCAGACAGGCTCGTCCAGATCGAGCAGGACGCCGTCCCCGAAGCGCGGCAGCTCGACGTCGAGGCGCCGGCCGCAATGTGCGCAGAGTCGCGCCACCGGAGCGATGGGGAGCAGGACCCGGCCCGGAACATCGATGGCGTACAGCGTGTAGTCCCTGAATCCCTCCGGATCGGGCTCGCCCTCGAGCGCGTAGGGATCTCGGCGGTCCTCTTCGTCGGTCCACACCACCTGCGTGATCAGGTTTGCGCTGCCGGCGCCGGCGAGCAGTGCTCCCGGGCTGGCAGCGACCGGCAGCTCCAGCGTCTCGCCGCCCGCGCGCGAAAGGCGCGCCTCCGCCCCGGGATCGAGCACGCGCAGCTCGATCAACCCCCGCCACAGCCGCGACAGGTTCTGCAACGGCATGGGTCTTTGAACGTCGTCCGGCACGATCCAGCGCCGGTGCACGAGGCCCAGATCGCTCTGGTCGCGCTGGGGATCGACGCGCTCGCGGGTCACCGGCATGGGGCGGGAAGCCTAGCACGCGGGGATGGCGACTGCGGCCCGGTCCGAGCATACTAGCCCCTGTTCCAAGCGCGGAGGCGCGAGCGATGCCCGAGGCGAAGAGCCGGCGCAGGAAGGTCACCCGCAAGGCCAGGCAGCCAGCCGAGCAGCGCAAGGGGTCCAAAGCGGAAGGGACGCGGGCGGCGCCTACCAACGGCGGCAGCGAATGGAGCGACCTGGCCGACCGCGCCGCGAAGAAGGTGCGCGAGCTCGCGGACCGGGCGGGGCCCGCCGCGGAGAGGATGGCGGTGGACGTCTCCGAGGGGCTGGACGGAGCGTTCGCCAAGGTCTCCGAGCAGGCCCGCAATCTCATGTCCAAGGGCCAGCACACGCGGGTGCGGATCAAGTTCCGCGGCAAGCAGATCGCCGAGCTGCCGATCGCGGTGGTGGCCGCGGCAGAGGTGGCGAGCTTCTGGTGGTTCGGCCCGCTCCGGGTGGTGCTCGGCCACGTGGTCGGGAAGGCGATCCTGGACGTGGAGTTCGTCTCCAACGCCGACCATCACGTGGCCGAAGGGCGCAAGCTCCTCGGCGACGGCGAGTTGGAGAAGGCGGTGGCCGAGTTCGACAAGGCGCTGGCGATGGATCGCCGCCACGCGGGCGCGCTGCTCGGCAAGGGCATCGCGCTCAAGCTGAAGGGCGACAAGGCGGCCGCTCGCGAGTGGTTCCAGAAGGCGGAAGACGCCGACCCGCGCAGCGATGCGGGCCGCGAAGCGCGCCGCCATCTCGACAATCTATAGGCGCCTGCGGCAGGACCGCGCTAGCGGCAGAACCACTGGACATCAGGGTGGTTTTGCCGCTGTGTTTCCAATGGCCGGGAGAGCGCAAACCGGGTACAACAGCGGGTCCTTCCCAGAGGAAAATGAATGGCTGAAGCAACCAGTCCCCAGCTCGTTCCCGTCGCCATCGAAGACGAGATGCGCCAAGCGTATCTCGACTACTCGATGTCGGTCATCGTCGGGCGCGCCTTGCCCGACGTGCGCGACGGGCTCAAGCCCGTCCATCGCCGGATCCTCTACGCGATGTTCGACCAGGGGATGCTGCACAACAAACGCTACAGCAAGGCCGCCGGAACCGTGGGCGAAGTGCTGAAGAAGTACCACCCGCACGGCGATGCGTCGGTCTACGACGCCTTGGTGCGGCTGGCGCAGGAGTGGAACCTGCGACACCCGCTCGTCGACGGGCAGGGCAACTTCGGCAGCATCGACGGCGACTCGGCGGCCGCCTACCGGTACACCGAGGCGCGCCTCACCCGCCTGGCCGAGATGATGCTGGCCGACATCGACAAGGACACCGTCGACTTCGGCCCCAACTTCGACGACTCCACCACCGAGCCGCTGGTCCTCCCCACGCGTTTTCCCAATCTCCTGGTCAACGGCAGCGCGGGCATCGCAGTGGGCATGGCCACGAACGTCCCGCCCCACAACCTCGGCGAGGTGATCGAGAGCGTCGTGCACCTCATCGATCATCCCGAGGCGCCGCTCGGCCAGATTCTCGATCCGAAGCTCGGAGGCACATTGCCGGGCGGTATCCAGGGTCCGGATTTCCCCACCGGCGGAATCCTGATGGGAGTTTCGCCCATCCGCGCCCTCTACGAGACCGGCCGCGGCATCCTCCGCATGCGCGCGAAGGTGGAGGTGGAGACCGACAAGCGCACCGAGCGCGAGCGCATCGTCGTCACCGAAGTGCCGTACCAGGTCAACAAGGCGCGGGCGATCCAGTCGATCGCCGACCTGGTGAAGGACAAGAAGCTGGAGGGCATCAGCGACCTCCGCGACGAGTCCTCCCGCGAAGGCATCCGCGCGGTGGTGGAGACGAAGCGCGACGCGATCACCGGCGTCGTGCTCAACAACCTGTACCAGCACAGCTCGCTGTTCCAGGACTCGTTCGGCGCCACCATGCTCTCGATCGATCACGGACAGCCACGCACGCTCGGGCTGAAGGCCATCCTCGAGCGCTTCATCGCCCACCGGCGCGACGTGGTCACCCGCAGGACCCGCTACGAGCTGCGCAAGGCGAACGAGCGCGAGCACATCCTCCTCGGGTACAAGATCGCGCTCGACCACATCGACGAGATCATCGCGCTGATCAAGGCCAGCGCCTCGCGCGACGAGGCCTCGCAGAAGCTGCGGAACTTCTACGAGCTGAGCGAGATCCAGGCCAAGGCGATCCTCGAGATGCAGCTGCAGCGCCTCACCGGCCTGGAAAAGGAGAAGATCCTCTCCGAGCTGGCCGAAGTGCAGGCCCTGATCACGCGGCTCCAGGCGATCCTCAGCTCGGAGAAGCTCCTGCTCGACGTGATCAAGGACGAGCTCCGCGAGGTGAAGAGCCTCTTCGCGGACCCACGCCGCACCGACATCCAGGGCGAGGCCAGCGATCTCTCCGACGAGGACCTGATCGCCGAAGAGGACATGGTGGTCACCTTCAGCCACCAGGGTTACGTGAAGCGGAACCCGGTCTCCCTCTACCGCGCGCAGCGGCGCGGCGGGCGCGGAAAGGCCGGCGCGGGCACTACCGACGAAGACTTCATCGAGCAGATCTTCGTCGCCAGCACCCACGCCTACGTGCTCATCTTCACCAGCAAGGGCCGCGTGTTCTGGCTCAAGGTGCATGAGCTGCCGCAGGCCGGGCGCGCAGCCCGGGGCAAGGCCATCGTCAACCTGGTACCGCTCGCGGAGGGCGAGAAGATCGCCGCGCTGCGGGCGGTGAAGGAGCTGCGGGCGGCGAAGAAGGACGACGAGGACGGGGCGGAAGCCGCGGAAGAGCCCGCAGCCGCGGAAGAGCAGGCGGAGGGCGAGGACGTCGAGGAGAGCGAAGCGACCCGCGTCGCCGCGAAGGCGGTCCAGGCCGCGGCGGGGCCGTACATCATCTTCGTCACGCAAAACGGGCTCATCAAGCGCACCAAGCTGGAGGCGTTCGCGCGGCCTCGTCCGAGCGGGCTGAAGGCGCTGTCCATCGAGGACGACGACGAGCTGGTGGCGGTCATGCACGCGAAGGGCGACGAGGACGTGATCATCGGCACCTCGCAGGGCATGGCCATCCGCTTCGACCAGAAGGAAGTCCGGTCGATGGGCCGGGCCGCGTTCGGCGTGAAAGGCATCACGCTCGAGCAGGGCGATCGGGTCGTGGGCGCCGAGTTGGCCCGCCCGGGCGCCACGCTCTTCACCATGACCGAGAACGGCTACGGGAAGCGCACGGCGATCGAGGAGTACCGGCTGACGCATCGGGGCGGAAAGGGCGTGATCGACATCAAGACGGGCGATCGCAACGGCAACGTGGTGGCGATGCTCCAGGTCACCGATGCCGACCAGGTGATGATCATCACCAACAAGGGCACCTTGATCCGCAGCCGCGTCGCCGACGTCTCGATCATCGGGCGCAATACCCAGGGCGTGCGCGTCATGGCCCTTTCGCAGGACGGGGAGAAGGTGGTCGGGGCGACCCGGGCGCCGGAAGAGCGCGAAGCCGACGCCGCCGCCGCCGTCGCGTCGGAGCAGGCCGACGACGACGACGACGGCTCGCCCCCGGACGGAGAGTCCTGAGGGGTTGCCAGGCGCTGAGGCGTTAGCCAGCTTCCCCTCAGGGGAGGCTGGGATGGGGCGGGCCGCGCTGTTCGGCATCGTGCTTTGCGTGGCCGGCTGCGGTTCGGCCGCTGGGCCGCCGATCCGGACTGAGACGGATGCAGGCGGGGGCGGCGCCGTGGTCCCGACGGATGGCGGCTCGCCTGACGGCGGCGCACCGGACGCGGGCCCCGACGCTGGACCGCCCGATGCAGGCCCGCCGGGGGGCGGTGACTGGGGCCAGTACCGCCACGACGCGCGCGGAGCGTCGGAAAACCCGGGTGTGTTCGCGGCTTCCGAAGTCGCGAATCTACGCGCCGCGTGGACGCCGCTGGAGCTCGAGCAGTACGTCTACACGCAGGCCGTCGCCGCCGAGGGCATCGTCGTCTATACGACTGCCTTCACCGGCAGGGTCATCGCGGTGGACGAGGCGACCGGGATCGAACGCTGGCGCCGCGAAGACCTCACCGCACTGGTCTCTACCGCCTGCGAAGGTCCCAAGCATACCGGGTACTGGGCGGCCGCTGCCGTCGTGGGCGGCGTCGTCTACGCCGCATCGCCGGATGGCAACGCGTACGCGCTCCGTGCCTTGGACGGGAAGACGATCTGGTCGGCGCGCATCGCCGATCCGACGCCGGCTGGCCATGGCGAATTCGTCCAGTCCTCGCCCGCGGTGTCGACCGCGCTCGGCCGCTTGTACCTCGGCGTCGCCTCCTCGGCGCACTGCGACGAGGTGGCTGGGCGCATCGTCGCCGTCGACCTTGCGACGGGCGTCGTACAGTCGAAGGCACTGGTAGGCGCCGGCCAGCAGGGCGGGACCATCTGGAGCAGCATCGCCGTCGCGGAAGAAGAGAACCGCCTCTATGCAACCACGGGCAATCGCATTGGACCGGCGAGCGCAGAGCCATACGCGCAGGCGTTCCTCGCGCTGGACCCGCGCACCCTCGAGGTGGTCGATTCCTGGCAGAACCCCACCTCGCTCGAGAACGCCGACTTCGGCAGCTCGCCGGCGCTCGTAGATGCAGCGGGGCTGAAGCTGGTCGCCGCCACCAGCAAGGACGGCAACCTCTACGTGCTGCGTCGCGATCGGCTCTCTAGCGGGCCGCTCTGGAAATTCCGCATCGCCGTGGTCGATCCCGCCAATCCCGGTGAGGGCGGCGATCCTTCCGCAGGCTGGGGCAGCATCTCCACGCCGGCTGTTTCCCGCGGCAAGCTCTACGCAGCTGGCGGGCGCACGGCCATTCCCGGCGGCGATCCCGGCTCGGTGGTCGCTTTCGAGCCGGCGACCGGGAGCGTCCTCTGGAGGCATGCGACGCGTGGCTACGTGATCGCGCCGGTCGCGGCGGCCGGTGAGATCCTGGCCGTCGAGTCGAGCGCTCCGGACGGCACCGCGAGCTGGCTCGAGATCCTCGACGCCGCCGACGGCAAGCTCCTCCGCAGCTTCGACGGCAAGATCGCGACATACGCCGGTCCATCCATCGCGCACGGTCTGATTTTCTGGACCGACGCCTTCGGGCACGCGGTCGCGCTGGGGGCTCCGGGCTACCGGCGCTGAAACACCTACCCCGCTCCACCCCGACGCACGATTCCAGCGTTGCGGTGCCCTCCCCGGGGTGGTACCGAATTCCTCGTGACGCGAACGATCTTCCTCGCGACGATGGCAGCGATGCTCGCAGCCTGCGGGCGTCCTCAAGCACGGCTGCAGCACGCGCGGGACCTCGCGCTGGCCGGCCACCACAAGACCGCGCTGCTGGAAACCCGCGCCATCCTGCTCACGCTGCGCGACGAGCAGGGACAGAAGGTGGACGCCGTCCGGCGTGGCACGCTCAAGCTCGCGGGCGATCTCTGCGCGGTGTATCTCGACGATCCACGCTGCGCCGCCTCCGAGTACCGCGAGCTGGTCAAGCGGTACCCGACTTCGGCCGAAGCGTTCGAGGCCCGCGTGCGGCTCGGCGATCTCGACATGCGGATCGGGAACGTGAAGGGCGCCCTCGAGGCCTGGCGCGATCAAGTGGCCACCGCTCCCGACCGGCCCGGCGCGGACGCCGCCCAGATGAAGATCGCGCGGGCGCTCCTCGACCAGGGCCAGTTCCACGACGCCCGCGCGGCCGCCTCCGAGCTGCAGCGGCGATGGCCCAGGTCGAAGCTCGCCCCTGCCGCCGCGCTTCTCTCCGCATCGAGCTATCACCTCTCCGGACGGCATCAGGACGCAATCGCCGCATACGACGCCGTGGAGCGGAAGTATCACGGTACGCAGAAGGGCGCGGAAGCGCTGTTCGAGAAGGGCAACTGCCTGGCCGAGACTGGCAACGACGAGGCCGCCGTCAAGGCATATACCGACGCGCTCCCGCGGCACGACTCCCCCGACGCCGTACAGTTCGCCCTCGAGCGCGCAGAGCGCCGCCTGCTGCGCGGCAGCCCGGTGAATCCGCGCAACACGAAGGCCGTGTGGGATCGCGGATACGCGCAAGGGCGCACCTCGCAGCATTAAGCTGACGCTTCCAGTATCGTTCGCTGAGACGCCGCCGGGCTGCATGGCCCTGCGCCGCCGCCGCAGAAAGCGAGCCCGCTGGCGAGACACTTCACGTGAAGCGAGAGACACGGGGCGGCGCATTCTGCGCGTCGTGTGCTTTCTGATCCGTCGGCGCGAGGGCCACGCACCCCGTCGGCTATCTGCGCGCGGCTTCCTGAGTCGACACACCGCACACCGCGCCCCGCACTGGTTTGACTGAGTGAGGGAAGGAACACAGACAACAAACGTGCTCGCGCGACACTCGCTCGCACAATCAGCGCGCCGCAAACAGGAAGGGGCGAGAGACTATTTGATGCTAGGGCGGATGATCACGAGCGAGCCCTCCTGTCGCTGGCGGACTAGCCCAGGAACTAGCCCAGCCCAGCTCATAGCCGTGGCGCTTTACCGTGGCCCGCGGGGGCGCTAGATCCCTGCCCGCCATGTCGTCGCTGAACACCGAGAAGTCGCGCCGCGAGCTCGCGCGCGCAAGAGGCCTCTTCCCCGGAGGGGTGAATTCGCCGGTCCGCGCTTTCAACGGCGTGGGAGGGGATCCCGTCTTCATCGCGCGCGGAGAGAAAGCGCGCCTCTACGACGAGGACGGAAACGCGTACCTGGACTACGTGCTCTCCTGGGGACCGCTGCTCGCAGGGCACGCGCATCCGCGCATCGTCGAGGCCATCCAGCAGGCGGCGGCGCTGGGCACGAGCTTCGGCGCGCCGACCGTGCGGGAAAGCGTCCTGGCGGAGAAGGTCCGCGCCCTCGTGCCCTCCATGCGAAAGCTGCGCTTCGTGAATTCCGGCACGGAAGCGACGCAGTCGGCACTGCGCGTCGCCCGTGGGTTTACCGGGCGCGAGCGCGTCGTCAAGTTCGAGGGCTGCTTCCACGGCGCGACGGATGCGCTGCTGGTCCGAGCCGGGTCGGGCGTGGAAACGCTGGGCCTTCCGGACTCGCCCGGAGTTCCGAAGGCGCTGGCGGCGCTCACGACGGTGTTGCCTTACAACGACGCCGGAGCCGTCCGCGACTACTTCCGCGGACCCGCGGGCCGCGAGACGGCCGCGGCGATCATCGAGCCCGTGGTGGGTAACATGGGCGTGCTCCTGCCACGGCCGGGTTTCCTCGAGGTACTCCAGGAGGAGTCGCGGAGGGCCGGAGCGCTCTTCATCTGCGACGAGGTGATGACCGGCTTCCGCGTCGCGCGTGGCGGCGCGCAGGAGCGGTTCGGAATCGAGCCGGACCTCACTTGCCTGGGGAAGGTCATCGGGGGAGGGCTCCCGGTCGGCGCGTACGGGGGCCGCGAGGAGGTGATGGACCGGGTGGCGCCCGAGGGGCCCATCTACCAGGCGGGAACGCTCTCCGGGAATCCGCTGGCGATGGCGGGCGGGATCGCCATGCTCGAGCTCGTCGCGCAGCCTGGCTTCGTCGAGTCCGTCGAGCGGCGCACGCAGGAGCTCTGCGCGCGGATCCGGGAGGAGCTCGGTCGGGCCGGGGTGGCAGGCCAGGTGAACCAGGTCGGCTCGATGTGGACCTGCTTCCTCGCCCGGGACGAGGTCTACGACTACCCGACGGCAAAGAAGGCCGATACGGCGCATTTCGGACGCCTGCATCGCGCGTTGCTCGAGCGCGGCGTGTACCTGCCGCCATCGCAGTTCGAGGCCGCGTTCGTCTCCAGCGAGCACGGGGCGCAGGAGATCGAGGAGACGGCCCGGGCGCTTCGCGCCGCGCTCGCTGCGTAGCCCCTGACGGCCGGCCGTGTCTGAGGCACAAGCCCCTGAGCCGCCTGCGGTGGCCGGCCTTGTCTGAGGCTCAAGCGTAGCCCCTGAGCCGCCTGCGGCGGCCGGGGCTAGGAAGCGAGATCGCCGATGGTGAAGAGAACGGCTGCGACCCAGGACAGGCCGAGCATGACCTTGGCGAACTTGGGCCGCACCGGCGCGATCGGTGGGGCGTCGCGCCTGGCGCGCGCGATGCCGAGCAGCTCGACGGCGACCGCGGCTGCGAACATGAGGAGCCCCCATCTGCCGTAGGCGTCGCGACGCGCGAGCCAGCGGGCCGGAATGTCCAGGGCCAGGTACGCGGCGGCCAGATATGCGAAGGGGAGGAGCCAGAGCAAAACGAGATCCACGAGCATGGTGACGAGCCGCACGATCACGCCCTTGAAAAAGCGCACGATCTGCGAGAGCGCTCTCAGGCGCTCGACGCGAAGGGTTGCACGCCGCGTGGCGCGCGAGCTTCCGAGCAGGCTGTTGGAAGGACGAAGCACGGACAAGCACAATAACACAGCCCGTTTGACTCTCACTCCGGGCGCGTGCTACACGGCGCTGCCTTTTTTCGGAAGGGCACGTGGCCGGCAAGGAACAGAACGAGCGTCCGGAAGGAGTCGGCGAGGGCATCGCCTCCTCGTACCGGAAGGCGGGGCCCTACATCGACGCCAGCTGGCAACTCGCCGGCGCGGTCGGGCTGGGCACCCTCGCCGGATGGTGGCTGGACAAGAAGCTTTCCACCGGTCCCTGGCTGCTGGTATCCGGGGCGCTGCTTGGGATCGGCGTCGGTTTCTACATGTTCTTCAAGATCCTGATGAATCTGAGCAAGAGACCGAAGTGAGCGAGACGAGGACCAAGGCCGGCCCTTACGCGATGGCCAGCGCGGCCGCGTGCGCTCTGGGGATCGGCTTCTCGCTTCTCTTGCCGGAGCCTGCCCGCGGTCCCGCCGTGTACGGCACGGCAGCCGGGGCATTGGGAGCGCTCTGCGCCTTCGCAGCGCTCGCGCGCGCGGCCGGGAAGGGCGTCAACGGCGTACTGACCGGGTTTTCCATTGGATTTCTGTGTCGGGCGGCACTGGTAGCCGCGGGCCTTCTCGCCTCGGGAGCGCGGGGTAATCTGGCCCTGGTATATGTCGCCGCTTTCTTCACCCTCTACGCCGCGACCCAGGTGATCGAAGTGCTGTTCGTGCACGCCAGCTCGCGGCCGCAGGGAGCCACTCCATGATCCTCCTCCTCGCGACGGTCCTCGTCGCCCAGGCGCAGCCGGAGGCACACCGGCAGGGAACGCCGGTGGCGGACTCCTCTCCCGCAGCCAACGAGCATGCGGGCCATCAGGAGGTGGCCCCCGGCGCCCACAAGCCGGAGCACGACCAGGGCGCGAACGAGCACGAGGGCAACATCGCCGAGCACATCTTTCATCACGTCGAGGACGAGCGGGTGGTGCCGCTGGGATTCTGGATCGGCAATCGCTACATCCGCCTGGACATCACCAAGCACGTCATCAACATGTGGCTCGCGGCGGGCATCTTGTTGATCGTGGTCGGGCTCGCCACCCGCAAGCGAGCCCTGATCCCGAAGGGCGGGTACAACCTGCTCGAGACGTTCGTGATGTTCATCCGGGACGAGATCTCCACCAAGAACATCGGCCATCACGCGAACCTCTACACGCCCTATCTCTGCTCGGCGTTCTTCTTCATCCTGTTCATGAACCTGACCGGACTCTTGCCCATCCCGCGCTGGCGGGGATTCCCGGGCATCTCCACCGCCACCGGCAACATCTCGGTGACCGTGGTGCTGGCCCTCTTCACCTTCGTCATCACCCAGGTCGCCGGGATGCGGGCTCAGGGCGTGGTGGGTTACTGGGTGCACCTGGTGCCTTCCGGCGTGCCGGCCGCGCTCTGGCCGCTCATGTTCGTGATCGAGCTGTTCGGCCTGTTCACCAAGCCGTTCGCGCTGACGGTCCGCCTCTTCGCCAACATGGTGGCCGGGCACATCGTCATCTTCTTCCTCATCGCGCTGACGCTGTTCATCTCGGTGTACGTGGCGCCGGTGAGCGTCGCTTTCGCGCTCGGCATCTTCATGCTGGAGCTGTTCGTCGCGCTGGTGCAGGCCTACGTGTTCACGATGCTTTCCGCGCTGTTCATCGGCATGACGCAACACGCGCACTAGGAGCCGGGAGCCGTCGGCTCCCGACTTCGCGGGCTGGGCTTCTGGCGGCCTCGGGTCCATACCCCGCGACAACATGCCACTCTCCGCCGCCGGAGCCAGGGCATCGACGAAGTTGGAGGATCTGACATGAACCAGTTCTCGCTCGGGTACTTCGCCGCGGGCCTCGGCGCGGGTCTCGCGGTGCT
>Ga0209217_1000171_pt1 | contig 15552 bp, 20 predicted proteins | sample JacPinW_OM3H0_M2_FD_187957 | JGI IMG/M metagenome (GOLD analysis project Ga0209217, IMG submission 187957) | Forest soil microbial communities from Algoma, Ontario, Canada - Jack Pine, Ontario site 1_JW_OM3H0_M2 (SPAdes) (version 2) | ecosystem: Environmental > Terrestrial > Soil > Boreal...
GAGCGCGCGGTTAACGCAGCGCGCGATGCTTTCGAAAAGTGGAGCCGCACTTCATTTGAAACGCGTTGCCGACTGCTCGAGCGCGCCGCCGATATCATGCACCGCCGGCGTTTCGAGCTTTCGGCGCTGGAAGTTTTCGAAGTCGGTAAAGCCTGGGCAGAGGCAGATGGCGATATTCGCGAGGCAATGGATTTCTGTCGGTTTTACGCGCACCAGATGCGCTTGATCGGGCGACCGCGCCTCACGCAGCACGTGCTTGGCGAAGAAAGCTATCAACACTACTGGCCGCGCGGCGTCGCTCTTATCATCGCGCCCTGGAATTTTCCGATGGCGATCTTGTGCGGCATGACCACCGCCGCGCTCGTTACCGGCAACACCGTGATCATGAAACCCGCCGAACAATCGGCAGTCATCGGCGCGATGTTGATGGAGATTTTTGAGGAAGCGGGCGTTCCGCCCGGAGTGCTGAATTATTTGCCCGGCAAAGGTTCAGTGATGGGCGCGCATCTGGTCGATCACAAAGATGTCGATCTTATCGCGTTCACCGGGTCGCGCGAAGTTGGTTTGCGGATTTGGGAAAGCGCGGGAAAGACGCGAGAAGGTCAACGCGAGCTGAAGCGAGTCATTTGTGAGATGGGCGGCAAGAATGCCGTCATCATCGATGCCGATGCCGACCTCGACGAAGCGATTGTCGACACGATCTATTCCGCATTCGGTTATCAGGGACAAAAATGTTCAGCTTGCTCGCGGCTCATCATTTTAGAGGAAATTTATCCCCGCGCGATGGAGCGCCTGCTCAATGCTGCGGCCAGTTTGCGCGTTGGAAATCCGGAAGAACCCGGAATCACTGTCGGCCCGGTGATCGATGGGACCGCCTACAAACGCATTCTCGAATACATCGACATCGGCAAAAACGAATCGCGGCTCGCGTTCCAACGAGCCGATGTCCCAGCAAAGGGATTTTTTATTCCACCGACCATCTTCACGAATGTCAGTCCGAAGACGCGGATCGCGTGCGAAGAAATTTTCGGTCCGGTCCTCAGCGTCATCAGAGCGCGCGACCTCGATGAAGCGTTCGAGATCGCCAACGGCACCGAATTCGCGCTCACCGCCGGATTTTTCTCACGCAGCCCGGCCAACATCGAGCGCGCGAGAGCGGAAATCGTTGCCGGCAACGTTTACATCAATCGCTCTTGCACCGGCGCAGTCGTCGGCCGGCATCCATTTGGCGGATTCAAAATGAGCGGGGGGGGCACCAAAGCCGGCGGGGCTGATTATCTTTTGCAGTTCGTGGTGCCGCGCGTCGTCACCGAAAACATCACCCGGCACGGCTTCGCGCCCGAAACAACACCCCAATACCGCGACGAATTTCTGCCTCCGCGCTAATTCGGATCTACCGATCCGGCGGTTGGCCTTTGCGAAGCAATTGGACGACCGTGATGATCATGTAAATCACGGGCCAGGCGGCGGCGGCGAGGATGATGGCAAACACGGCCATTTCTTTTGCCCGTTCACGTGCGGCCTCGATTAAATATTCGCGACCCAAGTTGTAACGACGAAACTCGCCATCGTCATTCGGCCAGTCGCCATGCCATCGGCCAGCGCCAGACTGAAAAAACCAGTCGGTGCGCGGGAACTGCTCGTCGTCGAACTGAAAGTTCGGTTTCACAGTGTCCGATACAGCTTGGATCGTTCCACAAGTCAGTGATTCATCCAATCGATGATTTTGTCGTGCGCGTGATTGAGCACGCTGACGTGATCTGCATCCTCGATCGCGAAAAATTCGATAAACGGAAATTCATCGGCGAGCTCGCGCCCCATTCGGACTGGAATGACGTCGTCGTTCGTGCCGTGAAAAATTGCGATGCGCGCATCAGGATTGCGTCTGACGACTTCGGCAAGATTTGCCCGGTTATTGTAACTTTCGATGAGCAATCGCGCGATCCAGCCACCCAAAATCGTGGCTGCTTCTTCTCGCAGCGTGGTAAACGGTGCGATCAACACGACACGGGCAACGCGGTGGTGCGTAGCAAAATCGAGCGCGACCGCTGCACCTAACGAATGGCCAATCGTGCAAAGTGTTAAATGATCTTCGTCGGTGTGAAGCTGCTCAGTCAGCGCCGTAAGCGCGGCGTCCGTTGACGCGCGCGTGCTCGCGATCGTCGCGTAACCACCATTCTTCCCGTAACCGGGGTAATCGATCAACAAGAACGCGTCGCCGTTGTACGGATACTCACGCAAAGTCGTCGTCCAATCGAGCGCGAGCGAGCCATTGCCGCAAAATGCAATCCAAAGACGTTTCGGCAACGGCGCGGTTTCGGGAATGTAATACGCACAATATTTCGCGGTCGCCACCGTATAGTTAATTTCGACGCCGTTCGCCGGAAACGCATACGAATAGCTCTCGTCGTACGGGCGCGGATGATAAACCATCGAGTGCTGTCGAAAGTATAACAGCGTGAGAGCGGCGAGAACGAGAAGGCAAACGCTGACGACCGCCCGAATTATTTTTCGCGCGAACAACGGATTAGGCATCGCGCCGCAAGAACGTGCTCAGAGCGACGCGATGCAAATCCGATTTGGCAGGCTACAGGCCGTATTATCGCCAGTGACCGGGGACCCAAACCCAACCTGCACCTCTGCTCACCCAATGTCCCGGGACCCAAACAGCCGTGGTACGGGGCGGCCTGATCCAAGAGCCAGACACCCAAACGTAATCCCTTCCGGACCATCGCCAGTAGCCGGGTGTCCAAATGTAACCCGGACCTGGCGCGACGGTTTGCGCTTCGATTCGAACGGACGGCGGCGCCTGCGGCACCACAACCTCGCGCGTCACAACCGCGCCGCTCGGAGCTCCCGTCGTCACCTCTTGGGTGGTCGTCGTAGTTGTTGTGGTCACAACTGGCGGCGTTTCGTCGGCGCAGCCGATCATTGCGAACGGTACTAAGGCCAACAGCCAAATGCGTATTCTCATAGTGTTCCCTTCTGTATAATCTTCGTTTCTCGTTAGACGGCTTGGCCTTATCAAATTTACCGCGATGCTTTACGTCGTTGCTACGCCAATAGGAAACCTTGGCGACATCACACTCCGTGCGCTCGAAATTTTGAAAGATGTCGATCTTGTCGCAGCCGAAGACACACGTCACTCCGGAATGCTGCTGAGGCATTATCAAATCGGCAAACCGCTCATCAGTTATCACGAGCACAACGAAGCGATGCGCACCGCACAACTGATTGAACGACTCGTCGCCGGCGAAAAAATCGCGCTCATCACCGACGCGGGAACACCGGGGCTGTCTGATCCCGGTGCGCGATTGATTCGCGAGTGCATTAAACGCGAACTGCCTTTCACAATTGTTCCGGGACCGTCCTCGATTTCGACCGCACTCGTGGGCTCCGGGTTCTCGGCCGAGAAATTTTTCTTCGGCGGATTTCTCCCGGTGAAAAGCGGCCAACGCGAACGCGAGCTGCGCGCCGCCGCCGCGCGCGACGAAACTTCGATTTATTTCGAATCGCCTTACCGGCTCACCAAAACACTCAGGGCCTGCGTTGACATCATGCCAGATCGACAACTCTGCGTCGCGCGCGAGCTGACTAAGAAGTTCGAAGAATTTCGACGGGCCACGGCCGCCGACTTGCTCGCGCATTACGAAGCGCATCCGCCAAAAGGCGAGATCGTGCTGCTTATCTCCGCATTATAGCTTTCCGCTTGTCAAAGCTGGACTTCTGTGTGAATTTGCGCGGCTTTTTCTCCCCGGAAAGCACGTTATGACCTACGCAATCATTAAGACTGGCGGACGGCAGTATCGCGTCGCGGAAGGCGACACGGTCGATGTCGATCTTCTCGATGTCGATGCGGGCAAAACCGCGACGTTCGGCGAAGTGTTGATGTTCGCGGATGGCAAGAACGTCACCCATGGCGATCCGCTCATCTCGGGTGCGAAGGTGACGGCTGAAGTTGTCGAGCAGCGTAAGGACAAAAAGGTCATCGCGTTCAAGTACAGACGGCGCAAAGGTTACCACCGCACGGTTGGGCATCGCCGCAAACTAACGCGGGTGAAAATCAAAAGCATCACCGGCGGCTCAAAATCGAAGAAATCGTAAGTCATGGCTCATAAAAAAGGACAGGGCAGCGTTAAGAACGGCCGCGACAGTGTCAGCAAACGGCTCGGTGTAAAAAGATTCGGCAGCGAGCTGGTCGTCGCCGGCAACATCATCGTCCGCCAGCGCGGCACGAAATTTTTGCCGGGCAAAAATGTCGGTCTTGGCCGCGATTACACAATTTTCGCGCTGGTTGACGGCAACGTCCGCTTTGACCGCGGCGGACGACGGGTCAACATCGATCCGGTCGCTGGGAAATAATCGTTTCCCTTCCCGATTGGCCCGGACTGCGGTATAACGAGTCGCCTTCATGAAATACCGCACATTCATCCTGTTTGGCGCGCCTGGCAGCGGCAAAGGGACCCAGGGCAAAACCCTCGGAACGATTCCGCGCTTCTATCATTGCCCGTGCGGGGACGTGTTTCGCTCCATAGACACACGCACGAAAGTCGGCAAAGCGTTTCTCGAATACTCGAGCAAAGGCCAGCTCGTTCCCGACGACATCACGGTCGAACTTTGGAAAGAAGCGATCGACGCCGCCGTCGATGGTCACAAATTCAAGCCGGACATCGACATTCTCGTGCTCGACGGTATTCCCCGGAATGTGAACCAGGCCAAGATCATGCGAGAGCTGATTGATGTGGAGAAGGTTTTTCATCTCGCTTGTCCCAACCGCGAGACATTGTTCGGGCGATTGAAGAAGCGCGCCCTGAAAGACAATCGACTCGACGACGCGAACGAAGAGGTCATTCAAAAGCGGCTCGACATTTACGAAAAGGAATCAAAACCGGTGCTGAGCCATTATCCAAACGATTGCATCACGGTGATTGACGCCATGCAGCCGCCCGCGAAAGTGTTATTCGATATCTTAGCGAGCGTAAACGGCGTCAAACATGAGTCAGCAGCAGTTTGAAAATTTCACAGCGTCGACCCTTTATTGCGAGAAATGCCGGGCCACGACTCCCGTCCGTGAGAAGCTGCTGCTAGTTCTGCCCGACCGCGAGATCTTCGATTATCTCTGCACCGAGTGCGGGTCGTCGGTCGGACAACGCGAAGTCACTGCCGGCGAAAAAATGATGGCGGAAGCACTCGCCGCTCGAAATCGCAGGAGCATCCCCTTTCAATCGCTTCGATAAACCGCAAATGCGGATCGCATTCATCGGCACGGGCGAAATCGGCGTGCCGACGCTGCGCGCGCTGCAAAAATCCGAGCACGAATTAGTCGGAGTTGTGACGCAACCCGACAAACCCGCCGGCCGCCAACAAGTAATCACTGCGCCACCGATTAAAGCGGCGCTGACCAGAAGCAAGATGTCCGTCCTGCAGCCAACACGAATCAAAGATTCACAATCTGTTGAGCAGATTCGCGCGCTCGTGCCGGACGCAATCGTGGTGATGGCTTATGGCCAGATTTTGCCGCGCGCGGTTCTCGAGATTCCAAGGATCGCATGTTTGAATTTGCACGCGTCGCTTCTCCCGCGCTGGCGCGGCGCAGCTCCAATCCAGGCCGCGATTGCATCCGGCGACCGCGAGACGGGCATTACCGTCATGTACATGGATGAAGGTCTCGATACCGGCGACATCTTGCTACAACGCAAGATCGACATCTCACCGTCCGAGACGGGCGCGACATTGCACGATCGACTCGCAGAGATCGCGCCTGAAGCGTTGCTCGAATCCTTGCGTCTGCTTGCCGTCGGCCAGACGCCACGGATTCCGCAAGACAAATCCATCGCGACCTACGCGCCGAAGTTGAATCGCGAAGCCGGCCGCATCAATTGGAACGAGACAGCTGAAGTCATTGAAAGAGAAATTCGCGCTTACAATCCCTGGCCCGGCGCCTTCACTGACTTCAAAGATCGAAAGCTTAAAATCTTTTCCGCCTCAGTTGTCGATCTTCGCGGAACACCGGGAACAATCTTACGAAAGGACAGTGAACTCGTAATCGCGACGTCGGATCGCGCTTTGTCGCTGACGGAAGTCCAACTCGAAGGGAAAAAAAGAATGACAGCGCCGGAGTTTCTGCGCGGGCTGAAGGTTCGGTAGGGTGACGCTCTGCGAAGCGGTCGATTCACCATTTTGCTTTCAAAATCATGCGACCTCCTGTTTCATTTGCGCTGCCATGAAGACCGAGGCGCCCGCTTACAAACGTGTCGTGCTCAAGTTGAGCGGCGAGGCTCTTCAAGAGCGCGGCTCGCGCGAAAACATTTCGCCGTCTGTTGTGCGCGAGATCGCTGACCGAATCAAGGATGTGCACAGCCTCGGTGTCCAAATTTCGATAGTCATCGGAGGCGGAAATATTTGGCGCGGCTCGTCCGCGGCCGTGCGCGGCATGGATCGAACGACGGCCGATTACATGGGCATGCTGGCAACCGTGATCAACGCGCTCGCGTTGCGCAGCACGCTCACCAAGATCGGCGTCGAAGCGCGGGTGCAAACTGCTATTGAAATGAAAAACGTGGCCGAGCCGTTCATTCTCGGTCGCGCAGTTCGACATCTCGAACTTGGGCGGGTGGTGATTTTCGCAGCCGGCACCGGCAATCCCTATTTTTCGACCGACACCACGGCGGCGTTACGCGCGAGCGAGATCGGCGCCGACGTCATTTTGAAGGCCACGAAAGTGGACGGCGTTTACGATCGCGATCCGAACACCGACCCGAACGCGAAACGTTTTGAGCGGATCACATTTACGGAAGCGTTGACGAAACGGTTGCAGGTGATGGACTCAACCGCGTTCAGCCTTTGCATGGACAACAATGTGCCGATCGTCGTTTTCGACATGAATAAGCCGAGCAACATTCGCGACGCTGTCCTTGGACGAAAAGTCGGCACGCTCGTTTGCAGCGAAGCTGAGGCGAAGTAAAAATAAACGCGCATGAGCAGAGACGACATTCTTCTCGAAGCCGAGATGTCGATGGAAAAAAGCGTCGATTATTTGGTGCACGAATTTTCCGGCGTGCGAACCGGCAAAGCGTCGCCCGCGCTGGTGGAGAACATCGACGTCCAAGCCTATGGATCGACGATGAAACTGAAGCAGCTCGCGCTCATCACTACTCCGGAATCGCGCCTGCTTGTCTTGCAACCGTTCGACGCCGGAACCGTCCAGGATATCGAGCGCGCTCTCAAAGAATCGAAGATCGGGATTACGCCGGCGGTTGATGGAAAAATTATTCGTCTGCCGATTCCCGAATTGTCCGAAGAACGGCGCAAGGAATTGGCCAAGGCGTTGAGCAAAATGGCAGAGGAAGCCCGCGTCCGGGTGCGGAGCAATCGGCGCACTGCGCTCGACGAAGCGAAGAAACTCAAAGCCGGCGGCGGAATGAGCGAAGACGAAATGCGGGATTTAGACGACGAGATTCAGAAATTGACCGATCGTTTCGTCAAATCAATCGACGATCATCTCAAGCACAAAGAAACTGAGATCATGAAGGTGTAGGCGATTTTACAGCCGCACGAGATCGAGCAGGAACTGGCACCAGAGATAAATCATCCCGCGCCAGGAATATTTCACGTTGCCTTCGGGCGTTTGCTTCAGGACACCCTTGTGGATGTTGTGGGCAATCTGCTCGCGTAAATCGCGCTCCATCTCTTTCTCGATCTGTTCTTCATCGAGCGAATCGATCGTGTCGATTTGGACATTGTTTTTTCGCAGAAATGCGCGGTGACTTTGATAAAGCTGCCAGAACGATTGGTCGGGCCGCTGCCGATTGATCCGGAATTGCGGCGTCAATTTCAACCCGTAGGAGAGCGGGTAATTCCAGGTCGTCCAAATAATTCCGCTCCTCGCCCGCGATGAGATTCGCAAATAATAAAACGAAAGATCGTGCTGCTCGTTCAGGCAGATGGTGGCCTGCGCGCGATCTTCCGCTTTGTAAAAAAGCCGGAAAAATTGCCGGTAATCTTCCCAATCCCAGCCGGCGTCGTTTACGTGGACGAATCCTTCGTTTTCAATCTCGCGCGTGATTTCGTTGAGGGTCGGGAAAGTATCGCTCGACGGCGGCGACTTCGGGCGGAGCTGTTTCTCTTTCGGCAAACGCAACGTGCGGATGCGAGTAAGAATCTCCACCCACGGCAAAAAGAACCACAGCGCCGCGGCGACTGCCCCAAGGACGTGGCTGTCGGTAACAAAGTAGACCAGCAGGTAGGAAACGATGAGGATTGCGATTGCCCCAGCCTTTTGAGAAAACGAACTTTGAAAACTGCGCAGGGCGACTGCCAGAACTCCTACCCCGAGTAGGATAAAAAGCTTGAAGAGCATTACGGGTTAATTTGATGCTCGCTCAGAAATTTTTCCAGCTGATCAGTGTCGAAATTGGCGATGACATGGTCCCCGGCCACAAATGTCGGAACATACGTTTGCTCGGACAGTTCCTTCATTTCCTCGTAGGCTTGTCGATCCTCGCCGACGTCGATTTCGAGGAACTTGTAGCCGCGCGCTTCCAAATATTCCTTGGCATCGATGCACCACGAACACCATTCGCGGCTGTAGAGCTTTAATTCCCTCAAGAGCGGAAATAAACGACGGCCGCATGCTGCGTCAATAAGATCGAGCCTAGTAAGACTTGGCCCAGACGACGCGGCGCGCGCTCGGTTGGCCGGTGAAAATGCATTTGCCCGCTTCGGATTCTCCGAGCGGAATCACGCGAATAGTCACCTTCAGATCGTTCTTGATTTGTTCTTCCACTTCGCGCGAACCATTCCAATGCGCGAGCGCGAAGCCGCCGTGGATCTCCGGCTTGTTGGCGTTTTTCGCGGTGAAGAAATCGTAAAACTCCTTTTTCGATTCGATTACGCGCGTGTTCTCCTTCTGAAATTTCTTCGCGCGATCGTAAAGATTTTGCTGAATCGACATCAGCATCTCCGGGGCGACGGCGGCGAATTCCTGGATCGACATCGAATCTTTGGACTTGACCGGCTGATCGCGGCGCGAAACTGCCACCGAGCTTGTCTCCAGATCACGGGGCCCGATCTCAACTCGAACCGGCACGCCTTTCTTGATCCATTCCCAGTTTTTCGCTCCGCCGCCGAGATCGCGCCGATCCACCTCAACTTCGATTGGAGAATCGCCGAACTGCTTTCCACGCAGCTGCAGTGCGAGCGCATCGCAAACTTCCAACACTCGCGCGCGAGTCTCTTCTTTCGGCGTAATCGGCAAAATTACAATTTGCGTGGGTGCGATTCGCGGCGGTAAAACCAGGCCGTCATCATCACCGTGCATCATCACAACCGTGCCGACCATCCGCGTGGTCATTCCCCAGCTGGTCGTCCAGCCGAATTCCTGTTTGCCTTCACGATTCTGAAATTGAATCCCACTCGCCCGCGAAAAGTTTTGTCCTAAAAAGTGCGATGTTCCGCCCTGGATCGCTTTCCGGTCCTGCACCATCGCCTCGATCGTCAACGTTTGCACGGCGCCGGGGAAACGTTCGCTGTCCGATTTCTCGCCGCTGAAAACCGGAACTGCCAGATGATCGCGCACGAAAGTTTCGTAAACGTCGAGCATCTGTTTAGTTTCCTCCCGCGCTTCCGTTTCCGTTTCGTGCACCGTGTGACCCTCCTGCCAGAGAAACTCCGTCGTGCGCAAAAACAAACGCGGCCGCATTTCCCAACGCACCACGTTGGCCCATTGATTAATGAGGATTGGAAGATCGCGATACGATTGCACCCACTTCGCATAGCTCGCGCCGATGATGGTCTCCGAAGTTGGCCGAACCACCAGCGGCTCGTTCAACGGGCTCGCCGGTTTCATTTTTCCATCGGCACCGACTTCGAGCCGCGTGTGGGTAACGACAGCGCATTCCTTGGCGAAGCCTTCGACGTGCTCAGCTTCCTTCGCGAAATAACTCAGCGGAATAAAAAGCGGAAAATAAGCATTGCGATGGCCGGTTGCGCGAAGCATGCCATCGAGCTGCCGCTGCATGTTCTCCCAAATGCCGAAACCCCATGGGCGAATCACCATGCAGCCGCGCACGTCCGATGACTCGGCCAACTCAGCCGCGCGTACGACCTGCTGGTACCATTCCGGAAAATCTTCCTCGCGCCGGGGACTGATCGCAGTTTTTTGAGGAGCAGGATTCGACATCGCGACAGGAATAAAGCGTGTGCCAGGGAAATGGCGAGTATCGATTGCGCGATCGATAGCACACGGCGCGAAAATCGCCCGAGAGCGAGAAAAATGAGAGATGCCTTCTACTGATCCGAAGCAGCCTTGGCAATTAACTTGCGATTGGGGCGCCAACCTTTGATTGCGCTCCTCGCCACGGTTTTTGTTTCGTTCCGTTGGTTGATTACAAAGGTGTTGTTGTCCCCAAGTTGCGACCATGGGCCGTGTGGCACTTCAGTGAACTCCACAAATTTCCAGTCGGTCACGTCGGTTTCTTTCAAGCCCAGATAATCACGCACGGCGGGAGAAACATCGAGACCCGCGCCTTTGTTTAGATTTGGTTTTGGGCGGTCGTTGCCGAAAACGTATTGCCAGTGATCAGTCCGGAACGGTCCGGCGTCTTCCCACTGCGCATAAACTACGCGATCACCCTTGCGAATAGCGATCCAGCGCCCCTTGCAGGTCGAGACTCCCCGGCCTCGATAAGCCTCCTTGAACCACGGAATGACATGCGGAGCTTCGCGCCGATGACCGTTCATCGTCTTGTCATTATAGGGAAGCGCGCAGTAAAAAGGATTCTGCCGCGGCGTAAACTTTCTCGGTAGGTAATTGCTTCGATGCGACGGGTTCGGATCGTCGAATCCACCATAACTGCGCCTCCAATTTTTGTCCCATGAACTCGAGCGGTTCGGGACCGGATTGTTTTCACTCGGTGCCTCACCGATCCAAAAGACTGTTGTGACAATATTTGTCTTCCACGAATAACGTTCCGCCCGCCGTCCAAAAGCTCTCTTCAACTGCCACGGCGCGCGCAATTCGGCGGAAGCAATTGGAGCGGCAACTAAGATGAGCGAAACGAAGAGAGCGAGGCGAGTTGTTATAATTTCCATAAAGCAGCACCTCGGGTGCCACTTCCACTTCTCGCTCACGCAATTTACCGCCCTTACAGCCCCGACCAGACTTGTCGCTTCAGAGGGTTGACACCTCGGCGCATCTCCCGTAGTTTTCGCGCCTCTTTCACCCCGCGATGAAGACGTTTTCCGCCAAAGCAAGTGAAGTCGACCGTAAATGGTGGCTGATCGATGCCAAAGACCAGGTGCTCGGCCACGTCGCCGTCAAGGCGGCCAGGCTTTTGCGCGGCAAAGAGAAAACGATCTTCACTCCGCATGTCGATACCGGCGATTTCGTCGTCGTGATCAACGCGGACAAGGTCCGTGTGTCGGGCAAAAAAGAAGAACAAAAAAGCTTCATGAGTTTTTCCGGCTACGTTGGCGGCCACAAATCAGAAAACGTGCGCGCGCGCCGGGCTCGCCATCCCGAGTTACTAATCGAGCGTGCGGTCCGCGGAATGATTCCGCACAACCGGCTCGGCCGCTCTGTTTATCGAAAGCTCAAGGTCTATCGCGGAGAATCGCATCCGCACAGCGCGCAGCAGCCGCAATCGGTCAAGCTCGCCTAACCAGTTCTTTTATGGCTCAAGCACAGGAATTCATCGCTACTGGTCGTCGAAAAACTTCGGTTGCGCGCATTCGCATGACTCCGGGGAGCGGCAAGATCGACATCAACGGCCGCAATTTCGAAGATTACTTCCCGAGCGTTCCGCTGCAGAACGTAGTGCTTCAACCATTGCAAGCGGCGAAGATGGTCAACACCTACGATCTTTTCATTAATGCCAGCGGCGGCGGCGTTGCCGGTCAGGCCGGAGCAGCGCGTCTCGCCATCTCACGCGCACTCATTCAAGTCGACCCCAATCTGCGCGGCGGATTGAAAAGCGAAGGTTTGCTTCGACGCGATCCACGGATGAAGGAGCGAAAAAAATCCGGTCAGCCCGGCGCGCGCAAACGCTTCCAATTCTCGAAGCGCTAATCTGATTTTTGTAGAGGCGCTTGTGCCAAGCGCCTAACCGACAAATTCCGGCGGCTGACACAGCCGCTAACTCTACAGAATTTATCGCGGCTTCCTTGCTTTTGGAGTCGGCGCAGCCGCGGGGGACAGCGAAGCCGCCGTTGGCGCCGCCAGAAGCGCTGGGGGCTTCGCCGGTACATTGGCAGCAGCAGGCACAGGCTTTGGCTGTTCCGGTGGCTTCAACGAACGCAACTGCCGCATCGCTTCGCCCGCCCAAACTGTTTCCATGCGGTCGTCGCGCGTACCTTCAGCTTGCTGGCCCGGCATCCGATATTTCGTCAGGATCTCCTCACACGCTCGGCGTGCATCCTCGATTCGATTCTTCGCTTTCAGCAATGGCACCTGGGAAATGAGCGCGAGTGGTGCGTTGTAAGTGTTCGGATATTTCGTGGCCACCTGTTGATAAATCGCGAGCGCTTCGTCGTTTTTGCCCATCGATTCCAGATTCGCCGCCATCGCCAGCCGCGCCGTTGGCACAAAATCGTGCTCCGGGTTTTTATCGACAAACATCTGCAAGGTCGCATTCGCCTCAGCGAACTTCTTCTCGTTGCGCTGCGTTTCTGCCAGGAGCAGATAAGCGCTCGCGCCCGCCGGCGTTCCTGGATAACGCGCGATCACTTCCTGGTATTCGTGCGGGTTCTTGGCGTTGCCTAACAACTCAGCCGCCGTGGAATTGCGCCGGCTCGTGTAAAATCGGTAGCCGGCAAATCCGACGATCGCCAGAATGACAATGATTAGTGCGACTGCGATTTCCTTTTGGAATCGCAACCAGAAGACCTGCGCTTCAACTGCGGCGTCGATGGAAGGTGGCGGGGCTGTCGGCATAAGTAATTGTCGATCTTGCGCGGCCGATTCGGCTCGCGCGAGCGTGCTCTTATGCCACGCGAAAGTTTGCCGCGCAAGTCCGCCACCGGACGGACTCGTCCTGTGGCGAGCCCGGCAAAGGTCGAGATACACTCGCCAAGCCTTTTCCAGCCGATAAAATTCTAAATTATGAATGCATTCTGGAATTTCGTCGGACCGCTTCTCGGTTTGGGCTTGGAACCGAAAGATTTAACGTTCGTACAAATCTCGCTTCGTGGGATCATCGTCTTCATCGCCACGCTGGCCATGGTCCGGATCGGACATAAACGTTCGCTCGCGCGCAAGACCGCGTTTGACGCTGTCTTAATCGTCATTCTCGCATCGGTGCTCTCGCGAGCGATCAATGGCAGCGCTGCATTTTTCGCGACCCTCGGCGGCGGTGTCGTGATTGTGCTGGTTCACCGGCTCCTTGCTCTGATCGCCTACTATTCGCACACGTTCGGTTGCCTCATTAAAGGTCAAGCGGAAGCAATCATCGATGATGGCGATCTGATTTTCGGCGCGATGCGACGCAATCACATTTCTCGACACGACGTCGAAGAAGATCTGCGTTTGGCGGCAAAGACCGAAAATCTGAAAAACATCCGCGTCGGTTACGTCGAGCGCAGCGGCGACATCAGTTTCATCGAGAAGTAAGATCGACCTCCGCATCTGCACTCTGGATTGGACGTTGGGCGCCGCCGCGCCGTAACCCTTGCGAAGGCGGGTCGGGCGTTCGACGTTTTGTTGATGCTTCCGCACGACAAGCTTTTCACTCCAGGCCCGGTCGAAGTTTCCGCAAAGACGATGGCCGCGTTCTCCAGCCCGATGATCGGTCATCGTGGCGAAGATTTTAAAAATCTCTACCGCGACATCCATCCCAAGCTGCAAACGCTCTTCGGCACAAAGCAGCCGGTGTTTCTTTCGACCTCATCAGCCTGGGGCGTGATGGAGGCCTCCATCCGCAACCTGGTCGATCGAGGTGTGCTTTGCTGCATGTGCGGCGCGTTCTCCGACAAATGGCTCGATGTCGCCCGTCGCTGCGGCAAAAACGCCGAGCCGCTCCAAGTCGAGTGGGGAAAACATATCGACCAGAAAGAGGTCGATCGTGCGCTGGCGTCCGGGAAATTCGACACCGTCACGCTGATTCACAACGAAACGTCGACCGGCGTAATGAATCCTTTGCCGGAAATCTGCTGCACGCTCGCCAAATATCCCGATGTCGTTCTGGTCGTCGACACGGTCTCGTCCTTTTCAGCGATGAAGATCGACATGGACGCACTCGGCATCGACGTCATGCTCACCGGCGCGCAAAAAGCGCTCGCGCTTCCACCGGGTTTCTCGCTTTTCGCGGTTTCCGAAAAAGCATTTTCCCGCGCCGGAAAACAAAAAGATCGCGGCTATTACTTCGACTTCCTGGAGTTTGGGAAACAACAGTCCGAATGGATGACGCCGAGCACTCCAAGCGTCGGTCACATCTTCGCGCTCCAATCCAAGCTCGAGGAAATTTTTGAGGAAGGTCTGACGAATCGCTATGAACGCCACGCTCGCACCAACGCGCTCGTCCACGATTGGGTGAGAAAATCCGGGTTCGATCTCTTCGCCGAAGAAGGCTTTCGATCAAAGACGCTAACCTGCGTCGAAAACAGCAAAGGCATCGACGTTGTCGATCTTGCGCGGCGGTTGCGTGAGAAACATCATCTCGTCATCGACCCCGGCTACGGCAAACTCCGTGGCAAAACTTTCCGCCTCTCCAACATGGGCGACGAAACCGAAGAAACTGTTTCGCATTTGCTCAGTTGCCTCGACGACGTTCTGTCGGCGCAATTGACGCACGGAAAGGTGAGTTCGTAAACTCGCGCCGGCCATGAAGTTCTTATCGCGCGTGCTGCTCTGGCTGGCGACGATCTGGTCGGCGGTTTGGTTGGGCGGCCAGGTTTTTAACGCGCTCATGGTTGTACCGCATTTCAGTCGCAACCCACCCGACTCGCTGATCGCGTGGGGCGAAATGCGGTTCGATAATCTAGCCGATTTCTTTCTGATTTTTTCGCCGCTTTGGACGTTCATCCTTCTCCTGGTTTGCTTCTTTTTGAGTCGCGGAAAGTTAGGACGCGCTTGGATAATCGCAGCGGCGTGCGCAGCGCTGGCTTCGACCGGGATGTTGCTTTGGCTGGTGCCGATGATTGCCGGATTGGCGAGATCGCCCGGGAACGATGTTCCCGTCATCGTCGCGCGGTTGCATCAATGGACAACCGGGAACTGGATCCGGATCGGGATCGATTTCCTGACATTCCTTACGGCGGTGCGCGCGCTCACCGTTTCGCGGCGCGTGTTGCCAAGACCGCTCGCGATGTCGGAGACGCGGCTGCCGGTCGGAGAGAGATCGATATAGAAGCGAAGGGCGCCCTCGTTTCCGAAAGCGCCCTTCATATTTAGATGGCGGTAAGCCGAATTCTGTCAGCGTGATTGCTCACGCGGATGATCATTTATCTCAATCCCGCTTTCGCGGGACCGCCCGTCCCGCAATTGCGGGACGTGATGCGACGATACCCGAGGATCCAACGGACCGGCTGTCCTCCCTCTGTTTTGTCTTGCACCGCATG
>Ga0209217_1000172_pt1 | contig 15548 bp, 20 predicted proteins | sample JacPinW_OM3H0_M2_FD_187957 | JGI IMG/M metagenome (GOLD analysis project Ga0209217, IMG submission 187957) | Forest soil microbial communities from Algoma, Ontario, Canada - Jack Pine, Ontario site 1_JW_OM3H0_M2 (SPAdes) (version 2) | ecosystem: Environmental > Terrestrial > Soil > Boreal...
CGGCCTCCTCGGCAGCGCCCGCGGCTCAAGTAAAGCCCAGGGCCTCCTCGACGCCACCAGCGGCAACACCGGCATCGCCTACGCCATGCTCGGAGCCGCCCTCGGCTTCCCCGTCACCAAGCTCTGGGCGCTCCCGCTGCGTGACTCCTTGTCCTTTGCCGTATTCGTCGCCAGTTTTTTCGGACGAAGGGTCTTCTGGCGGGATCAGCTCTTCCAAGTCGCGCCGAGTGGCCGCATGTCAGCCGACGGAGACCAGGCCCAATGATGAAGACCCTCTTCCTGCACCCGCCCTCATTCGACGGCTTCGACGGCGGAGCAGGCTCGCGCTACCAGGCAAAGCGGGAGATCCGCTCGTTCTGGTACCCGACCTGGCTCGCCCAGCCGGCCGCACTCGTCGCCGACAGCAGGTTGATCGATGCACCCCCGGCGCGGCTCAAGCTACAAGATGTCCTGCCGCTGGCGGGCGAATACGAGCTTGCTGTGCTCCATACCTCGACGCCGTCCTTTGCTTCCGACGTCAAGGTCGCCGCAGCGCTGAAGGACACGAACCCGCGGCTGAAGATCGGCATGATCGGCGCCAAAGTTGCGGTCGAACCCGAGGACAGCCTCAGAGCCTCCGCAGCGATCGATTTTGTCGCCCGCGAGGAGTTCGACTTCACCGTCAAGGAGGTAGCCGACGGCCGACCGCTCGGTTCGATCGACGGTCTGAGCTTCCGCAACGCCAACGGCGTGATCGTCCACAATGCCGACCGTGCTATCCTCGAGGACATGGACCAGCTGCCCTTTGTCACCGAGGTGTACCGGCGGGATCTGCGGATCGAGGATTATTTCATCGGTTATCTGAGGCACCCCTACGTCTCGCTCTACACCGGGCGCGGCTGCCGGTCGAAATGTACCTTCTGCCTGTGGCCGCAGACCGTCGGCGGGCACCGCTACCGGGTGCGCAGCGTCGGCCATGTCGTCGAGGAAATTCGGCTCGCGAAGAGCTGGTTTCCGCAAGTGAAGGAGTTTTTCTTCGACGACGACACCTTCACCGACGATCGTCCGCGCGCCGAGGCGATCGCTCGCGAGCTCGGTAAGCTCGGTGTGACATGGTCGTGCAACGCCAAGGCCAACGTACCGCGAGCAACGCTGGAGGTGCTGCGCGACAACGGGCTGCGGCTGTTGCTGGTCGGTTACGAATCGGGCAACCAGCAGATCCTCAACAACATCAAGAAGGGAATGCGGATCGACATCGCCCGCCGCTTTACCAAGGATTGCCGCGAACTCGGGATCACGATCCACGGAACCTTCATTCTCGGCCTTCCCGGCGAGACCAAGGAAACGATCGAGGAGACGATCCGCTTTGCCGCGGAGATCAATCCGCACACGATCCAGGTCTCCCTAGCCGCTCCCTATCCCGGCACGGACCTGCATCGCCAAGCGGTCGAGAATGGCTGGCTCGATCTCGATCATGCCGAGCTGATCGACGAGCGCGGGGTGCAGATAGCGCCTTTGCAATACCCACACCTGTCGCATACCGAGATCTTCGAGTCGCTCGAAACCTTCTACAAGCGCTTCTACTTTCGCCGACAGAAGATCGCCTCGCTCGTCGCCGAGATGGTAAAGAGCCCGCAGATGATGCGCCGCCGCCTGCGCGAGGGCGTCGAGTTTTTCCAATTCTTGCGCAGCCGGGAGATCACAAGCTGAGGCAACTGATCGTCTGCGCTGACGATTTCGGGCTCGACACGGCAATCAACGAGGCGGTCGAAGAAGCGCATCGGCACGGGATCCTCTCCACCGCGAGCCTGATGGTCGGGGGGAATGCTGCCGCCGATGCGGTGGCGCGTGCCCGCCGGCTGCCCGAGCTTCGCGTCGGTCTGCATCTGGTTCTGGTGGATGGCCGCCCTATCCTACCGGATGTCGAGGTTCCCGGACTCGTTCGCGGCGATGCAACATTCGACCGGGACATGGCTCGCGCCGGGATCCGATTTTTCTTGCTTCCGCGAGTTCGTCACCAGCTCGAAGCGGAAATCCGAGCGCAGTTCGCAGCTTTTTGCGCGACCGGTCTGCCGCTCGATCATGTTAATGCCCACAAGCACATGCATCTTCATCCGAGCGTAGCCGGTTTAATCATCGAAGTCGGGCGAGAGTTTGGGATGAAGGCGGTGCGCGTTCCGTACGAACCTGTTGCGGTGCTGCGCCGCGTCTTTCCTGGTGAGCGCTACCGGACCCCGTTATACGACTTCTGGACCAAGGCGCTGCAGCGCCGCTTGCGGCGAGCCGGGCTCTGCGTCAACGACCACCTATTCGGCCTCGCTTGGAGCGGCGGCATGGTGGAGGACCGAATCCTCCGGATGATCGAGCACCTGCCGGACGGCGTCAGCGAGATCTATTTCCATCCGGCAGTGGAGCGCAGCCCACCGCTCGTCGCGGCTATGCCCGGCTACCGTCATCGCGAAGAGCTTGCGACGCTGTTGAGCCCGCTGGTCAGGCGTCGGATCACCGAACTCGGGATCAGGCTCGTCAGCTACGGCGATCTCCCAGCGACGTCCTGAAGACAGCCGCAGTTGCGTAATCAGAGGTTGTCGCTGCCGCATTTGACGCTGTGCTGACGGCACCAGTGCCCTAATAGAAGCGGCGCGGTTACGGCTTGCCGCGAAATTTCCTGTTGATCGACACAAAGCGGTCACGCTTTGCGTCGATCCTGCCTACAATCTGACAGGTAAGAGGAGGGGGTCATGGATGGGCACGTCGAATGCTGCCGCTATGAGCCGAGCCTCGAAGATCTGCTTGCGGACGAGGTGATGGAGCCCGTGTTGCGCAGTGCCGGTCTCGAGCCGCAGGAGCTCCGCGACATGATGGTAGAAACCGCTCGGCGCATCGAGGATCGGGGAAGACGGATCGCTTCGACCGAGCAAGCGGAGCCGGAATAGTCACGCCCCCCATCGGGGGAGCTGTATCCTGATCCTGAGGCCGGGTCGATTATCGATGAGTTCGACGGTGCCGGAGTGTCGGCGCACAATGGCACGGACAAGACTCAATCCGAGACCGTTTCCCGCAGTGGTGCGGCTTCGTTCGAGGCGGACAAACCGGTCGAACACGGTCTCTCGATCCGCGTCGGGAATACCCTGACCTCGATCGGCCACTTCGAGAACCGCCTGTCCCTCACGGTGGAAGACACGGATCTCGATCTCACCGCCGCCCGCATATTTGAGCGCGTTGTCGAGTAGATTGGCCAGCGCCTGAGACAGCAGGTGACGGACGCCGCGGATCCTGACATCGGGCTCGGTCGTAACGGACAGAACAAACCCGTTCTCCTCGGCCACCGGCTCATAGAGTTCGGCGGCCGACCTGGCGACCTCGGCGAGATCCAACGGTTCAGTGTCGTCGCGCCGCGTTCCCGCTTCCAGTTCAGCGATGCTGAGAAGGGCATTGAAGGTCGCGAGCAGGCGATCGGCTTCATTGATGGCCGAGCGAATCGCTTCGCTCTGGCCGGCACTGTCGACGGGGCCGATCAACGCCAATTCGAGCCGGGCGCGCATGCGCGCCAGCGGGGTCTTCAAATCGTGGGCAACGTCATCGGTAACCTCCCGCATGGCGGTCATCAGCCGTTCGATCTGATCGAGCATTCGGTTGAGATTGGCGGCGAGCTGGTCGAACTCGTCGCTCGTTCCGGCGAGCGGAACGCGATCCGACAGGTTTCCCGCCATGACGCGCTCGCTCGTTCGGTTCACCTGTTCGACACGCCGCAGCAGGTTGCGGCTCATTGCGGCACCACCCAACAGACCGGCACCGAGGGCAAGCAAGCCGGCCCACAGCAGAGTGACCTTCACCCGGTCGCGGAACGCGGTGGCATCGCTGATGTCACGGCCGATCAGCAAGCGATAGCGGCCCGGAATGACGAACAACGCCCCCTGTGCAGGGTGGGTCTCGATTCGATCCTTGACCCGCGCCTCGGTCGTGAAAGACAGTCGGCCCGCACGAGCAGATAAGCCCGCGGGCCACGCTGCGATGTTGCCGACGAGCGGTCTTCCGTCGGGGTCGGTCACGAGATAGAGCATTCCGTCGCCGCGATCGCCGGCGCTGCGCGCCGCCACGACCTGGACAAGACCGCTCAAACCGCGCTGAGCGTATTGCTCAGCCAGGCCGGCAATCTCTGCCTCTAGTGTGGCCTCGGTCTGGCGCTCGACGAAATCCGCACTTGTCCAATATACAAACAGCAAGACGCCCGACACCGAGACGGCAAACACCAAAAAATAGAGGGCGGCAAGGCGGAAAGCGTGAGTTCGGACCAGCCGCTGGCCATTTTCGAACAGCCGCCGCGGCGTCCACCACGATCCCTGATAGGGCAACCGGAGTCTTTCCGCGATCATCGGGACGCACGATCGTCGGCTGCGCGCAGACAATAGCCCGCGCCCCGCACCGTGTGGAGCAAGGGGCTGTCGAAGGTCTTGTCGATCTTCTGGCGCAGCCGGCTGATGTGAACGTCGATCACATTGGTTTGCGGGTCGAAATGATAGTCCCAGACGTGCTCAAGCAGCATCGTTCGGGTAACGACGTGACCGGCATTGCGCATCAAATATTCGAGAAGCCGGAACTCGCGGGGCAATACCTCGATCGGCTTGTCGCGGCGTTTGACCGTTCGCGTCAACAGGTCGAGCTCGAGATCGGCGACCCGCAACTTGGTTGTCGTCGGGGTTCCTGCCCCCCTCCGCAGCAGCGCCTCGAGGCGCGCGAGCAACTCGCTGAAGGCAAAGGGCTTGACCAGATAGTCATCGCCGCCGGCGCGCAAACCCTTGACCCGGTCGTCGACGCTGCCGAGCGCGCTGAGGATCAGCGCCGGGGTGGAAATTTCTGCCGCGCGCAGCGCGCCGAGCATCGCAAGACCGTCCATGCTCGGCAGCATGCGGTCGAGGACGATGGCATCGTAACTGCCCGAAGTCGCGAGAAAGAGCCCGTCGCGGCCATCGCCGGCCCGGTCGACGGTGTAGCCGCTTTCGTTCAGTCCTTTGACGAGGTAGGAGGCCGTTTCGCGATCGTCTTCGACGACAAGTATCTTCATCACACGCGCGGCGCGGCGGGTTGCGGAATGATCACGAAGTGGTGAGCAACCACGCGGAGAGCAAGCCGGCTGCTGTTGCGGCGGCCTCGCGCATGTTGCCGAAGGCGAGGAGACGGTACCGCGCCTTCTGCCTGTTTCTGCAGGGGATCTGCAGGCAGGGTTGCCGCATCCCCAAGCGCAAGGAAGAGCCCCTCTCCCCCGGCCGGCGGGGGGACAGGGTACATAAACGTGGTCCTCAAATTTTTCCCGGATCTGGGGGACTTCGGAGCCGGGACCCTCGCGGACAACCCGTATCGCCGAAAGCCTTGTCGTGCCGGACCAAGATGCCAAAACCTCCACAGAAGTTCGCGGAAAACAAGAAGCTGAACGATACCATAATTTCGCGGAAAAATCAATTTATAATGCTAAAATCTTATCGCTCGACGCCCGCGGAAACACCGTAGGGACGGACTGACGGAGCAGATCCCGTCGATCTGGCCGCGCGCGGTGTGGTAAGCAACCGCCGTGACCGCGTAGTAGCCGGTAGTGCCATTTCCGGATCGAGGTGCGGCGAATTAACACTTTGGCCTTGACCCGTCCGTATGGCGCGACATCTATAACGTACCAAATCGGTCCGAATTTGGGTCGACCCGGATCGGGGCAGCCAAAAGCGATGGTCATTCTCAGCAAGCTCGCCGATTACGGCGTCATAATCGCCACCCATATGGCAGCGTTTCCCGACCGCCAGATAACCGCCGCCGCCCTCGCCGAGGCAACCCAGCTGCCCCAGGCGACCGTAGCAAAGCTGTTGAAGGCGATGGCCCATGCGGGTCTGGTGATGGCAACCCGCGGCGCCACCGGCGGCTATCGCCTGGCCCGCGGAGCAAAATCGATTTCGGTGGCCGAGGTCGTCGCCGCAATCGACGGCGATATCGGGCTGACCCAGTGCTCCGTCCATGTCGATGAATGCGCCCGCACGACCTACTGCCCGACCCGTCCGCATTGGGCGGCAATCAACCGCGCGGTGGGGCAGGCGCTGGCGGCGGTCTCGCTCGATGCGATGATCACCCCGGCCGTCTTTGCGCCGCGGACAGCGCGCACCACTTCGCCAGAGGCTGACGAGCCCAGGTACTCCGCATGACTGCTTCAACCGAAACCTTCCGAACCGTTCGCTCCCTCGCGCAAGAGGGCTACAAGTACGGCTTTGTGACCGATATCGAAGCCGACGAGGCCCCGCCTGGCCTCACCGAGGATACGGTGCGCTTCATCTCGGCCAAGAAGGAAGAGCCGGAATGGCTGCTCGAATGGCGGCTCGCCGCTTTCCGCGCGTGGCGGACGATGACGCAGCCGAATTGGGCGAAGCTCCATCTCACCCCGATCGACTATCAGGATGCGACCTATTATTCCGCGCCGAGGCAGAGCGCCGGGCCGAAATCGCTCGACGAGGTCGATCCGGAGCTGCTGCGCACCTATGAGAAGCTCGGTATTCCGCTGCGCGAGCGCGAGGCGCTCGCCGGGGTTGCCGTCGATGCGGTGTTCGACAGCATCTCGGTAGCGACGACCTTCAAGGAGGAGCTGGGGAAGCTCGGCATCATCTTCTGCTCGATGGGCGAAGCCGTGCGCGAGCACCCGGATCTGGTCCGCCGCTATCTCGGGACGGTGGTGCCGCAGAACGACAATTTCTTCGCGGCATTGAACTCAGCGGTGTTCAGCGACGGCTCCTTCGCCTACGTCCCGCCCGGCGTGCGCTGTCCGATGGAGCTCAGCACCTATTTCCGGATCAACGCCGCCAAGAGCGGGCAGTTCGAGCGCACTCTGCTGATCGCCGATGCCGGCAGCTATGTCAGCTATCTCGAAGGCTGCACGGCACCGCAACGCGACGAGAACCAGCTTCACGCCGCCGTCGTCGAGCTGATCGCCCATGAAGACGCCCAGATCAAATATTCGACCGTGCAGAATTGGTATCCGGGCGATGCCGAGGGTCGCGGCGGCATCTATAACTTTGTCACCAAGCGCGGCGCCTGTCGCGGCGACAGATCCAAAATCTCGTGGACCCAGGTCGAGACCGGCTCGGCGATCACTTGGAAATACCCGAGCTGTGTGCTCGAGGGTGACCACTCGGTCGGCGAGTTCTATTCGGTCGCGATCACCAACAATCGCCAGCAGGCCGATACCGGGACCAAGATGATCCATATCGGCAAGGACACTCGGTCGACGATCGTCGCCAAAGGGATTTCCGCCGGTCGCGGGCAGAACACCTATCGCGGTCTCGTGCGGGTGCAGCCGCGGGCGCAAGACGCGCGCAACCACACGCAGTGCGACTCGCTGCTGATCGGCGAGCGCTGCGGCGCGCACACCGTGCCCTATATCGAGGTGCGCAACCCGTCGGCGCGGGTCGAGCACGAAGCGACGACCTCGAAGATCAGCGACGACCAGCTGTTCTACTGCCGCCAGCGCGGGTTGAGCACCGAGGATGCCGTCTCGCTGATCGTCAACGGTTTTTGCAAGGAAGTGCTCAAGGAGCTGCCGATGGAATTCGCGGTCGAGGCGCAGAAGCTGCTCGCCGTGAGTCTTGAAGGCAGCGTCGGGTGATGGTGGCGTTATGACCACAGCGGTGCCAATGCTCGAGATCAGTAATCTGCATGCGCGGCTCGCGGACGGCCGCGAGATCCTGCGCGGCATTGATCTCGCGGTAAACAGCGGCGAGGTGCATGCGATCATGGGGCCGAACGGGTCCGGCAAGAGCACGCTCGCCGCGGTGCTCGCCGGTCGTGACGGCTACGAGGTGACCGAAGGCACCGTCAGCTATCTCGGCCGCGATCTTCTCTCGATGGCGGCGGACGAGCGGGCACGCGAGGGGCTGTTTCTGGCCTTCCAGTACCCGGTCGAGATCCCCGGCGTGAACAATATGTATTTCCTGCGCGCCGCGCTCAACGCGCAGCGCCGCCACCGCGGCGAGCCCGAGCTCGATGCCGGCCAGTTCCTCCGGGCTGTGCGTGCCAAGCTGAAATTCCTCGACATTGGCGAGGATCTGTTGCACCGCGCCATCAATGTCGGTTTTTCCGGCGGCGAGAAGAAGCGCAACGAGATCTTTCAAATGGCAATGCTGGAGCCGCGCCTCGCGATCCTCGACGAGACCGACAGCGGCCTCGACATCGATGCGCTGAAGGTGGTGGCGCGCGGTGTCAACCAGCAACGCGCACCAGACCGGGCGATCGTCATTATCACCCACTACCAGCGCCTACTCGGCTACGTCGAGCCCGATCGCGTGCACGTGCTGCAGGGCGGCCGCATCGTCGAATCCGGCGACAAGAATCTCGCGCTAGAGCTCGAGCGGCGCGGCTACGGCGCGTTCGGCGATGCCGCATGACCGCTGCGGAAGAATGCCGATGAGCGCGGTCGTCGATTTCCCGGTCAAGCCCGAGGCGCGGCCTTACCTCGATGCGTTCGGGCGCGATTTTAGCCGGCACGCGCGCGAGCCGCTCTGGCTCTCCGGGCAACGCCGGCGGAGCCTCGCCCGCTTTGCCGAGCTCGGCTTTCCGAGCCGGCGCAGCGAGGCCTGGCGCTATCTCGATCTACGCGCGCTCGAAGCCTCCCCGATGCTCCCGGCCGGCGGAGTGCGCGCCGTTGCCGACGCGGCAACCCGCGCCCAACTCGTCGAGGTGGGATTTTCCGAAGCGGCCTATAGCCTCGTCCTTGTCGACGGGCGGTATGCGCCCGAGTTGTCGACGATAGAGGGACTGCCTTCGGGCGTCTGGCTCGGCGCGATGACGTCGGCGATCGCCGACAGGCCGGACCTGGTACGGTCCGCGATCGAAGCGCCGCTGCTCGACAGCGCTCGGCCGTTCGCCGCGCTCAATGCCGCGTTCTTCGCCGACGGCTTCGTTCTCGATATCGCACCCGGGGTCGCCCTCGATCGACCGGTCGAGATTGTTCACCTGGCGTCGGGCGACGCTGGCGGCTCACTGCACACGCGCAGCCTCGTTGCAATCGGGGCCGGTAGCCGCGCCTCGATCTTCGAGACCTTCGCCGGCCGTGGCAGCTATTGGCGCAACGATGTGATCGAGCTGCGGCTCGCCGAGGGAGCCGAATTCGCCAGAGTTGCGCTCGTCGAGGAGGCGGCTGACGCTCTGCATTTCGGCGAGATGCTGAGCGTTCTCGGATCCGCCTCGCGGCTTGCCAGCTTTGTCCTGTTGCTGGGCGGCCGGACCGTGCGGCACGAGGCAATGGTGCGGAGCGAGGGCGAGGCGACGCATTGCGCGCTCCACGGCGCTTTTCTGCTGTCGGGCCGCCAGCAGGCGAACATCGTCACCACGGTCGACCACTCGGCACCGGGCGGCGAAACCCGCGAGGTCTTCAAAGGAGTTGCCGCCGGGCGCGCTCACGGCGCCTTTCAGGGCCGCATCACGGTTCGGCCGGGCGCGCAGAAGGTCGATGCGCACCAGCTCAGCCGCAACCTTGTGCTGGGTCCGCGCGCGGCGATCGACACCAAGCCCGAGCTCGAGATCTACGCCGACGATGTCAAGTGCAGCCACGGTGCCGCGGTCGGCGACCTCGATGAAGCCGCACTCTTTTATCTGCGTGCGCGCGGCATCCCGAACGTGGAGGCACGGCGAATGCTGATCGAGGCCTTTGTTCGGGAGGCAGTCGAGCTGGTCGATTCGGCGCCGCTGCGCGAGCATTTGCTGTCGCGGCTTGCGCGCCGCCTGGCAATTTTGGAGGAATGAGGATGGCGACGGCGAGCTTGCGCACCGTCAACTCGCGAGAAAGCCTCCCGGGCGGGTTCGACCCGCGGATGCTCAGACGCGAGTTTCCGATTTTCGCGAATAATCCGGATCTCGTTTTTCTCGACTCCGGTGCCAGCGCCCAGAAGCCGGCTTCGGTCATCGACCGCGTCGCGGATTATTACCGGACCGACTACGCGAACGTGCATCGCGGGGTCTACCGTCTGAGCGCCCGCTCCACCGAGCTCTTCGAGGAAGCGCGTGTGAAGGTGCGGCGTTTTCTCAATGCCGCCGATCCGCGCGAGATCGTGTTCGTGCGCAACACTACCGAGGCGATCAATCTGGTTGCGCAGAGCTGGGGGCCGGCGTTCTTAAAGCCAGGCGACGAGGTGCTGATCAGCGTGTTGGAGCACCATTCGAATATCGTGCCCTGGCAGCTGCTTCGCGACCGCATTGGCATCCGTCTGGTCGTGGCGCCGCTCGACGCGACCGGCGGGCTGGATGTAGCCGGCTTTGAGGCGCGCCTCTCGTCACGCACCCGGCTCGTTGCGATCACTCATGTCGCCAACGCCACCGGTGCCGTTGTCCCGGTCGAAACAATCGTGCAACTGGCGCACCGCCAAGGCGCCAAAGTGCTGATCGACGGGAGCCAGGCGGCACCGCGGCTGCCGGTCGATGTGCAGGCGCTGGGCTGCGACTTCTACGCGCTGACCGGCCACAAGGTTTACGGGCCGACCGGTATCGGTGCGCTCTATGGCCGCTGGGAGCTGCTGTCGGCGATGCCGCCGTGGCAGGGCGGCGGCGAGATGATCCTCAACGTCACTTTCGAGAAGACCGAGTACCAGGAACCGCCGCACCGGTTCGAAGCCGGGACGCCGGACATCTCCGGTGCGATCGGTCTGGGTGCCGCGATCGACTTCATCGAGGAGCTCGGGCGCGACAACATCCTCGACCATGAGGAGGCTCTGACTGGTTACGGGGTCGACCGGCTGTCGCACATTCCTGGTCTTAGATTGCTTGGTGCCGGTCAGCGGCGGCTCGGCATCCTCTCCTTCGATCTCGAGGGTGTGCATCCGCACGATGTCGCTCAGATCCTCGACCAGCATCACGTGGCGGTGCGCGCCGGGCATCACTGCGCCCAGCCGTTAATGGAGTGGTTCGGTCTCTCGGGGACGACCCGCGCTTCGCTCGGCGTTTATAATGACGAGCGCGACATCGACAGGTTGGCGGAGGCGATCGAGGCCGCCCGGGAGATGTTCGGCCGATGATGGATCTGCGCGAACTCTACCAGGACATCATCCTCGATCATGGGCGCCATCCGCGCAATTTCCGCGCAATCGAGCAACCGACCCATGTTGCGCAAGGCTACAACCCATTGTGCGGCGATCGGGTAACGGTCTACCTGTCGCTCGACGGCGACCGCATCGCCGATGTCGCGTTCCAGGGTCGCGGCTGCGCGATCTCGACCGCGGCAGCCTCGCTGATGACCGAGGTGCTCAAAGGCAAGACGGTTGAGGAGGCGCGGGTGCTCTTTGCGCAATTCCACGCCCGGGTCACCGGCGGCGAACCCGAGGAATTGCCCGAGCCGCTGGCCGAGGAAGCTGAGCGGCTCGAACCCTTGACCGGGGTCAAGGCGTACCCGGCGCGGGTCAAGTGCGCGACCTTGTCCTGGCATGCGCTCGAGGCCGCGCTGAAGGGCGGCGGTGCCGGCACCACGGTGAAGACGGAGTGGCAAGATGGACCGTGATCCGTTTGACTTCGGTCGGGAAGGCGCCGCTGATGAAGCCGAGGTCGAGCGCCCCGAAGGGGGCGAGGACGATCTGGCGCTGATGGCGCCGGTGCTCGAGGCGCTGAAGACCGTGCGCGATCCGGAAATCCCGATGGACCTCGTCGAGCTCGGCCTGATCTACGAGCTGATCGTCAAGAAGGGCGGCACAGTGTATGTCGAGATGACCCTTACGACGCCTGCCTGCCCGGTCGCAGCGAGCATGCCGGGCGAGGTCGAGGCGGCGATCCGCGCGGTGCCCGGCGTCAGCGACGTCCGGGTCAAGCTCGTGTGGACACCTCCCTGGGGTCCCGAGCGGATGACCGAGGAGGCGCGGCTCGAACTCGGGATGCTGTGAGCCGGAACTCGCCGAGACTACCGGGCTTTCCATCCCGCCCGAGTGAACCTCCCGGACGTGCCCTGGGGAAGCCCGATGTAATGTGCGGCCGGCTTGCTGTTGGCGAGAATCATGCCTGCCAATCGCTCGATCATGGCGTCGCCGAGCCCGACCGCGTAATAGATCGTCACCGGCTCAGGCTGTCCGGCACCGAGCCGGGTGCCCTCGCCAGCGATTGCTGTGTATCCATCGGCGTTGTCCGACAGGAAAAGTCGCACGCGCCCGTGCACGACCGCCCCAACGGCGGCGGGAATGACAATCCGTATTTCCGCACCAAGCGGCTCAAAAGTGATCATTGCCGAGGTTCACGGGAGGGGTATTCGCTGTCGCCGTCAGCGAGCCCCAAAAGCGATCTGGAGTTCCCCCAGCCGATCCTGGATATGGCTGCATGCATTCAAGGAAAGGTCGCCAACACTAGAGAACCGCCAGCCGACCCCGATCAATACGCCAACAAACATGATCCTTCTGATCAATTCCCAGTTCATCTGTCTTCCTGATCATCGAAAGAGATATTAATACTTTGTCAACCCTATCACGACTCGAGGGTGGCATACCGCGAATTCGTCGTTAATTTGGCCAAAAAATTTGCTTAATTTATCAGATCGTTTAATCAGTGTCGGGTCCCGTTCAGCGGGTCATCGGTCGGAGAGGTTAGTGAAGCAGGCATCCGATACGCCTGTGAGATTGACGCTCCGGGGCGGGCCTGAGTGATGGCCGCACGCCCGCGAGCGGTTCTGTTCGACCTACTGACGGCTCTGCTCGATTCGGGGGCTCTATGGGATGCGGCGGCCGGCGATGCCGAGAAGGGTCGGCGATGGCGCGGGGCGTATCTGCGGAACACCTATGCTGCCGGGGCTTATCGGCCGTATGAGCAGCTCGTCCGCGAAGCGGCAAGCGAGGTCGGACTACCGGAAATCCTCGCCGACCGGCTCGTGAGCGGTTACGGGGAGCTTGCGCCCTGGCCTGAGGTCAACGAGGTGCTGGGGGCGCTGGAGCAGCGCGTCCCGCTCGCCGTCGTCACCAACTGCTCGGAAACATTGGGCCGCCTGGCGGCTGACCGGATCGGTATTGCGTTTGATGTCGTCGTTACCGCCGAACGGGCCGGGTACTACAAGCCGCATGCCCGACCCTACAAGCTCGCGCTCCAGGCGCTAGGCGAGACGGCGGAGGCCGTTCTCTTCGTTGCCGGCTCTCCTTATGATCTGTTCGGCGCAACGGCGATCGGTATGCCGGTCTTCTGGCATAACCGCCGGCGCATGACTGCACCGCCGGGCGCGCCCGCCCCGCTCGCCCAGCACGACAATCTTTACGCACTGCTGCAGATGGTGATCCGCTAGCCGCTGGCGTTTAGCGCTGCCCTGAGGTCCGTGATCAGGTCCTCCGGGTGCTCGATCCCCACCGAGAGCCGCAGGAGATCGGGGGGTGCCGGGCTGTCCGCCCCTTCGACCGAGGCGCGGTGCTCGATCAGGCTTTCCACACCGCCGAGCGAGGTCGCCCGCTTCCAGACGTCGACCCGGGCCGCCGCGGCGATCGCCGCCGCCGCACCGCCACGCACCCGGATGCTCAGCATGCCGCCATAGCCGCCGATCATTTGCCGAGCTGCGGCAGCATGTCCGGGATGCCCGGGCAGCCCCGGGTACAACACTTCCGAGACGTCGGGATGAGCCGCGAGCGCCTCGGCGATCTGTTGCGCCGACCGGCAGGCCCGCTCGACCCGCGGATAGAGGGTGCGCATGCCGCGCAGCAGAAGATAGGCCTCGAAGCTGCCGAGGATGGCACCCCCGCTGCTTCGTCCCGCGACGAGGCGCGCCCAGAACGCGTCCTCTCGCGCCGTCGTCAGCGTACCGGCCATCAAGTCGCTGTGCCCGTTCAAGTATTTTGTTGCCGAATGCATGACGAGATCGGCGCCGAGGCTCAGCGGCCGGCTCAACACCGGTGTCGCGGCGGTGCTGTCGACGGCGAGCAGCGCGCCTCCGGCGTGGGCGATCTCGGCGGCGCCGGCGATGTCGGTCACCGACCATAGCGGGTTCGCCGGCGTCTCGATCCAGACGAGGCGCGTACGGCCGGGACGGACCGCCCGGCGCAGCGCATCGAGCGAAGTCGCATCGACGAACTCCACCGCAAGACCCGAGGCTTCGGCAAAATTCCGCACCCAGCTGCGCAGCCCCCAATACATGACCCGCGGGGCGACGACATGAGCATCGCGCGGGAGGCTCTGGAATACTGCGGCCGCCGCCGCCATCCCCGAGGAGAACAGCAGCGAGGCGGCACCCCCTTCGAGAGCGGTCAAGAGCGCTTGCGGCTGGTCGTAGCTCGGGTTGTCGGCGCGTCCATAACTGCGCCCGCGCCGATACTGGTTATCGGGATCGCGCATGAAGGTCGTCGCTATGTGGACCGGCAGGATAACAGCGCCGGTCGAGGCGTCGGTCCAACCCAGCGCTTGGGCCGCGAGCGTCGCGGGGTGCAGAGATTTGCCGGTCATCGCCTAGTCTTTCGATATATGATCCGAGCCCATCGCTCTCGATCAGGGATCCCAACGCACCGCATGACAACGCGCCGGATGCTGCCGCTCTCCTGCGCAGCGATGTTAGCTAGCCTATTCGTCTTTGCGGCCGAAGCCCAACTTCAGCGCTTTGCCACGTCCGAACTGACCATCGTCAGCGCGACAGGCCCGCATCGATTTACCGTCGAGGTCGCTGAAACCCCGGCACAGATGGAGCAGGGCCTGATGTTCCGGCGGACCATGGCATCCGATGCCGGGATGCTGTTCGACTACAAGACCCCGAAGGTGGCGACGATGTGGATGCGCAACACCTTTATCCCGCTCGATATGCTGTTCGTCGACGCCCAGGGCCGGATCGTCAACGTCCATCAACGCGCCGTACCGCAGTCGCTCGACGTGATTGCCGCCGCCGCACCGGTTCGGGCGGTGATCGAGCTGAACGGCGGCACCGCCGCACGCCTCGGCATCGCGCCTGGCGACCAGGTCCAGCATCCGATCTTTGGCAACACGTCCTAACCACGGGCCTGCAATCATGAATTGAGCCGATTGTTGCCAATGGCTGCACCTGCAGCAAATCTGCAGCAAAACCTCCCGTGGGGGTTGAAAGATGAACGATCCTCGACCCCGCATCCCTGCGCAAATCGACGGGTGCCCGGATTCAGCTTCGGTGCGTCCCTCGAGACGGCCGCCTTGTCCTGAGGAGCCGCCGCAGGCGGCGTCTCGAAGGGCGGCCTCCGCAGGATGAGGAGTTTTCTTAATGCCATCAAAGGGGTTACCGCATGCTGAGAGGTTGCGAAACAATCCCGCTGCCACCCGCGCCGGTCCCGCACCCCCTGTTCCTCCTGTTTTATCAGGTCGAGATCAGGCATCGCCAACTCCTACAATGACACTCCCGCACCCGTTCGGGATGCCTGATGCTCGTACCGATATAGTGTGATTATGGCAACTCGATGGTCTCGATATCGGAGCTTCCGGGTATCGGATAGAAAGACGCCCTGCCAGACCGCGCCGCGCCTGACGATCCCGAATTATGTAGGTGTCTCACCTAACGGAAACCTTGGTCACCTTCGTCACCCTCGCCTCCATCCAGTTGGCGATCAGGCGGCTTGCTAGGGCATAGGTTGTGAACTCAACAA
>Ga0209217_1000175_pt1 | contig 15364 bp, 18 predicted proteins | sample JacPinW_OM3H0_M2_FD_187957 | JGI IMG/M metagenome (GOLD analysis project Ga0209217, IMG submission 187957) | Forest soil microbial communities from Algoma, Ontario, Canada - Jack Pine, Ontario site 1_JW_OM3H0_M2 (SPAdes) (version 2) | ecosystem: Environmental > Terrestrial > Soil > Boreal...
CTCAGTCGAGCGCAATAATTCGCGATCCAGAGTAGCTCAGTGGTAGAGCGGTCGGCTGTTAACCGATTGGTCGTAGGTTCGAATCCTACCTCTGGAGTGTTAAGTCATTTGTATTCAACTACTTACTATTAGACACGAGTCCGCAAAAATGTGTTTCTCGTAGGTCGAGCCGCGAGCCCGACCCTTTGGACCCTTTTTAAGCGGATAGAGGCTGGAGCGCTCGGTTAGGCGTTAGTGGATATCAGCGAAAATCCTCCCGTGGCGGCGTGAACACCTGGACCTCCTCCGCGTCCTCAATAATCTCGATGCTGTGCTCGATGTTCGCCGGGATGGCGTAGGTGTCGCCGGGACCCAGCTCATGTCGTGAGTCGCATGTAAGCATACAGATGCGACCCGAGAGAATATAACCGGTCTGCTCGTTCGGATGCGAGTGAAACGGGATTACGTTCTCTTTTCGGTAATGCATCTTGGTGACCATCGACTGTGGCCCAACGGCCAGGAGATCGAAGGCGACACCAAATGAGTTTCGCTGCTTGGCTTCGCTAAGCTTGACGATGTGAATCATAGTTTCTTTTCGCTGGCTGATCGAGAATGCTGGTCAGTGTCGACCGCTTGAGAAAATTGTTCGTTTAATGTCGGAGTGCTTCAGCAGGAGAGATTCGCGTGGCATAACGCGCTGGAATTAGACATGCAATCACGGCGATAACGGCAAGGACCAACGGCACCGTAATAAAAGTAAACAGATCGGTGGAAGACACGGCGAACAGCAGACTCGACATAAGACTCGTGACAAACCCTGAAACCACCAGACCGGCCGCCGCGCCGATCGAGACGAGAACTAATCCGGGGCGAACGGCAAGGAGCAAAATATCGCGGATTTGCGCACCAAGAGCCATCCGAATGCCAAACTCCTGGACGCGTTGTTTCACCAGAAAAGCGGTGACGCCGTAAATGCCCAGGCTGGCGAGAAACAGCGCTAGGGCAGCAAATGTGGACATAAGAAACAAAGCTAATCGACGTCGTGCCATGGAACTGGAGATCAACTCATCCATGGTTGTTACGCCATAAACCGGAAGCTCCGGATCAATTTGCTCCACAGTGCGGGTCACGAGCTGTCTTGTCGTGGTAAGGTTCGCAGAGGTGCGGAGAAAGACTGCAAATAATTGCCTCGAGCGCTGAAGAATCGATCCGTATAAGCGTGGTTCTGGCGCTTGATCCAACCCGTGGTCCAGCACATCGCCGACCACGCCGATAATTTCAGAGTCGGTGGTTGCCCTGCCAGTGTCTCTGCCGGTGTCTCGCACGTGTTGTCCAATCGGATCTTGTTGCGGGAAGAATTTTCGCACGAACGCTTCATTGACAACGACAACGTTGGTTGCGCCATAATCATCATGATCCGTGAAAACGCGTCCTTTCCTTAGCGGAAGCTTCAGGAGATCGAAATAATTTGGGCTCACCGCGCCGAAATCAGCGGTGTACTCTTCCTGGGCGGAGGTAGCATTGCCTGGAAATGAGAACGCGATCAAATTAAAAGAATTGAGCGCACGTGTGCTCAAGAATGGAACACTTGTGGTCAACCCAACCGCAACGCTCTGCACACCTGGTGCGGCCTCCAAGCGCTGAACTAATTCGCGCGCGAGTCGCGCGCGCTGCGGCGGATTCAAATAATGATTGGCGTCGGGGTTGTTTGGCCGCGGGATCCAGATTTGCGCGACAGTTACACCGCGCGGATCAAAGCCCGGTCGTTCGCGAAGCATCGCCGAAAAACTCCGGATCAATAATCCTGCGCTGATCAACAAGACCACGGACAAAGCGACCTCCAACGTCACTAGCGCTGCCCGGGAGCGGCTTTGACGAATCCCGTGTTGTCCGCCGGTGCGGCCGCCTTCTTTCAAATCGTGATTTGGGTCGGTCATCGTGGCGTGAAATGCCGGACCTAGCCCGAACAGAATCCCACTGAAGACCGACAGCACAAGGGCCAGAGCGATTACTCGCCAGTCGCCATGGATTTCATTTAGCCGAGGGACCTCTTGAGGCAGCAACGCGAGCAACGAGCTGCGGGCGAATCGCAAGACGAGTAGAGCTGCCGCCGCGCCGGTCAAAGAGATGAGCACACTCTCGGTCAGGACCTGACGCACCAGTCGAGAGCGCGAGGCTCCAAGCGCCTGACGAATCGCAAATTCGTGCATTCGCGTCAACGAGCGTGCGATCAGGAGGGTGGCAACGTTCACACACACGATTAGCAGAACGAAAGCTACTGCGGCCAGCAACACGATCAGCATTGGGCGCACCTCGCCGGTAAGACTCGATTGCACAGGCTCAATTCGAAGCTCCCAGCGTGACTGGCTAGGATAGTCGGTTGGATAGCTCTGCTGTGATTGCCTAACGAATGCGTCCAGTCTTTGTTGCGCTTCTTTGATGGACAATCCGGGCTTGAGCCGTCCGATTGCACCGGGAATAAATCGGAGACCTCGAACCGGCGGAACCGGAAACGGCGCAGCAACGAATCCTGCGGCCGTCCAAACTTCCACATCACCGCTAAGACCTTTACCGGGATGACGAAAATCAGGCGGCATCACCCCGATGATCGTGTAGCCATCCTCGTCCAAGCGAATTCTTTTGCCGATCACGTTTGGATCGCCGCCGAACTGTCGTTTCCACAATGCGTCACTTATCACCACGGGATCCAAAAAACCTGGGACCCAATCTGCTTGGGTGTATGCACGTCCCAATGCGGGTTTCGCCCGCAGCATGTCAAAATAACTCGGACTCGTGCCGAGCATCTCGACGCGCTCCACCCGTTCGCCACCGGTTAGAGCGGTGGGGACTGGGAAGATCACGCTAATCTGCTCAAAAATGTCCGAATGCTGGCGCAAATCTTCGAATTCCGGCACAGACATGCCGACATTCCTAGCTCCAGCGCGATCGTCAAAAATTTGAACCAGTCGCTCCGGCTGAGGAAATGGCAGCGGCTGGAGAAGGACTGCCTGAACGAGCGTGAAGATGGCGATGTTGCCACCAATTCCGAGCGCCAAAGTCATCACGCTAACGAGAAGAAAAGCCGGCGTCTTTACAAGTGTTCGCGCAGCATAGCGCAAATCGGCGATGAGATTTTCCATAAATTTGTTTCTTGCTCTTTGTAACGGAGAGGCGACATTCCACAAGTTCATTATTATCACAATGATATTGCCGTTTTCGCACGATTCTGCTATTCGTTGGGAAGAGGTTTTAGGAGTACTTTTAGGAGGTTCCCTTGCTCGATGATTTGCGCGCCCTCGTAGAATTTGCCCAGGCCGGGTCCATAGCCCGTGCTGCCGATCGTCTATTCCGAACGCCCTCAGCGATTACCCGGCAAGTGCAAAGGCTGGAGGCTGCATTGGGTGCCGAGTTGCTCGACCGCTCGGTAAAGCCGCCGCGTCTGAACTCGCTTGGCTCCAGGGTACTCGAACAAGCGCGAGATCTGTTGCAGCGGACGGAGACGCTGAAATCTCTTACGTCGCGCGACGCCGAACCTCAGGGCCTCTTGCGCATCGGACTCGCGCATCCTCTGGCCGAGGGGACGCTTATCGAACCTATTCGGGCGCTGACAGAAAAATACACCAAGGTCAGACTGCAGATATTGAGCGAGCGCACGAGTGAATTATTTAATCGGATGCTCGCGGGTGAGCTCGACGTTGCAGTCGTGCCTCTTCCAGAAGGTAAAACCGCGCCTCCACCACTTTTGACGAATATTATCGCGACGGACCGCGTGGAGATCGTTCAAGGCCCGGCCGGCAACATCGACGGCGATTGGAAAAGCTTAGGCCGAGCCCCCTGGGTGCTCAATCCGCCGGGGTGCTTCCTTCGGGCAAAGCTCATCGATCGGATGGAGCGTGCCGGCTTCACCCCCATGATTGCTGCTGAAATTCACAACATGCATCTTCAGCTGGCGTTTGTTCAGGCAGGATATGGAGTCGGGTTACTGCCAGCGCGATTTATTGCCGGGAACAATTCTCTCGATAAGGTTGGAGTGTTGCGCCCCGCATCTTTTGAGTTGCACATGTCCGTCGGGATAGTGCGGGTTGGACAACTCGGCGCCTTGGAGAGCGCCGTCGGACTTTTGGAACAAGGCATTCGGCATTTATTTCAGGCAGCCAACACAAGGAAGCCCGTAACGAGGACCCGAAGGAGCGCACCTGCGAATCGGCGGAAGGCGCGACCGCGCAAATAGTCTCCGTGCGCCGCCTCAGGCCTTGACAACGAGATCGATCTCGACGCAGGCCCCAAGTGGTAGCGCGGCAGCCGCGATCGTCGTACGGGCGGGGAAGGGCTGACTGAAATATTTTGCGTAGATGCCATTCATCTCGGCGAAGTCAGTCATGTTCGTCAGAAACACACCGGCGCGCACGACATCATCAAAGCTCTTGCCGGCCGCCTTCAGAACCGCCGATAGATTTTGGAAGATGCGCTCCGTCTCGGCAGCGATACCCCCCTCGACCACCTTGCCAGTGGCCGGGTCCTGGCCGACCTGGCCGCTGAGGTAGAGGAAACCACCGACTTCGATCGCCTGGGAAAACGGGCCGACCGGCGGCGTGAGTTCGGGCGAGGTAATTGCGATCCTGCTCATGGAAAACTCCTTTGGATACTGGGCTAGATGGTCAGAACGGTGGAGCCGGAGGTGGCGCGCGCTTCCAATGCCTGGTGGGCGTCTGCAGCGTCCTTGAGCGCAAAGCGCTGATTGACGTTAATGCGCACCTTTCCCGAAGCGATCAAATGCCCGCAATGCAGCGCGGTCACCTGGCTGTGCCGCCCCGACGCCATCGATGTATTCAAAGCCCTCATGCTACTATAATTTACAATTCACCAACGACAGCATCGGGTTCATGAGTGCGTTGGCCCGAGCTCTATAAATATTGGCGCGCGCTCCTTGAATACGTACAAGAATTTCATCTTAAAATAATTTCACGAATCAATTCAATGCCCAGAACTTTTCTGTATTCACTCCGTTCCACTCTTTTCGTGTTCTGAAACTCGGTGCTACCGATTACCTTCCTGGCCACATATTCTCCCTCGATGCCTTTATCGCCGATGTTCCCACCATAAGCCGCCATGTTTTTAAAGGTGAGATATAAAAATATATTGGGCTGATCCGGTGATTTTGGACTGGCCTGGAAGACCTTGTAATCGATGATTAACCCAGCTTTCTTCATCGATTCCATGGTCGGCTTCCATGTCGAATTTAGCCAAGCGATGTACTCTGGAAAGCGCCCGTACTCTACTTGTATGTAGTTCACCTCAGTGACCGGGCCGTCAGTATACTGGCGGTCATTCTGGGCAAGTGCATCCCGGGTAAGTGTATCCTGGGCACGTGCATCAAGCGAAAGTGAGGAAGCCGCGAGACACATGGATAAGATAATAGTTTTACTCATTTTCTCTTGTGACGGAGAACCGACAGTTCCACAAGTTCATTATTATCACGATAATAGTACCATCTGCGCACGATTCTGTTATTCGTCGGGAGAACGCTTTAGGAACTCTCAGCGCCGCCGCTCTCGCCGTGTCCGCGGCTATCGATTGTGAGTACGTTGATCCCCGCGGCCGCGAGCTGCGCAACGCCTTCGGTCCCGAAGAAAACAAAACGCTCGGACGCCAGGACGACCTAATCAACAGATACCGAGCAGATCTGACAAACCGCAGCGGGTAGTAGTTCTTCTGTATCGCTCGAAGATTCGTCATCGTAGTTGGCGGCCGAGCGCCCTCTGCGAATTATTCTGGTCAGATTTAGTGCGAACCCCTGCTTTTGCCTAACGAACCAGTGCGATCCGAGCGAATTAATGTAATACAAAAACCCGGAGCCTACAGGGCTCGAACCCACATTCTATGGCTTTCCAACTGTCAGCAAAATTGCCAGCAGACGGCAGTGAAAGAGCACACGCGAATAGTGGCAGAGCTCGCTTGATTACTCAGGTATAACCTGTTTAACTTGAGGCGAATATAGGGGAAGACAGCGCCGAATCCTACCTCTGGAGCCATAACGTTATGATGTTGAGGAATTTACGTCGACGCCCCATCGACGCGGTGGAGTCTTGCACGAATTCTTGAACTCGACGGCTCCGACTTTACCCCCGAACCGTTTCGAGCACACAGGAGGTCGCCGGAGTTGATCCATCCGATGGCACCTTCAGCTCGAACCATCTTCATGGGTGAATCACAATTGTAAAAATGCAGCTTCCAGAACGAACCAAATCCCGCACTTTTTTGTTGAACTTCCCGCGGTTGGCTTTGAGTTGCTTCAAAAACTGGGGGTGGTACCGATGCGCTGCCGAGAGCGGATCGTGTTTTGCGCTCCATTTGATAAATTCAAATAGAACAGGGATTAAGTCCAAGCCCTTCTCAGTGAGAGTGTAAATGTCTTTTCGTTGATCCTCCCCGTGCGGAGATTTCTTGATTACCTCGATCCTCTCGAGAAAGTCCAGGCGCGAAGCGAGGATATTGGTCGCAATGCCTTCCTCGGCTTTTAAAAACTCGCCATAGGTTTTTTTCCCAAGAAAAACCATATCCCGAACGATCAAGAGCGACCACCTGTCGCCCAGTGATTCGAGAGCGAAATTCACAGGGCAGTGCGAGCGGTAGTCGGCCTTCGGTTTTTTTGCCGTTCTTTTCGTCGGAGTCAATATACTCACTTGCACGCAACAAGTAAAATATCAAAAGATCACTTGCACAGTGCAAGTGAGCGGTGCATGTTAAGCATCGCAAAGCAAAGGATCTCATCATGCAAAACGATCAAACCTATCTGATAACAGGCGGCTCAAGGCCATCGAGTTCGCGTTTGGACCAACCGGGCTATTTCAAAACTAGAAAATTATGAAAACTCAAAATTTCTTTATTGATCTGACTCAACGCCCACCCCGGAGTTTTCGCGTTCGTTTGGGCAACTACGTGGTTTTGGCCCGCATGCTCGACAAGGGCCGGGCGACCCTCGCCGGGAAGAATGGCGAATATGAATACAATTCCACAACCGACCAGCGCCTGGTGCAATTTCTTGGCTTCGATCCCGATGCCTTGTTGAAGGAATTGGCAACCGGCAAAGGTGACGGGGAAATGCTCGAATGGGTTCAGGCCCATTCCAAGACCCCGCGCGCTCCATGGGAAATCGAGGCCTGGTCTGCCTTCATGGAAAAACGCGGACCGGACAGCGACGCCGAAACACTTGCGTTCTTTGCCGAATTGCTGGGCCGGCTTTCCAAAACCCGGGAAGACGTCAAAACCTGGTTCGAATTCGGCGAACTCGATGACTACGTCAGCTTTGGAGGAAAAGCGTAAGTCTCACATTCTCAAAATAAGGAAAATAAAGACAAGGGAGAAACATATGAGTAACAAGCAAGGACAAAAATTGGCGGGAAAAATCGCGGTCATTACAGGCGGAAACAGCGGGATTGGCTTGGCCACGGCCAAGCGCTTCGTGGAAGAAGGGGCGCACGTCGTGATTACTGGCCGACGAGAGAAAGAGCTGAAAGAGGCCGCAGCCTTGATCGGCAGAAACGTCACGACGGTCGTGGGCGACGTAACGCGCTTAGAAGATCTGGATCGGCTCTTTGTCGTCGTGAAAGAAAAATATGGTCACATCGACGTCCTCTTCGCAAATGCCGGCTGGGGTGAAGTCGCACCGCTCGAGACGGCTACCGAAGCTCATTTCGACAAAACCTTCGACTTAAATGTAAAGGGAACATTCTTCACGGCGCAGAAGGCCCTTCCCCTCTTTAAGGATGGCGGCTCGATCATCCTGACCTCTTCGGTCGCGAACGTAAGGGGAGATTCAGCGTTTAGCGCCTACGCCGCTAGCAAGGCAGCCGTGCGCTGCTTCGCTCGCGGCTGGACGGTGGAACTAAAGGATCGCAAGATTCGTGTGAATTCGATGAGTCCTGGCCCAATCGAAACTCCAGCCTTGGAGAACGCGGGCCTCACCGCTGAACAGGTAGAACAGGCGGCAGCTCAGTTCGCCTCGCAGGTTCCGCTCGGCCGCAGGGGCAAGCCCGAAGAAGTCGCTGCTGCCGTCGTATTCCTTGCTTCCGATGAAAGTTCTTACATCACCGGCGTGGATCTCGCCGTCGATGGAGGCATGGCACAGGTCTAACAAGAAGAAGAGGCCTTCCTTTTCGGACGGAGGCTCGCTGAAAGACCTTAATCAAATACACACTAACCAACTAAACGAAGGATTTAATATGAACGCTAACGAACAAATCATTAGAGAGACGTGCGCGGCCGCAGAAGGCCGAGCGTTAGATACCGAGAAGTTTGTCTCCGCGTTTTCTGAAGACGGATACATGTGGGATATGGCTTCAGGCACGAAGTTCCTCGGGAAAGGCATTGGTGACTGCATTGCCGCCTTAGCAAGTGCATTCCCCGACGTCCACCGCGAGATATTAAAAGTCCACGTCGCGGGCGACGTCGTCATCGTCGAGCTGGCAATCCGGGGAACGCACCAAGGCGAGCTGAAGCTTCCTTCGGGAACCATAGCTCCCACCGGTAAGAAGATAGATTTCCCGTCGTGCGATGTTTTTCACCTCGAGAATGGGAAGATCAAATCGTTTCATTGCTACAATGAAGCTGCCTTGATGCTGCAACAACTCGGTGTCGGTCCTAGCTGAATGACCGACACCACGCGATCCGATGTGAGAGAAATGGAGGAATTTCGATGAACACAGAAAAGAATATTCAGATTGTTAAGGATTTTTTTGCAGCACTTGGCAGCGGCGATAAGCAACGTCTGCTGGCGTTGTCTGCCGAGGAGATTGAGTGGATTATTCCAGGCGAGGACTGGCCGCTGGCCGGCACGCACCGCGGGCACGCGGGATTGACGGATTTGCTTCAGAAGGCCTCCGCCAAGTTGGAAACTTCCTACCCAGAGCCCCCCGAATTCGTAGCGCAAGGCGACCGGGTGATGGTCGTCGGCTTCGCCAAGGGGAGAATCATCGCCACAAATAATACGTTCGAGGACCATTGGGTCTTCGCCATAACCGTTCGAAATGGTAAACTGACGAACATCCGGGAGTATATCGACACGCAAGCACTGGCGCGGGCCTCCGAGATGGACGCGAGCCCCAGGCCCTGACCCATCGACACCGATGCCACACGAAACGATTCCCCAGCATGAGCGAATTGAAATGAAACAAGTTGTCCTCATAACCGGCGGCACCTCGGTGTTGGCCTAGGCTTGGCCGAAGCCTTCATGAATCAGGGCGCTGCGGTAGCTGGTTTGCGGTCGATCAGAAGCAGCTCTTGAGCGCTTCTACCGCGCGCACTCAGACGCGTTAGCCATCAAGGCCGACGTGACTATCGGTGAGGCGAGAATCGCCATGTTGAAATCGGTCGCAAGAAGACTGTGGCAAACGAGCTGAATAAAGCCGGCTATCGCACTCGTAACGGCGGCAAATTCTCACCTTCAACAGTTAGTGATCTCCAAGAACGAAGTGGAAATCGACCTCTGCTACCTTCCCTCTTCTAAAGACATGTCAAAAAGGGACCGGAGTCTACGGGGTCCGGTACCATTTTGTCATTTGAGCCTTTTCTTCACCCGAACCTGACCGCGGACCTCCGTCGTCTGACCTCTGATTGCCTGGGTCGAGCCCCTAAGCCGAAGGGGTCCGAACCTTTTTGACATTGACCTCAAAACGCGATGCGAAGTCGGTCAAATATCGGCATTTTTGCGGGTTACGGACCCTTCATTTGATACCCTTTTGGCAGTGCTGCGAAAGCCAGCCGAAAGGAATACGAGATGGCTGCCGGAGAGCTTCATGTTGAGCTTTCTATGACGGCGTCGTGATAACGGAAGCAGGGACACATCCGAAGGGTGCTGGATGTATGGCCCGGACACGAGACTCGGCAGCAGGTCAGCTTGGCCCTTGTTGAAGATTTGATCGTAGATGACGTCAAGCGCATATCGGATGTGATCTCTTCTGGTCATGACTTAGTGTTTGAAGTTCCAGTCTCGTCATCGGCGGCCGCGGCAAGCAGCGCCTCGACCTTTACATCAAGTTCTCGAGCAATTTCTAGTGCCTTCGCGTTCGCATAGGGTTCGAGAAAACTCGCCATCCTCTCGTAGGAAAGGTGAACGCCGTCTGGACGTTCATCGACAAGGACCGTCACGGGCGCATAAGAGCCTGCGTCGGGCACATGCTTTGCCATTTCTTTCATGATAAGCGGATTGCCTATCACAAGCCGCACCATCTTCGGCTTGTCGAGTCCGGTTTCCTTGCGTAGCACCGCGCCGTGATCAAGTTCAATGAACAACATCAATCCTGTCGGGCCCATGTCTCGACCGATCACCTTCTCTAATTCAGAGAAATTACCTGCCGACTTGGATGCTTTCGCGAACTCGATCAAATCCAGCCGCCCAACGCCCGCCTTTAATGTAGCTACGACAGCGTCGAATGGCTTGGTAGACCTCACGCTGAGTCGCTCGATCTCAACCTTTCGGATGGTTGTGTTTTCGCTCATGTTCTTTCCTTTCAACTAGATGCAGATACTTCACCCTTGGTTCTAACTAAAGGGCAACTCACCATCTTGTCTCCAAGTAGAGTCTCTAATGCTCCATAGTGAGAACCATCCGGAATCGTGCTTTTCCTTCCATCATGCGAGCATAGGCGTTAGCCGCCTTTTCAAGCGGCATGGTTTCGATCATGGGCCGAACGTTCTGGAGAACACTGAATTCAAGGGTGTCCTGATTATCGATCGCTTTGCCGGTTAAACTGCCGTGGATCGATCGAGTACCGAAGATCAAGGGCATCGTGCTGACTGGTATGGGGTCCGGCGCCACGCCAACCACAATAAGTTTACCCCGCACGGCGAGCCCCTCTATTATAGAGGCGATAGCCTTGCCACTGGGAGCTGTCGCCAGAATTGCATCGGCTCCTCCCATTTTCTGAAGAGCCTTGGCTCCATCTTCTGCTCCAGTGTCGATGTAGGTGTGGGCGCCAAGATCCTTCGCTAGCTTTTCTTTGTCCGCTCCGCGTCCCAAGGCCACCGTCTGGAATCCCATGCGTTGCGCGAACTGCACGCCGAGGTGGCCGAGACCACCCAGGCCCTGGATCGCGACAAGGTCCCCGGAGCGCAGTCCGGCATTGCGAAGCGCGTTGTATGTCGTAATGCCAGCGCACAAAAGCGGAGACGCCTCCGTGGATGAAAGTTCATCGGGTATCAAGGCGAGAGCACGGGCCTCGGCGATCATCACCTCTGCATACCCGCCATCGGCTGTGATACCGGGAATGACCGGATGTAAGCAATTCACGAAGTCGCCACGCTGGCAAGGTTCACATTCACCGTCCTGGCCTCCGAAGAATCCCACTCCAACCCGCTGCCCCATTTTCCATTTGGAAACGCCCGGGCCAACCGCTTCAATGCGGCCTACCACCTCATGTCCAGGCACTCGTGGCAGAGTCAGGCCCGGAAACTGTCCTTCGACTGTTGCGGTGTCGGAATGGCAGACACCACATGACTCGACACGCAAGCGCACCTGGCCTGGCCCTGGGTCAGAAACTCGTAACTCAACCATTTTCAGTTGTCCTGGTTTGCTCACTTGCATTGCTTTGTAAGTTTTCATCACTCTGTCTCCCGCTTCTTTGTTCTTTCTAGCTCTGGTTTGGCTCATGATGGAAATCGCTTTCGATTGAGGCTACAAAGCGCTGGCCTTGACGCTGTTTATGGCTGTGTTGTCCCAATAACAGTCCAGGCGCGAGATCTTGCCATGTGTATCGAAACGCAGAATGTAAGCGTGGGGTATGAATACGACCTCACCCTTCTTTGCAATGCCAGGCACATCCGATGGCACGGGCCCGCTCATTATGGCCTGGATCACAACGGTATTTCCTTCGGCGAGGATCATCTCGTCTACTTCGACTCGAAAACCCGGGACGGCCTGCGGAAAGGCCCGCCAGATGGCATCAAGGCCGCCTCGAATCGGCACGACACTCTTGCGGCCGTATGGAGCGTATCGTCCTAACGCACCATCAGCGCAAACAGCGAGCATGCCTTCGACATCATGGGCGTCATAGGCGGTTAAAAAACTTTGAGCGATTGATTTCAAATCTTTCATTTCATTTTTCATCTTGTTGTTTCTCCTTCTGCAAATGAATGCTCGGATCACTCATCGTACGGCGCGGCCGACATTAACTGTGATGCCGTTGGGATTGGCTGACCGTGCAATGTGCAGCCGGCGGTGCGCGCAACATCGTCGCTCCAAGTTAGGACCTGGGCGGCCGGGTTATTCCGACACTGTTCGACCAACAGCTTTCTAAATTCGGTTTTGAAGTCCATCCGCGGATACCTGTCGAGCACTTCCTCGACGATCTGCGGCGGCACTTGATCAAGGCCTAGACCAAACAACTCCAGTCCGGCGCCGAGGTGGACTACTGCTATCTCGTCTGCCAGCCGAGTTGCGATTCCGGGAGAGGTATGGAGTGCGATTGCTTCCCAAACTAAATCGGCGCGTTCTGGCGGCACCTGATGTTTCGAGCAGAACTGGCGAGCAGCATCCGCCCCATCCACCTCAAAACGATTTTCGCGTTGGTAGGCAGGAACTAGTCCGAGGTCGTGCAAAGCCGCGGCACAAAAAGCGGCTTCTTCATCGATTACCGAACGGCCCAGGCCCCTGACAGCAAGGCTACCGAAAATGTATGTTCGAAGACAATGTGTGCAAAGAAACTCCGGTGAACTGGCCTCCAATAAGTCGACAGCGGCATTGCATAGCGCCGTATCCGGAATTGTAACACCGGCTACGGATTTCAAACGTGCCAAGGCCATAAGTCTAGTACTGAAACCATCCTTTAAGCGCCTCGTCCTTCTCATCAGTGTAAGGCGGAAAGAGATGGTCGATCGCAACGTCGGGCGGCGAAATCAGCATCGATTTGGGATGCGTGAGGGAGTCGAAGCCGTATTTGCCGTAGTACTGTCCTATGCCAGACGGCCCCGTTCCGCCGAATGGCATGCTTTCTACGAACAATTCGATGTTGACTTGGTTTACTGCGCCACCGCCGTACGATAATTCGGCGACGAATCGGTCGATCGTCTTCTGGTCGCGGCTGAAAATGAATGCTGCAAGCGGGTGTGGCGTCGACTTAATGTGGCCGAACGCTTCGTCGAGCGTTCTATAAGTAAGGATCGGCAGGATCGGTCCGAAAATCTCGTCCTCCATGATCTTGTCTTCCCAAGTAACGGGATAAAGAATCGTAGGATCAAGGTACCGCGCTTCTGGATCGGACTTGCCGCCGACGATTACCTTTGCGGGGTCGACCAGAGAGGCGAGCCGGGAAACCGCACGCGAATTAATGATGCGCGAATAGTCGGGATTGGATTTCGGATCATCACCGTAAAGCTCGACCAGGGCCCTCTTGGCTTCTGCGACGAAGGCGTCTGCGATAGACTCATGGACATACGCATAGCCCGGCGATGTGCACCATTGGCCGCCCCAAGCCATCGCGCCCCAAACAATCTTCTTCGCAGCGTCTGGTATATTGGCGGTCTGGTCCACCAGCGCCGGATTAATCCCACCGAGTTCGAGCAAGACCGGTGTTAGGTTTTCCGCGGCCGCTCGCGCTACAACTTTACCTACATTGGTGCTGCCAGTGAAAAAAATGAAATTGAATGGCAACTGCAAAAGCTCGGTGTTCTCCTCGCGACCGCCAGGCACCGCGACCACTGCTCTCGGATCGAAATATTTCGGGACAAGCTCTAGGAGCAGCTTAGCCGTCGCTGGGAGCGCCTCACTCAGTTTGAGGACGCAGGTGTTGCCGGCAGCCAACGCGGCGATCGCTGGGCGAATTAGCAGTAACAAAGGACCGTTTGACGGGCCCATGATGAGCGCCACGCCGAATGGTTCTCGATAAACCATCGCTTTGTGGCCGGTCTTGGCCAGGAAGGTTGGAACGGGCGCGGCAACCGGTTCCATCCAGCTCTTTAACTGGCTCTTTTGAAATTCGACTTCGCCGATACATGCTAATGTTTCAAAGACATATTCCTGTTTGGCTGTCTTGAAATCCGCGGCGACCGCTTTTTGCAAACGGGGTTCGTTCTCGACGATCATCCGCGCCATGCGGTCAAGCTGTTCAATTCGCCACTCGTAATTTCGGGTCGTGCCGGTTGCGAAGTAGCGCTTCTGCCGATCGAATAGCTCCTTAAATGTATTCATGGTGACCGTGATTATGGTTTGCGTTGGCTAGGCTGCGGTCGCAGCCGCGCTTTCCGGCTTCGTCACGTCGAGGCTCACCGACGTTGCTCCAGCGAGCGTGATACTTTTTGGGTCGCGTGCCGCGGCGTAAACTTTGCGCGCGCCGGCGGCGAGCAGCTCTTGCACAAATGCCAGACCTAGGCCGCGGTTTGCGCCGGTTACGAATGCAATTGAGTCACGGATTTTCATGTAAGAATCAGTTTGCGCTGCGCTCGGTTGCGCGGTAGCGCTGATTCGCGATTGCGGTGGTGCATTGCTTGCACCATCATGGAATTGTGATTTTACAACTTCGCGCGTTCCTAGCCGTCATCGAAGAGGGTAGCCTTCACCGTGCCGCGACACGGTTGAGTCTGTCGCACTCGGCCCTGTCAAGGCAGATGCAAGCGCTGGAACACGAATTGGGCGGAAAATTGCTGGAACGCAGTTCCACCGGGGTGCAGCCAACTGCAGGCGGTTATGCCTTGGCGACAAAGACCGCGGCCTTGCTCGCGAGCTACGACTCCACGATGGCCGACGTCCGGCACCTGGTGCGGGGCGAGACCAAGCAACTACGAATTGGGTACCTTGCTTCGGCTTTTGAAGAATACCTCGCTCCGGCGCTGGAAAGGGTTCGCCAGATTCATCCGCGAACAAAGGTGAAATTACTCGACCTTTTCCCCGGAGAGCAAATTACAGCGCTGCGCCAAGGCGAAATTGACATCGCTCTTACGCAAGAGATCGGGGATCTGCTAGGACGCGATTTTTATACGCGACAATTGGCTGTGACCGAAAGCATTGTCGCTCTGCCTGCCGGACATCCGCTGGCATTGCGAAAGCATGCAAAGATTGCCGAACTGAAAAATGAAACGTTTGTCTGTGGAACTGAGGACCGAGTGCCAAGTTATCGCCGCCGGCTTGCGCAGATTTGCCGCAATTGCGGAAAGTTTAGGCCCAAGCTGATCGATGAGAGTGGGGACCTCTCCTGCAAACTGATGGTGGTGGCGAACGAAGGTGCGGTCGCGTTAATTCCTGCTTACATGCGTCACCGTGGCGTTCCAGGGGTTGTCATTATCCCGGTTGCCGACGCGAAAGCAACCTGGAGACTGTTCGTCGTCTGGCAGCGGGGAAAAACCGGCGGGGCACTGCGGACTTTGCTTGACTGGCTTCCAGCCAAAGCAGCCACTT
>Ga0209217_1000178_pt1 | contig 15113 bp, 11 predicted proteins | sample JacPinW_OM3H0_M2_FD_187957 | JGI IMG/M metagenome (GOLD analysis project Ga0209217, IMG submission 187957) | Forest soil microbial communities from Algoma, Ontario, Canada - Jack Pine, Ontario site 1_JW_OM3H0_M2 (SPAdes) (version 2) | ecosystem: Environmental > Terrestrial > Soil > Boreal...
TCGGGGTCACGCGCCACGGATCGCGAAAAAAGTAAGCGAGCCACAAAGTGACGAACACAGCGGCCCAGGCGGCACTGACCCAAAAGAAGAACAAGACGAGAGTTGCAACCGCCCCGGCCAGAACGAATTTGAAGCCGTCCGGGTGCACCGGGGTAAAAAATCGTCTGAGCACGATGAACGCGGTCGAGGCTCAGCTACCTTCGCGGCGCCAAGCCGCGAGCAGGCCGCCAACGATCAGCAGCAGTGCCGCGACACCCGGCAGCAACGGCGTCTCGCTGAAGCCGCTGACGGTGTAGTCGCCGTTGGCGCGAAATCCCATCCAGTTTCGTCCGGACGCCACCCGGCCGGGCGAAACCCTGCGGATATCAGGGATCGTCCCGGCACCTACCCAGAAGACACCGCCGCCGGTCGCTGCGACAATCGGAGCCAGCTTCTCCGGCGTGCTGCGGACATCGGCGAACTCGACAGGGTTGAGCGGACCGGCCGCGGCGAGCGCCGTGCGGCTGCCGTCGGTCACGCGGTAGAGCCCCATTTCGCTGATCGGCAAGCTGCCGGTGCTGCGGCCGCCGCTCTCCGGCGACAAAGTCAAGCTCCGCTTGGATCCATCCGGCGCCGTCACCTCGACCGGGCGGTCATCGGGGTCGAGCGACTGCCGGGTGATGACCAAACGGTCGCCTTCGACCACAGCGCGCAGGTCATTTTCTTCCAGATCAGGTTCCTTCATCAACCAATAGGCAAGGCGTCGCAATAGCTCCGCTTGCGGACCACCGCCTTCGAAACCGCGCGCCCAGAACCACATCTGGTCGGAGAGCAGCTGCGCCACCCGCCCCTTCCCGACGCGGTCGAGAACGAGAAGCGGGCCGCCGTGGTCGCCGCTCATGATTGTTGTGCCGTGATGGACCCGCGCCTCGACCTGGCGAAACCAGCGTCCCCAGCTCGGTTCGCCATCCGCTGCACCCGCCCCGGGCAACCCCTCGGTTACCGGATGCCGGCGGCCGAGGTCCGTGACCCGCGCCTTGAAGCCTTCTTCAACGACGTCTCCGGTGGGCTCGGTCGGCAATATTGCTCCGAGAGGAGTGCGGGCAAGGCTCAGCGGCGTGCCAAAGCTCGGACCGACAGCTTCCAGAAAAGCCCCCCCGTTGCGGACATAGCGCGCGACATTCTCGAGATAGGCCTGTGGGATCACCCCTCGTCGGCTGTACCGGTCGAATATGATCAAATCGAACTCGTCGAGCTTTACATCGAACAACTCACGGATCGGAAACGCAATCAGCGACAATTCGCGGATCGGCGTGCCGTCTTGCTTTTCGGGCGGCCGCAGGATCGTGAAATGAACGAGATCGACCGATGGATCGGATTTGAGGATGTTGCGCCAGACGCGCTCTCCGGCATGCGGTTCGCCAGAAACAAGCAACACCCTCAACCGATCACGCACGCCATTCACGACGACAACCGCGCGATTGTTGTCGAGGGTCAGCTCTTGCGGCCCAGGCTCGACCTCGATTTCGATTACGTTGGGCCCGCCATGATCGATTGCGACCGGCAGCGGGACATTTCGATCGATCGGTACGGCGACTTGATGTGGGGCGCCGCCGTCCTTGCGCCATGTGACCTTCGCTTGGCTCGAAGCCCCTTCCGGCTTCTTGGGGGATCTCTCGGGCAAATCCTCGACGCGGATTGTAAGCTTCAGCTCCTTGCCAACGAGGCCGAAGCTCGGAGCCTGGTTGATGACCAGTCGTCGGTCACCCTCGTCGGGCCGTCCGGAAAGCACGGCGTGGAGCGGCGCGCCGATCGCTTCTGCGGCTGCGCTTACCTCACCGCCGGGCGTGTCGTGCACCTGTCCGTCGGTGATCATCACAACCCCGGCGAGGCGCTGGCGCGGCACATCCGACATCGCGCGATCGAGTGCAGTGAACAGTCTCGTGCCGTCGCTACCGGCCCCGGGCTGCGGCTTTCCGGCGCGGATGACGCGGAGGTCGAGGTCGCGCTCGCGGGAGAGCTGGTCCTTCAGCGCCGCCAGCGCTGCCTCGGTGGCGCGTTGGCGATCGCCAACGCGCTGGCTTGCCGACTCGTCCACGACGATAATAGCGATGTCGCGCTGTGGCGAGCGCTGCTCTTCTATTATCGAAGGATTAACCAAGGCGAACAGTAGTATTGCCAAGGCGACCGCCCGCCACGGTAACCCACGAGCGCGACGCAGAATCCCAAACCCGAGAACCAGAGCACAGGCGGTGCCGAGCAGGGCGATATACTCCCACGGCAACAGCGGCGCCGTAGCGAGCGTAAAGCCGCTGCTGCTCATTGCCCGAGGCGCTCCAGGATCGCCGGGACGTGCACTTGGTCCGACTTGTAGTTCCCGGTCAGTACGTACATGACGAGGTTGACGCCAAACCGCATCGCCATTTCGCGTTGCCGCTCGCCGCCGGGGACGACGGCGAACGCCGGACGGCCTTGCCCGTCGACCGCCCAGGCGCCTGCCCAGTCGTTGGCCCCGACGATCACACTCGATACCCCGTCATTGACACGATCTTCGACCGGTTGGACCCACACGGTGCCCACGCTCCATCGGCCGGGAAATTCGTGCATCAGGTAAAATGATTTGGTCAGCACGTGGTCGGCGGGCAGCGGGACGAGCGACGGCATCTTGATGCCGCTGGTCAGTCGGCGCAGGCGTTGCGCCGACTGCGCCGCGCCACCAAAAGAGCCAGGGGTCTGGTCGTCGCCGTCGCGAGTATCGAAGAAAACCGTCCCCCCGGTGTCGAGGTAGCGATTGATTCGTTCGAGCGCGGCCGCCGAGGGCGGGGTCTGCTCGGCAATCACCGGCCAATATAGCAGCGGGAAGAAGATAAGTTCGTCTCTCTCGATGGTGACGGCGAGCGGCTCGGCAGTCTCAACCGCCGTACGCCGGCTCAAAGTACCGGTCAGACCGATCAGCCCAGCACGGCTTACCGCGTCGACCTGGTCGTTGCCGGTCCGCACGTAGGCCAGGCGCAACTCCGAGGTCGCCTGCAAGACAAAGGCGTCGTCGGCGCGCGCCGCACCGGCGCCGCCGAGGGCGGCAATCAGAAAGAGCGCGGCGAATCGCGCGGGGCGGCGTCGCAAAAACCCACGCAAAGCGTAGGCGATCACCAAATCTGCAAGGGCGAGAAGCAACGCCGCCGTCAGCAGCAGCGGTCGCAGATCGATCTCACGGCCGCTCGTCAAGGTCTCGCGCACAGTATCGGCAGGCAAGCTTTCCACCGGCTTTAGCTCCTCGATCCCTGCGGAGAGGTTGAGCGCGCGCTTCGTGTCCGCCGTCCCATAGAATCCGGGTGGATGCTTTGGGGAGACCATGGCGGACCCCACTTCCTTTCCTGAGATCGGGCGGACGGTCGACGGCGCGCGCTGGAGCCGACCGAACCCATCGAGTGTCTCGAGTGGCGGCAATGTCTCTTCGCCCGCCTCCGTCACCCCTTGGCTCATCGCCACTGTCCGCCTCAGCATCTCGACGAATAGTCCGGAGAGGGCGAGGTTGGACCAATCGGCGTTCGCCGTCGTGTGGACGAGCACGATTAAGCCTTGTCCACGCCTGTCGGCGGTGACGAGCGGCGTGCCGTCGGCCAAGCGCGCCCAAGTCTTCGTCGCGAGGTCCAAATCCGGCTCGGCCAAGACCTGACGCGAAACAGTCACGTCCGCCGGCACCACCAGCCCGGCGAACGGGCTGTCCGCCGTGAAAGGTGCAAGTCTTGCCGGCTGCTCCCAGGAAAGTGCACCGCCGATCGTGCGGCCGCCGCGGCGCAGCCGCACCGGTAGGAGCTGGTCTCCTTGTTCGGCGAGGTGGGGTCCTGCAAACCGCAGCAACACCCCGCCGGCTTCGATCCATTTGAGGACAGCTGCTTCCTCGGTTGGCGAATCCGGACCGGTATCCGAAAATATCAAGATGGCGAGCTGCCGCTTGAGGAGATCGGTGGCGCGCCCGCGGCGGATCTCTGCGAATGGACCCAACGCCCGCTCGAGGTAGTAGTTCTCATTGAGAAGCGGCTGCCCGCCGGTATTCGCCGCAGCGGCGATGCCGACCGGGCGGCGGCGCCAGCGCTCGTCGACAAGAAGCACCGAGCCAGCAGATTGGTCGCCTTCGATTTCAATGCGAGCCGTCCGGTTTCTGAGTTCGCTCGGCATCGCCAGCCGCGCTCCAACAGCTTTGGCGCCGGGCTCGATGGTCACTGTTTGGCGAGCGAGTAGGCGACCGTCCTCGCCGCTGGCACGCACCTGATAGTGGCGCGGCGCCGGTCCCGGCAGTGAGCGCACCACTACCCCCAGATCGTTCGCTTGCACGTCGCCGGCCCCGAGCAGGAGCGGCGCCTGGCCCGGCTCTGCTGCGAGATAGCGCAAGGTGCCCCGCTCGGCGAGAAAGGCAGCGAGCGCCTCGCTGTCGCTGTCCGCAATGCCGTCGCTGAGCCATACTGCCGAATTCGCATCGGGCATAGACAGCGCTGTAAGCCGCGCCAGCGCGGCCCTGCGGTCGACCGGCCACGGTTTGGGCTGCAACGCTTGGATTGCCGCGCGCGCGTCAGCGGCACGGACTGCCGCCAGCGGGGCAAGCGGTTCGTTTGTAGGGAGCGGGGCGGTCGTGACGAGAACGACCTGCCGCTCCTCGCGCTCAGCCTCGGCCAAGAACTCCGCAGTCGCCGCCTGGCGAAGCGGCCAGTCATGCGCCGCTGCCCAGCCGTCATCGACAATGAAGATGACCGGTCCTGTCGCGGCAAGCCGCGCCTGGGGATTGAGCAAAGGGCGGGCGAGCGCGAAAATCACCAGAGCGGCGAGCGTCATGCGCAGAAGGATCAGCCATAGCGGGGTGCGTGCAGGCGTCTCGTCCCGGGGGACGAGCCCGAGCAGCAGCCGGATCGCCGGGAAGACGATGCGGCGCGGCGCAGGCGGCGTCACCCGCAACAGCCACCAGATGATCGGCAGCGCCGCCAATGCAACGAGCAGCCAGGGTGAAGCAACAGCGAGGGAGCCGAGCGCCAGCACGGGTCAGCGCGTCTTTGGTGGGAAGATCCGACGGGCAAGCATGTTCACCGCCGGCGGTCCGCCGATAGCGTGCCGTAGAGTGCCAGCAAAGCGAGGTGCGGCGGGCGATCGGTACGATGGGAGCCGAAGCTCCAGCCGACCGTCCCGGCAATCGCGGCAAGACCCTCCCGATGGCGCCGAAAGCGGTCGGAGTAAGCGTCGCGGATGGTCTCGACACGGCTGACGACCACCTCCTGTGCCTCCTCGGCACCCTCGAAGCGGATGCGTCCATCGAAGGGCAGGTCTTCCTCTGCGGGGTCGCTGATCTGCAACATGTGGCCCCTGAGCCCGGCGGCGGCAAAGCGGGTGATCGCCGCATTGACTGCGTCGAGCGGTGACAGAAAGTCACCGATTAAGACGAGCTGGCCGGCTCGCGGCAACGGCTCGAATGCCGGCAAACTGTCGGACTGGGACGGATCGCGGCTGATCAGCTCGGTGATTCGCGTCAGCGCGACACGACCGTTCATCGGCGCGATGCCGCTGCCGAGCAGCGTCAGACGCTCGCCGCCGCGGACAAGGAGGCTCGCCAGAGCGACGAGCAGGAGTTCGGCTCGATCACGTTTTCGCGGCCATTCCGCGCCCGAGAGATAATGCGCCGAGCTATATTCCATGGAGGCGGAGGCGTCGCGCCACAGCCAGACGCTTTGCGCGGCTTCCCACTCGGTTTCGCGGACATAGAGCCGCTGTGACTTGGCGCTCTCGCGCCAGTCGATGCGCGCGGCAGCGTCGCCGGGTTGGTATTGGCGGAATTGCCAGAATGTCTCACCTTGGCCCACTCGGCGGCGACCGTGAACCCCCTGTGCGACCGTTACCGCGACCCGCTCCGCGGCGACGAGAAGCGGCGGCAGGACCGCGGCGGCCTGCTCGGCGCGATCGCGGAGCGCGACGGGGGACGCTCGGCCCCGGCTCGACAACGACGCTCTCGACGCGGACAGGCTCATCGGAACGGTACTGAAATCTGCTCGATGACCCGCGCCACGGTGACGCCTTCGGCACGGCCGGCGAAGCTGACGGCCATGCGGTGGCGCAGCACCGGTGGCGCCAGGGCCAAGACGTCGTCGACCGATGGACTGAAGCGGCCATCGATCAGCGCCCGGGCGCGGCAGGCGAGCGTCAAGGCCTGGCTGGCACGCGGCCCCGGCCCCCAAGAAACAAAGCGCGCCAAATCCTCGGCGGTGGGGCTGTCTGGACGCGCAGAGCGCACCAGAGAGAGGATCGCGTCGACGACGCTCTCGCCGACCGGGATCCGCCGGACGATGCGTTGCGCCGCCATCAGCTCGGCAACATTCATCGCCGGCCGCGGCCGATCTTCGGTGATGCCGGTCGTCGCAATCAACATCTGCCGCTCCGCCTCTCGGTCGGGATAATCGACGTCGATCTGCAACAGAAAGCGGTCGAGCTGCGCTTCGGGAAGGGGATAGGTGCCCTCCTGCTCGAGTGGGTTCTGGGTCGCCAGCACATGAAACGGGCGCGGCAAAGGATGGTATTGGCCGGCGATCGAGACGCGGCCCTCCTGCATCGCCTGCAACAGCGCGGATTGCGTGCGCGGGCTCGCCCGGTTGATTTCGTCCGCCATCAGCAGCTGACAAAAGACCGGGCCGGGGATGAAGCGGAACGACCGTCTGCCGGTCTCGCTTTCCTCGAGGACCTCGGAGCCGAGGATATCTGCCGGCATCAGGTCGGGCGTGCATTGGATGCGCTTGTCGTCGAGACCGAGGATGGTGCCGAGCGTCTCGACGAGCCGGGTCTTGGCGAGGCCGGGGACGCCGATCAACAGCGCGTGCCCTCCGCACAACAGGGTGATCAAGGCTTGCTCCACCACTTCCCGCTGACCGAAAATGATTTCGCCGATACGTTCCCGGACGAGGCTCAGGCGCCCGCCCAGCGCTTCGACCTCGGCAACAAGATCTTCGGAGGAAGGATTGATGGGTGCGGTGGAGTTCAAGAAGTCCGATCCCTCTTCAAATACGGCCGTAGATTCGACCCTGATACAAAAAGCGGATTCAGGCAATTCCCTGCCGGCTAGACCCGAAATCGGCGTCAGGCGTGCCCCAATCGATTGCGGCGACCTCGAGATGCGGATCGCCCGTGACGGTACTTGGTTCTATCGCGGATCTCCGATCGCCCGGCGACCCCTTGTTAAGCTCTTTGCCTCCGTCCTGCGTCGTGAGGCAGACGGCCACTATTGGCTGGTTACCCCGGCCGAGCGCGGGAAGATCGAAGTAGAGGACGTTCCCTTTCTCGCCGTAGCGCTAACGGCCAAAGGCCAAGGCCGCGAGCAACGCCTGATCTTCCGGACCAATCTGGACGATATTGTGACCGCGGGAGCGGATCACCCGCTGCGCGTCGAGACCACCACGAAAGGTGAGCCGGCACCCTATATTCTGGTGCGCGGCGACCTCGAGGCGAGAATCGCGCGACCGGTGTTCTACGAGCTCGTCGACCTCGGCAGAGAGGAGCGGGTCGAGAACACCACCCAATTCGGGGTATGGAGCAGGGGCATGTTTTTCGTATTGGGCACACCCGGGCCGGATTGGGAATGACAGTGGCACCGGAAATGGCCACTTCGCCAACGAGGGACCGGGTGATTGCGCGCTTTGCTCATCTCGGACAGCCCGGAAGGCGAGGGTTTGGCGGCACGACTGACGCGGCCGAGGCAGCGGCCCTGAGGCGGGCGACCCGCGGCGACCACGACCTCAATCCCGGGTGGACACCCCCCAGCACCGAGTTGCGGCCGGCGGCGGTGCTGGTGCCCCTGGTCGACCGCGCCGGCGGCATGTCGGTGCTGCTGACCCAACGCACCGCGCATTTGAGCGCGCATGCCGGCCAGATCTCGTTTCCGGGAGGCCGGATTGAGACGAGCGACCGCGATGCGACCGAGGCGGCGCTGCGCGAGACCGAGGAGGAGGTGGGCCTGACCCGCGATCATGTGAGGGTGATCGGCCGGCTTGACACTTACGTGACCGGGACGGGGTTCGAGATCACCCCTGTCGTCGGCATCATCAGGGTGCCGTTTCCGCTCATCCCCGATCCCTTCGAAGTATCGGAAGTGTTCGAGGTGCCGCTGTCGTTCGTTATCGACCCGAACAACCATCGGCGGATGACTCGAGTCTTCGAGGAGCGCACGAGAGTCTTTTTTGTCCTTCCCTACGAAAAACGATACATCTGGGGGGCGACAGCGGGGATGCTGGTCAACCTGGCCGAGGTGCTCTCCGGTTGAGGAGGGAATGCCCCGTATCCTCCTCACGATCGTCCTGCCACTTCTGTTGCCGACGGCGCTCTATCTGGTCTGGGTGACCGTGCTGCGACCGGCACGGCGTGACGGCGCGACACAGTGGGCGGCGCTGCCGTGGCTATGGCTCGCCGCTGCCGGAATGGCGCTGTTGGCGATCGTCCTGTTCGTCGTCACGGTGCATTTCGGCGCGCCGGAGGAGGGTGTCTATGTCCCGCCCCGCTGGCAGAATGGTCACATCGTCCCGGGACATATCGAACCGAAACCTCGTTGATGACCACGGCCCTCACGCACGAGATCTGTTCCCCCGCTTTGCCCCCAACCTTTCCCTCGCCCGGTCGCGGGAGAGGATTGGGTGAGGGGCAGCTTCCGCACCCGCTACTTATGCGTGTCTCAGAAATAACGGCCCGCTGCACCTGCAGCGGATCTGCAGCGGGGATTCCCTTTAAAGTTGAAATCCCGTAATGCGGTCAGGCCCGCGACAATCGATCGTTGAAATCCGAATTGATATATTGCGAAAATAGCACATATGGTCGAGTTTGTCAATCGGTGCCCGCCCCGGATCGCCCCGCAGCCGTGGATGGTCGAGCCGGCGACGCGCGCCGTGGTGGCCGCACTTTCGTCGGGAGGCGTCGAGGCCCGGTTTGTCGGCGGCTCGGTTCGCGACGCGCTCTTGGGCCGGCCCATCGTCGACATCGACATCGCCACCCCCGCGCCACCCGAGCGGATCATCGAGCTGTTGGAGAAGAGCGGCATCAAGGTCGTACCTACGGGGCTCGCCCACGGAACGGTCACTGCGGTTGTGCCGCCGCGGCATTTCGAGATCACGACGTTGCGTCGCGATGTCGAGACCTACGGGCGCCGCGCCCGGGTCGCCTTCGATGCTGATTGGGCGGCCGACGCGGTGCGGCGTGACTTCACTATCAACGCGATCTTTCTCGCTCCTGACGGGACCATCCACGATCCGGTCGGCGGCTTTGCCGATCTGCAAGCCCGCCGGGTCCGCTTCGTCGGCGATCCTGCGACCCGGATCATCGAGGACGTGCTGAGGCTCTTGCGCTATTACCGCTTCGAGGCGCGTTTCGGAGCCGGCGTCGGCGATCCCGAGGCGCGGGCGGCCTGCCGCGCCGCAGCTCACTTATTGCCGACCCTTTCAGGCGAGCGCGTTTCCCAAGAGCTCGTCAAGCTGCTCGAGACCCAGGACCCGATCGCAGCATTGCGGATGATGCAGGAAGACGGGGTGCTCGCGGTGGTGCTGCCCGAGGCGCGCCACATCGAGCGCTTGCGGCAAATGATCGCGATCGAGCCGGAGCCCGATCAGCTGCGTCGGCTCGCCGCCCTCGTCGAGGTCGACGGCGAAGGTGCCTTAGCGCTGGCTGCGCGTTTGCGCTTTCCCAATACCTGGCGCGACCGGCTGCACGGCCTTGCTCCTCCCTGGCCGGCCGATCCGCAGGAGGATGCCCGGAGCCAGCGGCGATCTCTTTATCGGCTTGGCGCCGGGCGCTATCGCGACATCGCTTTGTTGGTGGCGTCGGCAGGAGCAATGCCGCAAAGCCGGCTCGCCGAGCTCCTCGATCTCACCCGCTCCTGGACACCGCCGGTTTTCCCCCTCGCCGGACGCGACGTCACCGCCCTCGGCATCCCGCCCGGCGAGCGGGTGGGCCGCCTGCTCGCCGCCGTGCACGATTGGTGGGAGGAAGGCGACTTCGCCGCCGACCGCGGCCAATGTCTCGCCTATTTGAGAGAGCTCGCAATCGCCACGCCGCCCGCTTGACCTGCTGGAGGAACGCCCAATCTACCGCTCGGAGCCGGGTCGTCTTGCGACCGCTCCCAATGACTGGGGGTAGGAAGCGTCACCGCCGGTGTCTCGCGCAGCGATCATGCGCGAGTGCCGTCTCGCAAGGGGCGCATGGCCTTGAACCCATACCTCAGTTTGTACGACGAACGCATTCGGGCGGACCTGTCACGGCAAAGTCGTCCTCGCCCCTCGGGTCTCTAGGGGTTCGTCGTGTCCGGTCACCGGGCCCCGCGTCGGAAGACGCACGTCGCAACCGAGCGGCCGCCTTTCGAGCGTATCGCCCTGATCCTGCAAGGCGGCGGTGCGCTCGGCGCCTACCAGGCTGGGGTCTATCAGGCACTGGCGGAGGCGCATTTGCATCCGGATTGGGTGGCTGGGATTTCGATCGGTGCCATCAACTCGGCCCTGATCGCTGGCAATCCACCGAAAAAGCGCATCGAGCGGCTGCGCACGTTCTGGGAAACCGTCAGTGCGCCGCCGTTCGGGATGCCCATTCTCGCCGCGTTGGAAGGCCGGGACGAGTTCACCCACACCCTCATCAATCAGGTAAGCTCATTGGGAGCGCTCATTGGTGGCGCACCGGGATTTTTTCAACCGCGTCTGCCGCCGCCTTTCCTCTATCCGAACGGTGTGCCTGAGGCGCTGAGCTATTATGACGTCGCGCCACTGAGGGCGACGCTCGAAGCTCTAGTAGATTTCGACCTGATCAACACCGGCGCGATGCGCTTTAGTGTCGGTGCCGTCAATGTCCGCAGTGGGAACTTTGTCTATTTCGACAACACCACCTACCAGATCTGCCCGGAGCACGTGATGGCCAGCGGCTCGCTGCCACCCGGCTTCCCGCCAACGGAGATCGAGGGTGAGCACTACTGGGATGGCGGGCTCGTCTCCAATACGCCGCTCGAATGGGTGCTCGACAGTCGGCCCGGCCGCGACACGCTCGCATTCCAAATCGACCTGTGGAGCGCGCGCGGCCAATTTCCCCGCAATCTGGTTGAGGCTGAGACGCGGCAAAAGGAGATCCGCTATTCCAGCCGCACCCGGTTGGCGACCAATCAGTTCAAGAAAAAGCAGATTCTCCGGCGCGCAACGGCCCGACTCCTTGCCAAAATCCCAAAGGAGCTGCTGCAAACGCCGGAAGCGGAAATGTTGGCCTTGGAAGCGGACGAAAAGGTCTGCAACCTGATCCAGTTGATCTATCGCACCAAGCACTATGAGGGAAACTCCAAGGACTACGAATTCTCGCGCCGGACGATGGAGGAGCATTGGCGGTCCGGCTACAACGACGCCGTTCGCACGTTACGCCATCCGGAGGTGCTGCAACGCCCGCAAGGCATGGACGGCGTCTTCACCTTCGATCTCGCAGTCGACGGCCGCGAATAGAGGAGATCCGACCGATGAAGCTCACCGAAGTGCGCCGCAAGGCGTTCGCTATGCCGTTGAACGACCCGGCCTTTCCGCCGGGTCCCTACAAATTCTATAATCGTGAGTTCGTGGTCATCACCTACAGGACCGATCCCGACAAGCTGCGCGAAGTCGTCCCGGAGCCGCTGGAAGTTACCGGCGACACGGTCGCCTACGAATTCATCCGCATGCCGGATTCGACCGGCTTCGGCGACTACACCGAGACGGGCCAGGTAATTCCGGTGCGCTTCAAGACCAGGGACGGCACGGTCCAGGAAGGTAGCTACGTGCATGCAATGTACCTCGACGACAATGCGCCGATCACCGGCGGCCGTGAGATCTGGGGCTTTCCGAAAAAGCTGGCCAGCCCAAAGATTTCGCATGAGGGAGATGTCGTCGTCTGCACCCTGCACTACGGCTCGGTGCTATGCGTCACCGCGACGATGGGCTTCACGCACCGCGAGCTCGACCCGGCGCCCTTATTGAAGGCCCTCGCACGGCCGAACTTCATGATCAAGATCATTCCGCATGTCGACTGCACGCCGCGGATCTGCGAACTGGTGCGCTATTACATGGAAGACGTGACCGTGAAGGGTGCCTGGGCCGGTCCGGCGGCGATCCAGCTCTTTGAGCATGCGCTGTGTGATGTGGCGCGGTTGCCGGTGCGCGAGGTCGTCTCGGCTACTCACTATGTTACTGACCTGACGCTCGGTCTCGGCGAGGTCGTGTTCGACTACCTGCAGGATGCGTGAAAGGAACCGTGGAATGCCTCGTTTTTCTGACAAGGTTGCGATCGTCACCGGTGCCGCCAGCGGCATCGGCAAGGAGATCGCGGTGCGCTTTGCCGCCGAGGGTGGAGTACCCGTCATTGCCGATCTCAATTTCGATGCCGCCGACGCCACTGCGCGCGAGATCAAGGGAACGGGATCGGATGCCTTTGCGGTCGCCATGAATGTAGCCGACGAGGGGGCCGTTGAGAGAGGCGTCTCAGACACAATGGCGAAATATGGCCGGATCGATGTACTGGTCAGCAATGCCGGTATTCAGATCGTCAAGCCGGTCGTCGATTTTCCGTTCGCCGACTGGAAGCGGCTATTGGCGATCCACCTCGACGGCGCCTTTCTGACGACCAAGGCCTGTCTGAAGCACATGTACCAAGCGAAATCGGGCAGCATCATCTATATGGGCTCAGTCCATTCCAAGGAAGCCTCGGTGCTGAAGGCGCCCTATGTCACCGCCAAGCACGGGCTGTTGGGACTGTGCCGGGTGGTGGCCAAGGAGGGCGCCCAATACAATGTGCGCGCCAATGTCGTCTGCCCGGGTTTTGTGCGCACGCCATTGGTCGACAAGCAAATCCCCGAGCAGGCCAAGGAGCTTGGTATCAGCGAGGAGGAGGTGATCAAGCACGTGATGCTGAAGGACACGGTCGACGGTCAGTTCACCACCACCGAAGATGTCGCCGAGGCGGTGCTTTTTTTCGCCGGCTTCAAGACCAATGCGCTAACCGGCCAGTCGCTGGTCGTCAGCCACGGCTGGTTCATGGAGTAGCGCTTATCACGGTTGGGTGATACCGGCGATGTTGGCATCAGCGCCCGGCCGCGCGGATCGCAAGCCAGACGCGTTCGGGGGTGGCCGGCATGTCGACATGATCAATGCCGAACGGGGCCAGCGCGTCGACGATCGCGCCCAGGATGGTCTGCGGGGCGGCAATGCATCCGGCCTGGCCCGAGCCCTTGACGCCGAGCGGGTTGGCGTGGGTCGGCAGCTCGGCGAGGGTCGTGTCGAAGGGCGGCAGATCGTCGGCGCGCGGCACGGCATAATCCGTTAGCGACCCGCTCAATAACTGGCCGGAATCCAAATCGTAGACGGTATGCTCCAAAAGGGCCTGGCCAATACCCTGAGCAACCCCGCCTTGGACTTGGCCCTTGGTCAGCATCGGGTTTATCAGACGGCCGTAGTCATCGACGATTGTGTAGCGCTCGACGGCGACGGATCCGGTATCCGGGTCGATGTCGACCTCGGCGATATGGCAGCCGTTGGGGAAGGTGAATAGATCCGATTGGTTGAATACGTAGCTGTCGAGGCCCGGTGTCATGCCATCTGGAAGGCTTCCCGGGTCGTTCGCCGCCCGAATTACCGCCGGCAGGTCGATGCCGCGCGCGGTTTCCTTCACCGTGAACCGGCCGGCTGAGAAATCGACATCGCCGATATCGGCCTGAAGCAGCACGGCCGCGATCGCGCGACCCTTGTCGACAACCTTTTCTGCCGCCCTGACCAGTGCTGCGCCGCCCTGGTGCATCGAGCGAGCGCCGCCATGGCCGGCGCCCGTCTTGACCGTCCGCGTATCGGCCTGGACCAGACGGAAGGTCTCGATCGGCAGCCCGAGCAGCCTCGCCGCAATCTGCGGGTAGCTCGTCTCATGCCCCTGCCCGTTGGACTGGGTGCCCAAAATCAGTGAGACTTGGCCATCGGGATCGAAGCGGATCGCGGCGCCCTCGTTGGGTGTGCCGCGCGCGGTCTCGAGAAAGCAGCCGACGCCGAGGCCGCGCAGCCGGCGCCGTGCCGCCGCCGCGGCGCGCCGCGCCGGAAATTCCGTAACCTCGGCCTGCGCCGCGGCGTCGTCGAGGTTGGCGGCGAAGCGGCCGCAATCGATCGTCATGCCGAGCGCGCTGCGATACGGGAATTCGGTGATCAGGTTGCGCCGGCGCAGGCTCACCGGGTCGGATCCGATCCGGCGGGCCGCGATGTCGACCAGCCGCTCGATCACATAATTGGCCTCGGGCTTGCCGGCGCCGCGGTAGGCGTCGATCGGCACCGTGTTGGTAAAGGCGCCGCGCACATCCATGAAGATTGCCGGGATGGCGTAGACGCCGCCCATGGCGGTCGCCGGCGAGTTGGTCGAGCTGCCGGGCCCGTTCGATGACAGATAGGCGCCGAGATTGGCGACCGTCGACACATCGAGAGCCAGAAACCGGCCGGTTTCGTCGAGCGCCAAACGCGCCTTTGTTTGGTTGTCGCGGCCTTGGGTTCCGCTGACGAATTCCTCGGTGCGATCGGCGACCCATTTGACGGGGCGGCCGAGCCGGCGTGCGGCCCACAGCACCAGCACCCATTCGGGGTAGAGGAAATTCTTCATGCCGAAGCCGCCGCCGACATCGGGTGCCACGACCTGGATGCGTTCGAGCGGCAGGTGGAACACCCCTTCGGCGAGCTGCCGGCGGATGCCGTGCACCCCCTGCCCGGTCAGCAGCAGGTGCAGACAGTCCTCGGCCGGGTCATAGCTGCCGATCGCCGCCCGCGTCTCGATCGGGGTCGGCACGAGCCGGTTGTTGACGAGCTCGATCTCGACGATATGGGCCGCATTGGCGAAGACGGCTTCCGTCGATTCCCTGTCGCCCCTCTGGAACCGGTAGCAGAGATTGCCCGGGGCCTCGTCCCAGAGGAGCGGCGCGCCCGGCGCCAGCGCCGCGGAAGCATCCGCCACGGCGTCGAGCGGGCGATAGTCGACAGCGATCAGCTCGGCAGCGTCGCGGGCCAGGTCGCGCGTTTCGGCGACGACCAATACCACAGGGTCGCCGACATGGCGCACCCGGCCGCGGGCCAGCGCGTAGCGCGGCGGCACGACGATCG
>Ga0209217_1000179_pt1 | contig 15087 bp, 12 predicted proteins | sample JacPinW_OM3H0_M2_FD_187957 | JGI IMG/M metagenome (GOLD analysis project Ga0209217, IMG submission 187957) | Forest soil microbial communities from Algoma, Ontario, Canada - Jack Pine, Ontario site 1_JW_OM3H0_M2 (SPAdes) (version 2) | ecosystem: Environmental > Terrestrial > Soil > Boreal...
CGACTTCGTCGCCGACCTCGGCGCTCAGATGCCGATGCGGGTGATCGGCATGCTGCTCGGGGTGCCCGAGGAGTACCAAGAAGCCGCGCGCGATCTCACGAACGCGCAAATGCGCACCGAGGCCGGCGAACCGATGAAGCTGGCTGCCGACGGCATGAACACCGGTGAGTTCTTCGCCGAATTCATCGACTGGCGCGCCGAGCATCCCTCCGACGACATCATGACTGATCTGTTGAACGTTGAGTTCACCGATGAGAAGGGGATAACCCGGCGGTTGTCGCGCGAGGAGCTACTCACCTACGTCAGCGTGGTCTCCGGCGCAGGCAATGAGACCACGACCCGGCTGATTGGCTGGGCCGGCAAGGTGCTGGCTGAGCATCCCGACCAGCGGCGGGAACTGGCCGAGAACCCCGCGCTTATCCCCCAGGCCATTGAAGAGTTGCTGCGCTTCGAACCGTCGGCTCCGCACGTGGCACGCTACGTGACCCGTGACGTCACCTACTACGGGCAGACGGTGCCGGAGGGCAGCGCGATGATGATGCTCATCGGTGCGGCTAACCGCGATCACCGTCAATTCCCGCCAGACGGAGACGTTTTCGACATTCACCGGGAACCGCGCCAACATCTTGCCTTCAGCGTCGGCACCCACTACTGCCTCGGCTCGGCACTGGCGAGGCTGGAGGGGCGGATCGCACTCGAAGAGATCTTGAAACGCTTCCCCGAATGGGAAGTCGACCTCAGCTGCGCCGCGCTGTCTCCGACGTCCACCGTGCGTGGCTGGGAGGCAATGCCGGCGGTTCTCGGTTGAGCCAAACACAAATCAGGAAATGAGGTAACGATGGCGGGTCGAGTCGAAGGCAAGGTCGCGTTCATCACCGGCGCGGCCCGTGGACAGGGCCGCTCGCACGCAGTGCGGTTGGCGCAGGAGGGTGCCGACATCATCGCGGTCGATATCTGCAAGCCAATCCGCGAGGGCGTTGTGGACACCGCGATCCCGGCGTCGACCCCCGAGGATCTGGCGGAGACCGCCGACCTCGTCAAGGGTCACAACCGCAGAATCTTCACCGCCGAAGTCGATGTGCGCGACTACGACGCACTGAAAGCCGCGCTGGACAGCGGTGTGGAGCAGCTCGGCCGGCTCGACATCATCGTGGCCAACGCGGGTATCGGCAACGGCGGCGACACTCTGGACAAAACCAGCGAAGAAGACTGGACAGAGATGATCGACATCAATCTGGCCGGCGTGTGGAAAACCGTGAAAGCCGGTGTCCCGCATCTGCTTGCGGGCGGCAAGGGCGGTTCGATCATCCTAACCAGCTCGGTCGGCGGACTCAAGGCCTACCCGCACACCGGCCACTACGTCGCGGCCAAGCACGGGGTCGTCGGGCTGATGCGTGCCTTCGCGGTTGAGTTGGGGCAGCACATGATTCGCGTCAACTCGGTGCACCCGACCCATGTGAAGACACCCATGCTGCACAACGACGGCACCTTCAAGATGTTCCGTCCGGATCTGGAGAATCCCGGTCCGGACGACATGGCACCCATCTGTCAGCTGTTCCACACTCTGCCGATTCCGTGGGTGGAGCCGCAGGACGTCAGCAATGCGGTGCTGTTCCTCGCATCCGACGAGGCGCGCTACGTCACGGGTGTCACGCTTCCCATCGACGCGGGTAGCTGCCTGAAGTAGCCGGTCGAGTTGACGATCGCCGAATTATCCATTCCCAACGGCTGGGAGGAGATCACGCTTTACGGTCCGTCGGTTAACGTCTCGTGACATGGATGGTTTCGAAGGGCGGGGCGCAGTCATTACCGGCGGCGCGAGCGGCATCGGTCTGGCCACCGCTCTCGAGCTGGCTCGCCGCGGCGCTAGCGTCGTACTGGGCGACATCGAACCTGCTGCTCTCGAAGAAGCCGTGACCCGCCTGCGCGCCGAGGGCCTCAATGCGCATGGCGTCGTCTGCGATGTCCGCCACTTGAACCAGGTTGTTCACCTCGCTGATGAAGCGTTCCGGCTGCTCGGCCGAGTGCACGTGGTCTTCAACAACGCCGGGGTCGCGGTTTTTGGCCCGATCGCGCAGATGACGCACGACGACTGGCGCTGGGTGATCGACGTCGATTTGTGGGGTCCGATTCATGGGGTCGAGACGTTCTTGCCCCGGCTGCTCGAGCAGGGCGAGGGCGGCCACATGCTGTTCACCTCGTCCTTCGCCGGTTTGGTTTCGAATATCGGGCTCGCGCCGTATTCCGTCGCTAAGTACGGCGTCGTTGCTCTCGCCGAGGCACTGGCCCGCGAAGTCAAACCCGACGGCATCGGAGTGTCGGTGCTATGCCCGATGCTTGTGGCGACCCACATCGCCGACTCCGAGCGCAACCGGGGGCCTGAGTATCAAGCCCCGCCAATTGCGGCGACGCCGGCAGTTTCGGGAGAGATCACCGCGGCGGACAACGACGTCCTCGACGCCGACGCCGTCGCTCATCTGACGGTCGAGGCGATACTCGCTAATCGGCTGTACATCCTGCCGCACCAGGCCTCGCGCGGCTCGATCCGCCGCAGGTTCGAGCGCATCGACCGCACCTTTGATGACCAGACTGCCGAGGGTTGGGATCACTAGCACGCTGCTAGCTGAGCTGTAGCTAGTGCCCTTAATGTCGGGCGCAACGCGATTGGCCACATCGGTCACGCGAGCGTTGGGGGGCCGGATCTGGCGCGTCAGCTATGGGACCGCAGTGAGGCAATGCTGGGGCTCTGACGCGATTCGGCGGAAGCCGGCGCGCGATGCTAGCTGGCCGGTTTCACCAAGCGGCTCTTGTAGTTTCGGTGTATCTCGTCGAGGAACAAACCGATCGCTGTCACTGACGCTCCGGTCCGCCAGCGATCGATCAGATCGAAGCCATGCCCACCGCCGGGCAGCTCCAGATAGCCGACCGCCGATCGCGAGACCGCGCGCAGCCTATCCACGAACCCTTGCGCCTGTGCCACCGGAATTACCGTGTCGTTGGTGCCGTGAATGACGAAAAATGGCGGCGCGTCGGCCCGTACGCGTGCAATCGGGGAAGCCCTGCGGAAAACGTCCGGATAATCTGCGACAGACTTGCGAACGACGATGTCTTCGAGAAACCTTACGAACCCGTCGCGCTCCGGCGTCGAGCGATCCACCCAGTCGTAACGCCCGTAGATGCCAACCACGGCGTCGACAGAGGTATCGGCGTCGGCTACCAGTTCGGCGTTGAAGTCCTGATCATCAGGGGTCAGCCCGACGAGCGCGGCCAAATGACCGCCGGCCGAGCAGCCCGCAATCGCGATGAAGTCTCGGTCGCCGCCGAATCGATCGACATTGGCACGAGCCCACGCGACGGCTGCCTTCACATCCAGAATGTGCCTGGGCCAGCGGTACTGCGGCGCAACACGATAGCCGACGGACAGGCAGACCCACCCTTGCTCGGCCAGATGCGACATCAGAGCGTAGCCCTGCAACTTTCGCTCACCGATAATCCACCCGCCACCGGGAACAAAGACCAGCACCGGAGCGAGGCGGTCAGGCAGATCCTTCCGCCGCCACACGTCCAGCACATGCTGCGGCGCGTCGCCGTAGCGCACATTGCTCCGGAACAGGAATTGTTGGCGCTGTCCAGCGGCCCGCAGCACCGGCGAGCGGCGGTCCGGCGGCGGCCACTGCACGGCGAGCCGGTCGGCAGGCACGAAGTCGCATAGTGCAGCCGCCGCTACCGCGTTGGTCTGCTCGCGGAGCGCGTCACGCCCCCTGGCGTCGGTCGACTGCCGTTTGCGGCGTAGCTGCGCTGAGACGAAAGCGGGAGCGTTGCGTGCGCCCCAGGCGCTCATCGCAGCGACGACGCCAAGCGGCGCGAAATGCTTTCCGACCACGGGTAGCGAGGTGCACGCGTCGCTGACCGCGATCACGTAGTCGATCGGACGTGCTTTGGCGAACCACTTGGCCGGCGTGTAGAAACCCGCTCGGAGCCAGCCGGGTCTCGGTGAACCCATTGCGGCAGCTTACCGGGCGGGCACACCGATTGTCGGGATCTTCTAGCGATCCGGATTTCGCTGAAATCGCCGATCAGGACACCAAAAGTGATTCGATGATGCACTAGCGCGGGAGTCGCCGACAGGCCGCGCGGGATCGTCCAAACGGCGAGGTGGGTTATGAAGCGACTTAACGGCATGGATGCCATGCTGCTGTACAGCGAGACACCCAACTTGCACACGCATACGTTGAAGGTCGCAATAGTCAACGCCGCTGACTTCAGCGGAGAATTCAACTTCGACGCATTTCGTCGTGCCTTTCCGCGCCGACTCGAGTTGCTGGAACCGTTGCGCTACCGGCTGGTTGAGATTCCCTGGCGATTGCATCACCCGATGTGGTTGGAGAATTGCGGGGTCGATCTGGACTACCACTTACGACGGGTGCAAGTGCCCAGCCCGGGCGGTCGGCGAGAACTCGACCGGGTGATCGGCGACATTGCCAGCACCCCGCTGGATCGCAGCCGTCCGCTCTGGGAGTTTCACTTCGCCGAAGGGATGGCCGACAACCGTTTCGCAATCATCGGCAAGGTGCACCACGCGTTGGCCGACGGCATGGCCTCGGCGAACCTGCTCTCCCGGATGATTGACTCGCCGCAATCCGAGCAGGCCGAACCGCATCTTGCTGCTCGCCCGACTGCGCCGTCGAGGTCGGAGCTGCTGCGGGCAGCCGGCCGTGACCACATTGCCCACGTCGCCGCGGTACCGAGTCTGGTTCAAGACACCGTTCGTGGTTTGTCTCAGGTGCGGCGACGTTCCAAGGAGCGTGGCGAACACCCGGACCTGGCCAAGAACTTCAATCCCCCACTGACATTCCTCAATCACGTGATCTCGCCGGCGCGAACGTTCGCCACCGCAGCGCTGTCGCTGGCTGACGTCAAGGAGACCGCCAAGCACCTCGGTGTGACGTTCAACGACATCGTGCTGGCGATGGCGGCGGGCGCGTTGCGGGAACTGCTGCTGCGCTATGACGGCAGGGCGGACCAGCCGATTCTCACCTCGGTACCGGTCAGCACCGACAGATCACCGGACCGGATCACGGGCAACGAGATCAGCGGCCTCTCGGTGTCGTTGCCGGTGCACGTCGACGATCCGCTGGAGCGGGTACGGCTGACATCGTTGTCTACCGCGCGCGCAAAGGAAGACCTTGATCTTCTTGGCCCGAAACTGCAGGGCCGGCTGATGGAATACCTGCCGCCGGCCCTGGCACCGGCGCTGTTTCGACGGCAGTCTGAACGCGCCGCCCAAAATCGGGCGATGAACATTGCGGTCTCCAATGTGCCGGGACCGCGGAAACGCGCCAATGTCGCGGGTGCTCCGGTATGCGAATTCTACTCTGTAGGAATCCTTTCCGCGGGCAGCGCTTTGAACATCACGGTCTGGAGTTACGTCGACCAATTGGATATCTCGGTCCTCTCCGACGACCGCACGTTCAACGACGTCCACGAGGCGACGGACGCGTTGGTCCATGCATTCGGTGAAATCCGCCATGCCGCTGGTCTTCCCGGCGATCCGGCAGTGGTCGACACCGCGATGGCCCCGGCCACCGCAGCCGGTTAACCACCTCGTGCCGCGTAGACCCAGGACAGGAATTGCCCTACCGCCTCGGCGGTATGGTGCGCGCGCGCTGACCCGAAGATGTCGAAACCATGCTGTGTGTGCAGCAATTCGGCATAAACGACCGGTGACTTCGACACGTCGCGCATCGCGGCAACGAACTCGCGCGCCTCACCGACCGGGATGATCGAGTCGTCGTGGCCGTGCACGATGAAGAACGGCGGCGCGTCCGCCCTTGTCCGCCGGATCGGGGACGCATCGATATAGATGTCGCGATGGTCGCCTAACGGTCGCTTGACCACGAACTTCTCCAGGAACGCTACGAATCCGCGCCGGCCGTTGCCTTTAGTGCTGACCCAGTCGTAGCGGCCGTAGAGCGGCACCGCCGCCACCACCGATGTGTCGGCATCCTCAAAACCCGGCTGAAACGCCCGGTCGTTCGGCGTCAGCGCGGCCAACGAAGCCAGATGCCCCCCGGCCGACCCACCGGTGATCGCGACGAAATCGGGATCACCGCCGAACGACGCGATGTTCTCCCTCACCCACCACAGCGCCCGCTTGACGTCGACGATGTGGTCCGGCCAAGTGTGTCGCGGGCTGACCCGGTATGACAAAGAGACGCATATCCATCCGCGGTCGGCCAAATGACTCATCAGCGGATATGCCTGCGGGCGGCGCATACCAATCGCCCACCCACCACCGGGAACCTGAACCACTACCGGCGCCTTCCCGTCGCGCGGCAAATCGCGGCGTCGCCAGATGTCAGCCAGATTCGCCCGGCCGTGCGGTCCGTAGCGCACGGTGTCCTGCTTGTCGACGTAGCGGCGCCGCGCGATCGGGGTGCGCCACGCGCTCGGCCGGCCCGTCGGCGACGGCGCCGCTGGCAGCGTATTCACTTTGTCGAGGTAGTCGGAACCGAGTTCTTCGCGCAGCGAGTCCTGCAGCAGCGGACCCGATGCGACAACGCGGCGGCGTATCGCTGCCAGGACGACCCAACTCGCTGAGGTTGCCGCAAGCGCAGCGAAGCCCCGCCGGCCTTTGAAGTCTCCGCGCTTCCCGCGGCGCAGCACATCGAGCACCGAGGCGGCCAGATACAGCATCGGCAGCTCGGAAGTCGGCCAGCCAAAATGAAACACGACAAAGCTGACGTAGCCATTGCGGCTCAGCGGCCGAAAACCGTTGAGTGCGTTGATGACCTCGAGAATGGCCCGCAGCACTGGACGGGGTCGCCGCAGCGGGTAGCTAGCCACCCGCGCCGACTTTGGCCCGCAACTCGTTGCGGAGGATTTTGCCGGTGTTGCTGCGGGGTAGCTCGTCGAGCACCATGATGTCGCGGGGCACCTTGTAGTTGGCCAGGTTCTCCCGCACGTGCTGCTTCAGCGAATCAGGCGTGGCCGACGCGCCAGCAGCTAGCACCACAAACGCGGCCAGCCGCTGGCCGTACTGTTCGTCGGCGACGCCGAGCACCGACGCCTCGACCACCTCGGGGTGCGCCGCCAGCGTCCTCTCCACCTCGATCGGGTAGACGTTCTCGCCGCCCGAGACGATCATCTCGTCGTCACGGCCCACCACAAACAACCGGCCCGCATCGTCGAGATAGCCCATGTCGCCGGAAGCCATGAAGCCGTCGTGAAAGTCTTTGGTCTTCCCCGAGGTATAGCCCTCGAACAGGGTCCCACTGCGGACATAGATCTGGCCGACCTCCCCGGTGGGTACCGCCATGAAGTCGCCGTCCAAGATGCGGATCTCGGTACCAGGCACCGGTTTGCCTGCCGTGTCGGGCGCCGCGCGCAGATCCTCGGGCGTGGCGCTGGCGATCAAGCCCGCCTCGGTCGCGTTGTAGTTGTTGACGATCACGTCGCCGAACTGGTCCATGAACGCGGTGACGACGTCTGGCCGCATCCGCGACCCGGACGCCGCCGCGAAGCGCAGCGACCGGCAACTGTACCGCTTCCGAACCTCATCCGGGAGTTCCATGATCCGGTCGAACATCACCGGAACGACCGCCAACCCGGTGGCCTGGTGCCGGTGGATCAGCTCCATGGTGGCCTCGGGATCGAACTTGCGTCGCGTCACGATCGTGCACGCCATCGACGCCGCGAAGACGAACTGCGAGAAGCCCCAGGCGTGAAACATCGGCGCGGCGATGACGACGGTTTCCTCGGCGCGCCATGGCGTGCGGTCGAGAATCGACTTGAGCGCACCGGCCTCACCGCTGGTCATCTTGGCGCCTTTGGGTGTGCCGGTGGTACCCGAGGTGAGCAGCACCGTCCTGCCCTTTTCCGGTGCGCGCCTGGGCTGTTGGCCGGCATGCGCAGCGATCAGTTTCTCGACCGTGACATCGTGGTCCGCCGGATGGTCGGTCCACGCAATGATCTTTGTAGCACCGGGCTTGTCGGCCAGCGCGCGATCGACGGTGTCGGTGAACTCCTCGTCATAGATCACCGCGTCGGCGCCTTCGCGCACAACGACTTCCGCCAGTGCGGGGCCCGCGAACGAGGTGTTGAGCAGCAGCACGTCGGCGCCGATCCGGTTGGCCGCGACGACTGACTCGATGAACCCGCGGTGGTTGCGACACATGACTCCCAGCGTTTTTGACCAGCCGCCCAGCCGTGCTTGCAACGCAGCGGCCAACGCGTCGCAGCGCAGATCGAGCTCGCGCCAGGTCAGCGCACCAAGGTCATCGATGAGTCCGAGCCGGTCGGGGCACCGCCGTGCCGCCGACGCGAAGCCGGCTGTGGCCGCCATGTTTTCGCGGCGCATCACTGCGGCCATCCGCACGTACTTGTCCGGCCGCATCGGCGCGATCAGCCGCGCCCTGCGCATGGTGACGAGCAGCCCCCATGCATCCCTCGCCCGGCTCACGGCTCAGCCCAAGACAGGTAGCCGGCGCTCGCGGGCCAACCCGTCCAACGCGCGCTGCATGACGTCGCGGACGCGGGCGTCGACTTCGTCGACGTCGGGATTCCGCCCGAACTCACCGGTGATGTCGATCGGCTCAAGCACCTGGGTAACAATTTTCGTGGGCAGTGGCACGTTGGGCGGCAGCATAGCGAATAAGCTGAAGCCGAACGGAAATCCAAATGACAGTGGCACGATTTTGGTGCGGGCCGCGCGCGCGATGGGGCCAAGCCGCTTGGCGATGCCAGTTCCGCGAAACAGGTACAGCTGGTTCTCCTGGCCGCCGATCGAGACCGCAGGCACGATCGGCACGCCTGCCTCGATAGCCGTCCTGATGTACCCCGTGCGGCCGGCGAAGTCAATTTTGTTCTGCCGCGCAGTCGGCCGCATGGCGTCGTAGTCGCCACCCGGGAACACCACGACGAGATGGCCACTGCGCAGCGCATTCGCGGCGTTCTCGGGATTGGCCCGAATGAAGCCGGTCTTGAGCAACACGGTCCCTATCGGCCCGATGAAGATCATGTCGTGACTCAGGGTGTGAATCGGTCGGTCGTAACCGAACTTCTCGTAGAACTCAACGGCCAGGATCGGCACGTCCGCCGCGAACTGGCCGCCGGAGTGATTCGAGACCAGCAATGCTCCACCGACCGGTGGTATATGTTCCAGGCCGCGCACCTCTGTCCGGAAGTACCGCCTGAGCAACGGCCGCAGCACGTTAATCACACCTTTGGTGAACTCGGGATCCCACTTCGCGATCTCCGCGTTGTCGGCAACGTCGCCGCCCATCTCTTCCCTCCCCTGTGCCGGGTTGCAGGTCTTCCATCTAACCAACGTCCGCACTCATCACGGCGTCGGTGCCATTAGGTGATGTGGTGTGAGTACCGTACTCTCCAAAATTGAGAATGTCATTTCGCTGGTGTTAGGCCCTTGCTGCGGGAGGCACGGCGAACGCCTGAGGAGTCGCGAATGTCCGAAACTGTGCTGGTCACGGGGGGCTTCGGCCTGGTCGGTTCAGAAACAGCCAAGCGGTTGGCGGCTGAGGGCCGCCGGGTTGTGCTCGCAGACCTCGACACTCCCGCCAATCTCAGAAAGGCGGCAATGCTGCCCGCCGGCGTCGATGCGTGGTGGACCGACCTCACGGAGGCCGCCGCGGTCGAGCGCCTGGTGTCCGAGGTGTCGCCCGCCGCGATCATTCACCTGGCCGCCGTCATCCCGCCGACGATCTACCGCAACGCCGCCCTCGCCCGCAAGGTCAACGTTGACGCCACCGCGGCGCTGGTACGCGCCGCCGCGGCCCAGCCAAATCCCCCGCGCTTCGTGCAAGCGTCCAGCAACGCGGTTTATGGCGCCCGAAACGTACACCGTCTGACCGATCTTGTCCGGGTGGACACCCCGGTGCGTCCAGTCGACCTGTACAGCGGCAGCAAGCTCGAAGCCGAAGAACACGTGCGCGCGTCGAACTTGGAGTGGGTCGTGCTTAGACTCGGCGGTGTCATCAGCGTCGACCCCAAAGCCATACCCTTCAGCTCTGATGCTTTGTACTTTGAAAGCGCGCTGCCGACCGACGGGCGCATCCACACCGTTGACGTCCGCGACGTTGCGGTGGCGTTTGCAGCGGCCACCACCGCAGACGTCGCGGGCGAGATTTTGCTGATCGCCGGCGACGATTCACACAAATTGCGACAAGGCCACGTGGGACCCACTCTCGCCGCCACGCGGGGATTGGTCAACGTTTTGCCCACCGGCCGGCCAGGTAATCCAGACAGCGACGACGACTGGTTCGTCACCGACTGGATGGACACCGCACGGGCGCAGCAGATGTTGTCATTCCAGCACCATTCGTGGCCGGAGATGGTGGCGGAGATGCATGCCATAACAGGCGCGAAGCGCTACCCCATGCGGCTTGTCGCTCCGTTAGCCAGGCCGGTGTTGAAGCGCCGCGGAGCTTACTACCACGCCCCCGGCCAGTACGCCGACCCATGGGCTGCGATCCGGGTCAGATTGGGCGAACCCGGCTTGGGTACAACACGTCCTGATATCGGCTAGCCGGGACCCAGTTGGGGTTTGCCGGTCCGTGGATCGTGATACCAGCCACCAGCGGCCTGTGTCCCCCCGTCGACGTGAATGGTCTGCCCAGTGATGTAGCTGGCCATGTCCGAGGCGAGAAAGACAGCCGTGCTGGCGATCTCGTCAACGTGCCCGGGCCGGCCCAGCGGAATAGCCTGACTGACTTCGGGTCTTGGCCCCTCGGGCGTCAGCTGCATCAGTCCCTCGGTCACCGTGAAGTCGGGCGCTATCGCGTTGACCCGGATTCGGTGCGGCGCCAGCTCGAACGCCGCGGTTTTCGTATAGTTGATCACGCCCGCCTTAGCGGCGGAGTATGCCGCGTAGCCGGGAGCGGCACGTACGCCTTCGATCGAGGTCAGATTGATGATGCTGCCGGGTAGCTTGGCGTCCACCAACTTCTGCGCCACCAGTTGGGTGCACAACAGCACATGACGCAGATTCGCCTTATACAAAGCGTCCCAGCCTTTTTCACTGGTGTCGAGCAGTTGCGAAAAGAACACGCCGCCCGCATTGTTCACCAGAACCGTCACCGGCCCGAGTTCGGCGGCGGTCTGCTCCAGTGCCGCGTGGACCTGGGCGCTGTCCCGTACATCGGTCACAATACCCAGTGCGCCAACGGCTTCGGCGGCTTCAGCACAGCTATCGGCGTCACGCTCCCAGATCGCCACCGAGGCGCCGAAAGCACCATCCCGGCCGCGATGCCGCGCCCGATGCCGGCACCGCCACCGGTCACCACCGCGACCCGGCCGGTCAGCAGGATGTCGGACGGGCTGATTGTCACCGGGTAGCAGCCCTTGTCGCACCGGCGCCGACGACGATTTCCTCGGGCGACGGCCGGTTGTTCTCAACCATTTTCAAGCGCCAACCGCGACGTTGGCCGACGGGCTTGACGTCAGGATTTCCGGGCCGTCGGCCGTAATCAAAACCGCCTCCCGCCCGAACACCGCACCGACGCCAGGTTGCCAGACATAGCCGGTGACAGCGAGCACCATCCCCGCCTCCAGTCGCTCCTCGGCAGCAATCGCCGGCAGGTGCTGAGAAACCACCGGTGGGTCGAATCCCAAACCCAGGCCCCGCGAGATCGGCATCGGCGGCAGCTGCTCCCCCGCCGCCTGGTAGGCGGACAGCAGGTCGGTACCCGGCGCGCCCGGTTGGCATGCTTCATATAGCCGGTGCCACAGCGCATCCCATCGCCGATACAGATCGGCGGCACCGTCGGGCTCGCCGACCGGCCAGGTGCGTCCGACCTCTCCGGTGTAGCCACCATCCAGCACGCCGGCAGAGAACGCCACCAAATCGCCGGGTTGAACGCGCCCGTCGTCATTCGCCCGTCGCCATGGGTGGTCTCGTGAGGTCACCCACGCGGCATCCTGGGTCGACGGGGTGCTCACCCCACCGGCCGCCATGGCCTCCAGCAGGACGCCGGCCAGCGTCTTCTCGCTGACGCCCGGTCGCATCTCGGCGACTGCCGCGGCCAACCCGACCTCGGCTACCCGGATGGCCTCGCGGAGCGCCGCCACCTCTTCGGGGGTCTTGATACGACGGGCGGCGCGCATGGCCAGCTCACCGTCGACCAGCTCGGCGTTGGGGAAGGCCATCGGCAGCAGTTGGGCGAATCCGGGTGAAAGCGCGTCGCTGCCAACGTGTTTGGCGGTCGCAGCGCCTTCGATGCGTTTCAGCACCGAAATTGTGTTCATCGGATTCCAGGTGATGCCGTACAGGTTCTCGTGCGGGATGTCGTCGGGAACCCCCTCGTCCCAGGTGCTGAGCAGGTGGATCGCCCCGGTCTCCCGGACGACCACGCACGTCGGCCCGAACGGGCGGGTGCCCGCCACCCACAGCTGCGGCGCACCGGAGACATACCGCACGTTGGCCTGCCGACCCAGCACCAGCACATCGAGGTCGTGGTTTTCCATCTGGGCCAACGCCCGCTCCCGGCGACCCGCACGCAGTACGCGGTCGTCGGGCAGAACCTCAGTGGCCATCGGCGCTACTCCTCCTCATCGCTGGCGCTCTGCATCGTCGTCAGCGCGCGCCATATGGGTGATAGGGGTAGTCAGTCAACGGAATCCAGCCTTCCTCGGTGATGACGACCATCTCTTCACTGCGATATCCGCCGGTGCCGTCCTCCCACACCACTGGTTCCAGCACCACCACCATTCCGGGCTCGAAGACGAAGTTCTCGTCGAACTCGTCACCGAGATCGGTGCCGATCATTGGCATTTCGGCGGCATTCACGCCGATTCCATGGCCCAGATAGAAGTGCGGCAGCCACGGCCGGGCGCCGCCGTTGGCTTTCGTTGCCGCCCTGCCTAAGTCGGCCGCGGTGGCGCCGGCTTTCGTCACGTCGAGCACCGCGTCCAGGATTTCCCGCCACTTGGCGAATTGCGCCTGCTGGCGCGGTGTCGGCTCTTGACCAACCACCCAGGTGCGGCCGAAGTCAGAGCAGTAGCCCGCATAGGTGATGCTGACATCGGTCCACAACACGTCACCGGCAACCAGTTCGCGCTCAGTTGTTAGCAACGGCAACGCCAAATCGCCATGGGTGGTCCAGACACCGTCCGCCTTGCTCGGCGGCATCACCTGCCAGATCGGTTCCAGCATGCTGGCCATCGCGCCCAGCTCGAACGCTCGGCGCATGAAACCGGCCGACAGCTCGATCTGGCGAATTCCGGGCGCCAGCGCGGCCTGTACGTCGACCATCGCCTCGTCGGTGATCCGGCAGGCAGTACGGATGCAGGCCAGTTCGTCGGGAGTCTTGATGACCTTGGCCGCGCCGACAATCTGCGCCGCGTCGGCGGGCGGTCCGGCCCGGAAAAGTCGCGGCTGCGCGCGCCGCATGGCGCCGGTGAGTTCGTCCACCGCGAGCACCGCCCCGGCCGGGACCAGATCCTCGATCACCCGCGCGAAGTGCTCCACTCCCTCGTCGAACTCCAGATAGACCGGGCCGTGCAGATGGTCGGCGGGTAGCCCCGATTCCGATGCGGCGCCTTCACGGAACGGCAAGAACAGGTGCGGGTGCGGGTCGTCAGCGAGCACCACTGCGACCGGACGCTCGACGTGAGACAACCCGGCGTCACCCAACGGCCAGCTCACCCCGGTGGCATAGACGACACTGTTGTTTCCGAGCAGGAGCAAGACATCCACGCCACGGTCGGCCATCGCCGAGCGCAGCCGCGCGCCGGTCTCGCGACGCATCCGATCGAGATCGGGTGTGTCCGGGATGTCGAGCGCAGACGTTGGTGCGGCCAGAAACGAAGTGATCGAAGTCATTAAGCGGTCCTAAAGACCCAGAAATTCAGTGATATTGCCACTGACGATCCGCGCGGCGGCCTCGGCGCCGACCGAGTCGACGACAGCGGCCAGCGACTTCTCCGAATACCCGAAAGTGCTTTCGTTGTGCGGATAGTCGCTGGACCACATCACCTTGCCGACACCGATCTGGTCGATCAACTTCAGTCCGAGCGGGTCGACCATGAACGATGCGCTCATATGGTTGTCCCAGTAGTAGCGCACGTCATGCTCCAGGGGCCGATTGAACATATGCTGATACGACGCCACCAGGTGCTCGGCGTCTTGCAGGGCCCACGGCACCCAGGCGATGCCGCCCTCGAACCAGCCGATCCGCAGCCTTGGGTGCCGATCGAGGATGCCGGCGAAGATGTACTTGGAGAACGCCTCCCGGAACCCGTCGATGTTGATCATCATTCCGACGACGACACTGTTGAACTCGCACGGGCTTTTCGGAGGTGTCTCGCCGATGTGGTGCGCGACCGGAAGACCGGAGTCTTCGATCTCGTCCCAGACGGCGCTCATGGATGTGCTCGCGTAGTCGATCGGATTGCCTTCGTCGTCCTTGCCCGCGTTGAGCGGCAGCAGGAAGGTCTTGAGCCCCAATGATTTCAGTTCCGATAGGGTGCGGCGAGTGCCTTGTGGATCCCACCAGTTGATCAGGCCCGCGCCGTAGAAGTGACCACCGGAGCGCTCCTGCAGCTCGGCGATGTACTCGTTGTAGATGCGGAATGCGAGTTCGCGAAGTTCCTTGTCCGGGTAGTGAAAGAGCGCCAGGATGGCGTTGGGGAACGCCAGTTCCTTCTCAACGCCGTCTTCGCGAAGCTCTTGGATCCGGGCCTCGATGTTGGTGCTGGCAGCCCCGGGCAGGTCGTCGTATTGCATCAGCACCGCGCTGAAATCGCCCGGTAGGAATGACTGTCCTTCTCGCCCGACCTGGTAGGCGCCGTCCTCGTACCAGATCCGCGGCGCCTTGTCTTTGAGGGCCTCCGGAAAACGCTGGTAGAAAATATCGTCTGCTAACGAGATGTGGTTATCCGCAGAGAAAACCACAGTTCCTTCCGGCAAGCCCACGCGTGCGCCGGTGGCGTGGCCGTGTCGATCCTTGGGTGCGCCAAATCCTCCGGGCGGGTACAGCGAGACGGCGTTTGTTTGAGTCGACATCATTGACACTCCAATCGGATCCACACTTGTTCGACAGTAGTCATCTCGGATCGCTTGGTGAGGGGATT
>Ga0209217_1000181_pt1 | contig 15000 bp, 16 predicted proteins | sample JacPinW_OM3H0_M2_FD_187957 | JGI IMG/M metagenome (GOLD analysis project Ga0209217, IMG submission 187957) | Forest soil microbial communities from Algoma, Ontario, Canada - Jack Pine, Ontario site 1_JW_OM3H0_M2 (SPAdes) (version 2) | ecosystem: Environmental > Terrestrial > Soil > Boreal...
CCAACAGCTGATTGCGGCGATCCGCACAGTGGCAGGTCTAGGGGACGTCGAGCACCGACCCGCCGAGGAGAATCTGAACGGCTGGGAGGAAGCGCTGGTCGTGAACGGCGCCGGCGAAGAGGCCAGCGCGGCAGCTCACTAGTTCACCGAATGGTGAGACCGGTCAGCGCCCTGGCGATGACAAGCCGCTGAATCTCGCTGGTGCCTTCAAAGATGGTGAAGATCTTGGCATCCCGGTGCATCCGTTCGACCGGATAGTCGCGGGTGTAGCCGTTGCCGCCGAGGATTTGGATTGCTTCATCGGTGACGTACACCGCGGTCTCGCTGGCATACAACTTGGCCATCGAGCCCTCCGCTGAGGTGAACGGCTTGTCATTTCGTTGCATCCAGCTCGCCCGCCAGACCAGCATTCGCGATGCGTCGATGCGACTTTTCATGTCGGCCAGCTTGAACGCGATGGCTTGGAATTCGGCGATCTTCCGGCCGAACTGTTCGCGCTGGCGAGAGTATTCGAGCGCGTACTCGTAGGCGGCGCGCGCGATGCCCAATGCCATCGCACCCACCACTGGACGGGTGCGCTCAAAGGTCATCATCGCCGCCTGACTGGATGTGCGATGTCCTTCCCGAATTTTGGCGATCCGGCGCTCGAAACGCTCTCTGCCGCCGAGGATTAACTCACCAGGAAGCCGGACGTCATCGAGGACCACCTCAGCCGTGTGGGATGCCCGGATGCCATGCTTCTTGAACTTTTGTCCCTGGGACAAGCCCTTTGTGTCGGGAGGCACGATGAACGTCGCCTGCCCCCGAGTGCCCAACTCGGGCTCCACCGACGCCACCAGCACATGAACATTGGCGATTCCGCCGTTGGTAGCCCACGTCTTGGTGCCGTTGAGCACCCACTCGTCGGCGGCTTCGTCGTACCTTGCCCTGGTGCGGACGGCTCCCACGTCGGAACCGGCACCGGGTTCAGACGAGCAGAACGCCGCCAGCTTGGGGTCGCCCGGAGTGCCGAACATTTGCGGCAGCCACTCGCCGAGTTGCTGCGGGGTCCCGTTGGCGGCCAGTGCGGCCGCCGCAAGCCCGGTGGCCATGATCGACAACGCAATCCCGGCGTCACCCCAAAACATTTCCTCGAATACGGTCGGCATGCCCAGACCGCTGGATTCGGCGGCCATTTGGACGAATAGGTCGGGGGTGTAGAGCCCGACCTTGGCAGCCTCTTGGATGATCGGCCACGGGGTTTCTTCCCGCTCGTCCCACTCCGCGGCGGCCGGCCGGATAACCGACTCGGCAAATTCATGCACCCAGTCACGGACGTGGACCACTTCCTCTGACAGGTCCATCGAAAACGTGGCGTCCATCAGCGCTCCCATCAGCGACGTCGTGAGGCCGCGGCGCTCAGTCGGTTACCGGGCCCGCGGTCAGTGCTCTGTGTTTTCGCCTGCCCGCTTCAGGCAGCCAATACATACAGTAAACGCTTGTATACTGAATGATCAAACCGGCAGCTCAGCGCAGATCAAGGACTGACGCTCCGCGTCGTCGCACCGCCGGCCAAGGCGGCGATGCGAGCTGCCACGTCGGCCGCGACGGCCAAAGTCTGCGGATCATCAGCTGCCGAGTAGCGGTCGGCGGCGGTGTCGTAGCTGGCGCCCGCGATCGATCCGTGGTCGGCGGGCAACTCGACCACCTCCGCCGGCCACCCGTTCCGCCGCAGGGCCGAGGCGAACTCGCGGGTCGCTGCGACCGGAATGACGTCGTCGGATAGGCCGTGCAGCAGAGTAAACGGGCAGCGCCGCGCACCGGGCTTGAGCTGGGTGGCCGGGACTCGACCGAAGATCGGATCGGTGACCATGAACGCCCCGGCAAGGCAGACAGTGTGTGCGAAACCGACATCAACTCGTCGCGCCTGAATCGTCAGCCCGGCCGCCGCTACACCGCCCATCGACCATCCGACAAGCACCAGGCCATCGGGGTCGTCAACGCGCTCGCGGGCAAAATGCACCGAGCGCAGCAGGTCGGCGCGCCCGCCATCGTCGGCGTGCGAGTTCCAATCGGGGACCACGACACCTAAGCCATGGCGGACCAGCAGCTCGGCGAGTGGCCGGACCGCGCCGCGGGCATCGGCCTGTTGGCCGTGCCACAACAGCACGGTCCGTTGTGCCGGTCTGCCGGAAACATCTACCAACCGACCCGGGGCGTATTCGACGGTCTCCATACCCTCCAGGCGGCCTTAGCGGCTAAGCCATTACGGCTTTGGCGGTGGCGCTCCGCCCAGAAGCGAGCCGAGGATACCTAACGGGAGGCCTGCCTCCGCTGGCGTCTTGCCCGGGTCGGGGACCGCCGCGTCGTTCTTCTGCCACGGCTGGCAACCGTCCGTCTTGAACGCCTTGTCAGTCGGGTCGATCCGCACGACCTGCGGCTTTTTGCTCATCGCGTTGTCGACCACCTGTTTGCCGTCGTCGCCGGCGACCCGTTTCCAGTAGCAGACGCCGTTACCTTGCGGCCCCGCGGAGGTGTAGGTACCGGGCTCGATGTCGGTTCCCACCGCGAACGTGCCGTCGTGGTCGATGCTCGTCTTAGGCCCGGCCGGGGCTGGCCCGGGCGGGGCGGGTGCCGGTGCAGGCGGCGGTGCAGGGGGATCGGCGCTGGCAACGCCGCCGGCCGCGCCCCAGCTCAGCGCGATCAGCGCCGCGACGGCGACAGCGGTTGACTTCGATCTCACGAATAGCAGCATACGGGGTTTGCGCGGGGCGCGCCCGAGCCTGATTGCGCTGCTAGGCGGTCTTGGTGAGCAGCGGCAACAGCAACCGGCGGCGCGCAGAGTTGGCATCAGCGAAGTACTGCAGCGCCTCGTGCACCGAGCCGAAGACGGGGAAGCTGGATTCCTCGTGGGTGACCAGCAGCGCTGTGTCTACTGCTTGGCTGGGGACCACTGACCACTCCAGCCCGGCGGCGCTGCAAACGTCATCCAACCGGTGAAGAAGTCGAATAGCTTGTACTGCAAAGCAATTCAAGCCGGACAAGTCAAGGACAAACGGCTTGTCCGGCAGGATGAAGCGCTTGGAGTGCTCGCTGACCTGGTCGACATTCGTCGAGTCGACCACACCGCTGATCGTCACAACGGTTGCCAGGTGACGACACTGCGCCCGCACCGCGGCGCCGTTGCAGTCGAACGGGAGATGGGCGTGACGGGGCGTCACGTACGAAGCGGCGCTGTCGATCGAATCGTTCATGGGGCCCCCAGTTCTCAAACGCTGTTGCTGCAAGTCTGTTTGAGACGCTAATTGGTTACTCTAAGGTCACTGGGCGAACCGTTTAATACTTTGCTAAGAAACAATTTTCAGTTACCGGCCAGTACGCCCCGATGATGTGTCGACAGCCGGCCGGCTGGGCCCCCACCTAGGTCAGCCGCTTGACCGACCCGGCATAGCCGAGGGCGTGCTCATACACCTCGAGGTTGTCGCGAGAAATCTTCGCGTGCACCGGACGCTCGAGAAGGAAACGGAGCACCGGATTGAAGGCGTGATACGTCTCATGGAAGGTCAGCATGGTGGTGCCGTCGGGTTGTTCCTCCAGTTCGTGGTACCCCTCGGCGCGCGACCACAGCGGCTTGCCAATCGCCACATAGCGCGAGAGCTTGTTGACCTTCGCCTCGGTAACGGTCTCCCACGAACGCCCCTTGCCGCCCGACAGCAGGTACTTAGGCACCGGAAAGACACAGGTGCGGACCAGCCCCTCGCCGGCTTCGTCACCTTCGTTGAGGATCTCCATGCTGCCGGTCGGCCACTCGAGCACCCGGGGTCTGGGTGCGTTCGGCGGCACCGGTGGATGCAACACCCGCCATACCTTTTTCGGGGATGCATCGACGTGAAATCGCACGGTGTAGGACTGCATCAGCTTTCTCCCCAGCTGTCCCAATAGGTGACGGTCTCCGCGGGCGGCCGTGAGGCCGGCCGGAAGTCGGTGCCAATCGTGTAGGCCACTGGGAACAGTGCGGCCTGTGTGACTGTGGCCGGAATTCCCAGCAGTTCGGCCACCTCTTGCTCCTTGGCCAAATGCATTGTCGTCCAAACTGATCCGAGACCGCGGGACCGAAGGGCAAGCAAAAAACTCCAGCCGGCCGGGATGATCGACGCCCAAGCCGACGCGGCGGCCAACACATTGGAGTTATCGATGCGGTTCTCCAGGCAGGGGATGACATGCACGGGGACTTGGGCCAGTGTGTCAGTGAGGCTGAACGCGCTGGCGTACACGCGCTGGGTTTGCGGGTCGGACGTGTCCTTGGCGGCGAGTGCAAGATACTCAGCGCCGATGCTGCTATAGATCTCCGCGATGGCGGCGCGTTTGTCGGCGTCGGTGATCACCAGCCACCGCCAATCCTGCGTATTGCTTGCCGTCGGCGCTTGCATCGCTAGTTGTATGCACTCCAGGATCACGGCACGACCGACCGGCCGGGTCAGATCAAGACGTTTGCGTACCGACCGGGTGGTGGTGAGCAATTCGTCGACCGATGCGATGTCCACTCTTTCTCGACCGCCCCTCTCAAACCGTGATGTCCATTCACTCAGAGGTCGATCGCGCACGACTGATCGACGCCCAGCACAGTCAACGAGCGCCCCAGACCAAGGAAGACCGCGACACACAGAGTGAGATCGAGGATTTCCTCGTCGGTGAAATGTTCGCGCAGCCGTCCGAAGAACGCGTCGTCGATCGATGCATGGTCATTCGCGAAACGTTCGGCGTACTCGATGGCAAGACGTTGCCGCGCCGTGTAGCCGGGGTAGGTGGCGTATGCCGCGACGTTCTCATAAAGCTCCGGCGCGACGCCCGCCTCGAGCACCGACGGTGCGCGAAAGTCCGAGCACGCGACACAATCGTTGATCTGCGCGATGCGCATCCTGGCCAGTTCGCGCTCTTCTGGCGGCAAGATGCTCTGCTGGTAGGCCCCGCGGATCATCCGTTCAACCATGTCGCCCAGCGGCGGCCGCAGTGTCCAAATCATCGCGGCCTCACCGCCCGGGCCGTCGGGCACATCAAGCCTGGCCATGGATGCGAGCAAACCAGATGTTTGGCTTGACTGTCCAGGTTGCGCCCGTGGACAGGACAGGACGCCGGGGTTACCGTCCGTCTGAGCGGAAGCGCGGTCCAGCGCTCGCACGGGAGGTCTCGCGGCATGCTCTTCATGCACGAGGTGCACAAGGTGCGGGGACGCGCCGAGGACGAATTCGAAGCCGCCTTTCGACACGGCTGGATGCCCACACTTGGCGGCGGAGACGAAGCCCGGCTACTTTGGTACGCCAACCACGCACACGGCAGCGGCCCCGCCTACACCGTGGTCACCGTGACCGCGGTTCGCGACGGAGCGGCATGGGAGCGCCTGGCACTGCGGATTCAGAACGGCGATCTGCGGCAGTGGATGCGCCAGCTCGACCAGCTTCGCCACGACGTCGAGGCCAAGCTCCTGATGGCTCTTCCATGGTCGCCACTGCAGGACGTGCCGTTCGGCGAGGTACCTGTCGATGGGCGGGAACACGAGCTGACTCTCTACATGGAGGACACCATGTGGCCCTACGAGGACAAGTTCACCGAATACGTCGACCGCTGCGGTGAGGTCTACTCCAAGAGCCTTGAGGCGCCGGCTGCAATGTTGACCATCCAAGCTGCGTTCCAGCCGGCCTTGGGCAGCCACCTGCGCCGTGAAGTAGTGCTGATGCAGCGCATCCGCCAGCCGGAGGCTTTACTGAATCTCCTTCGTACCGAAATCCCGCCGGACTACCGCGCACCGGGAACCTGGATGTACGACGCTTTGGATCTGCGCGATCAATGGACCAGCAGGCTGCTCCGGACCTCGTCCTGGTCACCTCTGTATTGAGCCGCGAATGAACATCGGCACGATCATCGACACCGCCGCCGCCGGCGATCCTGACCGCGTCGCGCTCATCATCGGCAACCGCAGGATCGGCTACGGCCAGCTGGCGACGGCCGTCGAACGGTGCGCCGCCGGGCTGGCTGCTAACGGGGTGGTGGCCGGAAGCCGCGTCGCCGTCGTCGACGGCGGCAGCCTGCTGTCGATCGCATCGGTGCTCGGCGCCGCGCGCATCGGTGCGGCCGCGGCGCTGATGAATCCCGCGCTCACCTCACCGGAGCTGCGGGACATGCTGCGCAATGCGGGATGCGTCGGGGTCGGGATCGCCGGGGAACCATACGCCGGCCAGCTGCGTGCGGCGGGGGCGACCAGTACGTTGTCGCCCGCTGATCTATTGAGCGGCCACCAGCTTTCGCGTGTGTCGCCCGTCGAAGAGATGGCGGACCGCGACGCCCTCGTGCTCTTCACCAGCGGCACGACCGGACTCCCGAAGGCCGTCGGGATCACCAGCGGACAATTGACTGCGCGGATTCGGGGAATTGGGGCGCCGTTCCGCGCGAACGCGGCGGCCACGGTCGGGATGATGTGCGTCCCGTTCTTCCACGTCGGCGGCTCGCTGGGCATGCTCGGCAGCCTCTACTCGGGCAACACCTCGGTTGTGCAGGAACGGTTCGACGCGGGCGAGTGGCTGCGCTTGGTGCAGGAGCATCGGGTACGCACCGCGTTCCTGGTGCCGACCATGCTCCTGCGCATCCTCGACCATCCCGACTTCACCGACACCGACCTGAGCTCGCTGGTGGCCATCGCCTACGGGGCGGCTGCCGCGCCCGTCGCGTTGGTGCGCCGCGCAATGGCCGCGCTGCCACATGTGGCGTTTGCCAACGTATTCGGCCAGACCGAGACGCTCGGCGCCTACACGACCCTGTTGCCGGAGGATCACCGCGACCAGAACCGGGTGGGATCGGTAGGCAGGCCGCTGCCCGGAGTCGAGGTGCGAGTAGTGGATCCCGAGACGGGCCGCGACGTCGAGACGGGAAGCGTCGGCGAGTTGTGGGTGAACACCGATCAGAACGTCAGCGGAGGCTGGCTGCATACCGGTGACCTGGCCCACCAAGATGCGGATGGCTACATCTATCCCAGCGGTCGGCTGAGCGACACCATCAACCGCGGGGGAGAGAAGTTCGGCCCCATCGAGGTCGAGGAAGCACTGCGTGCCCATCCGGCGGTCACCGACGTGGCGGTGGTCGGGATCAGCGATGACGAGATGGGCCAGCGGGTGGGAGCGGCAGTGGTGGCTTGCCTTTCCGTAACACTCGAGGAGCTGCGATCGCATTGTCGTGATCGCATCGCCTATTTCAAGCTGCCTGAGCGGCTGACGATCGTCGACCGCATCCCCTACAACGAGACCGGCAAGGTCAACCGCCGTCAGCTCGCCGCGTTGATCGTCGACCACGGCTGAGCCACCGAGAGGAGTCACCGTGCTGTTCCTTCACGAGACCCACCAGGTCGTCGGCACTCGCGAGGACGACTTCGAGGCGGCCTACCGCGAGGGCTGGATGCCCACACTGGCGCAGCAGGACGATGCTCGGCTGCTCTGGTACACCAACCACGCTCACGGATCAGGGGCGGCTTACAACGTCGTCACTATCACCGGTATCGCCGGCGGCGCGGCGTGGGAGAGACTGGCCCGCCGGGCACAAACAGGCGATCTGGCGCCATGGATGCGCGAGCTGGACAACCTGCGCCACGAGGTCACCGGAAAGATCCTGCTGCCGGTCGAGTGGTCGCCCCTACAAGAAGTGGACCTGAAGAGCGTGCCCACCGATGGCGCAACGCATCCGTTGAGTTTGTTCATGGAGGACACCGGTTGGCCGTACGCGCCGCTGGACGACTACATCCGCTCGTGGGATGAGATCTACTATCGGGTGCTGTCCAAGGCGCCACCCGGCAGAAGGGTGCTCGAAATCCAGGCCTGCTTCCAGGTGGCGCACGGCAGCCACAAACGCCGAGAGGCGATGCTGTGGCAGAAGATTGACGCGACCAACGACTTCGCGGCCCTCTTGCATCTGCTGACTACCGACATCCCGCCCGAGCACCGCGGGCCCGGAACCTACATGTTCGATGCCCTGAAGTATCGCGACCAGTGGGAGAGTCGCCTGCTCCGGACGTCGGCCTGGTCACCCCGGTACTGACCTCGAGCTAAAGCCGTTCTCTCGGTTCAGGATTCGCTCGGCTTCAGCCGCTAAATCGGCGACCATGTCAGCTGCCGGGCGAACTTCGTCGATGCGTCCGATTGCCTCGCCGACGAATATGGCGGCGATGTCGAAGTCCTCGGCAGCGACAGCGGCTTCAAAGGTGCTCGCTGCAGCGGGCAAAGACGCCAACAGTTCGGACTCGTTGCCATGCCAACTGTCGACGAAGGGGTTGCTCAACATCCGCTCGTTGTATTGGGGCGGCCAATCCAGCCGCCGCACAATGTCATAGACCCGCGTGCGGTAGGTGTTGTCTCCGCTGGCCCGAATAGCCCGCTCCTGCGCCCGCGGCGATACCAGCGCCTCGGGGGAGGCCCAAAACCTGGTACCGACCAAAACGCCATCGGCACCGAGGGTTAGCGCCGCCGCGAGCCCACGCCCATCGGGGACACCGCCGGCAGCCAGCACAAGCGCTTCGGGCGAACGTTCGGCAGCGAGGTCCACGACGTCGGGCACCAGTGTGAACGTCGAACGGACCGTCATTCCATGCCCACCCGCCTCGCCGCCCTGGGCCACCAGGATCTCCGCGCCGGCATCCAGAGCCTGACGCGCGTGGTCGAGAGTCTGCACCTGTGCGATCAGCGGGACGCCGGCGGCGTGGATGCGGTCGGCGAACGGCTGCAGATCACCGAACGACAACATGATCGTCGCCGGTTGCCGCTCCAGCGTCTCGTCTAACAGCTCGGGCCTGCGGGCCAGACTCCAAGTGATGAAGCCGCATCCAACCCGTGTCCCGTTGGCCAGGCCGAATTCGCGCTGTAGCCACTCCGAGTCGCCATAGCCGCCACCGATCAGGCCCAGGCCACCGCCCGAAGTCACCGCTGCGGAGAGCCGGCCCCCCGAAATCAGTGCCATCGGCGCGGACAAAATCGGATGTTCGATGTCGAAGAATTCGGTGAGACGAGTTTTCAACAGCGGCATTGTTTCTCCCGTGGTGGCGGGGCACGGGCGCGCCCGTCTTGATGCTGACGCTAGACCCGCAAACATAAGGTCTGAACTGCCCGCATATCGACTAATTCTCTGCTAGCCACACCGAGTCGACGACTCGCCATCGGGCGATCGCACTGATACCCTGCCATCGCCGTCGTTTGTCAGGTCGCGTGGAGTTAGACCGCCCGGACAGCCGGGCGCAGCAGCACAGACGATGCGGCAGTGGCGAATGAACCACCAGTGGCCTGACGGAAAGAGTGTTGTGCGCAGCGGAGAGATCAAGGCCCTCACCGGGCTTCGCATCATCGCCGCCGTGTGGGTAGTGCTATTTCACTTCCGCCCGCTGCTGCGGGACGCGGCGCCCGGGTTCCGCGACGCGCTCTCGCCAGTGCTCAATTGCGGAGCGCAGGGCGTCGACCTGTTCTTTATTCTCAGTGGGTTCGTGCTGACCTGGAATTACCTCGATCGAATGGGCTGGTCCTGGTCGACACGGTCCACGCTGCACTTTCTGTGGCTGCGGCTGGCCAGAGTATGGCCGGTGTACCTGGTCACCTTGCACCTCGCGGCACTGTGGGTAATTTTCACCCTGCACATCGGCCACGTGCCATCGCAGGACGTGAGCCAACTCACCGCGGTTAGCTATGTGCGTCAGATCCTGCTGGTTCAGCTGTGGTTCCAGCCGTACTTCGACGGTTCGAGCTGGGACGGGCCGGCGTGGTCGATCAGCGCTGAGTGGCTGGCGTACCTTTTGTTCGGCCTGCTGGTGTTGGTGATCTTCCGGGCGGCACACGCGACGAGAGCGCGCACCCTAATGTGGCTGGCGGTCGCCGCGTCGTTACCCCCGGTGGTGCTGTTACTGCTGAGCGGGCAATTCTACACGCCGTGGAGCTGGCTGCCACGCATCGTCGTGCAATTCACCGCTGGCGCACTGGTAGCGGCCGCCGTCATGAGGTTGCGCCCGACCGATCGCGGCCGCCACGTCGCCGGCTACGTTTCGGTGCTGCTGATCGCCGCCATCGTCGGCCTGCTATACCGGTTCGACGCGCATCCGTTGCACGGTGTCCAAGACACCAGTGGGCTGGTTGACGTCCTGTTCGTGCCGCTGGTGATGACGCTGGCGATCGGCGCCGGCAGCTTGCCGGCCCTGCTGTCCACCCGGTTGATGGTCTTCGGCGGACAAATCTCGTTTTGCGTGTACATGGTCCACGAGCTGGTGCACACGGCCTGGATATGGACCGCCGAGCAGTTCCAGCTCACGCTGCACGGCAGTGTCGGGAAGATCATCGTCGCCGGCCTGCTAACGATCACCATCGGTGCCGCGATCGTGCTTTTTCATTTCGTTGAAGAACCGGCTCGGCGCTGGATGCGGAGGATGGTCGACGTCAGCGGTCCGAACGCCGACGACCGGACCGATCCCGCAGCTCACCAGGCGACCGGAAAGCTTCAATCGGTCGACCGGGCCCTGGAGGGACGGCCAAAGCCGATTTCGGCGCGCGCCGGCTAGGGATGGCCCCCGGACCCGAACCCTGCTGCGCCACACCCTGATCAAGTACGATGCCCTATGGCGCGGGACGTAAGGTGTCCCGCGTCCGTCGACGGTATGGGGGCTTCACCAGCGCTGATCGGCTCCTGGTCGGCGTCCAACCGGACGACAGCGCGTCGGCGGCGAAACTCGTGGTTTTGCTCATACGATGCCGGTGCCGCACGCGGCCGCGGGGTGGAGAGCGGAGGTAGCAGTGGGTCGTCTAGCCACGTTTGTCATCTCCCTCGCCCTTGCCGTCGGAATGATCAGCTACCGCGCGGCGCCGGCGCGCCCGTACCAGACGGCGGCCCGCGGCACCCCGATCGATCACGTCGCGGTGATCGGGGACTCCTACACCGCCGGCACCGATGAAGGCGGACAGGGGCAGAATGCGTGGACCAACCGCACCTGGCTGACGCTCGCTCACCAGGGAGTTCAGATTTCGCCCGATGTCGCATCCGAAGGGAGAGCCGGCTATGTCGTGCGCGGCGACCACGGCAGCCTCTTCGAGGACCTCACCGGCAGAGCGGTCCATCCCGACGATGCGCTGGTGGTGTTCTTCGGCTCGCGCAATGACGAGGCGGTGGATCCTGCGCAAATGGCGGGCATGGCGCACGACACCTTCGATCTGGCGCGCCGCATCGCGCCCTCATCGAAGCTGCTGGTGATCGGCCCGCCGTGGCCGACTGCCGATCCGCCGTTCGACGTCCTCTACGTCCGCGACATCCTCAGCGGTCAGGCGCATGACGCGGGGGCAACGTTCATCGATCCGATCAGCGCGGGCTGGTTCGTTGGCAGGCCCGACCTGATCGGCCCCGATGGTGTGCATCCCAACGACGCCGGACATGCCTATATGGCGGAAAAGATCGCTCCACTGATACGTGCCCAGTTATCCAGGCGGAGTTAATATTCGACGCGTTTCGTCACATCGTCGCCCGGGGTATCAAGAGGTGCACCTGATGAGATTGGGGATTTGCGCATGAAGTCTGGAGCTCGGACCACGTTGGCATTGTTCGGCGGTGCGGCCATGCTGGTGTTAGCGGTCGGCTGCGGCGGCGGCGGCAAAGGCGGGCCGACCACCACAACAACCACCACAACCACGACAACCACGACCCCGACCACAACCACCCCTTCGTCGAGCGTGGCTCCTGCACCTGCGCCATCGCCGGCTCCCGGCGGCGGCGGGCCTGGCGGTGCCACCGGCGGCGGCGGACCCAACGGCGGCGGCGGAAGCATCCCCGGCGGTCCCACCGGTGGCGGCGGACCGGGCGGCGGCTGGGGTCAAATCCCTGGCGGCCCCAGCGGCGGCGGCGGACCTGGCGGCGGCCACGGTTGTGTACCCGGTGTCGGTTGTGGTGGCTGGCCGTGATCCGGCGCCGCCGTTGACCTAGTCACGGGTTCCTGGCGCGAACTGGTGGCCGCGGGTAGCCCGGCGGGTTTAAGGTTCTCCGCAACTCGACTGCTAAGGGGAGCTCACGTGGCCAAGCTCAGATTTGGGTATTTCATCGCACCGTTTCACCGCGCGGGCACCAACCCGACACTGGCGTTGCAGCGAGATCTCGAATTCGTCGAACACCTCGATGCGCTCGGCTTCGATGAGGCGTGGATTGGCGAGCATCACTCGGCAGGCACCGAGCTCATCGCCTCGCCGGAGATCTTCATCGCCGCCGCCGCGGAACGGACCAAGTGGATCAAGCTCGGCACGGGGGTCATTTCGCTCGCCTACCACAACCCGCTCTGGGTCGCCGACCGGTTGATGATGCTGGATCACCTCACCCACGGCCGCATCATGGGCGGCGTGGGGCCGGGGTCGCTGCCCAGCGACTCGTCGATGATCGGGCTGACCCCGACCGACACCCGTGAGCTGCTGGAAACCAACCTCGACATCGTCGTTCGGCTGCTAGCGGGGGAGACGGTCAGCGCGAAAACCCCCACGCATCAACTGTTCGACGCCAAGCTGCAACTCTCTCCGTACTCCGACGGCGGTGTCCCGCTGGCGGTGGCTGCGGTCGCCTCGCCGACGGGTGCGCGGTTGGCCGGCAAGCACGGCATCGGCTTGCTGTCCATCGGGGCGACGCTGACTATCGAGGGCTTCAACGCGCTGCAGTATCACTGGGACATCGTGGAAGAGCGCGCGGCGGCATTCGGCACCCAAGTCGATCGCAAGAATTGGAGCCTGGTCGGGCCGTTCCACGTCGCCGAAACCGAAAAGCAAGCCCGCGAGGACGTGAAATTCGGCCTCGAGTCATGGTTCCGGTACTTCCAGAAGGTGGCCGCGTTCCCGCAGATGACGATGCCGGGCGAGCAGATCGACGAGATGATCGACGTCATCAACAACAACGGCGCGGGTGTGATCGGCACGCCCGAGCGGGCGCGGGAACAGGTGCAGCGGATGTGGGATCAATCCGGCGGGTTCGGCTGCATGCTGCAGATGGGTCACGAGTGGGCCAATCCGGCGGCGACCAAACGGTCTGCCGAATTGTTCGCCGCCGAAGTGATGCCGCATTTTCAGGGTCAGGCGCAGCCGACGCTGGACGCCGCGGCGCGCGCCAGCGAGGCGCGGGAAGGTCTCGCGGAGTCGCAGAACCAGGCGGTCGCGCACATGACCAAGAAATATCAGGACGAAATCGGCTCGAAATAACCGACTTTGGGCTTTAGAAGGCCGTGACGCCGAACCACTGCGCAAGCACACGACGAAGCTCGTCAACTCCTGGCTTCGGCGCCGACGACGCCCACGCCACATAACCATCCGGACGGACAAGCAACGCAGTGGCCGAGACGTCACCGACCGGACGTCCCGCGGCGAGGGTGATCCTGTCTGCGATACCGGCCGCGGCGGCCGCGACCACTGCGCCGTCGGTGAGGTCAACGAGCAGCGGCCGCCCGTCGCGGGCGAGTTCAGCTACTCGTCGCGTTCCGTCGGCACTAGCGACAGCGAAATCGGGCACCCAACGCCCGGCCAGCGGATGCGCGTCATCGCCCACCGCATACCGATTGTCGTTGCCGGACACCAGATCACTGAGGCGGTGGACGGTATCGGGATCCGCCAGCAGTTCTGCGAAAAGCTCTCGTAGCGCAGTGACTTCGGTCCCCGGCCTGGTCAGAGCCAACTGGGCGCGGCTGTGCATGATCACCCGCTCGGCAGCGGGCCGACGCTCGACCTCATAGGTGTCGAGCAGCGCGGGGTCGGCGGGACCGGCAAGGACGGCAGCCAGCTTCCAGCCGAGGTTCACCGCGTCCTGCAGACCCAGATTCAGTCCAGGGCCACCAAGGGGGGAGTGGACGTGCGCGGCGTCGCCGACCAGGATCACCCGGCCTGATTTGTACCGCGATGCGATCCTCGAGTTGATGCCGTAGAAGCGACGCAGATCCAATGGGGTGTCGGGCGTTATCGGCCGCAGTGGTACGTCGGCGCCGAGCACGCGTTTCACGCTGGCCTCGATCTCGGCCAGGCTCACCGGCGTTTCGTCGTCGTCATAGTCGTCGATGCGGTCTTCGCGAGCCGCTCTGTCCAGTTCGAGGGTGATTACCATCGCCCGGCCGCCCATCCGACGGCACGCGAAGACGCCATGTTCGGCGCGATAGAACGGCGTGGGCGGGACTCGGCCCCACCCGGGCACGTTGAGCGCCCCGCTGACCGGGTCAACCCAGTCGTCAGGCGGCGCCAGCCCGAACGCCATCCGGGCGACCGCGTCATGCGAGGTCATTCCGGGGAAATCGATGCCCGCGAGCTTGCGCGTCTGGCTGGTGCCGCCGTCGGCGCCGACCAGGTACTTCGCGGCGAGCTCAAAGTCGCCATCCGGACCGGCGACCTGCACGGTGACGCCGTCGGCGCGTTGGTCGAAGCCTGTCAGCCGGTGGCCCCAGCGAATGTCCACGTCGTACTCGCCGGCGCGCTCGGCGAGGACTTGCACAAGCCGGGGCTGCTGCACGGCGACCATATAGTTTTGGGTATCGGCCGTCCCCGCCAGATCCAGCGTCAAGGCCGCAAACATGGCCCAAGGCGACGGCTGCGGCGGGTCATCGGTCGCCGCCAGGACGCTGTAGAAACCTCGATGGTCGAGAATCCGAACCCCTTGGCCCGTCACCCCGTTGGCGCGCGGTTCCGGGTTTGGTCCCCGTAACGGGTCCAACACGATCGGCCGGACGCCGGCCAGCGCGAGTTCACACGCCAGCATTAGCCCATTAGGACCGGCGCCGGCGATGACAACGTCATTCATTTAGCCCAGCTTACTAGTGCTGGCGCGGGCGCGACAGTAGCCGTTAAACCGACTGCAGGATGGCGGTCGCGACGGCCAGGCCCAGGCTGATCACCGCTGGAGCCGTGTCAGCGACGCTGTCTGATGCACGCACGTGAAAAACAATGGCGCCCGACACGAGCAGAGCAAGCCCGATGGCGGCGGCGACACCGATCGGCGCCCAGACCAAAC
>Ga0209217_1000183_pt1 | contig 14974 bp, 11 predicted proteins | sample JacPinW_OM3H0_M2_FD_187957 | JGI IMG/M metagenome (GOLD analysis project Ga0209217, IMG submission 187957) | Forest soil microbial communities from Algoma, Ontario, Canada - Jack Pine, Ontario site 1_JW_OM3H0_M2 (SPAdes) (version 2) | ecosystem: Environmental > Terrestrial > Soil > Boreal...
CGATCGCCAGCAGCCGGTTGTACTTGGCCACCCGCTCAGACCGCGACGGTGCGCCCGCCTTGATCTGGCCGGCGTTGGTGGCCACGGCCAGGTCGGCGATGGTGGTGTCCTCAGTCTCTCCTGAGCGGTGGGAGATGATGGCGCTGTAGCCGGCGGAAGAAGCCAGCCTGATCGCCTCCAGCGTTTCCGTCAACGACCCGATCTGGTTGACCTTGACCAGGATGGAGTTGGCAACGCCTTTGTCGATGCCCTCCTTGAGGCGCGTCGGGTTGGTCACGAAAAGATCGTCTCCGACCAGCTGGGTCCTCGTGCCAAGGCGTTCGGTCAGTAACTTCCATCCCACCCAGTCGTCTTCAGCCAGTCCGTCTTCGATCGAGATCACAGGGTAGGCGTCGATCCACTCCACCCAGAGGTCGACCATCTCGGCGCTGGTCAGGGCGCGCCCTTCGCCCTCGAGGAGGTACAGGCCGTCGCTGTACAGCTCGCTGGTGGCCGGGTCGACGGCGATGGCGATGTCCTCGCCGGGGCGGTAGCCCGCCCTCCGGATCGCCGTCAGAAGGAAGTCCATAGCCTCGCGGTTGGATTTGAGATCGGGGGCGAACCCGCCCTCGTCGCCCTGGCCCGTGCTCAACCCGGCCTCCTTGATGGCGGCCTTGAGGGCGTGGAAGACCTCCGCTCCCGCGCGCAGCGCCTCGGCAAACGTGGGCAGGCCGACGGGCGCGATCATGAATTCCTGGAAGTCGACGTTGGAATCGGCGTGCGCGCCGCCGTTGATCACGTTCATGAGCGGCACCGGCAGCGTCACGGCCTCTGCGCCCCCAAGGCTGTCGTAGAGTGGGCGGCCAGCCGCGGCGGCCGCGGCGTGGGCAGCGGCCAGGGAGACACCCAGGATGGCGTTCGCTCCAAGACGTCGCTTGTCGGGGGTGCCGTCAAGGGCCACAAGGGCGGCGTCGAGGCCGGCCTGGTCGGCTCCGTCGCGCCCCCGCACCCCGGCCGCGATCTCGCGGTTGACATTATCCACGGCCTGGAGGACACCCTTGCCCCCGTACCGGGCGGGGTCGTTATCGCGCAGCTCCACCGCCTCATGGGCACCGGTTGAGGCGCCCGACGGAACCTTGGCTCCTCCCCGAGCGCCGCCATCGAAGCCCACCTCGACCTCCAGCGTCGGGTTCCCGCGGGAATCGAGGACCTCGCGCCCGTGGACTAGATTGATGGACGTGGCCACCTTGACCTCCTGGAAATCGGGAGTCTCACCCCGGCAGATGCGTGAGATCGACCGTGCGGCCGAGAAGGACTACGGGATCAGCCCGCACCTGCTGATGGAAGTGGCGGGACTGGCCACCGCCCGAGTGGCCCGGAGCCTCATCGGGTCGCCCCTGACCGGTCGTCGGGTCTGCATCCTAGCAGGACCCGGCAACAACGGCGGTGACGGCCTGGTGGCGGCTCGACGGCTCGCCGGGTGGGATGCCACGCTCACTGTGATCACCTCGTATGCCGGCGATGCCGCTCGGGGGCTATCGCAGAGCCAGCTCGAGCTCGCGCGACGCGCGGGGGCAGAGATCGGGGAATGGCGAGGTGAGATCCCCCGGGATGAGCTGATCATCGACGCCCTCCTGGGGTTTGGGGCTACCGGCGCCCCCCGGGGTGCCATCCAGGAGATGATCGTGGCCGTCAACCAGGCCAACGTCCCGGTCCTGGCTCTCGATGTCCCTTCCGGCATCGATGCCGCTTCTGGTGCCGCCGCCGGCGACTGCATCATTGCCGGCGCCACGGTGACCCTGGCCCTGGTCAAGACCGGTTTGCTGGCCCCCACCGCTCGGTCTTTTGTGGGAAACCTCTTCCTGGCTGACATCGGGATACCGCCTGCCCTGCTGCGCGAGGTTGGCGTCGACGCAAGGGGCCTGTTTGCCAGGAACGACATCCTCGAGCTGGATCCGGCCACGGGTGACATCCGAAGGGGCTAAGCCGGAGCGCCTTGCGCCCCAAGTTGCCCTCGGTCTACACTGACCCTGAGTCCAACCGTCCCTGTATGCGTCGCAGTAATGAATGAAATAAGCCTGGCGCTGAATTTGAGCAGCGCCGAGCCAGACTTCGACTCCCTCTTCCTGGGCCAGTTCAACCAGGTTTTCAGCTACGTGCATCGGCTCTTGGGCGATGTGTCCGCAGCCCATCGCTTGTCCGAGGAAACCTTCGACGAGATGGCGCGGTATTACCGCAAGAGCCGCACGCCCCACCAACCGCGAACCCTCCTCTACCTTCTCGCCACAGCTCGAGCGCGCGACTACCTGCGCCGGGGTGACAAACAGCCCTGGTGGCGGCGGCTCTTGCGTGCGCCGGCGCAGCCGGCGGTGGAGTTCACCGAAGCCGAGGTGGTCGGCCTGACGAACGACACCGGCCAGCGAGCACTGGGCACGCTGGAGTTCGGTGAGCGCGTGGTCCTGCTCCTACGCGACTATTGCGGCCTGACCTACGACGAGGTGGCTCGGGCCGCGGCCATCGGCCGGACTTCTGTGCCCCGCGACCTCGACCGCGCGCGTCACGAGTTCAAGCAGGCCTATGACTACATCCGCTTCTGATGGGGCAGCACGCGGAGCCCTGGTGAAGAAATGCCAGCCACGGGCGCTAACGCCTTTCCTCGACCGGGAGCTGAGCGACGATCTCCGGGAGGAGATCAGCGATCACCTGCGCCGCTGCCCCACATGCGGAACGCTCTTGGACGAGCTACACCTGGCGTCGCAGCAGGTTCGCTCCATGGGCCGGGCGGAGATCCCCAGGACCGCACTCCAGCCCGCGCTGGAGGTGTTGGCCGACCGGGCCGGGCTCGTGCGCGGGCGTGCCATCAACCTACCGGGAACGATCGCCACGGTCGGGCCGCCCCGCGGGGACTCCAATGCCCATACAGAGGAAGCGAAACCGACCTCGAAGCCACCGGAGGCGCCGGAGGCCCCGGAGCCACCCGGGCCCCTGGCAGGCTCCACCGTGCTAGGATCCGAGGCTTCGTCCTCCGGGCCTGATGCGCCCCTCTCCGCAACTGCGATGTACGAGTGGTCGGACCCAGAACAGATGCACAGCACCGAGGCGTCCACCATCTCAGACCGGGAGGAGATGGAGACCACCCAGGTGGAGCAGGAGCTCCCGTTGACCTCCGACCGCTACGGGGTACTCCCGGAACACCCCAACCCGCCGCCGGCAGAGATCCGTCCGCCCTGGATGGAACCCGCCACCGGCGAGGACGACGATCTCGACGAGGTCGGACGCCGGGCGATCGATGAATCGATAGGAGCCGCCGAGGAAACGGCGACAGCGCACGATCAACCGGCTCGGGAGATCGAGCCTTCCGACTACACGGCCGAGACGCCCAAGCCGGAGTCGGCCGGCCGCGAAGTCGCCCCGACCGGGCTTGAGCCGGACCGAGTCGATTCCCAAAGTGTCGAAGCGCCGCCCCCGACCGGCCCGGAAGGGTTCTGGTCAAGGCCCGCGCCAACGCCCGCCGCAGTCGGTAGTGGGCTTGGCTCTCTTCGCACCCAGCTGCGCATCGGCCTGGTTAGCGCCCTGGTCCTGATCGTGCTGGCGGCAGCGATTCTGTATGCCGGTAGAACTGCCCGCCCGGTATCCACGGGTTCCACCCGGTCCACCCCGACTCACCAGTCGACGCGGAGCCCCGCGACCAGCCCAACCCAGACCACGGCCCCGTCGGTGGCACCGTCGGCCCCCGGCGCCCCGGCACCAGCCGGCCAGCTCACCGAGGTGGTTACAGCGGGTTCGGGCGGAAGTGGCTGGCACCTTAGTCGCGTGCGTTCGGGGAGCCCGGGCGGCGGCGTCACCCGGATTGTGTTCGACCTCGAGGGCGGGGGACCGGCACCGGATGCGCGACTGGGGCGCGGCCCAGACGGTGCGGTCTACCTAACGGCGGCCGGGATTTCGATCTCGCCCGCAGAGATGAGCGGCTTTGCCGGCGCCGGCCCAATCACAGGTATGACCCAGACGGGCCCCAGCGGCCTGGCGCTCAAGCTTGCCACCAGCGGCAACCCGGGGTTCTCGATGGGCTACCTGAGCGCTCCCACTCGCCTGGTGCTTGACTTCAAATAGGTCAGTTCAAGGAGAACGAGCCGGGCACCACCGCGCTCGGCAACACCTGGCGTTTCAGTAAGTCCTCCTCGCGCCGCAAAATCCGCAGTTCCAATTCAATGCGCTCGCTGGCGTCGACGGCCTCGAGCAATTGCTGGCGCGCGTCCACCGTGGTCTCAAGGGTAGCTGCCACCAGGTACGCCAGGGTCTCGGGTTCACTCGGGAGGTCGGGAACGTCCCCGTACCCCCGGGCCAGCCGTCGCAGGCTGACCAGGTAGCTCTGAAACGCAGCCTTGAGGGAGGCCAGGAAACGCTCCGACACCCCATCTGACTCCTCCTGGAGGTACTCCACCTCGGCCTGGACGTAGGCCTTGCCGGCGATCGGGCGGACCACCCGAAAACGAGAAGCGCCGGTGATGAGAAGGTTCATCCGGCCGTCGGACAGGCGCTCGACGTGCACGATGCGCGCCAGCGTACCGACTGCGCAGGGGACAGCGTCACCGCCTACCTCCTTGCCCTCCCGGATCGCGACCACACCAAAGCTGGATCCAGCGCCAAGGCAGTCCCGCATCATCTCCTGGTACCTGTCCTCGAAAACGTGCAGCGACATCGGCATGTGAGGGAAGAGGACGCTGCGGAGCAGGAAAAGGGGGAGGGGGCCGACCATGGTCAGATTCTAGAGGCTGACCCGTGTCCAGCCTGGGATCGGCGGCTAGCTCGACCTGGCCGTCATCAGTGAGCGTCACCGCACACCGCCGCCCACGTGGCGTGGGTGATGGTGTTTGTCTGCGCGACGATGGGAATGCTCTTATTCCATGAGACCGTTTGGCCCGCGTTGGTCGCGAGGCTGGCCGCGCTTGTGATGGTCACCACCGCGCCACCCTGGTCGAGCAGCGTGCCTATGACCTCGGTGCTGGTACAGGCGCGACCGGTGTTGTTGGTCACCGTGCCAGACAGGTCCTCAACGTCAACCTTCTTGCCCGGCGCAGGACTGTCTACTCGGGCCTGGATATTGCCGGTGACCTGGAAGGCGGGCTGTGCCCCGGAGCCACTGCCTCCCACACCATTGATCAAGCCCATGCCCCCGAGCACGTTGAACGCCAGGCCGGCGAGGATGAGCGCGCCGGCAACGTACAAAGTGTTCTTCACTATGGGATCTCTTCGAGGGGCGGAGCTTTTCACCATGTGATCTCCTGTAGGCGCTCTAGGTCGGCGGTCAGCACTCGCTCGAACTAGGCGTGCACGATCACCTTCAGTCTGGGCCAGCATGTCTGGAGTTGGACAGCTGAGATGTAACTGTCGCGTGACAGGGAACAACCGGGTTGCCCCCGAGTCGGTCTCCTGCCGCGCTGGCTCTAGTCCGGTCGGACGCCCTTCTGCGCGAAGCGAATTGCCGTTTCCTCTGCTTCAGCGCTAAGGGCCTCGTCCCAGAACAGGAAGCGAAGCGCCACAAAGTGGCCGATCCCAAGCATGCAGTAGGCCACCACCTCGGGGTCGACGCCGGCCGCCTCGCCACGGGCCCCGGCCTCGGCCTGGCCGCGTCGGTAGGCCTCGGCCAACTGCGAGTAAAAGCGGCGGTAGGTGATCGGATCCACCCGGTCGCACTCGGGGATGATCCGGTAGATATGGCGGTGGGTCCGGGCAAAATCGAAGAACGCGGAGAACCCTAGGCGCTGGGCCTCGGCATAGGTCTCCGCCCCGGAACTGGCATCGAGGGTCAAAATGCGCAGCCGGCTCCCCAGGGCGTCGACCAGGTCGAGGAAGATCTCCTTCTTGCCCTTGAAGTAGAGGTAGAAGGTACCCTGAGCGACGCCCGCCGCTCGGGTGATCTCGGTCACGCTGGCGCCGTGGTACCCCTTCTCGCCGAAGACCGTTTCGGCAGCCTCGAGCACCTTCTGCCGGGTGGCCTCTCCTCGTTGGGTGGTTGGCGAAAGTGACCGCGCCGTCATGTTCATCAAAGTGTAGAGATCGCGCCGCTCTCGCGTAATCGGCTCATAGGCCGGAGGGAAATGTGAACTGAGGCGGGGCGACCGGCTGCCCGATCTCAAGCACTATTTGCGTGTGTGCATGCAGGAGGATGTCCCGGGGATCTCCCCCGTACTGGTGGCCGTCCACGAACATATTGAGCTGGCCATCCGTCACCGGGTAGGTGGCAATCCTGGTTCTTTTGAGCGGCTGGCCCCAGATGTCGAAGAAGTTCCCCAGCTTATACAGGGCCTGGCCAGGCGATTCGACGTGGATGACCCCGGTGGTGTCGTGCGTGTGGAGCCAGTAGATGCACCTGGGCAGAATCGGCCCGCCAGGGATGCCGATGAATGCCGGGATCGTCTGCGGTTGGCCGTCGACAAGGATGGAGAGGTGCTGGTGGATGTGGTAGGCCAGCTGCTCACTGCTCTCGCACCTGATGCCGTCGACGTCTTGTCCCTGGCCGCCACGGGGCGTGTCGGAGGTGCCCCCGGCTGAGCGGCCCCCGATCACCGCCAGCAGGACGACTGTCAGCAGAAACAGCCCCACGAGCCCTGCGAGCATCAACAGGGTCCGGCGCCCACCGCCGGGCAGGCGTGCGCCGCGTTGACCGCCTGACGCGCCGGCTCGGCGCCCGCTCAGGCCAGGGTGCCCCCGTCAACTGAGATGATGGAGCCGCTGACGTAGCTGGCGGCGTCGCTGGCCAGGAAAACCGCGGCGCCGGCGACCTCGTTCCACTCCCCCACCCGTCCCAGCGCGCTCGCCTGCTCAGCGCGCTCGCGGATCGAGTCGGTCTCGTACAGCACCCTGGAGAACTGGGTCTTGATCACCGCCGGGGCGATGCCGTTGACGCGGATGCCCATCGGCCCTAGCTCGCGCGCCATGACCTTCGTCAGCATCATCAGGCCGGCCTTGCTGACGTTGTAAGCGGCCATCATCGGGTCCGCCTTGAAGCTGGCCACCGAGCACATGTTGATGATGCTGCCGCCGGTTTTCTCCATGGTGCGGTTGACGACCTTCTGGCTGATCACAAACGGGGCTCGCAGGTTGAGTTCGATGGTTTTGTCCCAGGCTGCCACCGGCAGGTCTTTGAATGGGCTCATGGCGACGTTGGTGGCCGCGTTGTTGACCAGGATGTCGATGCGACCATAGGCGTCCATGGTCTGCTCGATCATGTTGTCAACCGCCTCCTCGCGGCTCGCGTGGGCGGTGACGGCTGTGACCTGGCCGCCCTCGCCGCGGATGGCCGCAGCGGTGTCCTCAAGCTCCTCCGACTTGCGGGCCGTGATCACCACCTTGGCGCCACGTCGCGCGTACTCCTCAGCTATGGAGCGGCCGATTCCTCGGCTCCCCCCGGTGATCAGCGCCACCTTGTCAGTGAGCTGGAAGAGGTCCCTGGTCGCGGTTGTCGTCGAGGTGTCCTGGCTCAAGATGATCCTCCGGTGTGGCTACGGTGGTGCTGCAAATGTATGGTAGCCGCCATCGCTGTGGAAGGTTATCGGGGTCCGGGACGTTAGAGTCGGTACTGATGATCGACACTCGGCTGACCATGTTCACCACCCGCTGGTGCGGTGACTGCCGCCTGGCACAGCGGGTGCTGGATAGGCACGGGATCGACTACCAAATGGTCGACATCACGGAAGACGCCACAGCGCGCCGCTATGTGGAGGAGATCAACGGCGGCTACCGAAGCGTGCCCACGATCGTTTTTCCCAGCCTGAAGGTGATCGTGGAGCCAACCGAGCGCGAGCTTGAAAGCTCCCTTCGGAGCGAGGGACTGCTGCAAGGTCCCTGACGGGTTACCCCACCCGGTAGGTATAGGGCACCACGACAACCTCATCGCCGGCCGCTGTGAACAGGTTCAGGGTCTCGATTTCGACGAATCCATGGACGAGTGTTCCCTTGGGCGCGCCCGGGGTGATCGTGAGCGTGATGGTCCCCGACTGACCCGGGTTCAGGGTCGTGGGCGTGTACGGCGAGTTATTGTCGATGCACAGCTGGATCCAGGCATTGCCGGAGCTCGCGGTCACGGCCGGGTCGAAGGCTTTGGTCTCCGCCGCCGCCGCGACGTCCACCTTGGCCGGCCCGAGGCCGTTGGGCGGGAATGGTCCCTTCGGTTCGGGCAGGCCGAACCATTGACCCGGAGCCAGCTCCGGCGCGGTGGTCTGGGCCAGTGCGGCATTGGGCGGCACCGGGACGGCGAGGGTGTCGGGACTGCCGAAAGCGGGGGTGATTTCCATCGTGATAGGCACCGTTGCTCGCGCCGCCACCGTCAATCCGTGGCTGCTAGGTGGCACGAAGAAGAACGGCTGTGCGGCGAGTGAAAGCGGCAGGCTGACGCCAGAGGCGCCGTACCCAAGAAGGGGCTGCGTCACCTGCTGCTCAAGGCGTGCGTCAGCGAAGAAATCCTTGGGCGAGTTGCCGCTGTTGCTGATGGCAATCGTGGCGGTCACCGGCTTGCCCTGCGCAAGCACCGTCGATTCCGAGTTGGGCAGCCCCTTGGTGTCGGCGTCGACGGCGCGGAAGCGGATCCGGCCCGTGAACGGCTCGCGGAAATGTGCCCCGTCGATGGCGAAGGGCTGGGCGAGCCAGACCACCAGGGCCCAGCGCCCCGCGGCCGGTGATTTCTCGAAGAACTGCATGGTGTTGCCAAAGCCCACCAGGCCGCCCTGGCTGTTCAGAACCGCCGTCGACTGGACGTCCAGAGGTTGGCCGTTCGGGTCCACCAGGAAGCCGAATATCGGGTAATTCGGGTCCCGCAATGTGAGGCCGAGGTCAAGCATCGGCTTGGCCGGCGGGACGTCGAACTGGTACGTGAACTGCTGCCCCAAGGTGGCGCCTCCGGTGAGAGTCCCACGGAACGAGCCGCCAGCCGAACCCACGGTCACGAGTGAGCGAAGGACGATGGGGATGACGCCGTTGCCGCCGGGCGCGGCGCTATTGTCACCCTCGCCTGCGCGATTGCTCGCGAGACGGCGCGAGCCATTGTTATCGCCATTGTTGTCGCCGCCGTTGTCGTTGTTGTCCTCGCTGCTGGTGGCGCTGGTCAGCCGCAGGCTGGCGGCCACGTCTCCGGGCGCCTCCGGGGTCTCAACGGACACGGTCAGGCCGACGGTATGGCCGGGGGCCAGCGTGATATTGGAGGGGGACACCGAACCCGCACCCTGGAAGCGGTGTGTGAAATACGCGAACCTGACGGCGCCGCTGTATTGTCCCGAGGCTTTGACCGTCCAGATCGCTGACTTCCATGTACCCGGCGACGGATGGCGCACCTCTATATGGCCATGTCCACTTGCTTGGCCCAATAACGAGAACGCCGCCACACGGCCGGCGGGGTCGAAGACGGTCTCGAAAACAATCGACCCACTCTGCTTTTGGGCGTCCCAGATAATGTCGCCGTTGAGGTAATCAGCACCTTCGGGCACGTTGAACTGGTGCAGCTGGTAGAACGATATTCGGCCGCGGTCGTCGATGAACGTCGGCGATGACGCGTTGAGGGCGACAGTGCCCTCGTCATTCGAGAAACGGCCGGGGTTCAGACCGACGACGGTGGGATCGAGGTGTTGTGGATTCGTGCCGGTGTTCGTGACATCAAGGTGGAACGTGCGCCCTGTCCCGACCGGTGCGGTCGAAACCAACGACGACTGGCTTGCCAGCAGCGTGTCGCCTTTAGGCGAGGGCGTGCCGTTCTCATCCTTGATCGATTCGGCCAGCTGGACGGCCTTCAGCGAGTCGACCAGGCCGGCGCCCTGGTGATCTGCGGGCGCGCCCAAATCCTGGGCGCTGCTGACGATGATGCGCTTGACCAGGTCGGGACCGGGTGTGGCGCCTCCGTGGGTCCTCTGGTAGGCCTGCATCACGAGCGCGGCGGTGCCCGACGTGAGCGGGGCCGACAGGCTGGTGCCGCCTGCGGCCCAGATGGGTTGGCCGATGTTGTTGTTATCGAAATCTTTGCAGCCGAAGAAATGCACGATGTCTACGCTGCAGAGCTCCCAACCACGGTCGCCCGGGGCGACGACGTCGATGGTGCGGGGACCAAACTGGGTCGTGCCAGCGGAGCTCAGGGCGGTGATGTTGCTGTTCTGCCACCCTCCGGGCGAGAGCTGCACGCCATAACGAGTCGCCTGCCTGTACACGCGGAAGGTTGTGGTGCCCCCGACGGTGATTATCCCCGCGTCACTGGCCGGCGAACCAATTGTGTTGGTCGGCCCGGCGTCACCGGAGCTTGCCACCACCGTAATCCCGGCGGCGACAGCATTGTTGTCAGCAATAGAGACCGGGTCGTTCGCCAGGTCGGGGAAGGTGTTCCCGCCAAAGGACTCGTTAAGGATGTTGACCTTGTCGACATTCACGGCCCAGTCGATTGCCTGGACGATGGTGGATATGAAGAAACCGGCATTGCTGCCGGCGACGTTCAAGACGGCCAGGCTGGCCCCTGGAGCCACTCCCTTGATCCGGATGTTGCAATTGGGCGGAAGGGGGTGCTGCGGGTTGACGAATTTCGCCAGGTCGTAGACCTGTGTGCCCTGGGAGGCGATCGCGCCGGCGTCGAGGAAGGCTTCGCGCCCGTCTGTCGGCGCGTTGTTGCCAAACCCGCTGAAGTCCTGGAAGTCGTAGACGATCGACTTGCCGTTGCGCTGCAGGTCGGGGTTTGTGGGGTCGAGGCCGTCCCCGATAATGGCGACCTTGATGCCGGTGCCATCGACGATGTCGTGCGCGGCCGGCTTCTCGTTACCGGGCTGGTTCTCGACATTCATAACCTGGAGCGCCTCGGGCTCCAACAGCGGCACCTTCGGGTTGGACGGGCAGATCTGCTGCTGCCCGGTGGCGGCCGGCTCCGCAGCTGCGGCTGAAGGCGATCCACCGGTGGCCTGGTCGTCGGCACGAATGCTCTTCCGCTGCACATCGGGCACGACCGCCTGGACCGCCGGGTTGGCCGAGAGGCGCTCGGCCTCCGCCTTTGAGATGGTCGCCGCAACCGCGTTCACCACATGGAAGGCGGTCACGTTCTTCGAATGCAGTTGCGCAAGCTCGCCCTTGATGCCGGCCTGGTCGGATTCAACGGCCTGGGCACGCTGGGAGACGACCTCGGGTCGAGGTGGCAATTCCGGGTGCTGGTTCTTGAAGAGGATGATCGAGCGCTGGTTTGCGGCAGCCGAGAGTCGCTCGATGTCGGCTGGGGAAAGCCGTCCCGCCGTGCCATTTCGGGCGGCAGTCTGGGCGCCCGCGTCTACCGGGGTCATCAACACAAGAGCCGCCGTTCCCCAAGCCGCCCAAATCATCAACCGACCGAGTCGACTACGCATGGCAAGCTCCCTCCATCCAACACATGCCCGGCATGTCCCGCTGGGCGCCTACAGTCAGATTATTCCCTTCCGCCTCATGACTTCAGATTCGGGCTCGTTTTGAGCCAACCGAATCGCGGGCTACGAGCCGACTGATGAGCCCGCCACTCGGCGCAGGACCGGAGAGGGTGCCCACTCAGATTCCTCCAGCCAGGTAAGAAACTCCGAGGCCGCCATCGGGCGCCCGATCAGGTACCCCTGGGCAAGGTCGCAGCCGAAGCTCTTCAGCATCGACAGGCACAGCTCGTTCTCGACTCCCTCGGCGGCCACGATCAACCCCAGGTTGTGGCCAAGGTCGATGGTGGGTCTGACGATGGCGGCGTCATCGGGGTCCTGGTCCATCCTCTGAACGAACGACCTGTCGATCTTCAGCTCGGTCAGGGTGAGGCGCTTGAGGTGGGCCAGGGATGAGTAACCCGTGCCGAAGTCATCGGCGGCGAGTCCGACTCCCATCTCGACCAGGACCGCCAGGGTTTTCTCCGCCCCGTCGGCCATCAGGGAGCTCTCCGTGATCTCCAGGGTCAGGGCGCTGGCAGGCACGCCCTCGGAATCCAGCAGCTGCCCAACCCGGCGGCCGAGGCCCCGGTCCCGAAGGTTGTCGGCAGAGAGGTTCACGGAGACGCGCATGTCCAGGCCCATCTGGTGCCAGACGCGCCACTGCTGAAGGGCGGTCAGCAGCACGACCTCGGTGACCGGCCACATGAGCTCGCTCTCCTCCGCGGCAGGAATGAACTGGTCCGGGTAGATCAATTCGCCGCTGGGGTGCCGCCATCGCACAAGCGCTTCGGCCCCCACGGCCACTCCCAGCTTCAGAGAGACCCGGGGCTGGTAGTGCAACACGAACTCTCCGCGCGTGATGGCGTGGCGAAGTTCGCCCACGATCTTGAGGTGAGCGGCGTTGTGATGGTCACGGTCTGAGCTGTAAACCGCGAACCCTGAACGCTCGCGCTTGGCGTCATACATGGCTACATCCGCATGGCGTATCAGGATGTCGGCGTCGTCGCCGTGCTGGGGACAGATCGCAACCCCTATGCTCCCCCCGACCTCGACCGCGTGGCCTTCCAGCAGGAAGGGTTTGACGAGGGCCTTGAGGAGGCGCCGGGCGATCATGGTGCTGGCTGCGCCGTCGTCCTGGTCGGGCACCAGCACCGCGAACTCGTCGCCGCCGAGACGGGCAACCGTGTCCGACTCGCGCAGCTCGGCCAGGATGCGCTGGGCTACCTGCTGGAGCAGGCGGTCGCCGTTGTGGTGCCCCAGGGTGTCATTGATCTCTTTGAACTGGTTGAGGTCGAGGATCAGCAGCCCGACGATATTGCCGTGCCGCTGGTTCATGACAATGGCGTGGCGCAGCCGGTCACGGAACAGTGACCGGTTGGCCAGCCCGGTGAGACCGTCATGGAGGGCCTGGTACTCGAGCCGTTCCAGGTGGGCCTTGCGCTCGGACATGTCCCGGAGGTTGCAAACGACCACGCGTCGCCCGCCTGCCACCATCTCATTGAGGCGGAATTCCAACGGAAATGTATTACCGTCGCTACGCTTGCCGACCGCCTCCCTGGTGGCGGCATAGCGGGCGTCGGGCGCCGTGGCCAGGAACCTCTCGAGGTAGGTCCTGAAGCCCTGGTCCGTGCCATCCGAGATCAGGGTCGTGAGATGCTGTCCAACCAGCCGCTCGGCCGGTTCGCCGAAGAGTCGCTCGATGGCGGGGTTAGCGGACTCGATCAGCCCAATCGAGTCGATGGTCAGGATCCCGTCGGCGACGCTGTCCAGCATGGAACGGAGCCGGCGCTCAGAGAAGGCAAGCTCGTGCGCCCTCTGCTCGCTCTCGGCGGCGACCGCGGCCAGGTCTCGACGGCCCCGTTGCGATCTCCAGCCCTGGAGTCCGAAGAAGCCGGCGCCGACGCCCATCAGCCCGACCTTGAAGGCACTCGAACCCAGGATGACCTGAAGGGACGTGAGCACTGGCGCAATCCCCGGTCGCGTCAGCTCTGCGGGAACGTCCACCAGAACGAACAGTAGGTAGCCCGCCAGGGCACCTCGCAGCTGCCATCGAGCGGCGCCACTGATGATGACAAGGATGAATGTCACCCAGGTCAGGTACCCCGGCCAGGAGTAAGCCGTCACCAGCACTCCGCCCACGGCCGCATCTATACCAAAGATGAGCATTCGCATGGCGTCCCGGCCCAGGCGCCCGCGCGCCGCATAGAACAGGTAAAAGACAGCCACGGACGTGATCCCAAGCGCGAGCGCCGACCCCAGGACGGCCGCCGGCAAGGGACTGGGTAGGACCAGGCCGAGACCCACCACGACGGAGACAGCAAGCAGGCGTACCAGCGCGATGTTACGCTCCAGGTACGCCCTGGCCGAGACCTCGGCAGGCCCCAGCGTCACCCGGGGCGTGGCGGCAGGTGATTCAACGATCGTGGGATTGACAGCGGGCACGGCGGACACGGTCGCCTGATCGTAGTCGGGCGCAGAACCGATTTCGACCGAAAGATGCAACGGGAAGGAAACGCTCAGGCGTGCACGATCTTCATCGGCCGACGGTCGCGGGGCCTGGTGAGGTTAAGGCGAGGGCGCGTCCGCGGCGAGATCGCGGCTGTCGACAAAGTGCTGGTGGCGGGAGCGCGTCGGGAACGATCCGACCGGCGACACCGTTCAGTGCCGCCCACCAGTTTTGAAGACTGGGGAGGCCACCTGACCCCATCCGCCCCCGGCAAGAGCTTAGTCTGGGCGACTGCGAGGGAAGGCCACCCGTCGCACCGGTGACGTAGCCCGCGCCGGCAAATAAGATCAGAGCCGTAGCTAGCGCGCGCTAGTCCTCGGCACGGTCGGGTTCGGCCGGCTTCTCGGGCTCCAAGGGCCGCACGATCGTCACCGGGCGCCCGGGCAGGATCATCGACGACGAGACCGCGGTGGCGACTAGCTTGCCGGCGGCGTCAAAGACCTCCGCACTGGCGATGGCCACGCGGTGGCCGCGGTGCATCACCTGGCCCCGGGCCGTGAGGTCCCGCCCGTCGGGCGTCACCGGCCGCAGGAAGTAGACCTTCAGGTCCACCGGCGCGATGGCCGTGCCGGGCTCCGCGGTCGTGGTGATGGCGCCGTCGCACGCGTTGCCGGCGAAGTAGGCGATGGCGCCGCCGTACAGCCGGCCCTCGACAGGGCTGCACAGCCACTCCGTTGCCGGGAGCGCCCACTCGGAGACCCCTTCCTCCACCGCCGTGGGCCGAAGGCCCAGGAGGTGAGAGATAGGCGGCCGTCCGAGCTCGCCGGTGACGCAACCCCGCATCACCTCCAGGCCGCTGAGGGTGTCGAAGACCGACTGCGGCTGAACCACTCCCTGCACTTCCCGCTCGTAGGGGTGTGGGCTCGGCCAGTCCGGCTCCACCTGCTGCAGGGGGACGGCCAAGGCCTGCCGGACCATCTCCTCAGGAAGCTGGACTGCGGGGAGCGTGACGCACCGCGTGCTGCACAAGGCGACCAGCTGGCCGCCGGCGTCTGTCACGGTGCCATCCGATATCAGCACCGTCCGCCCGGCATGGACGAGGCGGGCCTTGCCCGTCAGGGTCCCGCCATCCGGAAGGACCGGCCGGATGAAC
>Ga0209217_1000186_pt1 | contig 14854 bp, 18 predicted proteins | sample JacPinW_OM3H0_M2_FD_187957 | JGI IMG/M metagenome (GOLD analysis project Ga0209217, IMG submission 187957) | Forest soil microbial communities from Algoma, Ontario, Canada - Jack Pine, Ontario site 1_JW_OM3H0_M2 (SPAdes) (version 2) | ecosystem: Environmental > Terrestrial > Soil > Boreal...
TAGGAGCGACCTTGCTGTGGGCGATCAACAAGACCGCCGGCACCAAGCTCACGATCGAGAATCGAGGCTTTGATTTACGATTCGGAGCGCCCAGAGTGAGAGAAGCGCTGCTTCGCGGCGACGACCCGGATGTACTGATTGACCGCGAGTACAAATCTGCGTACGCGTTTCGGGAGAAGACCCGGCAGTACCTGATCTACAGGTAAGAGTACTGGAATCTCGGTTCATAGAGGTGAAAGGCAACTGAACGGGTGCGAGTTCTGGCATCTCGGCCTGTCTGAGCATGAAAAGCAACGGAACGGGTGCGAGTTCTCAGTAGCACAGCGAAAAGGTACCAGTTCACTACGTCGGGACGTTCCCGGCGCGGGTCGGGGCACAATCAAACTGCCTGTGCCCTCACGCCACCGGTGGCGTCCCGACGTCGTGAACTTGCAACTGGCAGCTACGCTTCTCACAACTCGCACCCGTTCAGTTGCAGTTCTTGCTCAAATTGGCCGAGATGCCAGAACTCGCACCCGTTCAGTTGCAGTTTATTGCAAGCACATCTCTTGCAACGCCTGGCGTTTCCCGATCCAACAAAAATTCTTGGAGGCACAGAATGCGCGTTCTCATGGTCTCGCTGTGTATGCTGGCGTTCGCTGCGTGCTCCGGGCGGCAGGTCGAAGTGCGCACGGGACCAGAGCCGGCCGCCCAAACAGCAATTCATCTGACGAATAATCTGAGTCAGGCTGTGAACGTCTACGTAGTCAGCGGCGGGAACGACATCTTCCTCAAGCAGGTTTCGGCGAACAGCGTCGAGCACCTTCCGGTCGCGGGAGTTCCCGCGGGCGCGACGGTGAACCTCCGGGCGGTGACAGTGGACGGCACCCGCACCTACACGAAGAACAATGTGACGCTCTCGACCATGTACGAGTGGCGTCTCCCGTAAACGAGCACCTGTCTCAGCAGGTAGCGGGGTTGCTGGCGATAGATTGTTGAAGGGCTTAGCTTTAGCGGGCCGGCGTGTCATGCACGACGGCCCTTTTTTGTGCGCCGTCAGCCCGAGGAGCCGGCACGTCGGCCGATTCCCACTTACCGCCGGCCCCTGCTGAATGCCATCTCCCACGGATTACGTAAAGAAAGGGTTCCTGCGGGCGATCGATCCGGCGGTGGGGTTGCTCGCGCGCCACAACGTAAATCCGAACACGATTACGACTGTCGGGACATTGCTGACTATCGCCGCAGGCGTGGTTTACGCGACCGGTCACATCATGACAGCGGGCTGGTTGATGTCCGTCACCGCAGTCTTCGACGTAATCGATGGACAGGTGGCGCGAAGAACAGGGAGGTCGACGGTTTTTGGCGCGTTCTACGATTCCACGCTCGACCGTGTCGCCGACGGCGCGCTGATGGCGGGGCTCACGGTGTTTTACATGACGAGTCCTACTCACCACAACATCTACATGGTCGTTGTGTGCCTGGTGGGAATTATCGGAACCTTTCTCGTCTCGTATACCCGCGCGCGGGCAGAATCGCTCGGCATCGATGCGAAAGTCGGCGTCATGCAGCGGCCCGAGCGCATAATCCTCCTCTCGGCGCCACAGGCACTGTTCGGGCTTTTCTGGAACGGCTGGGTGTTGATGGGGATTATTATTCTTCTCAGCGTGACCGCCTGGATCACGGCAGTTCAGCGGATCGCATTCGTCTATCGCTTTACGCAACACCTCGATCCGAGGCCGATCCGCATGGTAAGCGATCCAGCCCCTCCGCCGAAGGCGGCGGGAGTATCAGCGACACGCCGGGCACAATCCTAATAACGAAAACGGAGATGCAAATTGGGCAGATCGTCCTCTAGTCCCGCCCCGAAGTCCATAGCGCCGGCAACTGGCCGGCTGGGAATACTGACGCCGGGCCTCGGCGCAGTCGCCACAACGTTCATGGCAGGCGTCGAGAGCATTCGGCGCGGCCGTTCCAAGCCGATAGGATCGCTGACACAGATGGCGACTATCCGGCTCGGGAAGCGAACGGAGAAGCGCGCTCCCCTCATCAAGGAACTCGTTCCGCTCGCCAAGCTGGACGACATCGTCTTTGGCGCGTGGGATCCGATTCCCGACGATGCGCTCACGGCGGCGCGAAAGGCGGGAGTACTCGACGAGCGCGACATCGAGCCAATCGCCGATTTTCTGCGCAAGATCAAGCCGATGCCCGCGGTGTTCGACAACAAGTACGTGACCCGCATTCACGGCACCAACGTGAAGAAGGGGAAGACCAAGCGCGATCTCGCCGAGCAGCTGCGACAGGACATGCGCGACTTCAAGGCGAAGAACAAATGCGATCGCCTCGTGATCGTCTGGTGCGCGTCTACTGAGATCTTCATCAAGGCGGGGCCGCAGCACGCGACGATCGAGCAGTTCGAAAAGGCAATGGAGAAGAATGACGACGCGATCGCGCCGTCGATGCTCTACGCCTATGCGGCCATCATGGAGGGCATCCCGTTCGCGAACGGAGCGCCAAACCTCTGCGTCGACACGCCCGCCCTGATGAAGCTCGCGCAGGATCGGGGCGTTCCTATTTCCGGAAAGGACTTCAAGACCGGTCAAACGTGGATGAAGACGATCATTGCGCCCGGGCTAAAGGCGCGAATGCTCGGATTGGCCGGATGGTACTCGACCAACATCCTTGGCAACCGCGACGGAGAAGTGCTCGACGACCCGCAGTCGTTCAAGACGAAAGAGGAGTCCAAGCTCAGTGTGCTGCACACGATTCTGCAGCCGGAGCTGTACCCGGATCTCTACAAGGATTTCTCCCACGTCGTTCGCATCAACTACTACCCGCCGCGGGGAGACAACAAGGAAGGCTGGGACAACATCGACATCGTCGGGTGGATGAACTACCCGATGCAGATCAAGATCAACTTCCTTTGCCGAGACTCGATTCTCGCCGCGCCGATCGTGCTCGACCTCGCGCTGTTCTCCGACTTTGCGCACCGCGCCGGGATGAAGGGAATTCAGGAATGGCTGTCTTTCTATTACAAGAGTCCAATGGCCGCGCCGGGACTGCAGCCCGAGCACGACCTGTTCATCCAGCAGACGAAACTCAAGAACACGCTTCGCCATCTGATGGGTGAAGATCAGATCACCCACCTTGGCCTGGAGTACTACGCCTGATGCTTCGCCGCCTCGCGTTGTTGACGCTCGCACCCGCAGCCCTCGCGAGCTGCGGTCCGAATCCCAAAGCGCGAGAGCTTCGGCTCTGGTCCGACAGCTACGCGTTCCACATTACGACGGACCCTGTGCCGCCGCGGGCGCTGGAACCGATTCTCTATCGAATAGTCGTGCAGGACAAGAAGACGGGCCAACCGATCGAGACCGGTGAAGGAAGGATTTTCGCTACGAGCGTCGACCGCGCGAACACGAGCGACGGACTGAAGAAGGAGAAGGAGCTTGGCACCTACTCGGGACGTCTTTTCTTCGCGACCACCGGGGACTGGCAGGCAGCGCTCCAGTTCCGGCGCGAGAAGAATCCGCGGATGCCGCTGGAGCGCGTTGACTGGACGCAGACCATCCATCCGGCTTCGGAACCGGGAACGTAGCGCTCGCATGCGTCATTTTTTCAGAACACAATTGACTCCAGTGGAAGTGCTGCGAATTGCGGATGAATTCTTTCCGGAAATCGGCGTGGAGCGCACCGGTCACACCGCGCGGTCGCGGATGTTCGCAGGCGATTTGGGCAAGCTCGAGCTGAGCGTGCGCAAGGAAGGCGGGCACTACACTTTCGTAGAGATCGCCACCGATCAGATGGGCGAGAGTCGTCTCGACCGCAACGCCAAGAAATTCTTTGTCGAGCTGCACAAGGCGGGCGACCCGCGCCACCGCATCGAAGCGGCGTACTAGGATGGCGCGGTCGAGTACCGCCGCATCGAGGCCGGCGAGCCCGCGACGTGATTCGGGTAACTCGACCGGAGACGGATCACTCTCGCGGGAACAGAAGTTCGAGCTGTACTACTACATGCGGCTCACTCGATTGCTCGAGGAGCGCCTGGTCAACCTCTATCGCCAGACCAAGGTAGTCGGCGGCCTTTTTCGCTCGCTCGGCCAGGAAGCCGATGCGGTGGGAAGCGCTTACGCTCTCGATCGGTCGAAGGGTGATGTGCTGTCGCCGCTCATTCGGAACCTTGGCTCGATGCTGGTCCAGGGCGCCAAGCCCAACGAGATCATCAAGCAGTACATGGCGAAGGGCGATTCACCGACCCGAGGCCGAGAGCTCAACATCCATTACGGCGACCTGGTGCGCGGATTCATCGGGCAGATCTCCCACCTTGGCGACATGGTGCCGGTGATGGCGGGCGTCACGCTCTCCTTCAAGATGCGAAGCGAGGATAGAGTTGGTCTTGTTTACGTCGGAGATGGTGCCACTTCAACCGGAGCATTTCATGAAGGCATCAATTTCGCCGCGGTTCAGCGCTGTCCTCTCGTTGTCGTGGTGGAGAACAACGGCTACGCCTACTCGACGCCTTTAAGGAAACAGACCGCCGCCAAACAGCTGGTCGACAAAGCGATCGGCTATGGGATTGCGGGCGAGCAAGCCGACGGCAACGATGTGATCGCGACCTACGAGGCGACGAAGCGCGCAGTCGATCGCGCGCGCGCGGGCGAAGGTGTGACGCTCGTCGAGCTGATCACCTACCGCCGCAAGGGACACGCCGAGCACGACAACCAATCGTACGTGCCCGCGGGCGAGATCGACCGGTGGGCGAGCGAGAACGATCCGATCGATCGCTATGCCAAGCGCCTCGTGAGCGAAGGGTCCGATCAATCGGAGCTCGCCGCAATCGATACGCGGGTGCAGGAAGAGATCGATCGCGCGACCGACGAAGCGGAAGCGTCGCCGATGCCCGATCCGACCGACGCTCTGGTCGGGATTTACGCCGACCCGCCGGCCATCGCGCCGCTCTGGTTCCGGGAAGGAATCAAATCGGCGGTGGAAGTGCACGAGCGCCCTTCGAGCTGGGGGACGCACGATGTCTGAAGTCACTTATCTCGAAGCAATCCGGGAAGCGTTGTTCGAGGAGATGGACCGCGACGAGAATGTGTTTTGCCTCGGCGAGGACATCGGCGCGTACGGTGGCGCCTTCAAGGTGACCGAGGGGTTGATGGCGAAGTACGGCGAGCAGCGCGTAATCGACACTCCGATCTCGGAGGCCGCCATCATCGGCGCGGCCGCAGGCGCGGCGCACATGGGGATGCGGCCCGTGTGCGAGATGCAGTTCATCGATTTCATCTCGACCGGCTACGACATGCTAACGAATTACGTGGCGACGGCGAGGTATCGCGCGATGCTTCCGTGTCCGATGGTCGTGCGCGGGCCAAGCGGTGGATATGTGAGGGGTGGTCCATTTCACTCGCAGAACCCGGAAGCGGCGTTTCTGCACACCCCCGGTCTGAAGATCGTGTATCCGGCGACGGCAAGCGACGCCAAAGGATTGCTCAAATCAGCGATTCGTGACGAGGACTGCGTTCTCTACTTCGAGCACAAGTATCTCTATCGACGGATCAAGGAAGAGATGCCGTCGGGGGATCATCTGACGCCGATCGGAAAGGCGCGGACAGCGAGGGAAGGGAAAGACATTTCCATCATCACTTACGCGGCGACTGTCTGGAAAGCCCTCGAAGCGGCGGAGCAGGTCGAGAAGGAGGATGGCCTATCAGTCGAAGTGATCGACCTTCGGACGATCTTGCCCATGGACGACGAGGCGATCATGGCCACGGTGAAGAAGACGAATCGGGTGCTGATCGTGCACGAGGACACTCGCACTGGCGGCGTCGCTGGTGAGATCACAGCGCGGATCAATGAAAGCGCGTTCGAGTGGCTGGACGCGCCGATATTGCGCGTTACCGCGGCGGACGTGCCTCTGCCTTACTCACCGCCGCTCGAGGACTACGTGCTGCCGCAGACCTCCGACATCGTGTCGGGGTTGCGGAAGCTTGCTGCGTACTGATGGCGTCGCCGGAGCTCGATCGCGAGGGGAAAATAGCGAGGAACGTCGGCGTCGGGTGCGTTACCACAGTGGCCGGTTTTTTCGGCGGTGGAATGATTGCCGTGTTCATTGGCAAGGTCGTTGGAAGTGTCCAGGGATGTAAGCCGGCTGAGGGACTTCCGGCGTGCAATTGGTGGGTGTATGCTGGTATTGGCGCGGTTCTGGGAGCCCTCACACTTCCTGTTGTTGCGTTGATACGTTTGAACCAGGCTCGACCCGACAAATAGGCGAAGGAAGGAGAAGCCGTGGCACGTGTAGACATCATCATGCCGCAGATGGGCGAGTCGATCGCCGAGGGCACACTTTCGAAGTGGCTGAAGAAAGTGGGCGATGAGGTGAAGCGCGACGAGCCGATCTTCGAGATCTCGACGGACAAGGTCGACGCGGAGATTCCCGCGCCGGCGGCGGGCGTGCTTGCTGAGATCCTGGTAAGGGAAGGCGAGACGGTTGCCGTTCAGACCGTTGTCGCGCGGCTCGAAACGGAGAAAGGCGCGGTGATTGCAGCAACGGCGGCGGCCCCGGCACCTGCGAAGTCGCCTGCACCTGCGGCATCGCCTGCACCGGCCGCCCCCCAGCGGGAAGCTACTCCCGTGTCGAGTCCGGCACGTCAGCAGCCACCCGCGCCCGCCATCGCCGCATCGCACTCGGGAAACGGGAATTCGTTCGAGGATCGCGTACGCACCAAATCGTCGCCCCTCGTGCGCAAAATCGCCGCTGAGCACGGGCTGAACATCTCTTCGATGCAGGGCACTGGCATTGCCGGGCGCGTCACGAAGCGCGACATCGTCGGCTTCATTGACTCGGGCGTCGCGACACCGGGCGCTCCCGGAGTTCGAGCTGGCGGATGGAGTGGCGGTCACGCGCTGCCTGTTCCCCAGCCGTGGCCGGGAGACGTCGTCGAACCGATGTCGAAGATGCGCGCGCTCATCAGCGAGCACATGGTCGCATCGCGACACACCTCCGCGCACGTCACTTCGTTCATCGAGATCGATTTCACGCGCATCGCGCGCATTCGCGCCAAGAAACGCGCCGAGTTCGAGGCTGCGACCGGGCAGAAGCTGACCTACATGCCCTTTATCATCAAAGCGGTGACGCAGGGGCTTCGCGAGTTCCCGGTAATGAATTCGTCGGTTGCCGGGACAAACGTCATCTATAGAAAGCAGATCAACATCGGCATCGCGGTCGCGCTCGACTGGGGCTTGATCGTGCCCGTGATCAAGCAGGCCGACGATCTATCGCTTTCGGGAATCACGCGAGCGCTCAACGATCTTGCCGCCCGCGCGCGCGCCAAGAAACTTTCGCCCGAGGAAGTGCAGGAAGGAACGTTCACCATCACGAACCCAGGAGTGTTCGGGTCTCTGATGGGAACGCCGATCATCAACCAGCCGCAGGTCGCTATCCTCGGCGTCGGGGCGATCGAGAAGCGGCCGAAGGTTCTGCCCGGCGCCGATGGAGAGGATACGATCGCGATCCGCACTTGTGCTTATTTTTCCATCTCATTCGATCATCGTGTTATCGACGGTGCCATCGCGGACCAGTTCCTGGCTTTTGTAAAGAAAACCATCGAGACATTTCCGGAGACTGGACTCTAAAAATGCCCAAGGCTCTCACCATTCAGCGCTCGACAGTTCCTTCGGCCGAGCGCGCAAACTATACCAAGCGACTCAAGGCCCTTCGATCCCATTATAGCGCGGCAAACTGCCGGTTCTGGGTTTTCGAGGAGTCTTCGCTTCCCGGAGCTTTCATCGAGTTCACGGAGGCGGACGACGAGCAGACGCTGGCCGTCGCTCACGCGAATGCTCCGCACAAGACTCTCGATCCGTCGCGAGTGTATCAGGAGGTCGACCTCTAGAATGCCGGCGCGCTCGCTCGAAGTCGACGGACAGAAGTGGCAAGTGTACCCATCTGGGCACATCACCCAGTACACTCAGGACGAATACGGTCTGCTGTTCTCGCGCAGCGGAGGGGGCGGAAAGGATCGCGAGGTTCGCGTAACACGATATTCGCCGCAAGGGACACGCTCACGGGAGCAGGCGTTCGCGGAGCTGTCGGATACTCAGCTGAAGGAGCTTTTCGAGCAATCCCAGCCCAGCTTTACCTCGCCTGAGGCCGGTTACGAGCGGTGAGCGCCGAGGCGGGCGGGCCGAAGTTAGTCGACCTGCACACGCACTCGACCGCCTCTGACGGCACTCTATCTCCCGAGCGGGTAATCGAAGCCGCGGCGCGCTGCGGTTTGGCGGCGCTCGCTCTCACGGATCACGACACTATCGACGGGGTGCGCGCGGCGCGTCAGGCCGGTGACCAGGCCGGCATTCGCGTGATCGCGGGGGTGGAGCTGAGCGCGTTCGACGACGAGCGCGAAGTACACGTGCTGGCGCTCCACCTTTCCCACCTGGAAGCGCTCGAGAAGCGTTTGGCGGAGCTGCGCGCGTCGCGCCACCTTAGAGCGGCAAAGATTGTGGAGAAGCTCAACGCAGTCGGGATTCCGCTCACTCTTGACGAAGTACTCAAGGAGTCGAATGGCGGCGCGGTCGGCCGGCCACACGTCGCGCGCGCGTTGATTGCGCGCGGAGTCGTAGCAGATTTCCGCGACGCGTTCATGAGATACCTCGGCAACAACGGTAGCGCGTTCGTAGCCAAGGACCGGCTCTCGATCCAGGACGCGATTGGGATCGCGCACGAAGCGGGCGCCCTTGCAATCTGGGCGCATCCGTCCGAGGGTGGACGCCGCGAGCGTCTCGAGCCGCTCGTGGCCGCCGGGCTCGACGGAATTGAGATCAGGCATCCGAGCCATTCAGGCGAAGACATAAAGCGACTGCAGGCGTTGACCGATTTCTTCGGTCTTGTGCCGAGTGGCGGATCTGATTGGCACGGCGCATCGGATGGACCGCGGCGCCTCGGAATGATGAACGTGCCGATGGAATGGCTCGAGAAACAGGACGAAAGAGTTGCCTCACTGACATCCACGAGAGCGTGATGGAGGCTTTCAAGTGGAGCTGAAAGGGCGCACGGCCCTGGTCACCGGCGCGGGCACGCGTGTCGGGAGAGTCATTGCCCTCGCGCTTGGCAAGGCGGGGATGCGCGTCGCCGTCCACTACGCCGGTTCGGAGAAGGGCGCGCGCGACACCGCTGAGGAAATCATTCGCGGAGGAAGCGAAGCGCGCACACTCCCAGGCGACCTCGTTGATCCTGCCACTGGCCCGCGCCTAATCGAACACGCTGTCAAGGTGTTCGGCTCGCTCGACGTGCTAGTGAACTCGGCGGCCGTGATGCTGCGGACGCCGGTCGGAGAAGTCCTGGTGGAAGACTGGGACGCGATGTTCGCGCTGAACCTCCGCGCCCCGTTCTTTCTTTGTCAGGCGGCCGCCCGTGTGATGCGCGAGCGCGGCGGCTCGATCGTCAACATCGCGGATCTGGCCGCATTCGAGACGTGGCGCGGTTACATCCCGCATTCGATCACCAAAGCCGGCGTTGTGCAGATGACGCGCGGGCTGGCACACGCGCTCGCGCCAAAAATCCGCGTCAACGCGATTGCTCCGGGAGCAGTGCTCCTGCCCGACGGTTATACGCAGGAAGAGGCGGACAAGCTGATCTCCACGACGCCGCTGGGCCGGATCGGCTCGCCTGAAGATGTCGCGCAGGCTGTCTTGTATCTCCTCAGCGCTGATTACGTCACCGGCGAGACGATTATCGTCGACGGAGGACGTCACGTTCGCATCTGAGTCGGGAATGCACGCGCGGCCGCGGTTATATTTCACAACGCGTTAAGTGTTTCTCGCTCTCTGTTGTGCTTCTCTCTAAGTGAGTCCTGTGGCGACAATTCGCGACTACGATGTTGTCATCGTCGGTGCGGGGCCGGCAGGAATGACCGCCGCCCTCTATACCGGCCGCGCCATGTTGCGCACGGCCGTGCTCGAGCGCGGCTTTCCGGGCGGGGAGCTACTCAACACCGAGTACCTGGATGACGTGATCGGCTTCCCGAAGGTTCTCGGTCACGAGCTGGCGGAGAAATTTGCCGCGCACGCGAAGCAATTCGGTGCCGAGTTCTTTGAAACCACCAGCGTCACGTCGGTGAAGAAGATGCCCGACGGCTACTTCCACACCGAGACCGAGACCGGAGACATTTTCCGATCGCCTGCGGCGATCGTGACGGCTGGCGGAACGCCGATCAAGCTCGGAATTCCCGGCGAGCTTGAGTATGCAGGGAAGGGAGTGTCATACTGTGCGATCTGCGATGCCGCTTTCTTCAAGCAACAGGTTGTGGCAGTGGTCGGAGGTGGCGACGCCGCCGTCGAGGAGGCCGATTTCCTGACCCGGTACGCGAGCAAGGTCTATCTGATTCACAGGCGTCACGAATTCCGCGCATCCAAGATTCTACAGAAGCACGTCTTCGACAATCCGAAGATCGAGGTGATCTGGGATACGGTGGCGGAGAAAGTCGAGGGCGATCCGCAGACCGGAATGACCGGACTGAGGATTCACAACCTCGTGACGCAGGAGCGGAAGCTTCTCGACGCGACCGGACTGTTCGTATTCATTGGGTTCCGTCCCAATACTGGCGTGATTGCCGGACACTTCGATCACGACATCATGGGATACGTTCTGACGGACAACGCGATGATGACGTCGATTCCCGGGTTGTTCGTCGCGGGTGATCTGCGCGCGCAGCTGACGCGGCAGGTGACGACAGCTTCGGGCGACGCCACCACCGCAGCGATCGCGGCTGACAAGTACATCACGCGATTCAAGGAGATGGAGCAGGAGGGCTCAACCACCGCGGAGCGTGAGGCGCTGCAAAGCTCGCACGTGAGCGCCGGAGGCTACACGTGATCCGCCGCGCGGCGATCTGCGCAAGGTGAACGTCCAGACCTTAACAGTCGGCGCGTTTCAGGAGAACTCGTACCTGGTGGTCGACGACCGCACATATCGGGCGGTGATGGTCGATCCCGGTGGCGAAGGCGACAAGCTCGTGGACGCGATCGAGAGCTCAGCGGCCAAGCTCGAGGCGATCTGGATCACGCACGCACACGTCGATCACGTTGGCGGCATCGCGTCTATCAAGCGCCGGTGGGACGTTCCCGTGTATCTGCATCCGCTCGACCGTCGGCTGTACGAGGCCGCATCGCGGCAGGCGGAAGTTTACGGAATACCGTTCGAGGAGCCGCCACCGCCCGACCGGGAATTCGCCGATGGCCAGGTGCTCAAATTGGGCGAGATCGAGATGGAAGTGATGCACGCGCCCGGACATTCGCCCGGTCACGTAGTAATTCACGGCGGAGGTATCGCGCTTGTTGGCGACTGCCTCTTCGCAGGGTCGATCGGCAGGACCGATCTTCCGTTTTCGAACCCGCCGCAGCTCGCTGCTTCGCTGGAAAAGATCTCGGCTCTCGCTCCGGAAACCGTGGTTTATCCTGGCCACGGGATGGAGACAACGATCGCGGAGGAGCGACTGTCAAATCCGTTCCTCAACGGCACTGCCCGCATCGTCGGGCGTTAACATGAAACAACCATGAGCGAAAAGACACGAACCGAAACGGATCCACTCGGAGCTCTGGAAGTACCTGCCGACGCCTTGTACGGCGTGCAGACGCTGCGCGCGGTGCAGAACTTTCCGATCAGTGGACTGCGCCCGCTGCCGGCGTTTATCGACGCGACCGTGCACATCAAGCGCGCGGCTGCGCTCACACACAAGGAGACCGGCAGGCTCGAGCCGCGTCTCGCCGATGCGATTGTGAAGGCGGCAGACGAAGTGCTCGCCGGAAAGCACCGCGAGCAATTCGTAGTCGATGTCTATCAGGCGGGTGCCGGCACCTCGCACAACATGAACTGCAACGAGGTGCTCGCCAACCGCGCCAACGAGATTCTCGCGCATGCACGCGGTGTGTACGCGCCTGTTCATCCGAACGATCACGTCAACATGGCGCAATCGACGAACGACGTGATTCCCACGGCCATTCGCCTGGCCTGCCTCATGGAGCTAGGCGGGCTCGAGCTGGCCTTCAGCGATCTCGCGAAGGCGTTCGAGAAGAAAGGCAAGGAGTTCGACGAGGTGCTCAAATCCGGGCGCACCCATCTCCAGGATGCGATGCCGATTCGACTCGGGCAGGAGCTCCATGCGTACGCGGGCTCACTGCGCCGTGGTCTCAAGCGGGTTGTCGATGCGGCTGATTATCTGCGCGATCTTGGCATTGGCGGCAGTGCGGTGGGAACCGGAGTGAACGTCGAACGCGACTATCCGAAGCTCATGGTCAGGCATTTGAGCAAGGCCACGAAGCTGAAATTGCGTGAGGGTGAGGATCGCATTCAACTGATGCAGAGCATGGGTGACGTCGCCGGATTCAGCGCGCAGCTCAAGGTGCTGGCGCTGGATCTGAGCAAGATCGCGAGCGACCTGCGTCTGCTGGCGAGCGGTCCCCGGACCGGGCTCGACGAGATCAGGCTCCCGGCCGTGCAACCCGGCTCGTCCATCATGCCCGGCAAAGTCAATCCGTCGATTCCGGAGATGGTCAACCAGGTCTGCTTTCAGGTATTCGGAAACGATGCATGCGTGAGCGTTGCCGCCGAGCATGGACAGCTCGAGCTGAACGTGATGATGCCGGTCATCGCGCACAATGTCCTCTTCTCAATGGTGATTCTCACGAACAGCGCCCGCGTATTCAGCGAGAAGACGGTGAAGGGGATCGAGGCGAACGAGGAGCAGTGCAAGTACTGGCTGGAGCGCTCAGCAGCGCTGGCGACCGCGCTCGCCCCGCAAATCGGCTACGCTCGCGCCGCTGAGCTCAGCAAGCAGTCGGTCAAGGAGAACGTGCTCATCCGGGATCTCGTGAAGCGGGAGAAAGTGCTGCCACGTAAGGAGATCGATGAGGTGCTCGACCTTCGCAAGATGACCGAGATTGGGGTGCCCGGGGGGAAACACGGGGGGGTAGGCGGGGGGTAGCGGAGCTGAATTGAACTGCAACTGAACGGGTGCGAGTTGCCAGTAGCATAGCCGTTAGTTCCCGGTTCACTACGTCGGGACGTCACTCAATGGAACTAGGCACAGGCGTTTGCCTGTACCCGGAATCCGCCGTTAACGTCCCGACGTCGTGAACTGGTACCTCGTAGCTATGCTACTGGCGTCTCGCACCCGTTCAGTTGCAGTTACTTGGCCTCGGCCCTTGTCTGAGGGGTTCAGTATCCCTATCCTGAGGGTATGCGGATAACGACCTGGGCGGAGTACGGCGTCATTTGCGCGCTCAACCTCGCCAAACGGACCGAGCTTGGACCGGTTAACGGTCGCGAGATCGCGAGACAGGAACGCCTTCCCGCGGATTATGTCGAGCAGATCCTGCTCAGATTGCGTCGCGCCGGCGTGATCGCGAGCACTCGCGGCGCCCGCGGGGGTTACGTCCTGGCGCGGCCGGCGAGCGAGATCTCGATTCGCGACGTCATTCACGCATCCGAGCTGGAGACCTTCGATCTCCATTGCGTCAGCCATCCGGTGGAAGAGGAGCGCTGCTCCGCCTCGCACAGCTGCAGCATCAGGCCCGTGTGGGTGATGTTGCAGGGCAGGATCGACGAAGTGCTGCAGGGCGTGAGCCTGGCGGATCTTCTGCACGACGAGCCGACCGTGCGCGAGCGGGTCGGGCTTGGCAGCGCCCGCGTGAGCGCGCCGGAGAAGGCTGGCTTGCCCATTCTCGAGACGGTTTAGATCACGCCGCCCGATGCATTAACGGCGCGCCTGGCTCAGCCGACGCGCCGTTCTTTTTTATGTGCCGAAGGGGGGACTCGAACCCCCACGAGCTTGCGCCCACTGGCTCCTGAAGCCAGCGCGTCTACCAGTTCCACCACTTCGGCGAGTTCAAGTCCGAAGATAGAAACCATAGAGAGTGAAGTCAACGCGAGCGCACTTTCTCAACATAGTTGTTGCTTCTAACTTGAGCGCGTAGTCAAATGGCGGAGACAGTCGAGAAGGATGCGAAGGAGTCGGTCGCGCGGAACAAACGCGCCAGGCACGACTACCACATCATCGACACATGGGAAGCGGGTGTCGTTCTGACCGGCAGCGAAGTCAAATCGCTACGGAACGGAAAGGCCAACATCGCTGATTCCTACGCGATCGTTAAGGACGGAGAGGTTTTTCTGCTCAACCTGCACATATCGCCCTACGAACAGGCGAGCCACTTCAATCACGAGCCGACCCGCACGCGAAAGCTCCTGCTGCACAAAAAGGAGATTCGTAAAATGATCGGCGCGGTCGAGCGTCAGGGGCTGACCCTCATCCCGCTGGAGATCTACTTCAAGCGCGGCAAAGCCAAGGTCGCGCTCGCACTCGGCAAGGGCAAAAAACTGTACGACAAGCGCGCCGACGAAAAGCGCCGCGACGACGAGCGCGACATGCAGCGCGCGGTACGAACCCGATGATCGCGCTGCTGCTCTTTCTCCAGACGGCCGCGGCGGCTCCGCCGATTCCGACTTTCATCGTCGTGCGCGACGGGGGCGCCGTAGCGTCGGTCCCAGTGACCATCGACGTCGGTCAGCCGAGTGTGCGCGCGGACGTCCTGATGAGGGCGATGCGCGGGACGCTGATAACGTCGACGAATCTTCATTACACGCTGTCGCTTCCGCGCGCACGAATCGATCTCATCGATGGAATTCCATTTGCCAAGCGCGACACGTTGACGATTCCGCTCACGCGTGCTCCGCAGGTCCGCGGTGGGCAGTTGTATCTACCCTTTCAATTCGTGACGGATGTGATTCCGAGGTACGTCGGCGGATATATCTACGACGCCGCGTTGAGCGAGCTGCGAACCGTCACTGCCGTGGCGAGCCGACCGGCGGCACCGATCCGATCCGCGG
>Ga0209217_1000187_pt1 | contig 14851 bp, 10 predicted proteins | sample JacPinW_OM3H0_M2_FD_187957 | JGI IMG/M metagenome (GOLD analysis project Ga0209217, IMG submission 187957) | Forest soil microbial communities from Algoma, Ontario, Canada - Jack Pine, Ontario site 1_JW_OM3H0_M2 (SPAdes) (version 2) | ecosystem: Environmental > Terrestrial > Soil > Boreal...
CACCAGCGTACGGCCCTCCGGCAACGAGCTGCGCGGCAGCTCCCAGGCGCTCCCGCTTGCTGGCGAGTCGACGGAGGCCGCTCGGCGCATCAGCTCGCGCGCGGCTTCCCGCAAGGGCTCGCGCTCGAGCGCGTCGGCGAGGCTGCGGGCAGCGAGCCAGATCTGCGCGATGCTCCCCAGGGCGAGAGCTCCGCGCGAACCCTGCAGGACGGCGAGCCCGGATTGGCGAAAGCCCTCCGCCAGCACGCCTTCCGCGATCAGCGCAGCCCACCCGCGCAGACTCGCGTCCGGGACCTCGCGGCCGGCGGCCGCGCAGACCTGTCGCGAATCCGCTTCGGTCTGGAGCTCCACCAAGCGCATCGGCGCGCACTCTACAACACGCCCGGGAACGGTGTGCCCGAACCGATGGAACCCGGGGCAGCGGCTCGAACGCATCCGATAAACCGGTCTCGCGAGTCACCGCGCTCAGGCGTAGCCGCAAAGCCGCCTTCGGCGGCAGCGGCTAGAAAGGAAGAGGCCGAAGATCCGGCTCGACCCACTGCTCCCTTGCTGCATCCGACCAGAGCAGCTCGGGCGACCAGTGACGCATCGGCAGGTTGGTGTCGGCGAGCGACGTCCTGAGCAGCGCGGCGAGATCGCCCGGGTGGGCGTTGACGGCGCGCAGCCAGAACCAGGTGAGCGTCTCGTTGTACTTGACCTGCGCTCCGATGCGTTGAACGTACTTGAAGAGGATCTCGCGCGCCTTCTGCGGCTCTCCCCGGAAGATCAGGGCGAGCCGCAGGTGCGCGGCATGGTTCATCGACTCGTTCGGCAGCGTGCCCGACTCGAGTGCGGCGATGAAGGCGGCGTCGTTCATGGGAGCGTTCAGGCCTTGCCGGCCTCCGTCTTGGGCACCGCGGCCGTGAGCCCGCCGAGGGCGTCGAGGATCTTCGACTTCTCCTTCACCTCGGGCCGGCGGATCTCGACCGGCTTCGGCGCCGGCAGCGGCTTGCTCTTGTTCAGCGCCTGACCCCGGATCAAGACGTCCACTTCGTCCCCGTCCAGCGTTTCCCACTCGAGCAGCGCGGCGGCGATGCGATCCAGCGCCGGCTTGTTCTCGATCAGGAGCTGCTTGGCCCGCGAGTACTGCTCGGTGACGATCTTGCGCACCTCGGCGTCGATCTCGATCGCCGTCGCCTCGGAGAAGTTCCGCGATCGCTGGGCGAACTCGCGGCCGAGGAACACCTCGTTCTCCTCCTCGCCGAACGCCAGAGGCCCGAGCTTGTCGCTCATGCCCCACTCGCACACCATGCTGCGGGCGAACTTGGTGGCATGCTCGATGTCGCTCTTCGCGCCCGAGGTGATCTCATTGAACTCCAGCTCCTCGGCGATGCGCCCGCCCATCGACATGGCGATGCGGTCCAGGACCGACCGGCGGTTCCAGTTCAGCCGGTCTTCCTTGGGCAGCATCTGGGTCAGGCCCAGGGCAGGCCCGCGGGGAATGATGGTGACCTTGTGCACCGGGTCGTTGTGCTCGGTGAGCTTGGCCACCAGCGCGTGACCCGCCTCGTGCCAGGCGGTGATCTTCTTGTCCTTCTCGCTGATGATCATGGACCGCCGCTCGGCGCCCATCATCACCTTGTCCTTGGCGAAGTCGAAGTCGCCGCCGTCCAGGCGGTCCTTGCCCCGGCGCGCGGCGATCAGCGCGGCCTCGTTGACCAGATTTTCCAGATCGGCGCCCGAGAAGCCAGGCGTGCCGCGGGCGATGGCGTCCAGATCCACCTCGGGCGAGAGCGGCGTCTTGCGGGTGTGCACCTTGAGGATGCCCTCGCGACCCTTCACGTCCGGCCGCGGCACCACGATGCGGCGGTCGAAGCGGCCGGGGCGAAGCAGCGCCGGATCCAGGACGTCGGGGCGGTTGGTGGCGGCGATCAGGATCACGCCCTCGTTCGACTCGAAGCCGTCCATCTCGACCAGGAGCTGGTTCAGCGTTTGCTCGCGTTCGTCGTGTCCGCCGCCCAGGCCCGCGCCGCGATGCCGACCGACCGCGTCGATTTCGTCGATGAAGATGATGCAGGGGGCGTGCTTCTTGCCCTGCTCGAACAGGTCGCGCACGCGGGAGGCGCCCACGCCGACGAACATCTCGACGAAGTCGGAGCCGGAGATGGAGAAGAACGGCACGCCGGCTTCGCCAGCGATGGCGCGAGCGAGAAGCGTCTTGCCCGTTCCGGGCGCGCCCATCAAGAGGACGCCCTTGGGGATGCGGCCGCCGAGCTTGGTGAACTTCTTCGGGTCCTTGAGGAAGGCGATGATCTCCTCGAGCTCCTCCTTCGCCTCGTCGATCCCGGCCACGTCGGCGAAGGTGACCTTGTTGTGGTTCTCCGAAAGGAGCTTCGCCTTGCTCTTGCCGAAGCTCATCGCCTTGCCGCCGCCCGCCTGGAGCTGGCGCATGAGGAAGACGAAGAGGATGCAGAGGACGCCCAGCGGCATCCAGGAGACGAGGAACTGCGCCCAGAGCGACTGCGAGTCCTCTTTTTCGAACTTGAGCGCCACGCCCTTCTTGCGCATGTTCTCGAGGAGCTGGCTGTCGAGCGGCGAGACGGTGCGGAACTCCTGCCGGTTCTTCAGCTGACCCTGGAGGACGTTTCCCTTCACGGTGGTCGTGGAGACGTCCCCCCGCTCGACCGCCGCGTAGAACTCGCTCGCGTCGATCTCCTTCGGTTCGGCCGACCGCTGGCGGGAGAAGATCGAATAGAACGAGAAGAACAGCAGGATCAGGACCGCCCAGAGAAAGAAGGTCTTGTACGACTGTCTCACCTTGGCTCCTCGTCTGTCCTGGGATCCATCGTAGCAGAATGGGATTCGTGCCGCCGCCTGGACGGTAACGGTCCGTCCGGAGGCTTCATTTCCGGACCCAGGGCGAAGGAAACAGATCCCCGTCCGCAAGGGTCGCCCGGCCGCAGCCCCTGCACCCAGAACACCCGTCCGTGCGCGTCGGCGAGAAGCGCCAGCCCGGCGCGCTCCTCGCGTGGGATGTGCGCGCCGATCCAGAGATCGGCCACCTTCTTGGACCGCCCCCCAGCGGGCCGGAAACGATCGCCCGGGCGCTGCCCGCGCAGCGTCCATGGAAACGGCGCCTGCGTCACGTCGACGTCTACTCCTCTACCCGGCGTCGCGGCGACTTCCAGCGCGCGGGGACCCCAGACGTAACGTCCGGGCGCTGGGATCGCCACCTCGGCCAGCGGACGCAACGGGGCGCGGGAGCGCTCGAACTTCACCACCGCGCGGCCGCCGGGGAGGTCGAGGGCGCCCTCGCCCCGCTCGAGCAGGCGCAGCAGCGTCTCCAGGTGCTTGCGTTCGGGCCGGACGCCCTGGTCGGTAGCCTCGAGGAGCAGCGCGCGGCGCCGCAGCACCGGGTGCAGGTGCGCGCCCGCGGCCGCAAGCGCGTTCAGCAGCGCGTCCTCTTCCGCGAAAGTCGCCGCCGCGCCGGAGAGCGCCTCCTCCAGGCGCGGGTTCAGCTCGAGCAGCGAAGGCCAGAGGGCGCGCAGCCTCGCGCGGGCACGCGCCAGGTCCGTATTGTGCGGGTCATCCACCCAAAGCAGCCCGCGGGCGACGCAGTACGCCTCGGTCGCCGCGCGCGGCACATCCAGGAGCGGACGAGCCAGTTCGACGCCGGCGATCAGCGTGCGGCGGCGGCGGACACCCGCAAGGGCGCCAGGTCCCGCGCCGCGGATCAGGCGCAGGAGCAGCGTCTCGGCCTGGTCGCGGCGCGTGTGCGCGGTCGCGACCACAGGCGTGCCGGCCAGACGCGCAATCTCTCCCAGGGCCGCGTAGCGCGCCTGTCGCGCCGCTGCCTCGAGCCCCGCGCCCTGGACTTGCAGATCTTCGATCCTTCGCAAGAAGAATGGAGCACCCAGCGAGCGGGCGAGCTCCCGGACCCGCTCTGCCTCCAGCGCCGACGCCGGGCGCAACCCGTGATCGACATGCCCGATGGCGCAACGGACACCCACCCGCGCGGCGGACGCGGCCAGCGCGACCGAATCGGCGCCTCCCGAGCAGGCCACCAGCACCGGAACGTCACGCGGCAAGCCGGTGTGAACGGCGGGTTCGACGCTGTCCGCCAGATTTCCCACTCCCCGAGTCTAGCGCCACGCAACCCCGAATTCCGGTGCGCACTTGCGCGTAGACTGTTGAGAACCCAATTTTCCTGCGGTCAAAAGGGGGACATCGGCTCAGCAGCGGGAACATCCAGCGCGGACTACGGGTTCTGGACGATGACGCGGTGTGACCCGCGACAGCATTTAGCAGTGAGCCTGGGGGTCCCCCCCTCCCCCTCCAGGCTCATGGGCTGGCCCAGCAAACGCTGAGGCCAGCCTTTTTTTGTGGGCCTAACCGACGTCCAGTGAGGCGATTCGCTACACCCGTCCGGATTCAGGACAGCTCGCAGACGCAGTTCAAGAACGTGGTCCGCTTCCGCAAGAGGATCGCGACGCAGCAGCGAAGATACGCGGCGGGACCGAACTCCCGCACGATCACAGCGCCGTGCCGGAGGACTTCCCTGGTGGTGATGACGCCGCTGATCGCCATTTCCGCTCCCCGAACTGCGGTTCTGGGAGCGCTTCTTGCGATCTCCGTGCCACCGATCGGGCGCCTGCTTCCCTGCCGTTCAGGGCGCTTCTGAGCCCTCCCCAGGGTGGTCGCAGATAAACCGTCATGACGGATGGTTGCTTACTTGACCCGGTTGTCGTCCAAGTCTAGACACAGGAGACGGTTGTGAGCGCCCCGCCGATCGGCGGGCGCCCCTCCGCGGAGGATTTGATGGCAGGTACCGACAAGAGGAAGCAGAGCCTCTACTTCCCCGAGGACATGCTCCGGGAGATCCAGGAAGAGGCAAACCGGCAGGACCGGTCGCTGTCCTGGATCGTGCAACAAGCCTGGAAGATTGCCCGAAACGAGATCATGCGCTTCCCATCGGTGAATGACGTCATCGGCGGTGAGCGGCCGTCCGAGGGGCGCGAATAGATGTCGGCCAACGACGCGCGCAAACAGAGCCTGTACTTCCCCGAGGACATGCTCAACGAGATCCAGTCCCAGGCGCAGCGGCTCGACCGCTCCCTGTCGTGGGTGGTCCAACAGGCCTGGAAAATCGCCAAGGCGGAGTTGCGGAAGGTCCCGTCGCCGAACGACATGCTCGACGACGACCCCGCCGCGCAGCGCGGATAGCGCGCTCCGCCATCCATCTCTGGCTCGGAGCGCGCCGCGCTCCGGGCCCTTTTTCTGCTGGTCAGACGCGGGTCGGTTCCCGCGACGCCACCTTCCAGCGTTCGGACGGGGCCGCCACCGCCGACAGTGCCAGGGCATCGGGGCTTCTGCGCACCTCGGCAGGCGGAGCTAATGCGTGAGGGTCACCGCCACCTGCTGGGTCTGCAAGAGGGATCTGGTGAGGTCGGGCGTCGAGAGCAGCGCACCGGCGTCGAGCATAGCCGGCTGCAGCTCGTTGGGAATGCGCCAGACCTGCTTGGCCATCGACGTGATCACGACGGCATAACGCCCCGCTTCCAGCGGGACCGCGACCGGGGGAACGCTCGGGTCCAGCAGGCTCACCTTGGCCGACCCGTTCGCGAGCGCTACAACGGATGTGGTGACCTGGTGCATGCTGCCGGGAATGCAGGTCCCGGCAGAGAACTGGCCGGCATCGAGCGACGCGAAGATGACGGTCGCCTTTCCCAGCCCGTCGATCCGGGGAACGAGACCGGCGGCGTCCCCGACCTTGACCAGCTCGATCTTGAGCGAGTCGCCGACGGGTTTGCCAGTGCCATCGCAAGCCAGCGCGAAACCGCCCTCGGAATCCGGACGCCACGCCGCCACGCCGCTGCCGAGGATCGCGACCGGTTTGATCCTGAACGAGGCATTGGGTCTGGCGCTGAACTCCAGGTTCACGTCGGCAGTCGCCGGATTGCCGGACGGATCGAGCAGCTCGAAGCTGGGTCGCTGCGGAAGCACCCGGGCCGGGCTCAGGTTCAATGATGCGAACGTCGTATCGACGTGCACCGCGGACGCGTCAGTCATCAGGTTTCCCGCGCCGGGCGCGAGCGCGAACAGCGCCGGCCAGGCGGCGAAGTCGCCGCGCATGTCCACCACCGCCGTCACAACGTACTCGCCGGCAGGCAGGTCCGGCAGGACATAGCTCACGCTGCCGCCCTGGAATTCAGCGCCTGTGTGGAAGGCGACCGAGAACGGACGGCCGAAAGGCGGCAGCGCATTGGCGGCGTACGCGAACACGTACGCCGCCAGAGGGTTGCCGGCCACCGACAGCGTTCCCGCGATCCCGCCGGAGCGCAGAGCGTGTGCAGGTGGGACGACCTGGAAGGCCTGGCTCTGCGATTGCGTTTGCACGGTCCCGGGCCCGCACGCCGACGCCGACGCCGGGCAGACGACCGCTGGATCGAGCGCGGCCGACCCGGAAGCATTCGGGATCTCCCAGACCTGGCCCGCCTGCGAGACGAGGACGATCTTGTAGGGTCCGGGCTGGAGCAAAGGCAGCCGCTGGGGCGGCGCGCCGGCCGTGGAAGCGTCGAACAGAGCCGGCCGGACGATGATGGTGAGCCTGTCGGTCAGCACCGGCGGCGCATTGCCGCCCGGTTGCGGCTGGAGCGCCGGCAAGAACGGTGTCGGGTCCACCGCAGCGGGGATGACCTGTCGCTGAGTGGGGCGCAGGTCTGGGGACCCGTACTGGGTCAAACTGGTCGGGTCCGAAGGGTCGAGCCTGACGAGGAAGACGCGCGGCCACACGTCCGCGAGGCCATCGTGGTCGCCGTCGACCGGGACTCCGCCCGGATCGCGGATCAGCTGCACGGCGAAATGCGGCGCGTCGGTCCGCCCCGGGGGAAACGCGAGCGGCTTCGACCGCAGGTCGAAACGCACCGGAGTCGCTTGGTCCGCAGGCATCTGCGCCGGCGTCGCCGGGTCGATCTCGAACGCGGGCGGGTCCGCAGTCACCCTCGTCCTCAGCGCCACGTCTTTCCCGGTCGCGTTTCCGACGCCGGCGAACACCGCCGGCGGCGAGCCCGCCTCGCCCAGGGCCCCGACCAGGTCGCCGCTGCTGGGGGTCTCCAGCGGGCTGAGCAGAGAGAAGTTTCCGCCCACGTCGGCGAGCGCCTGCACGACGTAGGAACCCTGCGGCAGCCCGTCGATGCGGTACGGCGCAGTGAATCCCTGGGCATCCGCGATCACCGCGCTTGCGGGGATGATCCGGACGCGCACCGGCCGGGCGGCGCCCAGCGGAGGGGGCGGGTTGTAGCGGTCGTCCAGATAGGCCTGCACCACGATGTTTCCGCTCTTGATGGAGGGGTCGCCGCGCCACGTCACCACGCCGCTCATGCTGTTGGCGGGCAACGTGGACTGCGGCGCGACGGTGATCAGCTGGGCTTGCGACGGCGCGAAGTCCGGGGAGGCTGGATCGCCGAGCTGATTCGGCAGCCTCCAGGCCTGGCCGCTCCGCTCGATGACCACCACCTGGTACGTGCCCTGCGGGATCGAGGGAAGCGGCGTCAGGTCGCTGGCCTCCAGGGCCCAAGGCTGGACCAGCACCTCGAGCGTGTCTCGCGCGATCGGCGTCGCTCCCGGCGGGAGGCTCACCAGCGCCGGCAGCACGGGCAGGGAGTTGACGCGGCAGGGAACGATCGCCGCCGCGCCCGGCGCCGTCGGGACCGGATTCCCCTGCCCGTCCACGCCGGAGAGCTGTCGGAGGAACACGCGGGGGAACACCTCGTCGAGCCCGTCGCCGAAGCTGATGCGGCGGTTCCCTTGCAAGTCCCGATCGAGCTCGAGCGCGAAGCGCGCGTTCTCGAACCTGGCGCTGCGCGCCGCGAGCCGCGTAGTCCGCAGCTGCAGCCGCACCGGACGGTCCATGTTCGGGTCCAGCGTCTGCGGCCCGCCCACCAACTCGAAGGACGGGGGATCGTAGGGCATCGTCTGGGCCAGCTCGACGTTGACGCCGCTGACCACCTGCCCAGGCGCGACCTGGACCGCGAGGAGCCGAGGCCGCCCGGGACCGGCCTCGCCGTAGGCGCCGACGGGATCGCCGGCGCGCGGCTGCTGCGCGTAGTCGAAGAAGGGATCGAACTCCCGCGACGCGTCGATGAAGGCGCGAATCTGGTAGCCGCGCCCGGAAGGCACTTGCGTGAAGGTGAACGAAGCGGAGAACGGACCGATGCTGGTCCCTGGCGCGTTCCTGAACAGCGCCGACTCCCGTACGCGCGCGATGGCGGCGGCTCCGGTCCCGTTCCTGTCGCGCAGCGGCAGCGCGCTGCCGTCGAACAGCAGGACGATGGCGTCGCCGCGCGCCGTCCCGCTGTACACCAGGCTTCCCTGGATCACGCCGGGCGCGGGACAGAGGTCGCCGCCGCAAGCGTACTGATCGAGGCCCGGCCCGATGGGAGGCTTCTCGCAGGCCAGTGCACAGAGGCAGGCCGCGGAGAGGCATTCCGGAACGCACCGTCTCATGGTTCAGAACGAGCCGGAGGCAGTGAAGAGGACGCGGCGGCCGATCTGGTTCCCGAACGGGTGCTCACGGTGCTCGTCGGCGAGCAGGTTGTAGAAGGCGACGGCGGTCTCGAACCGGTTCCTGATCCACCAGTAGCTGACCCGGCCGTTGAGCATCGTGTACGCAGGCACGCCGTAGGCGGTGTAGAGCACGCCGCCCGGACTGCTGACGTCGAAGGACTTCTCCACCCAGGTGACCGCAGAGACGTAGTGGACGTCGATGCCCAGATCGAAGTTCGCTTTCGTCCGCCACTGCGCGCTGGCATAGACCTTGTGCTGCGCCGTGTTGGCGAGCGTGGCGGAAACCGGACCGGGCGCGGTCTTGTCGCGGGTGCAGCCGCCGCCCGAGGTCACCCGGCAGGCGAACATCCTCTCGAACGAGTAATTCGCGCGCAGATCCACGCCGTCCGCGGGAGACCACTTCGCGCTGAGCTCGGTCCCCATGCCGAAGTAGCTGCCCGGCTCGTTCTCGAATCCGGTGTAGCCGATCACGTACTGGCCGGTCGCTGGGTCCACCGCCTCGGCGGGGGTCGCGGGTGGACGCAGGGCTCCATCGGTGATCAGGTTCTGCACGCGCTCCGCGTAGACGACGAGGTCGGGCTGGAAGCTTCCGATGCGGGCGCGGTATCCGACCTCGGCCTCGATGATCTGCTCGGGCCGCAGCGTCCTGCTCCCCTGGAAGCGCACCCCGAGCGCGGGCTGGGTGGGAAGGGGCGCGTACAGGTCGGTGTAGCTCTCGAGGAAGGTCGGGGCGCGGAACGCGGTCCCGCCCGTGAGGCGGAACACGTGGTCCGGCCTGGGCTCGAAGAGGAGCGTGCCGCTGGCCGAGTGCACCAACCCGCCCGGAGTGATGCTCTCGGCGGCCAGGAGCGGGTGCCGATCGACGCGGTAGGCGAGGACCAGAGAGAGCTGGCGGGTCATGTCCCACTGGTCCTGCACGAAGGCGTTGAAATGGTTCTCCTGGTAGGGGTCGTTGCCCGGCCGCGCGGCCAGGTAGCTCCACTGGACGCTCTTGAAGCGGTACCCGCCCCCGAAGTTCAGGTGGTGCGTGCCCCAGGCCTTGAAGTCGGCGCCGGTCTGGGCGGAGACGTCGACCACGTCGCTCCGGACGCTGCTCTTGAGCGTCGCGATCCCTGCCGGCCAGTACTCCGGGCCGGTGGTGAGCCGCAGCGCGTTCCAGAACGCCTTCACGCGGGTGGGGCCATCGATCACCTCGAAACGGGCGAAGCCCGCCTGGCCGGTGTTGCCGAAGGTGCGCAGGGCGCCGAGCGGAACCGCCTGCATCGCGACCTCGTCGAATCCGCCGCCCGCCAGCAGCTGGGTCCGCCCCAGGTCGTAGGTGGCCGCCACGTCGGCGCGCTGGACCTCGCGGCTGCGGTTTGGCTGAGGGAATTGCGCCGTCAGGTCCGGCCGGTCATCCGCGAAGTCGCGCGTCCACCGATCGGCCCGGTCATAGGTCAGCGTGGTGCGATATGAGAGCTTGCCGGTCTTGCCTCCCATGGTGACGCCGCCCTGGAAGGTGTTGTGGTTGCCCGCCTGCGCGTAGGCCCGTACGCCCGCGGCCTCCTCGCCCGTCCTGGTGATGATGTTCACCACGCCCGCGAAGGCATTGGCGCCATAGAGCGCGGAGCCGGGACCGCGGACGACCTCGATGCGTGCGATGTCGGGCACGGCCACGTCGACCAGCGGCCAGAAGGTCCCGCCGAGGAAGTCCTGGTACACGGATCGGCCGTCGACCAGGACCAGCACCTTGTTGGCGACGCGGCGGTTGAAGCCGCGGATGGAGACGTTGCTGTCGCTCGGGTTCATCTCCGCCATGTCGATCCCAGGCACTCGCCGCAGGATCTCGGGGATGGTCGCCGCGCCGCTCATCCGGATCTCGTCCTCGCCGATGATGGTGAGCGAGGCCGGCGCCCGCGTCTCCGAGCTGGAGCGCGCCGAGGCAGTCACCACCTGCTCCTCGAAGATGTCGTCGGCGTCGGCGTCGTGCGCGGAGGAGAGCTCGGCGGCGATCTCGCGTGCGGTGGCCCGGGACCTGGCGGAGATGGTCTCCGCCTCGAACATGTCGTCCTCCGGGTGGGCTGCCTTCTGCGGCTCGGATTTCTTCCCCGCCAATGCCGGCTTCGACCCGGCTCCCGCATTCGGCATCAAGGCCTGCTGCTGGTTGACCAGCGCCTGGAGCTGCGCGATCAGCTTCTGCACGTCCGCGTTCTGCACCTGCGGCTGCGGCGAAGCGGGCGCGGAAGCTCCCGGCCCGACCGCCGCCTGGAGGCGCTGCATGACGCTGAGCACCTGATCCTTGTCGATCGGGTCCGTCGCGACGTACTGGCGGAAGTAGTTCAGAGCCTCGGGGATGTTGCCGAGGTCCACGTACGCCTTGGCGATGTCGTAGAGCACGTCCGGATGCGGCTTGATCGCGTAGGCCTGCTTGAGCTCCGCGATGCCGCGCTCGACCTGCCCCGCCGCGATCAGCGACATGCCCTCGCGGAAGTGGCGCTTCGCGTCCGCCCGGGAATCCGCCAGCGCGGCGGGGGCGACCAGCGCCGCGAGCAGGAGCAGCGCGCAAATCCGCCGTCGCGCGGCGGCCAATCGGGTCGCGCTGTTCGAGTTGTGCATGTGGTTGCTCATCCGTGGCTAGTACGGGTCGTCCTTGTATCCGACCGATCGTTTGGTTGGCTTCGACTCGTAGGGGTCTGTCCGCGCGCTCTTCAGCGTCACGCTCAGCGACATGCGCTCGCCCTCCACGGCCTTGTTCAAGGAAGCGGGGCGGTAGCCGTCGTGGCGCAGCGTCAGCTGCAGGGGCTTCTTGGTGGGAACCCGCAGGTCGAACGGCGTGGTCCCCAGGAACTGGTCTTCGGCGTCACGCACCTCGGCGCCCGCGGGCGTGCTGGTCACCGTCACCAGCGTGGTGCCGGCGAAAGCGGCGGGATAGGCGACCGCCGGCGCAGTGGTCTCGGCCGGCGCCGGCGCGGGCGGGGGTGGCGCGACCGGAACCGCGGCCGCCGGGGCGACCGGAGCCGCGGCTGCCGGGACGACCGGCACAGCGGCTGTCGGGGGCGCAGCGGGCGCGAGCGGCGCGACCGGAACCGCAGCGGCCAGGGGCGGAGTGGGTGGGGCCGGTGGCGCCGGTGCCCACAGCACGTACGCGGCAGTGCCGATTCCGGCCATGACGATGAGCGCCGGAGGGAGCGCGATCCGCAACTGCGGCCGGTCCTTCAGCGCCGCCGCGATCGCGGCGGCGATCTGCGCGATGCCGGACCTGACGCGCGCGACCTCGGACGAGAGACGCGCCAGAGCGGCCTCGACGCGGGCGAGAATGCGCGGCACCAGGCGGCCGATGACCGGCAGTCGAGAAAGGGCGGCAAGCTTCCGCTGCAGGGACCTGGCCGGAACGGCACGCCCGAGCAGATCCAGCTCGTCGTCCAGCATCGCCTCCGGCGGAGGAGGCGGGGGTTTCGTCGCATGCGGCGTCCCGCGCGCAGGCGTGGAGCGCAGGGCGCTCATCGGCTGGCTCGGCGTGCGCAGGCCAGGCTGCGGCGTGGGCGGCGTCTGGGCGATCATTCCCGGGGTGACGGGTTTCGCCTGTGGCTGCGGTCCGATCTGAGGCGGCACCGAGTGGGGCGCCGAGATTCCGGTGAGGTGCGCCCGCACCGCCTTGAGGTGCACGAGCAGCTCGTCCATGGACTGGTACCGCTGCTCACGGCCCTTCGCCATGCAGCGCAGGACGATCCGCTGCAGCTCGGGCGCGATCTGAAGATCGGGGCGCAGCTGCCGGGGCGGCACGGGCGCGTCGTGCAGGTGCTTGAGGATGATGTCGACGGGCGCCGGAGCGGTGAACGGCACCCGGCCGGTGAGCATGTGGTACAGCAGCACGCCCAGCGAATAGATGTCGCAGCGCTGGTCCGGGCTCTGGTTCCGCGCCTGCTCGGGAGCTATGTAGTGAGGCGACCCCATGAACGTCCCGGCGTTGGTAATGTCCGTCTCGGGGTTGTCGCTCGAGAAGAACTTCACCAGGCCGAAGTCAAGCACCTTGACGAAGTCGTGATCGTCCTGCTGCCGGAGCAACATGACGTTGGCCGGCTTGAGGTCGCGGTGGATGATCCCGAGCGCGTGCGCCTCGCGCAGCGAACGGCAGATCTGCTGCGCGATGTGGATCACGCGATCCTGCGCCAACGGTCCGTCCGCTTGCATCGCCTGGGAGAGCGTGCGGCCGTCGAGGTACTCCATGGCGATGAAGAAGATCCCGTCGTCGGTGCGGCCGTAGTCGTACAGCGTGATGGTGTTCGGGTGCGTCAGCTTGGCGGTGACGCTCGCTTCCAGGAAGAAGCGCTTGTAGAAGTTCGGGTCGCGATCGTGGCCGGCGCCCAAGACCTTGAGGGCCACCACCCGGTCCAACGGCGCCTGCAATGCCTTGTAAACGCGGCCCATCCCGCCATGACCGATGGCCTCGACGATCTTGTATCGATCGTTCAGCACCCGCCCGAGCAGGGGATCCGCTTCTGCCGGGGCAGAGGGGGGGTCGGGGGCCGGCTGAGCACCAGGCATGGAGCTGGACTCCTGTCGCGCGCGGAGCCCCCCGGCGCCGTTCGCAAATTGAAACGCTAACGCCATCTTCCAGCCTGGGTCAAACAATCGACAACCTATGCGGATGTGGGGAAATTCAGGCTTTGCAAATGTCCGTGATAACCCATTGCCATGTCGATACGTAAGAAGGCGGAGGAGCTGGAGCGCCGCCGCGCGGAGGCGAAGAAGATGGGCGGCGAGGCGCGGCTCACGCGGCAGAAAGAGCGCGGGAAGCTGGACGCGCGGGCGCGGCTGGACCTTCTGCTGGACGCCAAGACATTCCGTGAGATCGGTCTGCTCGCGACACACCTCGGCAAGCTGGAATCGCCCACTCCGGCCGACGGCGTGGTCTGCGGAACCGGGCTGATCGAAGGCCGCCCGGTCTGCGTGGCGTCGTACGACTTCACCGTACAGGGCGGGAGCATCGGCCCGGTCGGCGAGCGGAAGGTGGCGCGCTTGCGCGAGCTGGCGCTGCGCGAGCGGGTTCCGATGATCTGGCTGGTCGATTCCGCGGGAGCGCGGCTGTCGGCCGACCCGGAGGAGGCAGCCTGGATCGCCTCGTTCGCCGACACCGGCTATCTGTTTCGCGAACAGGTGGTGATGAGCGGGGTGGTCCCCCTGGTCGCGGCGATGGTCGGTCCCGGGGCGGCAGGCACGGCGTACATTCCCGGCCTCGCGGACTTCGTGCCGATGGTGCGCGGGACCTCGTCGATCGCGATCGGCGGCCCCTATCTGGTCAAGAGCATGATCGGCGAGGACGTCAGCGAGGAGGCGCTGGGTGGATCCAAGGTGCACACCGAGGTGAGCGGCGTCGCCGATCTGGAGACGGCGAGCGACGCGGAGTGCCTGGCGGCGGTGCGCGAATACCTCTCCTACTTTCCCTCGCGGTGCGGGGAGAAGCCGCCGCGGCGCACCTCGTCGGACCCCGCGGACCGCCGCGACGAGGCCTTGCTCGACGTCGTCCCGGAGAATCCCCGGCAAGCGTACGACGTGCACAAGGTGATCGGGGCGATCGTGGACGGCGGCCGCTTCTTCGAGATCAAGCCGCGCTGGGCGCGGAACATCGTCACCGGGCTCGCTCGGATCGACGGTTGGCCGGTGGGCGTGGTCGCCAACAACCCGATGCAGGTCGGCGGAGTGCTCGAGGTGAACGCCGCGGACAAGGCGGCGCGGTTCGTCAACCTCTGCGACGCCTTCGAGATCCCGCTGGTGTTCCTGCAGGACGTCCCGGGCTTCATGGTGGGCTCGAAGGTCGAGCAGCAGGGGATCATCCGGCACGGCGCGAAGATGCTCTACGCGGTCGCCTCGGCGACGGTGCCGAAGCTGACGGTCGTGCTGCGCAAGGCGTACGGGGCCGGCTACTACGTGATGAACGGGCGGGCCTACGAGCCGGATCTCCTGGTGGCCTGGCCCGGCGCGGAGATCAGCGTGATGGGCGCGGAGGGAATGGTCGCCATCGCCGCCCACAAGCAGTCGGAGGAGGTGAAGAAGCAGCTCGCGGAGGGCATCCGGCCGCACATCGACATCTTCCGCACGGCGGCGCTCGCGTACCTGGACGACGTGATCGACCCGCGCGAGACCCGGCCCCTGCTCGCCCACTGCCTCAGGCTCTGCGAGGGAAAGAAGGTGGAGCGGCCCTGGCGCAAGCGCGAGATCGCGCCCGTCTAGTCGCAATGCCGCTCAGTTAAGCGATTGACGTGGTCGTCGTCGTTGACGTTGTCGTGTGCGTGGACGGCGACGGCGACGGCGACGGCGACGTGGCGGG
>Ga0209217_1000189_pt1 | contig 14791 bp, 11 predicted proteins | sample JacPinW_OM3H0_M2_FD_187957 | JGI IMG/M metagenome (GOLD analysis project Ga0209217, IMG submission 187957) | Forest soil microbial communities from Algoma, Ontario, Canada - Jack Pine, Ontario site 1_JW_OM3H0_M2 (SPAdes) (version 2) | ecosystem: Environmental > Terrestrial > Soil > Boreal...
CCTACCGTCCCGAGGAGGACAACGCCTTTTCGTTCTTCAAACGGGCCGACGAAAATCTGCTGACGGCGAAACGCACCGGCAAGGATCGCGTCGTCGCGGAGTAGCCCCCACCCCGACCCTCCCCGCATGCGGGGGAAGGAGAAACGCCCTCTAGCGACGCCGGTAGGGCCGGCGCATCGCCCGGCGAAGCAACCAGGGGATGGTCGCCGCCACCAGGGGCTGACCCACGAACGCCGACAGGGCCTCCAGCTTGGGGAACAGTTCCGAGGCCGTGTGCTCCAGCGCGAAGCCATGTTCGTTGAGCTGGGCCGTGAGTCGCTCTAACTCGGTCGCTTCCTCCAGCGCATAGGAGGAAAGCTCGCTGGCGCGCCTCGACGCCCGGCCATAAGCGCGCCACACGGAGACGGTCGCGAAGATGAGCAACACCAGGCCGACGCCGGCACAAGCGATGGCGACGGCTGCGAGCGTTACTCTTCGGCCTCCTCCGTGCCGCCCACGCCGGCGATGGTAGCGACGGTATCGCCGTCATCGAGCCGCATGATGATGACTCCCTGTGTCTGCCTTCCGGCCACGCGGATGTTCTCGATCGGCGTGCGGATCACCTGGCCACCTTCGGAGATGACGATCAGCTGCTCCTCCTCGGGATTGACCACGACGCGCATCCCGACCAGGGGACCGGTCCGATCGGTGACGGCCATGGTGTAGACGCCCTGGCCGCCGCGGGAATGCGCCGGATACTCGGCCAGCGGGGTGAGCTTGCCGTAGCCCTTCGCCGAGACGACCAGCAGATGCGCGTCTTTGCGCACGATGTCGAAACCGGCGACCAGCGCATCCTTGCGCAACGTAATGCCACGCACGCCGGTGGTGTCGCGGCCCATCGGGCGCACCTGCTTCTCGCTGAAGCGGACGGCCTTCCCGTCGGTGGTGGCGATGATCAGCTCATCGCCGCCCGAGCTCAGCTTGACCCAGTTCAGCTCGTCGCCCTCGGTCAGGTTGATGGCGATCAGGCCGTTGCGCCGAACCTGGCTGTAGAGGCGAGCCGGCGTCTTCTTGATCGTGCCTTGCTTGGTGACCATCACCAGGTAGCGGTCCTCCGCCCAGTCCGTGATGCCGATCACCGCCGTGACCTTGTCCTTGGGATCGATGTCGATCAGGTTGGCCGCCGGCAACCCCTTGGCCTGCCGGTTGACATCGGGGATCTCATGAACCCGCAGACGGAAAACCGAGCCGTGGTTGGTGAAGAACAGCATGTCGGAGTGCGTGGAGGCGATCGCGAGGTGCTCCACGAAGTCGGACTCGACGCGGGCCGCGCCGAGGATGCCCTTGCCGCCGCGGCGTTGCGGCCGGTAGGTGGTGGCCGGCACCCGCTTGACGTAGCCGCGGTGCGTGAGGGTGACGACCACGTCTTCCTTGGGCACCAGGTCTTCTTCGTTGAGCTCGACGGAGCCCTGGAAGTCGAGCGTGGTCCGGCGGGGATCGCCGTACTTCTTCTTGAGGTCGGCCAGGTCGTCCTTGATCAGCAGCATGATTTTCGGTTCGTGCTGAAGGAGGTCTTCGAGATAGGCGATCCGTTTGATGACCTCCTCGTATTCCTCCATGACCTTGTTGCGCTCGAGGCGGGTGAGGCGGCCCAGCCGCATATCGATGATGGCCTTCGATTGCCGCTCGGAGAGCTTGAAGCGCTCCTGCAGACGCTCCTGCGCGGTCTTCTCGTCTTGCGACTCGCGGATCGTTTTGATCACCGCATCCAGGTTGTCGAGGGCGATCTTGAGGCCTTCGAGGAGGTGGGCCCGGTCGCGCGCCCGCTCGAGCTCGTAGCGGGTACGCCGGGTCAGGACGTCGCGGCGATGATCGATGTGATGCTGGAGCAGGGCCTTGAGGTTGAGCACCACCGGCCGGCCATCCACCAGCGCCAGCGAGATCACCCCGAAGGTGGTCTGCAACGCGGTGTGCTTGTAGAGATTGTTGAGGACGGTCAGCGCCCGCGCATCCTTCTTCAGCTCGATGACGATGCGCATGCCCTGACGGTCGGACTCGTCATTTAAGTCCGCGATGCCTTCCAGCTTTCGCTCGCCGACCAGCTCCGCGATGCGCGCGACGAGGGTCGCCTTGTTGACCATGTAGGGGATCTCGGTGATGATGATCCGCTCGCGACCGTTCTTCGCCTCTTCGAAGGTGTGACGGGCTCGCACGATCAGGCGACCGTGGCCGGTGCCGTAGGCGGCGGCGATTCCCTCGCGACCGATGATGATCCCGCCGGTCGGGAAGTCCGGTCCCTTGACCAGCTTCATCAGGTCTTCAGTGGTGGTGTCCGGATGCTCGATGAGATAGATCTCGGCGTCGCAGACCTCGCCGAGGTTGTGCGGGGGAATGTTGGTCGTCATGCCAACCGCGATCCCCGATGAGCCGTTGATCATGAGGTTGGGCAGGCGGGCGGGCAGCACCAGCGGCTCCTGCCGTGTCGCCGAATAGTTGTCGCCGAAGTCGACGGTGTCCTTCTCGAGGTCGACCAGCATTTCGGCGGCGATCGGGGCGAGGCGCGCCTCGGTGTACCGGTAGGCGGCCGCCGAGTCGCCGTCGATCGACCCGAAGTTACCCTGGCCGTCGACCAGCGGATATCGGAGCGACCAGTTCTGCGCCAGTCGCACGAGGCTGTCATAGACGGACTGATCGCCGTGCGGGTGGTAGTGCTTGAGGACCTCGCCGATGATGGCGGCACACTTCTGGTAGCGGGCGCCGGGGGTCATGCCCTGCTCCTGCATCGCGTAGAGGATTCGGCGATGCACCGGCTTCAAGCCATCGCGAACGTCCGGCAGCGCGCGGCTCACGATGACGCTCATGGCGTAGTCCATGTAGCTCGAGCGCATCTCGTTCTCGAGCTGCAGCGGCAAGACAGTACCGATGTTCAGTGGATCCATTTAGACCTCTGCGCGCAAAAGTGGGTTCTTAGTTGTTATCAAAGCGCTTGAGCACGATGCAGGCATTCTGGCCGCCGAAGCCGAAGGAGTTCGACATCGCGACCTCGATCTCATGGCGGCGCGGCTCATTGGGCACGTAGTCCAGGTCGCAGTCCGGGTCGGGGTGTTCCAGGTTGATGGTCGGGTGGACGATGCCGTGGTTGATGCTGAGGATCGAGGCGATGGCCTCGACGGCACCGGCCGCGCCGAGCAAGTGACCGATCATCGACTTCGTGCTCGAGATCGGGATCCGCTTGGCGCGGTCTCCCATCACGCGCTTGATCGCCGCCGTCTCGGACTTGTCATTCAGTTGCGTCGAGGTGCCGTGGGCATTGATGTAGTCGATGTCCTCCGGGCCGATGTGAGCATCCTCGAGCGCCTTCGCCATGGCGCGCGCGGGACCATCCCCATCCTCCTCGGGCATCACGATGTGGAAGGCATCGTCGGTGACGGCAAAGCCGATGATCTCGCCGTAGATCTCGGCCCCGCGGCCCTCGGCATGTTCCAGGGTCTCCAGGACCAGCATGCCGGCCCCCTCCCCGGGGACGAAGCCGTCGCGATGGGCGTCGAACGGCCGGCTCGCCTTGGTGGGGTCCTCGGAGTACGTCGACAGGACTTTCATCGCCGCAAAAGCGGCCAGCCCGAAGCGGCAGAGGTTCGCCTCGGCGCCACCGGCCAGCATCACGTCGGCATCCCCCCGCTGCAGCACGCGATAGGCGTTGCCCAGCGCCTGGGTCGACGCGGCACAGGCCGTCGTGTCGGTGTTGTTGGGGCCCTCCAGCCCGAACTGAATCGCGATCTGGCAGGAGGCCATGTTCGGGATCACGCGGGGCACGAAGAACGGTGAAATCCGGTCGGGGCCGCGCTCCCCGCGGAGCGCGAAGGCTTCGATCTCCTCCGAGATCTCCTTGAAGCCGCCAATTCCGGTGCCCAGCTCGCAGCCGATACGGGTCCGGTCCTCCTTCGCCAACTCGAGACCGGATTGCTCGATGGCCATCTTGGCGGCGGCAACCCCCACCTGGCTGAAGCGTGCCATACGTTTTGCTTCTTTGAAGTCCATATAGTCGCGCGGATCGAAGTTCTTGAGCTCGGCCACGGTCTTGACCGGCAGGTCGGAAACGTCGAAGGAGGTCGCGATCCCGAGTCCGGACCGTCCCTCGATCAGGCTGTCCCAGAACTCGACCAGGTTGATGCCGTTCGGGGCGAGAACCCCCATGCCAGTCACCACGACGCGGTGCTCTGGCCGCACCCCATTCCCTGCCATGCCGTCATGTTACGAAAGGCGCGCTTTTAGGCGCGGATTTTTGCGGCCTTGCGAGCGACGGAACGGCCGCCGCGATCGTCGCAACCACCTGGCGATCGACCGCGTCTCGCGCCACCCGGACCGCATTGAAGGTCGCCCGGGCATCCGAGCGGCCATGCGCGATCACCGCCACCCCATTGACGCCCAGAAGGACAGCCCCGCCGAACTCACGCCAGTCGGCGCGGCGGCGGACCGCCCGTAGCTTCGGACGGATCAGGAGTCCACCGAGCGTTGCCAGGGGGTCGCCCCGCACCGCGTCCCGCACGCTCTGGAAGACGAATTCGGCGGCCCCCTCGGCGGTTTTGATCAAGATGTTGCCGCTGAAGCCGTCCGTAACCACGACGTCGGCCTTTCCTTTAAAGATGTCCTTGCCTTCAATGTTGCCGATGAAATTGATCCCTTTGAGCGCCCGAAGCAGGGGCTCGCTGGCCTGCACCAGTTGGTTGCCCTTGCCGGCCTCCTCGCCATTGCTGAGCAGCGCCACCCTTGGTCTGTCGAGACCCATCAGCTTCTCGGCGTAGATGCTCCCCATCAGCGCGTATTGGACGAGATGCTCCGGCTTGGCATCGGTGTTGGCCCCGACATCCAGGAGAAAACAGTTCTGACCCGTCGTCGTCGGAATGATGGAGCCGATCGCGGGACGGTCGATGCCGGGAATCCGGTGAAGGCCGAAGAGTGCGGCGGCCATCACCGCGCCGCTGTTCCCCGCGCTGACGAACCCGCTGACGCGTCCGTCCTCGACCATCCCGATGCCGCGGACAATCGAAGAGGCCTTCTTGCTGCGTACCGCCTGGACCGGGTGCTCGTCCATGGCGATCACTTCGGGTGCATCCTCGATCTGCGCCCACTTGCCGGCTCCGGACGCCGCGAGGGCACTGTCCACCTTCTCCTTGACGCCGACGAAGATTACCTCGATCCCGAGCTCGCGATGCGCCTGCACGCCACCTGCCACCACCTGCTCGGGAGCAAAATCACCACCCATCGCGTCGAGCGCGATCTTCATCGGGGACGCGGGGCTGGGGGCGACTAGATGTCCAGGTTGCGCACGGTCTTGGCGTGCGTCTGGATGAATCGCTTGCGAGGATCGACGTCGTTACCCATCAGGACGTCGAAGATCTTGTCCGCTTCCACCGCATCTTCGATCTCGACGCGCAGCAGCATCCGGTTCTGTGGGTTCATCGTGGTTTCCCAGAGTTGGTCCGGGTTCATCTCACCGAGACCCTTGTAGCGGGCGACTTCGGGTTTTCCGGCCATCTGCGCCAGCTTCCGATTCTTCTGCTCATCGGTATAGGCGTAGCTGATCTCTTTCCCCCGGGTGATCTTGTAGAGCGGTGGCTGCGCGATGTAGAGGTATCTCCCCGTGATCACCTGCGGCATGTAGCGGAAGAAAAATGTGAGCAGCAATGTACGGATGTGTGAGCCATCTACGTCAGCATCAGTCATAATTATCACATGGTGATATCTGAGTTTTCCGATATCAAATTTCTCGCCGACGCCGGTGCCGAGCGCGGTAATCAGGTTGCGGATCTGCTCGGAGGTGAGGATCTTGTCTTCGCGGGCCTTCTCGACGTTGAGGATCTTGCCGCGCAGCGGGAGGATCGCCTGGAAGCGACGATCGCGGGCACCTTTCGCCGAGCCACCGGCGGAATCGCCCTCGACCAGGTAGATCTCGCTCAGGCTCGGGTCACGCTCGGAGCAGTCGGCCAGCTTGCCGGGTAGAGTCGACGATTCGAGCAGCGACTTGCGCTGCACCAGCTCGCGGGCACGCTTCGCCGCGTCACGGGCGCGGGCGGCCACCAGGCATTTCTCGATGATCCGCCGCGCATCCGGCGGGTTCTCCTCGAGGTACTGGGTGAAGGCGTCGGAGAAGACCGTCTCGACCTGACCGCGGACTTCGGAGTTCCCCAACTTAGTCTTGGTCTGACCTTCGAACTGCGGCTCGCGCACTTTGACGCTGATCACCGCAGTCAAGCCCTCGCGCACGTCATCGCCGGTGAGGTTGGGATCCTGCTCGCGCATCATGTTTGCCTTGCGCGCGTACTTGTTCAGCACGGACGTCAGCGCGGAGCGGAAGCCGGTGACGTGGCTGCCACCCTCGACGGTGTTGATGTCATTGGCAAACGCGAGGACGTTCTCCGTGAAGCCCTGGTTGTACTGCAGCGCGATCTCGACCGTGTTCTCTTCGATCTCGCGCTCGACGTGCAGCGGCCGCAGGTTGACCCAGCCCTTGTCGCGATTGAGATATTTGACGAAGGCGCTGATGCCGCCTTCGAAATAGAAGGTGTAGTCGAGGTCGATGCGTTCGTCGCGCAGCAGGATGGTCAAAGCCTTGTTGAGGAAGGCCAGCTCGCGCAAGCGGTGCGAGACGACGTCCCAGTGAAAGCCGAGCTCTTCGAAGACATCGGGATCCGGCCAGAATCGAATGTAGGTGCCGGTGGTATCGGCTTTACCGACCACCTTCAAGGGCGCGACGGGCGCACCCCGCCGGTATTCCTGGTAGTGCTGCTTGCCGTGGCGCATGACGGTAACCTGCAGCCGCTCGGAGAGCGCGTTGACGACCGAAAGCCCCACGCCGTGCAGGCCGCCCGAGACTTTGTAGCCGCCACCGCCGAACTTTCCGCCGGCGTGCAGCTTGGTCATGACCACCTCGAGGGCCGGCTTGCCCTGGTCTTTCATGATGTCGACCGGGATTCCGCGGCCGTTGTCGGCGACCGAGGCCGAGCCGTCCTGGTGGAGGGTTACCTCGATGCGCGTGCAGAAGCCAGCCAGGGCCTCGTCAGTGGAGTTGTCGACGATCTCGTAGATAAGGTGGTGGAGGCCCCGGTTGTCCGTGGAGCCGATGTACATTCCGGGACGCCGTCTGACCGGCTCCAAACCCTCCAGAACCTGGATGGCTTTGGCGTCGTAGGCAGCCGTCGTTTTTTCCTTAGGATTTAGCAAATCGCGTATTCAAATTATACCCAATAGGGGTGCCAAAATAGACCTGTGTGGGCGCCTAAAAACGCCCTCCGGGACGTCTTCATCGAGGCGTCTGGTCCAGGGGCGCGGCCGGCCGGTCAGGAAGCGACGACCGGCGCCCTCTTTTCGACCGGCGGCCGCCAGCGCAAATCGAGCTGGCGCGCGGCCCGGACCTCGTCGAGCCGTCCGACCGGGGCGTTGTGGGGCGCGGTCTTGACGAGCTCGGGATCCTTCGCAATCTCCTCCACGATCTGCTCGACGGCGGCGACGAACTCGTCGAGGGTCGCCTTTGACTCGGTTTCGGTGGGCTCGATCATGAGCGCCTCCGGAACGATCAGCGGAAAGTAGACCGTCGGCGGGTGGAAGCCCAGATCGATCAGCCTCTTGGCGATGTCTTTCGCGGACACGCCCTGCTTCTTCGCCTTCGTCGCTGTCAGCACGAACTCGTGCAGTGACGGCCCGCTAAACGCATCGTCGAAGAAGCGGCGCAGGTGATGCCGGAGGTAGCTGGCGTTGAGCACCGCGTTCTGCGCCACCTCGTTGATGGTGTTGCCGTAGGTCCGGATGTAGGCGTAGGCCCGAAGCAGCATGCCGAAGTTGCCATAGAAGGAGCGCACCTTCCCAATCGATTGCGGCCGCTCGTACTCGAAGCGAAAGCCTTCATCGGTCCGCTCTACCGTCGGAATCGGTAGGAAAGGCACGAGATGGGACTTCACCCCAACCGGTCCCGCGCCGGGGCCGCCGCCGCCGTGCGGGGTGGAAAACGTCTTGTGCAGGTTGAGGTGCACGACATCGAAGCCCATGTCGCCCGGCCGGGCGATCCCGACGAGGGCATTGAGGTTGGCACCGTCGTAGTAGAGCTGCACGCCCTGCTCGTGCGACAGCCGGGAGATCTCCAGGATGTCCTTCTCGAAGAGGCCGAAGGTGTTCGGATTGGTGAGCATCACGGCCGCGACCCGGGTCGAGATCTTGCTCTTGAAATCCTCGAGGTCGACGAGGCCGTCGGGACCGGACTTGACGGTCACCGTCTTCAGGCGGGAGAGGGTGGCGCTCGCCGGATTGGTGCCGTGCGCACTGTCCGGGACCAGCACCTCATCGCGGGTCTCACCGCGGCTGCGATGGTACGCCTGGATCATGCGCAGCCCGGTCCACTCGCCGTGCGCGCCGGCGGCCGGCTGCAGGCTCATCCGATCCATCGCGGTCAGCGCCAGCAGGGCGCGCTCCAGCTCCCACATCAGCCGCAAGGCCCCCTGGGCTCGTGCCGGCGGGTGGTAGGGGTGAAGATCGGCGAAGTCGTCGAGGCGGGCGAGCGCCTCATTGACGGCCGGGTTGTACTTCATGGTGCAGGAGCCCAGCGGATAGAGGCCCTGGTGAAGGTTGAAATTCAGACGGCCGAGGCGGCCGAAGTGCCGGGCCACCTCCGGCTCGCTGAGCGATGCGATCGGCAGCGGCGACTGACGGCGCAGGCGTGGGGGCACCAGCTCGTCGATCGGGCGCGTCTTCACACCGGCCGCGGGGAGCTGCGGGCTCGGCCGGTCCTCGCGGCCGAGTTCGAACAGCAGGGGTTCGCTCACGCCAGGGCCTCGAGGAACCGCTCGATGGCGCGCGGATGGTTGAGCTCGGTGACCGAGATGAGTAAGGCATCCGACAACTCGGGGAAGAACCTCCCAAGTGGCAAGCCCGGCAGGACGCCACGCTCCAGCATGAAGGCCTGCGTCTGTTCGGCCGGATAGGGCGTGTGCATCACGAACTCCCAGAGAAACGGGCCATCGAAGGCCAGCCGGTACCCTTTGCGTTCCACGAGCTGCGCGGCCAGGTGATGGGCCCGTTGCGCGCTGAGCTCGGCGAGCTGCTTCAGGCCCTCCCCGCCCATGTGGGCGAGGTAGACGGTGGCGGCAATTGCCATCAGCGCGTGGTTGGTCGTGATGTTGGAGGTCGCATGCTCGCGCCGGATATGTTGCTCGCGAGCCTGTAGCGTCAACACGTAGCCACGCCGGCCCTGCGCATCGAGCGTCGCGCCAACCAGCCGCCCGGGCATGCGGCGCATCAACGCCTCCGTGCAAGCGATGAAGCCAACGTAGGGTCCGCCGAACGACAGGGGGATGCCCAGCGGTTGTCCGTCGCCCACCGCTAGGTCGGCGCCGTACTCGCCAGGTGGGGCGAGGATTCCGAGGGAGATCGGCTCGACGCAGGCGATCAACAGCGCGCCCGAACGGTGCGCGAGGTCGCTGATCGGCTGCGGATCTTCCAGCACGCCATAGAAGTTTGGTTGTTGCAGGATGACCGCCGCCGTGGTCCCGGTGATGGCTTGCTCCAGTTTCGACAGCTCGACGCGTCCGTCGGCCCCCGGCGGGACCCGGAGGATCTCATACTGCTGCGCCTCCGAGTAAGTCTTGAGGACCTGCGCGTACTCGGGATGGAGCGCGCCGGCGATGACGACGTTGTGACGGTTGGTGTGTGCCACGGCCATCGCGGTCGCTTCCGCCAGCGCGGTGGCGCCGTCGTACAGCGAGGCGTTCGACACGTCCAGCCCGGTGAGGAGCGTGATCATCGTCTGAAATTCGTAGGTCGCCTGCAGCGTGCCCTGGCTGGCCTCCGCCTGGTAGGGCGTGTAGGTCGTGTAGAAGTCGGGCCGCGAGATGACCTGGTTGACGATCGCCGGGCTGAACCGCCGCGATGCGCCAGCACCCAGGAAGCTGTGTGACGGTGGGATCCGCTCATTGAGGCGGCCAAGTTCGCGAATGTACTGCACCAGTTCCACTTCGGAGAGCGGCTCGGGGAGCTCGACGCGATCGACCCGCAGGGCCTCAGGAAGATGCTTGAACAGGCCGTCGAGGCTGTTCAATTCGAGCGCCTTCAACATCTCCGCGCGCTCGGCATCGGCGTTCGGGAGGTAGGTCACTAGTGGGATTGGCCTTCGACGAAGGCGTCGTAGGCCTTCTGGTCGAGAAGCTTGGGATTGTCCTTCACGGCCCGAAGCTTGATGATCCAACCCTTGCCGTATGGATCCTGGTTGACGTACTCGGGGTGGTCCTTGAGCTCCTGGTTGACCTCAGTCACCTCGCCACCAACCGGGCTGTAGAGGTCGGAGGCCGCCTTCACCGATTCGATCACCCCGAGGCGAGCGCCCGCATCGAGCTGTTGACCGACCGCCGGCAGCTCGAGGTAGATGACGTCGCCGAGCTGCGACTGGGCATATTCGCTGATCCCCACCGTCGCCGTCTCTCCGTCCTTCTTGACCCACTCGTGGGTCTCCGCGAATCGCATCCCGCTCAGCTCTGCCATCCCAACTCCCTTTCCTTCATTTCGGATGAGGCCGCTTGTAAAAGGGCAGCTGGACGACCTCGGCGGGGGCGGCCGTGCCACGAACGTCCACACCAAATTGGGTCCCCGGCTCGGCCAGGGCCGGCGGCACGTACGCCATCCCAATGTTGTACCCGAGGGTGAAGGCGACGTTCCCCGAACTCACCGTACCGACGCGCTCGCCATCACTGACGACGCGGTAGCCGTGACGGGGAATGCTGCGGTCCAGCATTTTGAATCCCACGAGCACCCGGGCGAGCCCACGCTCGCGGGCCTGGATGATAGCGGTGCGGCCGATGAAGTCCTTGTCGAGGTTGAGAGTCCAATCCAGCCCGGCTTCGAGCGGATTGGTGTCGCGGTCCATGTCGTTGCCGTAGAGGCGCATTCCCGCTTCCAGTCGCAAGGTGTCGCGAGCACCCAGGCCGGCCGGCCGGATGCCGTCGGACTGGCCCTCATCGAGCAGCGCGCGCCAGAGCCGCACGGCGTCGGCATTGGCGCAAAACAGCTCGAAGCCGTCTTCGCCGGTATAGCCGGTCCGCGAAATCACACACGGCACATCCGCAACGGTCCCCTCGACGAAGGCATAGTACTTGACACTGCCCAGCTCGGATCTCGTCAGCCGCTGGACGAGGCCCACCGCTCGCGGGCCCTGCACGCCGATCAGCGTCCATTCTCGTCCGACATTAAGGACAGAGCCTTCACCCTGCCCTCCCCCGCGAGCGGGGGAGGAACCCGACGACTGCGAACGGATCCACTCGAAGTCGCCATCCTGGTTTCCGGCATTGACCACCAACCAATAGCTCGCGTCTGGCATCGCGTAAACGAGGACATCGTCGATGATGCCGCCGTCCTTGTCGCAGAGCAGGGCGTACTGGATCCGGCCGGGCTTGAGGCGAGCCACGTCGCGGCTGACGACACGCTGGGCCAGGCTCTCGTCCGCGATGCGCAGCTCACCCATGTGCGAAAGATCGAAGAGACCGACGGCCTCCCGCACCGCGCGGTGCTCCTCGCGGATGGTGCTGTACTGGAGCGGCATCACCCAGCCACCGAAGTTCGTCATCTGGGCGCCGAGGCGGACATGTTCCTCGTAGAGCGGTGTCCGCGCGGCCGTCACGACCAAACGTTACGCCTCAGGGTCGGGCTCGTCAGCGTCGTCGAGGACATCGAGGTAGTCGAGCAACTCCTGGTCGTGGACGACGCGCGCCCCACCCAGCATCTCCAGGATGACGTTGACCCGCGCTTCCTCCCACTGCAGGAGCTTGGCCAGCTCGGCCGGCCTCGCTTCGCGGCCGAGTCGCTCCGAGAGGAGGCGTTGCGCCGACTCCAATAGGCGGCACGCGACGACGAACGCCTCGTCGTTCCGCTGGGCCTCGTCCGTCTGGGCGAGCACGTCATCCATCGTGACGGCGATGGCGTGGACGAGCCGGGCGTGGAAACCACCGTCACCGGGCTTGTAGTGCTCAACCGCCGAGATCAAGCCGACGGTCCCTTCCTGGAACAGGTCGCCAAAGGCGGCGCCGCGGTCTTTCCGCGCCTGGGCGGCTTCCACCACCAGGTGAAGGTTGTGCTCGATCAGCGTCCGGTTGGCCGCGTCGCGGTCTACGCCCTGCGTGGCAAGGAGCCGCTGCTCCTCAGCGTTGGAGAGTGGTGGATACTGCGCGACTTGCTCGCGGATCTCGTCCTCCTCATCCTTCGGAGGTCGTTGCTCGACACGTTGGGCCACGTTCTCATTCTACGAACGACGGGCCTGCGAACCGGGGCTATGATCAGGTTGTGAAGAGGGCCGCCCGGCTCTTTCTCGCGGCCGCCATGCTGGCCGCTTTCGTGCCCGCGGTTCAAGCCCGCGCCGCCGAGCCGCATGTCCTGGTGGCGACCCTGACCGGAGTGATCAACCCCATCACCGACAACTACATCTCCACCGCCGTCGACAAGGCCGTTTCGGGCCGGGCCACCGCGCTGATCATCGCCATGGACACCCCGGGCGGGCTCGACACGTCGATGCGCGACATCATCAAGAAGATCCTCGCTGCCCCGGTGCCGGTGGTGATGTTCGTCTCTCCGTCGGGCGCCCGGGCTGCCTCGGCCGGTCTCTACATCACGGAGGCGACCGACATCGCCGTGATGGCGCCGGGGACCAACATCGGCTCTGCGCATCCGGTCAGCCTCGGTGGGTCGAACCCCGCCGCCAGTCCGGCGGCTAGCCCCAGTGCCAGCGGCGCCACCTCGACCGCACCGGACATCGAATCGCAGAAGATCGAAAACGATGCGGCCGCCTACATTCGGGCGTTGGCCACGCTGCACCACCGCAATGCGGACTGGGCGGAGAAGGCCGTGCGGCAGAGCATCAACGCGCCCGCGGACGACGCCGTGAAACTGGGTGTCGTCGACTTCGAAAGCCGGGACCTCGACACGTTGCTGCAGGACCTCGACGGTCGCCAGGTCGCAAAAGGCGGCCACACCTATACGCTGCAAACCGCCCGGGCCGGCATCGAGCGCTTCGACATGAGTGGGTTCGACAAATTCTTGCAGGCGCTCGCCGACCCGAACCTCGTGTACCTCCTCTTCCTGCTGGCCATCATCGGCATCGGCTTCTGGGTCACCCATCCGGGGATGTTTCTTCCTGGGGTGATTGGCGTCATCGCCGGCGTGCTCGCCGCCGTGTCCTTGTACGACCTCCCGATCAACATCGCCGGAGTCCTCCTGATCTTGATCGCGGTCGTGCTCTTCGTCATCGACCTGAAGGCGGTGACCCACGGCGTGCTGACCACCGGCGGCATCGTCGCGATGACGCTAGGGGGCCTGCTGCTGGTCAACACCAGCTTCCTTGCCGAGGGCGTCAACATCCCCCTCCTGATCGTCACCGTGCTCGTCATTGCTGGGATCTTCCTCTTCATCCTGCGCAAGTTGATCGATGCCCGGCGGCGTCCATATGCAGCGGGCGAGGAGTCGATGATCGGCAGTCTCGGCTCGGTGCGAGAACCCTTGAACCCCAGCGGGATGGTCTTCGTGAACGGTGCGCTGTGGCAGGCAACGTCGACGAGTGGGCCGCTCGATGCCGGGACGCAGGTGCGCGTCGTCGGGGTCGACGGACTTCGTCTGCGCGTCGAAGCCCTGCAACAGCAGCAGCCGCTCCCCGCGGAGGGGCCGCAGGCCGCCTCGTCATGACACGCGCGCTTTTCCACGCCGGAGCGCGCTGATGACACGCGCGCCTTTCGACGCCGGAGCGCGCGGATGAAACATGACTCGTAAGATGAAACTGTCGCACCTAGTGCATTAGCGAGGAGGGATCCGTGGGCGTATTCGCGCTGATTGTTCTCGGCATCATCGTTCTTGTCGTTCTGATCGGCCTCAGCTCGGCGATCCGGATCATCAACGAATACGAACGTGGCGTCCTCTTCCGGCTGGGCCGCCTGATGACGTTGAAGGGACCGGGGCTGCGGCTGATCATTCCCTTCGGTATCGACCGCCTGGTGAAGATCGATCTGCGCACCGTGACCCTTGAGGTCCCGCCGCAGGAGGTCATCACGCTCGACAACGTGACCATCAAGGTCAACGCCGTCATCTACTTCCTGGTCGTCGATCCCAACAACGCCGTCACCAAAGTTGCCAACTTTATCAACGCAACTTCACAAATCGCGCAAACTACGCTACGGAGCGTGCTCGGCCAGTCGTCACTGGATGAGCTCCTCGCCAACCGGGAGAAGATCAACACCCGCCTGCAAAAGATCATCGACGAGCAGACGGAACCCTGGGGCATCAAGGTCTCGACCGTCGAGATCAAGGACGTCGAGCTCCCGCAGACGATGCAGCGCGCCATGGCCAAGCAGGCGGAGGCGGAACGCGAGAAGCGAGCCAAGATCATCCACGCCGAGGGCGAGTTCGAGGCGGCACAGAAGCTGACCGACGCCGCCGGCGTCATCGCCACCCAACCCAGCGCGCTGCAGCTGCGCTATCTGCAAACCCTGACGGAAATTGGGGTCGAACGGAACACCGTCATCGTCTTCCCGGTGCCGATCGACCTCGTCCAGCAGCTCATCGATATCCGCCAGGGCAAGGGCAGCGGCGCGACGACACCCGCAAAGACCTGACCCTCCTTCTCGCTCACGGCGACGCGACGCTCGACTTCTGGACCGTCGTCCTGCTTGGGATCGTCATCGGCCTCTATGTGCTCGCCAACTTCGGCGAGCGCAATTCCACCGCACGCATCGTGTCGCTCATCGCGGGCGGAGCGCTTTCGGGGCTCGCGTTTCTGGTCGGCCTCTTGGTTGCG
>Ga0209217_1000190_pt1 | contig 14781 bp, 11 predicted proteins | sample JacPinW_OM3H0_M2_FD_187957 | JGI IMG/M metagenome (GOLD analysis project Ga0209217, IMG submission 187957) | Forest soil microbial communities from Algoma, Ontario, Canada - Jack Pine, Ontario site 1_JW_OM3H0_M2 (SPAdes) (version 2) | ecosystem: Environmental > Terrestrial > Soil > Boreal...
ATCGCCGAACCGGCGACCAGTCCGGCATCGCGGGCGGCGGCGCCGTCTCGTCGAGGGACGCGAATTCACCAGCGCCGTAGACCACCTTGCCGCCGACGATGGTCAGCTGGGCAGCAATGTCGGCGATCTCATCCTCGGAACAGGCGAAGTAGTCGCGGTTGGGGACGACGAGGTCGGCGAACTGGCCGACCTCGATACGACCCTTCTTGCCCTCCTCGTTCGAGAACCAGGTGACGTTTTCGGTCCACATTCTGAGCGCCGTCTCGCGGTCGAGGCGGTTGCGGGCCGGGTAAAGCCGGAGGCCACCGACCGTCTTGCCGGTGACGAGCCATGACAGCGAGACCCATGGATTGTATGAGGCAACGCGGGTGGCGTCGGTGCCGGCCGAGACCGGTATGCCCGCCTCCAGCATCCGGGCAATCGGGGGTGTGGCTTCGGCCGCACCGATTCCGTAGCGCTCGACAAAATATTCGCCCTGATAGGCCATGCGGTGCTGCACGGCGATGCCGCCGCCGAGTGCCGCGATGCGGTCGATTGACTGGTCCGAAATCGTCTCGGCGTGGTCAAAGAACCAATGGAGACCGCCGATCGGGATGTCCTGGTTGACCCGTTCGAAGGCGTCGAGCGCGCGCGAGATCGACTCGTCATAGGTGGCGTGCAGCCGCCATGGCCAGCGGTTCTGGGCAAGGATGCGCACCACCTCTTCGAGCTCGCCCTCCATTTCCGCCGGCATGTCGGGCCGTGGCTGGCGGAAATCCTCGAAATCGGCAGCGGAAAAGACCAGCATCTCGCCGCCGCCGTTGTGGCGGAAATAGTCCGTCCCTTGCTGATATTTCGAGGTTTTCGTCCAGTTGAGGAAATCGTCCTTCTCGCCCTTGGGTTTCTGCGTAAACAGGTTGTAGGCGATGCGGACGGTGAGCTGGCCTGCGTCGGCAAGCTTTTGGATAACCGCGTAGTCTTCCGGGTAGTTCTGAAATCCGCCGCCGGCGTCGATCGCGCCGGTCACCCCGAGTCGGTTCAACTCCCGCATGAAATGCCGGGTGGAGTTGACCTGATAGTCGAACGGCAATTTCGGACCGCGGGCGAGGGTCGCGTAGAGGATGCCTGCATTGGGCTTCGCCAGCAGCAAGCCGGTAGGGTTGCCTCTGCTGTCGCGAACGATTTCGCCGGCCGGCGGATCCGGCGTGTCTTTGGTGTAACCGACCGCCCGCAAAGCAGCTCCATTCAGGAGCGCACGGTCGTAAAGATGAAGCAGGAAGACCGGTGTGTCCGGTGCGACGACGTTCAGTTCTTCGATGGTGGGCAGGCGTTTCTCGACGAACTGATGCTCGGTGAAGCCGCCTACCACCCGCACCCATTGCGGCGGCGGCGTCACCGCGACCTGCCGCTTGAGCATCGCCATCGCATCGGCCAGCGAGCGCACGCCATCCCAGCGCAGTTCCATGTTGAAGTTGAGCCCGCCGCGAATGATGTGCAGGTGATTGTCGATGAGGCCCGGCAGCACGCGCCGGCCCTTGAGGTCGATAACCCTGGTATCCTTGCCGGCAAGCTTCATCACGTCATTGTCGCGGCCCACCGCGGAGAATTTGCCGTCCGTGATCGCGACGGCAGTGGCGGTCGGATTGGCGCGGTCGAGTGTCGTGAACAGGCCGCGATGAAGGATAAGTTCGGGGTTTGCAGTCACGGAAGCCTCCATACTATACAGATCCCGGCCGGCAGGACGCCCCCAGGGCCGCCAAACGTGAAATGGCTCAGGTCCGGCCTTGACGCGTTACTCTTGATAACCCGCGCTGGCGCTCACGCCATGTCAGCCTGGCGTCTTTGCCACCTGTTGCGCCCTTTGATAGCTCTCCATGACCGCCCGGTAGTTCGGTGCGACCATCGTGTAAAGCTGTGCCAGTTCTGCGGCTTCGGGACGGTTCCAAGTGCGATGGATTTCGCAGATCACGGCATTCGCCGTCGTCGGCACGACGCCACCTTGCACAAAGCGGGCGAGTGTCGTTCTCGACGCCATTTCGCTGGGGTCGCCCGACGCATCCATCACGGCGTAGACCTTGAACCCGGCGGCCGTTGCATCCAGTGCCGGGAACATGACGCAAACGCTGGTCCACACGCCCGCCATGATCAACGTCTTCTTGCCGGTGTCGCGAACGGCCTTGACAAAAGCCTCATTGTCCCAGGCGTTGACCTCGCCATGACGCGGAACGTAGTGCGCGTGCGGTGCAGCTTCTTGAAGTTCCGGCATGGGCGGGCCATTGGGTCCGTCGGGTACCGAAGTGGTCGTTATGACCGGCAGCTTCAGCAACGCCCCCAATTTCGCCAAAGCCGTCGTATTGGCCCGCAGCTCCAGCACACTTATGTCTTTTACTGTCTGAAAAAGGCCCGTCTGGTGGTCCAGCAACAATATAGCAGTGTCGGCCGGATCAATTAATGCCTGGCCTCCACCGGTGCTAAGTACATGTGGCATTTGGTCCTCCTTTGGTTATTACGCGAGCTTAATTGCATCTGGCTTGGTGAGCCAACGGATTTCAACCCCGGTTACGAAAATCGAAACACGGAGAGGTCGCCGGCTGATAATCAATCAGCGCGATCGCATGGTTCTTTGGGCTCAGCATTTCGAGCTTGGGCATGGTCATCTCCTCAGTAATTGGCCCATCTGGTCTAGGGCCTCGAAGGCAGGCAGATGGCCCTCGACCCATGCCCCAAAAACAGAAAGAATGGAAAGACACGCTTTCCATTTTTGGGGATGAGCATGCCCCTTCCGGATCTCCAGAGCTGGGCGATCTTCGCCAAAGTCGCCGAAACCGGCTCTTTCGCCAGCGCCGCCGGCGAGTTCGGCATTTCCGGTGCGACCGTGTCCAAGGCATTGCAACGCCTCGAGGCGCGCATCGGCGAGCGCCTGATCCACCGCACTTCGCGCCGCTTCGCGCTGACCGAAACCGGCCGGGTGTTGGCGGTGCGCGCCGCCCGCATCCTCGCCGAGAGCGAGGCAGCCGAGGCGGAAGCGCAGGACAAATCGGCGGCGCCGCGCGGCCGCGTCCGACTGGCAGCGCCGATGTCGTTCGGCCTGCGTCACGTAGCGCCGGCACTGCCCGCCTTCCTTGCCGCCTACCCCGAGGTTTCGGTCGACCTGCAACTCGACGACCGCATCGTCGATCTCGTCGCCCAAGGCATCGACATCGCAGTGCGCATCGCCGATCTGCCGGATTCGAGCCTGGTGGCCCGCCGCCTCTGCCCGGTTCGGCGCTGGGTCGTCGGCGCGCCCGCCTATTTTGCGCGGCACGGCACGCCGCAGCGGCCGCGCGACCTCGAACGCCATGCCTGTCTCGGCTACAGCTACCTCGCCACCGGCGAGCGGTGGCACTTCACGAACGCGGAGGGTGTCGAAGAGGCGGTCACGGTCAGGGGGCCGCTCAGCGCCACCAACGCGGAGGCGCTCGAAGGTGCCCTGTTGGCCGGCATCGGGATCGCGCTGCAGCCCGATTTCCTCGCCTGGGAGGCGCTGCGCGCCGGCCGCCTGGTTGCCGTGCTCGTTGGCTGGAACCCGCCGCCGGGGGCGCTCAATGTGCTGATGCCGCCGGGCCGTCCGCGCGCCTCCCGCGTTGCCGTTCTGCTGGATTTCCTGATACGCCACTTCGCAGCGGGTTCGGCGCCATGGACGGCCAGTCTGCCGGTAGCGGCTTAATGATGGGGGCTGTCGTCGTGCCGATGGCCGAGCGCGCCGCACACGAGAATATCCTCGGCTGAGTGCGCAGACGATTCCCGCCCCCTTGCGGATGCCGGACCGGTGTCTATATATGCTGTTCGTACTATATTGTCAATTATCAAGTTGGATAGCATGCGATTTAAGCGCCATCTGGCTCGGTGTCAAATTCCGCTGCCAATTCCGCTGCCGGGCCCGTTTTGGCGCCTCGAATTCCGCTGCCAGCGGCCTCGCCAAATTGCCGTCAACAATCTGATTTATCTATGATTATAACTTTGAGAGGACGCTTTTCGGGACGCTCGGAAGCGTTTCTCCCTGCCAGTAGGGAGATTTGGTCCGCCCTTCGAGAGGAGCTGATCGGTGAACAAACGGATCGATGTGGCCGCCCTTCTCGCCATGGTCGGCACGCTCTACCCACCGCCGTTATTCGCTGTGCGTGCCGCTCGAGGGCGTCTCGTGCTGCGCCATCGATGAGCTGCGCTATGCGCAGCTCAGCCGCGGTGAGATCGCCGAAAGGTCGCTTCTCAAGATTTGCGCTCCCAGCCCGTCGGCGTCTGCTGCCAATAGGTTAGGGTGTGGCCGGCATCGCGGGCGCGGCGCCAGCGGCCGCGGGCCGCCTCGACCATATCGGCGTCGTTGCCGTCGAAGAGGTCGAGACAGCGCGCGTAGGACTGGAGATCCTCGGCTTCGACGCCGTCGACGAGCACCAGTAGCGAGGCGCCGTTGGGGTTTTCCTCACGGTGCGTCAGCCAGATCGGCTGCAGCGCGGCATGGCCGTCGGAGACCGAGCCGTGCGGCAGGAAGGCCGCCTCCTCGTAGGTCCACAACGCCGCGCACAGATATTCCGCACGCTCGGTCGACCCCGCCCTGACGACGATCCGGTGGCCTTGCGCGAAGGCCCGCTCGAGGAGCTTGGGCAGGGCGCGTTCGAGCGGCGTCGATATTAGGTGGTAAAAGCCGATCTCCGCCAAAGGGATGCGCTCTACGCCTTCTCGTAGTGCTGGGCAATGAATTGGTCGAGGAGGCGTACGCCAAAGGCGGTCGCTCCTTTCGGCACGGTCGCGGTATCCTTGGACGACCACGCCGTCCCGGCAATATCGAGATGCGCCCAAGGGACATCGTTGATGAAGCGCTGGAGGAACTGCGCGCCGATGATGCTTCCGGCAGCACGACCGCCGCCGATATTTTTTACGTCGGCGGCGTCGCTGTCGATATCGCGGTCGTAGCTCTCGTCGAGGGGCAGACGCCAGACCTCCTCTCCGACCGCTTTCCCTGCCTCGATCAGCCGGCTCGCGAGCTCGTCATTGTTCGAAAACAAACCGGCACAATGATGGCCCAGAGCCACGATAACCGCGCCGGTTAGGGTCGCCAAATCGATAATCAGCTGGGGTTTATAGCGATCCTGGCAATACCATAGCGCGTCCGCCAGCACCAACCGACCTTCGGCGTCGGTGTTCAAAACTTCGATCGTCTGTCCCGACATCGAGGTGACGATGTCGCCCGGCCGTTGTGCGGTGCCGGAGGGCATGTTCTCGACGAGGCCGACCACGCCTACCGCGTTCACCTTGGCCTTGCGCGCTGCGAGGAGCCGCATCAGGCCGATGACCACAGCCGAGCCCGCCATATCCCATTTCATGTCGCCCATACCGGCGGCGGGCTTGATCGAAATGCCTCCGGTATCGAAGGTGACGCCCTTTCCGACAAACGCGAGCGGCGGATGCGAACCATCATCGCCCCCGGCGCCGCGCCACTCCATCACCACGACGCGCGGCGGCCGAGCGCTGCCCTGGGCTACCCCGAGCAGCGCATTCATGCCGAGTTTTCGCAGCTTTTGTTCGTCCAATACCTCGACAGTCAATCCGAGGTCGGTGAGCGCTTCGGCCTCCGCTGCGAGCGATTCCGGGTAGATCACGTTGGCCGGTTCGGAGACGAGATCGCGCGTAAAGAATACCGCGTCCGCCGTCTTGTCGAGCGGCTGATAAGCGCGTTCCGCGGCACTCGGGGCGGCCGTCGTCACCGTGATGCGACGCAACGACGGCTTCTTCTCGGGCTTCTCTTTGGTCTTGTATTTGTCGAAGCGATAAGATTTGAGACGAGCACCGAAGGCCAGATGAGCGCCCGCGGCGGCTCGGTCGATATCGGCCGCTTCATCCACATCGATCGCGAAGGTTGCCTCAGTTTCTCCGGCGCCGTTCAGATGAGCGACAAGGTTGCCGCCGAGCTGCTCGAGAAACCGGGCATTCGCTGCTGCGGGCTTCCCCAGACCGGCAAGAACGATGCGGTTCACCGCCAAGCCGGGGGGACCGACGATCGGCAGCAATTCGTCCTTCTTGCCCTTGAACCGCTGGGCCGCAGAGAGTGCGCGCCCGATCGCACCATCGGTCGCTTCGTCTAGCCGCCTTGCGGACGGGGTCAGCACCGCCCCCTCCCAAACCCCCACTACCACCGCGCCGGATCGAGGTTCGTCGGCTTCGGCAAAACTGATTTCCATCGTGGCCTCGGAAAATTTGTGGAGAGATCGGTCGAGAACGCTCGGCACTGGAGATCGCGATAGGTCGAACGAGGCGGCAAGTCAACGCCGAAGTCCGCGGACCGCGCAATTCGAGAATGCTGCTGGCCCGGTCCGGACGTGTTCCCTATTATCCGCAGCTCATGCGCCGTCTCGACCGCTACATTCTGCGCCAGTGCTTTGGTGTCATGCTGTTCGTCACGGCCGCCCTCAGCGCCGCGATCTGGCTCGCCCAATCCCTGCGGCTGATCGATTTGATCGTCAACCGCGGCCTGTCGATCGACATCTTTCTCTACCTGGCATTGCTGATCCTACCGCGTTTTCTCGACATCGTGCTGCCGATCGGCGCCTTCATCGCTGTGCTCTTCACCTTTAACCGGCTGACGTCGGAAAGCGAACTCGTCGCGATGCGATCGGTCGGGTTGAGCCATCTAGCACTGGCCCGACCCGTTTTGATCCTGGCGGGAATCGCCTTTCTGATGTTGATGAGTTTGTCGGCTTACTTTCTCCCGGCGTCGAACCGCGCGTTCAAAGATCTCCAGTTCGAGATCCGCAACCGTTTTGTCTCGAGCCTGCTGCAGGAGGGGACTTTCACCACGATTGCCGACAAGCTCACGATCTATATCCGTAATCGCGATGACCGGGGCGAAGTCACCGGCTTGCTGATCCACGACAACCGCGAGCCCAAGCGGCCGGTCACGATCCTCGCCGAGCGCGGCCTCTTCGCCGAAACGCCTGCGGGATCACGCATTGTCATGGTCAACGGCAACCGCCAGCAATTCGACACCGAGGCTCGCACGCTTTCGCTGCTGACTTTCGAGCACTACACCCTTGATCTCGACAGCTTGCACGACGACGCTCCGGTAGTTCGCTTTCGCGAGCCCCAGGAGCGCTTTCTCGACGAGCTGTTCTTTCCGTCGCCGGAAACCGCCCCCGCGCTGCGCTCCAGCTTCCTGGTCGAGGCGCATCGCCGCCTTCTGATCCCGCTCTCCGCCTTCACCTTCTCCCTGATCCCGCTCGTCTGTCTGCTGCCTGGGGAATTCAATCGCCGCGGTCAATTGGCCCGTGCGCTAGTTGCAATTGCTGCCGCATTTATTTTCCAAGTGCTCGACATCGGCGTCAATGACCTCGCGGCTCGCTCTGCTGCAGCGATCCCGCTGATGTATGCGACCGACGTGTTGCCGTTTTTTCTGGGGCTTGCAATCCTTCTGCGCGGGAACATCAGGGTCGGCTTCCGGCGCTCCGGGTTGGCTGCCGTTCCGGCGCACTGACGCCAACGACGATCGGGAGGCGATTGTCGGTGCAGCTCGCGAAGACCTTTTCCTCCTACATCGCGCGCCAATTCTTCGTCTGGTTCAGCGGCGTCTTTATGGCGATGGTGATTATTACCTTTTTGCTGGACTATATCGAGCTGATCCGCCGCAGCGGGACAAGAATACAAGCGACCTTATGGGTCCTGCTCGAAATGGCGGCCCTGAAGCTGCCGCAGACCGCCCAAGAGGTGCTCCCTTTTGCCGTCCTGTTTGGAACGATGCTCGCCTTTTGGCGGCTGACGCGTAACCACGAACTCGTCGTCGCCCGGGCAGCCGGAGTTTCGGTATGGCAGTTTCTGACGCCCGCCGCACTCGTGGCGCTGCTCGTCGGCGTCATCGCCGTGACCGTGTTCAACCCGGCCGCTTCCCTGATGGCAGCGGCCTATGAGAAGCTGGAAAATCGCATTCTGCGCCAACGCTCCGACCAACCGGCACTGTCCGACTCTGGGCTATGGCTGCGCCAAAGCGACCAGGCCGGCAACCAGATTATCATTCACGGCGTGAAGCTTGCTCCGGGAGAGCTTGTACTGGATACCGTAACTTTGCTGTTTTTCAATGACTTGACCCGCTTCACTTCGCGTGTCGATGGGCGAACCGCAAGACTGGAACGGGGCGATTGGCTGATCGAAGACGGCATTCGCTGGGTGCCGAACGAGCCGCCTGAGCCGTTCATCGAATTCCGTCTGCCGACTTCGCTGACGCCCCGCAAAATCGAAGAGAGCTTTGCCTCTCCGGACACCATGTCGTTCTGGGATTTGCCGGGCTTTATCAATCTGCTGGAGCAATCGGGCTTCCCGGCTCAGCGCCATCGGCTGCATTTCAACGCGCTGCTCGCCCGCCCATTTCTGTTATGCGCGATGGTGCTGGTCGCCGCGACCTTCAGCTTGCGGATGCAGCGACGCGGCGGCGCGACCTTGATGATCGTGTGCGGAGTAGTCAGCGGGTTTCTGCTTTATTTCCTTTCGGACATTGTGTTTGCCTTCGGGCTGTCCGCCAAGATTCCGGTAACGCTCGCCGCGTGGACCCCGACCGGGGTGAGCTTGATTTTTGGCACCTCGATGCTGCTCCATCTGGAAGATGGCTGATGGCGGGACGCTGGGACGGTGTCCAGGCACCGCTCTCTCTCTCGATTGTCGGTGTGCTCGTGGGGGTGCTGCTCGGAGCAGCGGTTCCGGCGGCTGCGCAACTCAGCCTGGGCGGTACGCGACAAGACCAGAATGCTCCGATCGTCTTTCGCGCGGACGAAGTTGAATACGATCAACAGCTCGCGCTGACTGTCGCTCGGGGCCATGTAGAGATCTCGCAAAGCGGGCGGGTCTTGCTCGCCGATACGGTTTCCTACAACCAGCGCAGCGATACGGTAACAGCCTCCGGGAACGTCAGCTTCATGGAGCCAACCGGCGAGATTGTGTTCGCCGATTTCATGGAACTGCGGGACTCGATGAGCGAGGGCTTCGCCAAGGACGTGCGGATGCTGCTCGCCGACCGTTCTCGGCTCGCGGCCAACACCGGCCGGCGGACGAACGGCAACCGGACCGAACTGCGTCGCGGCGTCTATTCTCCGTGCGATCTCTGCAAGGACGATCCGAGCGCGCCCCCGGCTTGGCAGCTCAAGGCGCGCGAGATCAGCCACGACAAGGAGCTGCAGCTCATCGAGTTCAAAGACGCCACGATGGAGATCGACGGCTGGCCGGTCTTCTACTCGCCCTATATCTCTGCGCCCGACCCCTCGGTGAAGCGCGCGAGCGGGTTTCTCATCCCTTCGGCCGGCGGTTCCAACACACTCGGCGCCAACGTTACGATTCCCTATTACTGGGTGCTCGGCCCGGATAAGGATCTGACGCTGACGCCGCGCTTTATGACCAAGGCAGGCGCGTTGCTCGCAGCCGACTACCGCGAGCGTTTCAGCAACGGCCAACTCGAAGCCCTCGCCAGCGTCAATCGCAGCAATGTGGGGAGCGGCAGCAGCGGGTCGAGCCAGGGATGGGAATGGCGCGGTCATATCAACGAATACAGCGTGTTCCACCTCGACGAAACCTATCGGACCGGCCTCAACGTGCAGCGCGTCTCGGATCAGACCTACCTGCTGCGCTTCGGCTTCGGGAACCCGCTGCTGAACGCGATGACCTCCCGGGCCTATCTCGAAGGCTTTGAGAAACGCGCCTCGACCGACATTAACGCGTACGCGTTTCAGCCGCTGTTGCCTGGCATCGGCGACTCGACCCAGCCTATCGTCCTGCCTGTCGCCAACCGCAACTGGCAGAGCCAGCCGGACCCGCTCGGCGGACGGTGGAACCTCAACGCCAACGTTCTCGACATCGTTCGCGAGGTCGGCACTCAGACGCGGCGGCTGTCACTCGGAACGGAATGGAATCGGACATTCCGCGACGGCTTCGGCAGCCAATACAATTTTTCGGCGAGTCTACGCGGCGACGGCTACTCGATCAACAATCTCAGCGCAGTGTCCAACCCGGAATTGCCCACGGCTTTCTTTCCGGCCAACGGACAGCCGGCGCTAGCCCGCATCCCCACCAACTTTGTCACCGGCCGGGCATTTCCCCAGCTGGGGCTCGTGTGGAGCTACCCGCTCGTCCACCGAGGCGAGGCGGTGACGGGGCTCATCGAGCCCATCGTCGGCGGCTTTGCGGGCCCCTCCAGCGGCAACCGGCGAAACATTCCGGATGAGGATAGCCTTGCCTTCAGTTTCAGCGATTCCGAGCTGTTCCGTCGTGACCGCTTGGCCGGGTACGATCTCCTCGACACTGGCCAACGGGTCGATTACGGAACCAAGCTCGGGCTTTACGATAAAGACGGCGGCAGTTATCGGCTGCTGATCGGCCAAAGCTATCGCGCTCAACGCAATCTGTTCCTGCCATTAGGCTCTGGTGCCGAAAATCGGCTTTCGGATGTCGTCGGGCGGGTTGTGCTTTCGCCCATTTCCTACTTGGATTTGATTTATCGCTTTCGGTTCGAGGCGAACCCTCTTGCCGACCGCGTTCAGCAGGTCGGAATGAGTGTCGGACCGTCGAGCTTGCGCGTCTCCGGCTCGTTCATCTACCTGCCGCCGCAAGTGCAGAGCCAAGTGGTGACCAATGCGGCAACAGGCCAAAACGTCCTGTACGGCAAGCGCGAGCAGTTGAGTTTCAACGTCACCGCGAAAATGACTCGCTATTGGTCGCTGCAGGCGGCACAAACGATCAACCTGACGCATAGCACCACCTTGGTTAATGGCGTGCCGACCTCGCCGGCATCGGGCGCCAGCCTCTATGCCTCGGTGTCGGCAATCTACCAGGACGAATGCATGGCGTTTGTCGGCTCGGTGACGCAGTCGGGCATCCGCAGCGGCGACGTCACTCCCGGGGTGGCCGTCCTGGCGAGCGTCGTGTTCAAGAACCTCGGAGAAATCGGCGGCGCGATCGCGTCGATCAGCGGACTTTCCCTGCCGTAACCGCGTGCGCTCGCACTGGTGCCACCGCTGCTTGTTGGCGACATAATCGGCGTTCGGGTATAGGGTTGACAACCCCGATAGAAGTTTGAGGTTGCTCGTCGATGACGATAACGCGCTGGTTTGGCTTAGTGCTGATCAGTCTGGCCGGCTTCTCCAATAATGCGCTGCCGGCGCCGGCGCAACGCGGCCCGGCGCAAGCCCCCCCCGGGCAGCCCGCTCCAGACCAGGGTGCCGAAACCCGGATCGCCGCGGTCGTTAACGACGAGGTGGTCTCGGTCGCCGATGTCCGATCGCGCCTCAGGATGGTCATGCTCTCCTCCAACTTTCCAGACTCGCCCGAAACCCGGCAGCGCATCGCCGGTCAAGTGCTGCGGACGATCGTCGATGAAAAGCTGCAAATTCAGGAGGCGAAACGGCAAAACGTTACCGCCACCGATGATGAGGTCAACAAGGCGATCGTGCAGATCGAAAAGCAGAACAACATGCAGCCCGGTCAGCTGGATGGAGTTCTGAAGGCGCGCGGGATCGAACGCGGGGCGCTCGTCGACCAGCTTACCGCATCGATCGTGTGGGCAAAGCTGGTGCGGCGGCTTTTTGCCCAGACCAGTGCAGTTTCGGACGAAGAGATCGACGACGCGCTGAAACGTCTCAAGGAAACCATCAACGAGCCGCAGAGCCGTGTTGCCGAGATTTTCCTTGCCGTCGACAACCCACAGCAGGATGACGAGACGCGGCGATTGGCCGAGCGCCTCGTCGAGCAGATGAAGCGCGGTGCTCGGTTTTCCGCAGTCGCTCAGCAATTCTCGCAATCGGCAACGGCCGCCGTCGGCGGCGATCTGGGCTGGCTGCGCCCCGAACAACTCAGCCCCGATCTCGGCAAAGTGGTGGCCCAGCTGCGGCCGGGAGAACTGTCACCGCCGATCCGCACCGGAGCGGGTTATTACCTGATGCTCGTCCTCGACCGGCGTAATGGGCGCTCGGGCGCTAGCGCCGAGGAAGTGGTGATGCATCTCGTGCAGGTCGTCTTTCCGCTGCCGCCGCAGGCCACCGAGGCGATGCGCCGGGCGGCGCTGACCGAGGCGCAGAACACAAGGAATACCGCGAAGAATTGCGCCGAAATGCTCAAAATCGGCAAGGAGAAGGGGTCATCCCAACTATCGAGCGAAGGGCACCTGAGGGCCAACCAGATCGCTCCGGCCGTGCGTGCTATCGTGGCCGGGCTGGAGGTTGGACAGCCCTCGCAGCCGATTGTTCAAAAGAATGGGGTCGGGGTGATCATGGTATGCGACAAGGCGGCGCCGGACACGACCTTGCCGTCGCGCGACGAGGTTGCCGACCGGTTGGCGCGCCAGCGCGCCGAAACCTTGGCCCGCCGCTACATGCGCGATCTGCGGCGCGCCGCCTTTGTCGACGTCAGGGTTTGAGTTCGCGGTGCTTCCGCTAGCCGTCACGATGGGCGAGCCCGCCGGGATTGGCGGTGAGATCGCTCTCAAGGCGTGGCTCAGCCGCGTCCACGGCATTCCGCCTTTCTATCTGATCGACGATCCCGATCGCCTCGCTGCGTTGGCCAAAAGTCTCGGCTGGCTGGTGCCGATGCGCGCGATCAGCGCTCCCGACGAGGCGCCATCTGTATTCAGCGAGGCCCTTCCGGTTGCACCGATCGGGATCGCTTTGCGCGCCCAGCCGGGGCACCCCGATCTCGCGGACGCACAGGCCGTCTTGGGCGCGATTGAGGCCGGGGTTCGCGATGTAATGAGTGGGCGCGCCGCCGCGCTCGTCACCAATCCCATCCACAAGGACAGCCTTTATCGTGCGGGCTTTCGGTATCCGGGACACACCGAGTATCTCGCCGCGCTTGCCGGGGCCGCCGAAGCCCCGGTGATGATGCTTGCATGCCCCGGACTGCGGGTCGTCCCGGTGACTGTCCATCTCCCCCTGCAGCGAGCAATCCAGGATCTTTCCTCCTCGGCGATCGTTCACGCCGGCCGCATCACCGAGGCGGCGTTACGGCGGGATTTCGGCGTGGCCGCCCCCACACTCGTCGTTGCCGGCCTCAATCCTCATGCCGGAGAGGCCGGTAGTCTTGGACGTGAAGAGATCGAGATCGTTGAACCGGCTATCGCCGAGCTGCGCGCCGCGGGGTTCGACGTGCGCGGTCCGCTCGCGGCAGACACGATGTTTCACTCCGACGCGCGCCAGACCTATGACGCAGCACTGTGCATGTATCACGATCAGGCGCTGATCCCGATCAAGACGATCGATTTCCATGGCGGCGTAAATATCACGCTGGGATTGCCTTTCGTGCGGACCTCACCCGACCACGGAACCGCTTTTGCAATCGCAGGCCGAGGTGCGGCCCGCGCCGAAAGCCTGATTGCCGCGTTGCGGCTGGCGGCCGAGATGGCAGCCAAGCGGGCATCTGCGATCTGAGGGATCCGCGCGAAGCCTCTCCGATCAACCCGGCAGCGGCCTCGCTGCCGCCGCTGCGCGAAGTCATCGCGCGGTACGGGATCGCCGCGCATAAGCGCCTCGGGCAAAATTTCTTGCTCGACCTCAATCTGACGGGTCGGATTGCGCGGGCGGCAGGGCGGCTTGACCATGCGACAATCATTGAAATCGGACCCGGACCAGGCGGTCTGACGCGGGCGCTGCTCGCCGCCGGCGCGCGCCGGGTCATCGCGATCGAGCGCGACCAGCGCTGTCTAGCAGCACTTGCCGAGCTTGCCGCGGCCCATCCCGAGCGCCTCGAAATCGTCGCTGCCGACGCGCTCGAACTCGACCCGGCGACACTCGCAGAGCCACCCCGCAAGATCGTCGCCAATCTTCCCTACAACATCGCCACCCCGCTCCTCGTCGGCTGGATCGAGCGGATCCGGGAATATGAGAGCCTGACCCTGATGTTCCAGCGCGAGGTCGCCGAGCGCCTGGTTGCCCGACCGCGCAGCAAGTCCTATGGACGGCTTTCGGTGCTGCTCCAATGGGTTGCCGAGGCGCGCATCGTGTTCGATGTGCCGGCCCAAGCTTTTGTCCCCCGGCCCAAGGTCACATCGAGCCTGGTCAACATCCTCCCTCGCTCGGAATCGCTAGCGCCGGCACAACGGCTCGCGCTCGAACGCGTCACCGCTGCCGCCTTTGGCCAGCGCCGCAAGATGCTGCGCACCAGCCTCAAACCGCTCGGGATCCCGGTCGATCTGTTGCTCGAATGCGCGGACATCGCACCGACGGCGCGCGCCGAGGAGCTCTCAGTCGCCGAATTCTGCGCACTCGCTCGTGCGCTGGAACATGATCGATGATTTTGACTGTTTCGTACCTGATCCGGCTAACAAGATTGACGCACAGATCCCGGTTCGAGAGTATTACTCGATGAAAAAGCCGATCATAACCATCGCGGGATCGCTTGGATCAGGAAAATCCTCGACCGCGAAGGCGGTCGCCTCTGCACTTGGATTTCGGCATTTTTCCTCCGGCGATCTTTTCCGGCAGCTCGCGGTCGAGCGGGGCGAATCCATCGAAGCGATGAATATTTCGGCAGAGGTGCAGCGGGATATCGATCTCAAAGTGGACAGCTTGCTTCAAGAGATGTACCGCACGGACGAGAAGCTTGTCATCGATTCGCGCATGGCGTGGCATTGGATGCCGCTTTCGTTCAAGGTGTTTCTCGTGGTCGATCCGGATATGGCTGCCGAACGCATCTTCAGTCATCTGCAAGAAGAAGGACGAATGAGCGAGGATGCGACATCCGTTCAAGAAGTGCGCAAAAGCATAGATCGGAGATTTGCAAGCGAGCAGAAGCGGTACGCTGCACTCT